>Ga0075425_100009990_pt1 | contig 10111 bp, 5 predicted proteins | sample SoiMethybrSBSTD4_FD_75300 | JGI IMG/M metagenome (GOLD analysis project Ga0075425, IMG submission 75300) | Bulk soil microbial communities from a Populus tree surrounding site in Tennessee, USA - Soil MetaG P. TD hybrid SBSTD4 | ecosystem: Environmental > Terrestrial > Soil > Tree plantation...
CGATCTTCGTTTCCTGGTCCGGGACCGCGCGACCGGCCGTGTGGGATCGCTGCGCATGACCTCCGTGATGCCGTCGTTCGAGAGCGGCGCCCTCCTGCTCTCGCCGCCGCTGGTCATGGACGACCCACGCGCGCGCGTGGTGATTCCCGCGCCGTCACGCGCGAACCAGAACCTCGAGATCCCGTTCCGCCTGGAGGACACCCCGTTCACGCCGCAGGCCGCGCCCGTGCTGCGCAACGGCGAGGCGCGGGATGTGTGCCTCATGGCCCATGCCGGGAGCGGGCCCGACACCGCCGCCAAGCTCAGCGCGGCGCTGGTTCGCGACGATGGACAGGTGCTCCCTCTCGAGACGGGGGCGACGCGCTCGGTGGCGGACGCCGATCGCTTCCGGCGGCTGGTGGTGAGCGTGACGCCCAAGGGCATCCCCGCCGGCGACTACTGGCTGCGGCTGAGCATTCCGACCGCGCCCGGGGCGGAAGAAAGCCGGTCGCAGTTGCCGGTGCGCGTCAACTGACCTCAAGGTGACGGCGGGACCGGCGGCGGGGCCGTCGGGTGCGCATCTTCACGTCCCCGCATTGCGATAATGGCCGCATGAGGCTGGCAACCGGCGTCGCGGTCATGGCCGCCGCCGTGCTCACGAGTATTGGCTCCCCCATTGCGTCCGGTCACCCGCCGCCCGGCGTGGCGGCTTCCACGAGCGCCAACCTGCTCCTGGTCACCATCGACACCTTGCGGGCGGACCACGTCGGCGCCTACGGCGCTGCCTCCGGGACCACGCCCGCCATCGACCGCCTGGCCCAGGAGGGAGTGCTCCTGCAGGACGCGGTCGCTCACGTACCCCAGACCCGGCCCTCGCATGCCTCGCTCTTCACGGGGCGCCTTCCCTACGAGCACGGCATCCGCGACAACTTCTCCCAGCCGCTCGATACGGCCACGCCGACGCTGGCGACGCTGCTGAAGGAGCACGGCTACGCCACCGGCGGCTTCATCGGCGCCTACCCCGTGTCGCGCGACTCGGGGCTACAGCGCGGCTTCGACGTCTACGACGACCCGTTCGTCGCCGCGAGCAGCGTGGCCACGCGGCAGGACCGCAGCGAGAGGCGCGGCCGCGAGGTGGTGGACCGCGCCCTGGAATGGCTCGGGCGCCCGCGGACGGACCCGTTCTTCGTCTGGGTCCACCTCTTCGATCCCCATGCTCCCTACGACCCGCCCCCGCCGTTCGCGGGACGCTTTCCCAAGGACCCGTACAGCGGCGAGGTCGCGTTCGCGGACAGCCAGGTCGGGCGGCTTTTGAAGTGGCTGGATGACACCGGACGGCAACAGTCCACGCTGGTTGTCGTCACCTCGGATCACGGCGAGGGGCTCGGAGATCACGGCGAGGAGGAGCATGGGTTCTTCGTCTACGAGAGCACGGTCCACGTCCCTCTCGTGATGCGATGGCCGGGCGGCCTGCCGGCGGCCAAGCGAGTGGACGGCCAGTTTCGCGAGGTGGACCTCCTGCCCACTCTCCTGGAGCTGCTCGGCGCCCCGGCCACTCCGACCAGCGGGGTCTCCCGCGCCGCGGTCCTCCGCGCCGCCGGCAGGGTCCCCGACAACGAGGCCTACCTGGAAAGCCTCTACGCCAGCCTGCACTTCGGCTGCGCGCCTCTGCGCGCCCTGCGCTCGGAAGGCTGGAAGTACATCGACGCTCCACGCGCGGAGCTGTACCGGCTCACCGAAGACCGTGGCGAGTCCCGCAACCGGATGGCGGACCGGGTGGGCGTGGCCGCCGCCCTGCGCACGCGCCTGCTGGCCCAGGACCGTGGCCTGGTGAAGCCGTCGCTGCCCGCGGGAGACACCGCGGCCATGGAACGCCTCGCCGCCCTCGGCTACGCCGCCGGGGGCTTCTTCAGCGGCACGCCGACCGGCACCGATCCCAAGGACAAGATACAGGAGTTCCAGTCCTTCACCCGGGACGTGAGCCGCGGCGTGCGGCTGTTCGAGCGCCGGGACTACGAGGGCGCGGTGCGGCTGCTGGAGCGGCTGGCCACGCCGACGCCGCTTCCCGGGGGACAGGTGGTGGAGCGACGTTCCTTCAACGTCGAGTACTTCCTCGGCCGCAGCCTGCTCGAGCTGCGCCGGTTCGACGGCGCGGTGGCTCCGCTTTCGCGCGCCATCGACCTGAACCCGGCCGCGGTGCCGGCCTACGCCTACCTCTCGCGCGCCCAGGCCGGTGCCGGCCGCACCCAGGATGCGGCGGCCACCGTCGAGCGCGGCCTGAGCATCGCCCCCAGGAACGCCGAGCTGCATCAGATGAGGGGGCGGCTGCAGCTTGCCGCCGGCGACCGGGTGACGGCGCGGAGCAGCCTGGAACGTGCCCGCGAGCTCGATCCGCAGAACGCGCTCGTGCGGGTCGACCTCACGACGCTGTACCGGAGCCAGGGGGAGATCGAGGCTGCCCTGCGGGAGGGCGAGGAAGCGGTGCGGCTCGCGCCGACCCTGGCCGAAGCCCAAGTAGCGCTGGGCCTGGCCCTCGGCGCCAGCGGCCGGGAAAGGGAGGCGGGCGACGCCTTCCGCGCCGCTCTGCGCGCGCATCCGGACGATCCGGACGCGCTCTTCTTCCTGGGTTCGGTCGAGCTGCGCGCGGGCCAGCCGGAGAAGGCGAAGCCGCTGCTGGCGCGCCTGGTCGCCAAGGCGCCGGGGTACCCGGGAGCGAAGGAAGCGCTGGCGTCGGCGGACCGCGAGGCGAGCGCTCCGGCGGAGGGTGGGCTGCGGTTCTCCCTCATTCGCGTGCGCGAACGCAGCCGCGCCGAGGAGGTCGTGCGCCGGCTCGCCGCCGGAGAGGAATTCTCGGCCCTGGCGCGCGCGATGTCCGACGACGCCTCGGCGGCGGCGGGTGGCGCCTTGGGCGCCGTGCGGTTGGCGGACCTCGTCGAGCCGCTGCGGTCGACGGCCACGGGTCTGAAACCCGGCCAGGTGAGCGACGTGCTCGAGACCACGGCCGGCTTCGTGCTCCTCAGACGCGAGCCGTGAGCGCCATCGAAGCCGTGCGCTAACGGACCGCTTCCGCGGCCTGGCGCCGGCACAGCTCGGCTTCGCGCCGCTGGCCCGCGGCGTCGAACGCGCGGGCGAGGCTGCGCCAGCCGTCGGGTCGGCGGGGGCGATGGGCCAGCGCCGTACGCAGGGCGGCCAGGCCTTCCTCCCGCCGCTGCTCGCGGATCAAGGCCTGGCCGGCGACGGCCAGCGCCCAGGGATGGCCCGGCACCCGCGCCAACGCGCGCTCGGCACTCTCCCGGGCCCGCGCGACCTGGCCAAGACCCAGGTACAGTTCGCCTAGCTCGATCCAGGGCTCGACGTCCCGACCCTCGCCCGCACGCTCCAAGTAGGGCACCGCCTCCGCCGCCCGCCCCTGCGCGATGAGAACGCGGGCGTTGGCCGCCAGGGCCTCGGCGTCCTTCGGCATGCGCGACAGGACCTCCTGCACCAGCCGCGCCGCCTCGTCTGTCTTCCCGCGCGCCGTGAGCGTCTCGGCCAGGCCGATACGGGTTCGGCCATCGTCGGGCGTCGTCTGCTCCAGCGCGATGCGGAGTTGACGCTCCGATTCCTCCAGTTGGCCCATCTCGCGGAGGAGCCGCCCATAGGGCAAGCGCGTTGCGGGCCGCTCCGGATCCAGTTCGAGGCCGCGAGCGAAGGCCTGGGCCGCCCGTCCGAGGCGACCGTCGCGATACGCGAGGTGGCCGAGGGCGAAATGTGCGAACGGGTTCTGCGGGTCGGCGGCGACGACGGCCTCCATTTCCGCGAGAGCTCGGGGCACGGCGGCCCCGAAGGCGCCCATCGCGTGTCGCACTCGTTCGTAGACCTGCACACGGCTGCGCGGGTCCGGCAGACCCGGTTCGTCGAGGCGTCCGGCCCCGCCGGTCCCTCCTGCGTACCCGAGGCTCCGCAGCCGCTCTTCCTGCTCGGGAGACAGGGTGCTGGCCCGGGCCGAATCTCCGGCCGGCGCCATCCGACGCACCGCCGCCTGCAGGGCGGCGAGCATGCGTTCGACGCGCTGCGGTTCCTCCGCCGCCATGTCCCGCTTCTCATACGGATCGCGGGCGAGGTCGAACAGCTCGGGGGCCGTGCCCTGCACCAGCTTCCAGTCCTCATTCACCCAGGCCCGCAGCGGTGACCAGCGGCAGGTGAGGCGGCCGAAGAGGCTCTCCGCGTACACGGGTGCGGAAGCGAGAGACCGGCCGTCGAGCGCGGGGCGAAGGTCGCGACCCGCCAGGTCGGCGGGACGAGCGACGCCGAGCAGGCCCAGCAGCGTGGGGAGGACATCCACCAGGCTCGCCCGCGGACGCACGCTGGCGCCGGGCTTGATTCCGGGGCCGGCGAGGACGAACGGCACGTGCAGCGTGGCCTGATAGACCAGGATTCCGTGGGTCGCCTCGCCATGGTCGCCGAGCGCCTCCCCGTGGTCGGCGAGCACGGCCACGATGGTGTTCCGCTCTCGACCGGCGGTCCGCAACGCTTCGAGGACGCGGCCGAGCTGCGCGTCGGCAAAGGCCACCTCGCCGTCGTACGGTCGACCGGCGAACCTCGCGTCGTACGGGGCCGGTGGCGTGTACGGGTCGTGCGGGTCGTAGAAGTGCACCCAGGCGAAGAAGGGCGCCCGGCGCGCGCGCACGAGCCATTCGACGGCTCGGTCCGCAACCTCGTTGCCCGGCCGCTCGGCGCCCTGGCTCCCTACCGGCGCCGGGTGGAAGTCTTCGTTGTAGTGGCGGAACCCTCTCCCGAAGCCGTACGCGGCCGCCACCGGGAAGCCCCCCACGAAGGCGGCCGTATCGTAGCCGTTGGCCTCGAGGATCGAGGCCAACGTCGCGTGCCGTCCGCTCAGCGTGAAGGCGACGTTGTCGCGCACGCCGTGGACAGGCGGGTACTGGCCGGTGAAGATGCTGGCGTGCGCCGGGCCGGTCAGCGGGACCGGGCTCAGCATGTTCTCGAATCGCGTCCCCCGCCGGGCGAGGTCGTCCAGCGCCGGCGTCTCCGCTCCCTGGTAACCATAGGCGCCGACATGGTCGGCCCGGAGCGTGTCGATGGTCACCACGAGGAGGTTGGGCCGGGGCTGACGCAGCGAGCGCCACAACCAGGCACCGGCGGCCACCGCGACCGCCACTCCCGCCAATAGCGCCCATGCCGGCGCACGCCGGCTGCGCCGCCGGCCGGGTTCCTGAACGGCCGATCGCGCGCCAGCGGTCGTCCTCTCCTTATGGTCCTTGCTCTTGCGCTGCGCCATCAGCCCGGGCCCGCACGGCCTCCGCGGAATCGAGGATCGGAAGGGAACAGCGCTCGCGCGCGGCCCGCCCACTCGCGCGCCGCCGGGAGGTCGCCCAGGGTGGCGAGCGTGCGCACGACCGTCCAGTATTCCTCGACTCCCACTCGCGGGTTGCCGGTGACGAGGCCCTCGAGAGCGCGACGGGCTTCGGCGTCGCGGCCCTGGCTGCGGTACAGGATGGCCAGGCCGACTCGCCCTTCGCGTGAGTAGGGGATGGCCTCCACTTCGGCCAGGAACTCGGTCTCCGCCTCGCCTTCACGCCCGAGGCGAGCAAGGCAATCGGCGAGCCCGGCGTGGAGGTTCCGCACCACCAGGCCCTTTCGCAGGCCCTGGGCCTCGATCGCCTGGCGGTACGCGGGGACGGCCTGCGCGCACTGCCCCTGCCGGCGCGCGACCTCCCCCAGCACGAACGCGCTCAAGACGCGCGAGCGGTCGGCATCGAGGCCGCGGCGGGCGTAGCCGGCGGCATCGCTCAACCGGCCGCGTTGCAGCATTAGCTCCGCCAGCGTGTCGAAGGCCTCTCCCGGCTGGGTGGCGGATGCCAGCTCGGCGTGACGCATCGCCAGCTCGGTCCGGCCCTCGATGGCGCGGATGCGGGCGAGCGCCAGGTGCGCGCCGCCATGCGCGGGCGCGAGCGCGATCACCTTCTCGAAGGCGGCCACCGCCTCCGACTGCCGGCCCAGCCGGAACAACGCCAGGCCGAGGAGGTTCCAGGCGTCGACCATCCCCGGCGTGTCGGCCAGCAGCATCCGCAGCTCGCGCACCGCCTCTTCATCCTTCCCGCTGCTGTGCATCGTGGCCGCGCGACGGTAGGCCTCGTACATGCCGACCTTGTCCTTCGGATCCGGCAGCGGGCCAGACGCGGTCTGGCCGCGGGAGCTTCCGCCGATGTAGCCGAGAGCTCCGAGCTTCTCCGCCACCTCGGCGGGCACCGATTCCGGCGTCGCCGCCTCCACGCGCCCGACCGAACCCGCGATCCACGCCGCCATCGCGTGCAACGTGTCCGGCCGCTCCGAGGCCAGGTTCGATTGCTCGGCGGGATCGCGGCGCAGGTCGTAGAGCTCCGGCCGGGGCGCCTGGATGTAGCGGAAGCGATCGTCGGTCACCGACAGCAGCTCGGCGCAGCCGAAGTGATAGCGCGGGAAGAACGTCTCCGAGTAGACGGGCCGGGTCTCCGTGGTGCCCCTCGTGATGGACAGCCGCTGGGAGCGCCCATCCATCCCATCTGCGGGCAGGTTGGCCAGGTCCAGCAGCGTCGCCGGGATGTCCACCTGGGCTACGGTGCCGGCCACGCGCGTCCCCCCGCGCGCTCCACGTGGCAGGTGGAGGATCAGCGGCACGTGCACGGCCTCGCGGTAGAGGAAGAAACCATGCTCCTGCTCACCGTGGTCACCGAGCCCTTCCCCGTGATCGCCGGTGACGGCGAGGATGAGACGTCCGAGCCGTCCTCCCTCGCGAAGGCGCTCTACGAGGCGTCCGACCAGCTCGTCCGCGTAGGCGACCTCGCCGTCGTAGGGATCCGCCAGGTATCGATAGGAGGCGGGCGGAACGTAGGGGGCGTGCGGCTCGTAGAGGTGAAGGAAGGCGAAGAAGCGCGCCGACGGCGGCCGTTGCTCGATCCAGCCGAGCAGCGAGCTCACCGATTGGGCGCCGTCGCGCTGCTGCGCGCCGAGCGTCTCCTGCGAGGCACCCAGGGGAAGGGCGTCGTCGTAGGTGTCGAACCCCTGCGCGATGCCGGTAGCGGCGCGGATCACGTAGGCGGAGACCGCCGCTCCCGTGGTGAAGCCGGCGGCGTGGAACCGGGAAGCCAGTGTCCGCTTGTCCTTCGCGAGGGAGAAGCCCTGGTTGTCGCGCACTCCGTGATGCGGGGGAAGCAGGCCGGTGAAGAGCGAGGCATGGGCGGGCAAGGTCAACGGGCAGTGGCTGTAGACATGCTCGAACACGATTCCCTCGCGGCCGAGGGCGTCGAGGTTCGGTGTGGCACCCTTCCTGTACCCGTAGAGCGGCAACCGATCCGCCCGCAGCGTGTCGATCGAGACCAGGACCACGGAGGCGTCGGGATACGGTCCGACCGACGAGGAGCGGCACGCCACCACGGAAGCGCACGCGAGCAGCACGGCGTGGCGCCTCACCGTCCGGCTCCTCCCTGACCCCGCTCGCCGAGCCAGGATCGTACGCGGGCGAGGTCGCGTGTTTCCTCGGCCGCCGGAGCCTCGCGCACGTACGCCTGGAGGTACGGGCGCGCTTCATCGTCGCGCCCGAGGCGGCGCAGGGTGGAACCCAGATTGAACAACGTCTGGTAGTCATTGGGATCCAGGGCCGCCGCGCGCTTCCAGTGCTCGATGGCCCCATCGAGACGGCCCTCGCGGGCGGCGATGACGCCCAGGCTGTTGTGGGCGCGCGCGAGGCCCGGATCGATGCGCAGCGCGTCCTCGAACATGCGCCGCGCGCGGTCCAGCTCACCCGCCATCAGATGAACGGTGGCGACATTGACGACCACCATGGCGTTCGAGGGATCGACCTCCCGCGCCGCCGCGAAGGCGGCCAGCGCCTCCTCGTTGCGGCCCAGGGTCGCAAGGGCCACGCCGCGAGCGGTGAGCACGTCCAGGTCCGGGCGCGGAGCCTTCGTGTACGGCTCCAGCAGCTCGGCCGCCTCCCGCGACCGGCCCCCCTCGTTCAGGTAGACGCCGAGCAGCGCCACGCTCTCCATGTCGAGCGGCCGGAGTGCGACCGCCTGGCGCAGCGCATTCACCGCCGCGCCGAGGTCGCCGCGCGCGCGCTCGAAGGAGGCCAGGTGCAGATAGGCCATCGGCATGTCGGGCCGGCGCTTTATGTTCTCGCGGCAGAGCGCGATCGCACCTCCGAGGTCGCCCGCATAGTAACGGCCCAGGGCGTCGCTCTGCCGGCGATCGATATCGATGAGCTGCTTGGGATCATCCTGCTCCGTGTACCGCTCCTTCGTCGGAGACGGACCGCTCGCGGCCAGGTAGCCGAGCGCTCGGAGACGCTCCCGGGCCGAGGCCTCCTCCTCGCCGCGGGTCACCGGGAGCTCGTCTCGCCTGAGGCCGGACAGGAGCGCCCGCATGCTCTCCAGCTCCACCGGCCGCGAGGCGGCGAGGTTCTTCGACTCGGCGGCGTCGCGGGTGAGGTTGTAGAGCTCGGGTATGGGCAGCTCGACGTACTTGAGGCCATCGTGGAGGATGCCGCGCAGGGGCGCCCACCCCTGGTTGAGCGAGGGCGAGAGCGCCTCGAAGTAGCTGTCCTCCGCGGCGCCCTCGTCCCGCGCCGCCACGTCCAGCAGGCTGCGGCCGGGGAGGTGGGCGGGCGGTTCGAGCCCGAGCGCGTCGAGCACGGTGGGCAGGACGTCGACGTGGCGGACCGGCGTCGCGACCACCCGTGGCTTGAAGATCTTTGGCGCGAAAAAGACGAGCGGCACTCGAAGCGTGGACTCGTAGGCAAAGATGCCGTGGGTCATCTCCCCGTGCTCCCCGAGCGACTCGCCGTGGTCGCCGGTGAGGACCACCAGCGTGCGGCCCCTTGGCCCCGCATCGAGGAGGGGCTTGAGCAGCGGGGCCAGCGCGGCGTCCGCTGCCGCCACCTCGCCGCGATAGGGGTTTGTCGGGAAGCGCGAGGCGAACGGCTCCGGCGGCTGGTAGGGAAAGTGCGGCTCGTAGAGGTGCACGAAGCAGAAGACGCGCGCCTCGCCCTGCGCGGCGAGCCACCGCCGCGCCGCCTCGACTGTCTCCGCGCCGCTCCGCTCCGGCACCTGGAAGCCGCTGCGGATCTCCGCTCCCCCCAGGCGATCGTCGTAGACGTCGAACCCCCGGTCCAGCCCGAAGCGGGAATCGAGAGGGAAGGCGCTCACGAAGGCGCCGGTGCGATATCCCGCCCGCTTGAGGATGGTGGCCAGCGTCTCGCGCCCGGCGGGGAAGCGGAAGCCCGCGTTGTCGCGGACTCCGTGCTGGCTCGGGTAGAGGCCGGAGAGGATGTTGGCGTGCGACGGCAGCGTGACCACGTTGTGCGCGTGCGCGCGATGGAAGCGGACGCCGGCAGCGGCCAGGGCGTCCATCCATGGCGTGTCGCGCCCGCCTTCCCCGTAGCAGCCGACGCTGTCGGCGCGGAGCGTATCGATCGTGATGATGAGGACGTTCAAACCCGCCTGGCGGCGGACCTGTGGACGGTGCATCCACCAGAGGACGCCCGCGCCGGCCAGCGCGGCGGCCGCCACCGCGACCGCGACCACCCGGCGGCGGCGAGCTATGGTGCCGGCTCTTGCCGTCGGCGCAGGTGCCGGTCTTCCTGAGCGCTTGCGGGAACCCACCAGGTCTTCATGTTAGCCGTTCGGTCCGTCTCGAGGAGGTCCGCCGGGGGCTCGCGCGTCGCCTCGAGCCCCGCGTTGCGCCTGGCCACCGACGGCGCGAACTACCACTGCACGATCCACCCCACGATGGTCGGCAGCATCAACGCGTCGTCGGGGGAGCCCCCGCCCTGCACCGACTACTGTCCCGGGTCGTGACCGCCTGACGCTCAGGCCGTCTGGATGACCTTGAGGACGCGCATGGCCTGGATGGAGACCTGCGCAGCGACCTTGCCCGCCACCGCGACGAAGGCGCGCGCGGCCGGCGAGTCGGGCGCCACCGCCACGATGGGTTGGCCCTCGTCTCCGCCGGCGCGGACGCGGGTGTCGATGGGGACCTCGCCCAGGAACGGGATGCCCATGTCGGTGGCCATGGCCGCGCCGCCGCCGTGGCCGAAGATCTCCGTGCGCTCCTGGCAGTGGCCGCACACGAAGTAGCTCATGTTCTCGATCACGCC
>Ga0075425_100009991_pt1 | contig 10109 bp, 12 predicted proteins | sample SoiMethybrSBSTD4_FD_75300 | JGI IMG/M metagenome (GOLD analysis project Ga0075425, IMG submission 75300) | Bulk soil microbial communities from a Populus tree surrounding site in Tennessee, USA - Soil MetaG P. TD hybrid SBSTD4 | ecosystem: Environmental > Terrestrial > Soil > Tree plantation...
GATGAATCATGAATGCCGTGCTGAGACGACGGTCGCGCAGATCGTCAGTTTAAGCAGGTGATCGAGGTACAGAGCGCTCGGTCCTTGAAGCCTCGCGGTCACCTCTGAGGCGGTTCTACCTTGCGGATGCCACCGTCGGTGCCACCCATTACCGGGCGGACTGCTGTGAGGCGCCCGGCACGAGCGGGACTTATGGAGCTCGCCCTGCCCGCCACGCCGGGGCGATGGTGCGGCGGTACCTGCCGCCGAAGGCCCGGCCAATGATCGCGATAACCGGTCCGGCACGTTCTGCCGCAGCCCGGCCAGCTCGTCGCTGCTGGCGCCGTCCTGTAGCCAGGCCCCGGCGCATACTGGGGACATGCGCCGAATCATCGGGACAATCCTCGGCGCGATCCTCGCCATATCGCTTGCCTTCACGGCTGTGGGCAGGATCGTCGCAACGCTCAAGACGTTTCTCATCATCGGGCTGATCGCGATGGCCGTCATCATCATCGTGTGGCTCGTGGCCAGGCGCCCTCGCCGCGGCTAGCGCGGCGCAGCCGCTGCGGCCACCCGATGCCGGCCACTGCGCGGCCGTACCCGGCCGGGCCGCAGACTCCGGGCAGCAGGCTGGGCAGCCTGCCGCGCAACCGATTATCCGGGGGCGGATTATCCGAGGCGATCACCGGGCCTGGGATGAGCATGGCCGCGAAGGACACGCACCCGGCGGTGATGGCTGACAGCGGTTCCCCCTTCCGGCCCGGCCTGGCCCTGGCGCCGGTCTCCTCGCTCACCTGCCCTCTCCCGGGCTGCGACCCGGCTGGCGGGCACGACCGGGCGCAGCCTTGCTGGATCTGCTCGCTGTGACGCATGCTCAACGAGCTGGATCGCGCCGCGGCGACACCGGCTGACACCGGCGCTGCGCGTCCACCGATCTCGAAAACGCTCCAGATCGCCGACTTGGCGCGCCGGGCTGACGTGTCAATGACCGCCGAGAGCGTACGCAGATTGTCGGGTTCTGCGCGCGTGGCGCTGAGCGGCCCATGACCTTCACCGCGGTGGCGGACCTCACGGGCGACCGATGCGGTAGGCGGCGAAGGCAGCGTAGGTGACTTATCCGCTGAGTTGCCGAATCCGCCTTTAGTAAGTAATCGAGTAGGGGGCGGGGTCAGCCCGCCCCCTCTCACACCACCGGACATGCGGGCCCGCATCCGGCGGTTCGTCAAGCCGTTTGGCTGAGTCGCTGCCGGGTCTGTGTCAGGGTTTTCAGGCCGAGGTGTTCCCAGTAGGCGTTGGGCAGAGCCACGGAGAGGACCTGGGAGCCCGCAACCCGCCAGTATCCCTTGCTGCTGCCGCCCCATTTGCGGACGTTGCGCTCGGCGATACCTCGTATCCGCAGGTTGTGCCGCTTGGCGGCGGTGGTCTTCCATTCCTTCCAGCGGATCTGCCGCAGGCGGCGGCGCAGCCATTTATCCATCTCGCGGGCCAGGTTCCCGGTATCTGCGAGGTGGAAGTAGGCCATCCAGCCGGTGATGAATCGGTTGATCCGCCCGATGCGGTGCTCCATTGACACGCTCCAGTTCCGCCGGGTCAGGGTCCGCAGCTGGTCTTTCAGCCGCGTGACCGCCTTGGGGGCGACCCGGATCCTGGGCTGCGTGCCGTGGAGGAAGAACCCGAATCCCAGCAGCGTCGCTTGCGCGGCGTGCCGGATCGAGGACTTCTCCCGGTTCACCTTCAGCTTTAGCCGCTGTTCGATCACGCCGCAGGCGCTGTCGAACACCCTCTGGGCGGCCCGTTCGCTGCGCACAAAGACCCGCAGGTCATCGGCGTAGCGCACGAACCGGTGACCGCGCTGCTCCAGCTCCCGGTCCAGATCATCCAGCATGATGTTCGACAAGATCGGTGACAGCGGCGAACCCTGCGGGGTTCCCTCCGCCGTCGGCTGTTTGACCCCATCGACCATCACCCCGGCCTCCAGATAGCCCCGGATGAGCTTGAGGACCTTGCGGTCGTCCACCTTGCGCGCCACCCGCGCCATCAGCACATCGAACTGGACCCGGTCGAAGAACCGGTCCAAGTCGATGTCCACGACCCATTCCAGCCCGTCCTGGACGCACCCCTTCGCGGCCCGCACCGCCTGATGAGCGGAGCGGCCGGGGCGAAACCCGAAAGACGACCCGGAAAAGCACGGATCGAAGACCGGCGTGAGCACCTGCGCGATGGCCTGCTGAATCAGCCGATCCAGACAGGTGGGCACCCCCAGCAAACGCTCGCCGCCCCCGGGCTTGGGGATCACCACCCGGCGGACCGGTGAGGGCTGGTAGGTACCCGCGTCCAAGGCCTCCCGGACCTGCACCCAGTGCTCGCGCAGCCACGGGCGAAGCTCCCCCGTGGTCATGCCATCCACACCGGGCGCGCCCCGGTTGGCCTCCACACGCCTCAACGCCCGGCCCAGGTTCTCCGGCGAGAGCATCCGCTCCCACAAGCTCACCTCCAGGCCGGGTATGACGGCATCTTCGGGGGGCGCCGGCCGGCCGCTACGCTCAGCTGCGGTGCTCAACGGAACTCACCGTCTCCTCCCCGCAGCTGGCCCGCGTCCGCGGGATGGCTGCGATCACCGCGACCAGCACGAGCAACTCCGATTCCTCCGTCTCACTTGACGTTCGGTCCTTCCCGGCCCCATCCGATCCCGGCCGGTACTACGACCTCTGCTGACTTCTGCCTGGTCAGCTCCCGCCTCACGGCAGGAGCCGTCGGCGCGGCGACAACGACAGCACAACCGACACCCAGGCAGACCTCCCCGGATAAGAACGATCAATTTCCCCCTACGCCCGCCGCGTCTACGTGACGACCCTGTTGATGGTGACGGGCTTACCTTCTTGAGCAGGCTCACCCAGATCGCCCCGCCTTCTACGCGGTTCGTGTTCCTCGGTGCAGGGTTTCGCCTCGGGCTTCCTTCCCACCCCGCCTCACGACGGCGCAGTTGCCTCCGGCTCGGAGTTAGCACCACCTCTTCCTCCAGGGGACTTCCACCCCCAATCGATCGCCCATGCCGGGCGTACTCAAGGCGGTGCCGCTGCGCGGCACCGCTGGCGCGCCCGCCACCGGGCTCTGCGTTGAGGACGCCCGCCCGGCACGGGCGCGCCGCCACCTCACAGCTCCCGCAGATCAATCCCACTCATCCGGCACACAGACCGGGCGCTGCACGGGCCCGTCTTTCTCGCCGCACAATTGTCCAGCTCGCGGCCACCGCGTCTAGGCCGCCCTGCGGGCGTCGCTTCGCGATGGCTTCGCCAGTCGAGACCCGGCACCCGCTCCCAAGGATTCGGCGCCAGCGAGGAAGGACGGGACAGGACTAGTCGAAGGTGTTCCGAGCGCGGTGAACCGGGCGGTCAGGTCATCCACCCACTGCACTGGCGTTCGCTTGTCTGGCAACGGAATCCCGGCCTCGGCCCGCCACAGCGCGTCCCCGAGGACCGTGCGCAGGTGCCAGGCCATGATCCGGTCCACGTCTAGCTTCGTGCCAGTCAGCTTCTCGTAGTGCGCCACGGTCGCGGTGAACAGCTCGATGCCACAGTCTCCTGGGAGGCAGCGCAGGTCGAACTCGGGTTCGCCGGTGCCCACCGTTTCCAGGTCGATGATCAGTCGCAGCCGCAGCGTCTTTTGGTCCCACAGGTGGTTATCACCGTGGAAGTCGCCGTGCACCAGTACGGTCCGGCCCTCCGCCGCGAGCACCGTGTCGGCCCAGTCGCACCAGGACAGTACCCGGTCCCGTTGGTCGGGTCGGGCCAACACTCCGAACCGGGCGCGGAGTGTGTCCGTCGTGGCGTGCGCCGTCGGCTCCGGCAGCGGGCCAACCGTTCCGACGACCGCCCGCAGTACCCCGGGATCGTGCAGCTCGGCAAGGACCGTGGCGAGATCCCTCGCGACCCCGTGCAGCGTGGCAGGCCCGATCCGGTGCCGCACCTCGAAGAATGGCGTCGCCGACACCCAACGCAGGACCAGCATCGCCGGATCGCGGGAAACCGCCGCCACCTCGGGCAGCGGCAGGCGGGGCGTGGCCGTCCGCAGCGCGTCCAGGATTTGCGCCTGATGGCAGATCCGCAATGCGGCCGGGCAGGTCCAGGCGAACCTCACTACGAACCGGCCGTCGACCACCGCGCTGGCCGTGCAGTACTTCGGATCGTCGTTTGGCTCAAGCCCTCTTGGCACGATCGTGGCCTCGGCCAGGTCCGGTGCCACCGTGCGCAGCGCGGCTCGCAGCGCGTCCACGGTCGGTTCGTCGAGCCAGGTCAGTTCCACCCCGGCAGTATGACCGACCGAACCGGACGGACCAGCATGAGCTGCCCGTTCATCGAAGAGGACAGCAGGAAGATCAGAAGCTCGGCGCGGGAGCCCGCTGGGAGCCACTGGGGCGAACGAGCTTCCGTCACTGCGGACGAGAATGAACGACCGACCAGCAGAACGGCGAGGATACGAACCAGGCTGAACGGCCTCGGAGCCGGTTTGAGAATCTACGTATCTGTGAGGGCTGTGGGTTCGAGTCCCTCCGGGCGCGTCGGCGAACCGACGGCGCGCCTGGTGCATCTGCGGGAGCCTCACCCGCTGTTGATCATGCCTGCGAGTGACGGGACCGCTTCTCGTCGGCGGTCAGACCGATGTGGTGCCAACGCCCGGGCGTGACCCAGCGAAAGACAGTGAGACCTGGACGTTTGCACCAGCATGTCTCCGTGCAGCCGCAGCGGAGACGAGGGCCGCCGATTCCCAGCGCGTCGGCGGTGCGGGTACCAACTGCCAGCAGCAGGACTGCCGCGATGCCCCCCAGGAGAATTCGGCGCATACCCGCCAGCTTGGCCACCCCTGGATGGGGTCCACCTGCCGCGAGGCGCGGATGTGCGCTCCTGCCACGGACGCTGCTGGACTGAAGAGACCAGTTGCCGGTTTGCCGGCGACCAGCTGGTCCCGGATGACCACGGAAGCGGCAAAGGTCCCCCACCGGACTGCCGCCGGCTTGTGATACGCCGCCGGTGCGGCATCAAGGGCCGATCTGGCCGCAGGGCAGCGAGCACAGGTGAAGGCGCCTGGTTAACGGACACGCGAATCGGCCCTTGACACCTTCCCTCCGGCGGATAGGTCGGCAGCAGTCAGTCCGATGGGGAGTGGCCCGGGCTGAAGCCCGCGGTGACCGCCAGGCGCGGCGCTGGGCTGTAGTTGAGTGTGCCGGAGTGCCACAGGTCAGCACTGTTGAACATGATCACCGAACCAGCGGGAGCGACGATCTTCACCTCATCCGGGTGCGGGCCCATGCCCGACCCGAACGCCAGCATGTCGATCGGCGGCTCGCTCACCCGGTGGGAGCCTGTGGGGTTCCAAAATGGCGTACAGGTGGCTGACCTGCGGGTTTTCCTGCGGTGGTGGTCGAGGGCTGGCAGTGTCACGGGGTTGTGACAGTACGGATGCTCTATCTGATGTTCGTCCGCCTGACTGGCTGGATGGCGCTGCTGGCGCGCTCGGCGGCATCGAAGGACGCCGAGCTGCTGGTGCTGCGTCACGAAGTCGCCGTGCTGCGGCGGCAGAACCCCAGGCCAGGGCTGGAGTGGGCAGACCGCGTGGTGCTCGCCGCCTTGGCCCGGCTGCTTCCCAGGCCGGTGCGGATGAGCCGACTGGTGACCCCAGACGCGCTGCTGCGCTGGCACCGGCGGCTGGTCAGGCGGCGGTGGACCTACCCTCGCCGGGGAGGACGCCCGCCTGTTGACGATCGGCTCGTGGTGCTGATCGGGCAGATGGCCCGGGAGAACCCGGGCTGCGGCTACCAGCGGATCCAGGGCGAGCTGCTCGGCCTGGGGTACCGGGTCGGGGCGTCCACGGTGCGTCGAGTGCTGGGGCGGCTTCGGATCCCGCCCGCGCCGCAGCGCAGCCGCACGACCTGGCGGCAGTTCCTCCGTACCCAGGCCTCGACGATGCTGGCGTGCGACTTCTTCCATGTCGACTGTGCGGTTACCTTGCGTCGGTTGTACGTGTTCTTCGTGATTGAGGTGGATAGTCGCTACGTGCACGTAGTGGGCATGACCGCGTATCCGGACGGTGCGTGGACCACCCAGCAGGCCCGGAACCTGCTGATGGACCTGGGAGAGCGCGCTGCCCGGTTCAAGTACCTCATCCGGGAGAGGGCCGGTCAGTTCACCGAGGCGTTCGACACGACGCTGGTCGGCGCGGGGATCGAGGTAGTGAAGATCCCGCCGCGCAGCCCGAGAGCAAATGCCTTTGCCGAACGCTGGGTGCGCACCGTCCGAGCTGAGGTCACCGACCGGATGCTGATCGCCGGGCGACGGCACCTGCGCATGGTCCTAGACGAGTACGTCGCCCATTACAACCGGCATCGGCCGCATCGGGCCCTGAACCTGCGGCCACCGGACGGCGATGAGGTAACTCCGGCTGTGATCATCGACCTGACGACGGCGAGAATGCGTCGGCGGAGGGTCCTGGGCGGGCTGATCAACGAGTACGAACGGGCAGCGTGACCGCCACCGGGCCAGTCCTATTGCTGCAGGTCAGCGGCCGTGACCAGGTTATGGAACCCTACAGGCGCCTGCGGCTGCGCATCGCGGCCACCTGGCCCTGGGCCACCCAGATCACCGCCGCGATCACCCGGCTGCAGACCTTTGCGCCCGGCTGACCAGCGGCAACCCGCCCCTGCGACCAGAAAGGAACCACCAGGGCCCGTGGAACCCCGGCCACCCGGCGCGACAGCCAGGCCGCCAGCCACACCCAGATGCTGAAAATGGCAGTCAGCCGCAGCCCCAGGTCACCAAGCCAAGATCACGAAAGATGCAGGCTAGAACTCATAAGCGCCGCGGTCCTCGTAGGCGCGAACGCCCGCGCCGGCATTGTGAACGTCAGGGTCATCACGCCGGCGTGTGCCTTCTTGGTCGTACGGCAACTGGCCCGGCGCGGAGGAATTGCCTGAGTCTATTGCCGGGGAGTTCTCCGTGAGGTGGAAGTCGCCACTGGCGGGGCTGACCCAGTGCGGTCTGTCCTGTAGGCCGTGGGCTTCGACGTTCGGGTAACGCGCATGCAGCGCGGCCAGCGACGTAAAGGTCACGCTGTCCCAGGTGATAACCGTACCGGTGGTGTTGGCAATGTAGATTTGGTCGTAGTCAATGGTGGTGCCGCGGGTGGCGCTCGTGGTTACCCGGATATCCCCCTTGCTGCGGGGCGAGGTCGGCAGGCCGTTATTGACGGAAATGTTGTTAGCGAGGATAGTGCCGGTGGCGGTCCCCTCGACGTTGATGCCGGCGGTGACATTATCGTAAACGGTATTCAACACGACCGTGTTGTCCGGCGCGCTTGATACATCGATGCCGTGATCGCCGGCCTGCCTGCTGGGATAGTGTTTGTTGTGGTATACGACATTGTTGACCGCGACGTTGCGGTTCGCGCCCCGCACGAATTGGATGCCAGAGTCGTCGTTGTCGTGGCTAATATTATTGGAAATGATATTAACGGCACCACGTACGTCGATACCGGGGGCAAGGCGATGGTACACGCCGGACGGGTCGGTGTAGCCGCTGGCGTTAAAGCTGATGATGTTGTGGTTCACCGTGTTGTGGTCCGAGCCGGCCGCCAGACAGACACCCGAGGAGGTGTTGTGGTCGAGAACGTTGTTCTGTATGAGTGAGTGAGTCGCGACAGCCATGTTGATGGCAGGCTTGACTGTGCTGGGGCTGGTGCTGCGGCCAGCACGTGTGATGTGGTTGCCGATGATGCTCAGAAACGAGCTGCCCGAGGTGGCGGAGATCCCGTATCTGACAGGTCCGGAAATAGTAAATCCTTTAATGATGATATATCTCTTGCCAGAAATACTGAAGCCGTTGGAGCCGGTTGCCTTGCCCGTAATGATGACGTGTGCGCTTGGTGCCGCAGTGAAGATAATCGGCGAGCCAGCCTTGCCCGAATGGGCGGGCGTGACATCTTCGGCGTAGGTCCCGGAGGCTACCCGGACGGTCTGGCCGGCCACGGCGACCGAGGCAGCTTGATTGATCGTGCAAAAAGGCTGGCTGGCCGTGCCCGAACCACCGTCGCTGCAGGAGCCGTTGTCATCGACATACAGTGTGAGGGGGGTGCCCTTTACCGCTTTGAAGATTAGCATGGCCCAGACTAGGAGGCAGGTGAGCAGGATCCCAAGCATACCGAGCTTACTGAGATTGCGCATCTCCAAGCCCCCATTAATGACAGCAAGTCTTAGCACGGCGCGAGCATCCGGTAGCCCCACATCATCGGAGCGCTACCCAGGCTTTCGTCCGGTATTCGTGGCTGAGCGGCGCCCTGACCCGGAAAGTGCCCCTGAACTGGGACGATAGGGTTGCTGAAGTCCTTACCGAGCCCAGGTCATCCCTGAAGGAGTAGTACGGCAGCAGCCATTCGCTAGCTGACCAGGGCAATCTCGCGAGTAAGTCGTGTGCGCTGGTGGTACCAGCGCGAGCGGGCTTGGTGGCGGCGGCGCCAGTTCAGCCAGCGCCTGGCGGCAGAGGGCGGTGGTGGGTGGGAGAGCAGGCGCCCGGTTTCTGGGACGGTGAGCGGGATCATCCCGGGGTCGGCGGGCGGTGGCTGGTCCGGCCGGGCCGGTGCCCGCGCCTGGGTGCCGGTGCGGCGGCGGAGCAGCGCGGCGGTGATAGCGCAGATGGCCAGGGCGGCCATGACCAGCACGGTGTGCCGGGCGATCGCGGTGTAGAGGCGGACCTGGGACTGGCCGGGCCCGAAGCAGCCCTTGCTGAACTGGAAATTCTCCTCGGCCGGCCAGCGCAGCCCGGCGGCGCGGATCAGCCGGGACAGTGACAGCGGCTCGCCCTGGGGCACGTGGCAGTAGTGGAAGGCCAGTTCGCCGGTCACGCGGTGGCGGCGGATCAGCAGGTAGTGGCGGGCGGCGGTGTTGGCGATCCAGGCCCACGCATACCAGTGCTCACCTTTGGATCCCTTCCCGGCGGAGCGGATCTCCCAGCGGCGGCCGCCGGCCAGGAACCGGGCGGCCGCTTGCTTGCAGGACAGCTTCACCCCGCGGGCCAAAGTGAGGTGGAAGTTCGACGGGACCCGCAGCACATAGCCCTGGCCGCGGCCTTCCAGGTACTCGCGCAGCTGGGTGCAGCTGCCGTAGACCTCGTCCCCGCAGACGTAATCCAGCTCGACGCCGTCAGCGAAGACCTCGGTGAGCAGGTCGATGGCCAGCTGGCCCTGGTGCGGAACACCAGATCCCCGGGCAGGCCCATCACCAGCGACTTCACCGGATCGCCGATCTGTTCTGCCGGGATCCACTGCCGGGATGCGATCGGCGCGTGCCCGGCGTTCTCTCGCACATACGCCAGGTGCACCGTGGTGATCCCGTTGGCCACCTTCCCCGCACATCCCAGGTAGTGCCGTTTGACCCCGGCCGTGTGCTCACCCTGCTTGACCTGCCCGGTCTCATCGACCGCCCCCACCGCCAGGCCACGCCGCCCGGCCCTGCGCGCAGCCTCATCCAGGCCCGCCACTGCGAACCGGCGCACCACCGCCATCGCCGCGAAGCTGTCCCACACCGCCCGGTTGAGCAGCCGCTGGGTCCTATCCGGCGAGCGGTCCCCGGCATGCCCGGCGATCGTCCACCCGTTGCGCCTGGGGATCTGGCTCATCAGCGCGGCGGCGTACTTGCCCGCCTGCAGCCACGGCTCCACCCGCGCAAAGCACGGCCGCAGCCCTCCCAGCAGCTCAGCCCGCTTCCGCCGACCCAGCCCGGCACCTATCCTGGCGGCAGCGCGCTGGCCGCCGCGCTGTTGGTCTGCGCCGCCCTGGCCGCCCCGCGGAACCGTACCAGCGCGCCCAGACCCCTGGCCGGTGGCCCGTGACCACCGGCCCACCTCGTCGCCATTCCCACACCAGAGGCAAGGCAAGGGCCCATGTCCCCCCGCGCACTAGCGCCGATGCGCCGACGCCGCTGCCGGCCCCTGGGCACAACCTTGACCATCGAGGCGGAGCGAAGGCTGAAAGAATGCCAGAAGCAGGCGGAACAGTTCACCGAGCGGGTATACGCCTGCCGAGGCGAGTCATGTGCACGAGGGTCCGGCCGGTTCCGGCGGCGGAGTACGGCGTGATGACGGCGA
>Ga0075425_100009992_pt1 | contig 10109 bp, 8 predicted proteins | sample SoiMethybrSBSTD4_FD_75300 | JGI IMG/M metagenome (GOLD analysis project Ga0075425, IMG submission 75300) | Bulk soil microbial communities from a Populus tree surrounding site in Tennessee, USA - Soil MetaG P. TD hybrid SBSTD4 | ecosystem: Environmental > Terrestrial > Soil > Tree plantation...
AGTGAAAAGTGAAGGCCTGACCCTCAGCGGACGTCCGCGGCCTCGATGATCACCGGGTAGCTGTAGCCGGCGCCGAAGTCCTTGTCGATGTGCACGACACCGTTCACCGTGACGACGTCACCGACGCGCACCGTGCCCTGCGTCGTGACCGTGAGATCGTGATTCGACTTGTCGGCCGAGCCCGATCCGTCGCGGATGTGAATCCAGTTGCGACCCATGATCCCGCCGAGGAATTTGACGACTTTCGCGTGGACGACGACGGGCTGATTCGCGAGCGAGGTCCGCTGCGACCAGATCTCCGCGACCGTGTACGCATTGGCGCCCGCAGCCTTCGCCACTTTCGTCACGCTCGCGGCAGCGGCCTCGGAGGGCTTCATCTCCGACGCGTGCGGGATCGGCGGGTGGTCGGGAGGCAGCGATGACGCGGACGTCATCGGCTGCGTCGCGGCCGGTTCGGTTCCCTCGACGTTGCCGAAGACGATGTGGTCGAACGTCCGATTGAGCGACTTCGACTCGAAGTTGTCGAGCGTCATCTGCGCGTTGATCGTGACCGGCGCGTCCTTCGCGATCTTCGTCTGCGGCACGGCGGCCCACTGATCGCCGGACGACGTCTGCACGCGCACGTAGGTGTAGCCGGCCGCGTCGAAGGTCTCCGCGACCTTGCCGGTGAGCTTGCTCGCTGCTGCTGCGGTCTGTGCGGCGGCCGGCGCTTTCGGCGTCGGTGCGACCACCTGCGCTTCCTTCTTCTCGCCGCACGCGGCGGCGGCAATCACGATCAGGCACGAGGCGAGGACGTTCTTCATGCGCCGATGATCGCCGTCCCGCGCGCGCGGCGCAAACCGGTCGAGTCACACCGCGATGTAGCGAGTGTCACAATGAGCCGCATGAGATGCACGGTCTTCGTCGGGACGAGCGTCGACGGCTTCATCGCGAGGCGCAATCACAAGTTCGATTTCCTTCCCGCCGACGGCGGCGAGCCGCACGGCTACGAGGAATTCATCGCCTCCGTCGATGCGATCGTCATCGGACGGAACACGTTCGAAGTCGTCCTCGCGATGGGCCCGTGGGTCTACAAAACGAAGCGCGTGGTCGTGCTGAGCAGCCGTCCGATCGATCTTTCGCGCGTCGAGGGCGGCGTCGTCGAGCAGATGAGCGGATCGCCGCGCGAGATCGTCGATCGTCTCGCCGCGAGCGGCGCGCAGCATCTCTACGTCGACGGCGGCGACACGGTCCAGCGATTCCTGCGCGAGGGCCTCATCGATCGGATGATCATCACCCGCGTGCCGGTGCTCATCGGCGACGGCATCGCGCTCTTCGGTCCGTTGCCGCACGACGTCCGTCTCGAGCACGTCGCAACGCGCACGTTCGCCGGCGGACTCGTGCAAAGCGAGTACGAAGTCAATAAGACTGCACCGGCGGTACGGGGCACTCAGCACTCTTCCGCAGCCGCATCATCGCGATGATCCCCAGAAACGGCCCCGGCGCGAGAAACGCGAACGCCCACTCCCACCCGACCCGCTGCACGAGCAGCGGCATGAGGCGAATCGACGCGGTCGTGATCAGGAATCCGATGCACGTCTGCAGCGTGAGCGCGGTGCCGAGGTAACGGGGATCGGCGAACTCAGTGACGCAGGCGGAAAACTGCGCGGAATCCGCGACGACGGATGCGCCCCAGATCAGCGCGAGCACGACGAGCGCGATGGCCGCCTTGCCGTACAGCAATCCGACGACGAGACAACAGGCGCCGCTGATCGCCATCGCCGCGGCCGCGACGACCGGACGTCCGATGCGATCCGCGACCAGTCCCGCGATCACGCACCCGATGCCGCCCGCGCCGATCACGCCGAACGACGCCGCCTCGGCGAGCGTCTGACTGTCGCCGCTCAGCGCGAAGCTCGCGCGCAGCATCACCGGAATCCACGCCCACATCGCATAGAGCTCCCACATGTGCCCGAAGTAGCCGAAGTTCGCGAGACGCACGCCGCGATTCGCGAAAACCTTCGTGATCTGCTTGACGTCGAACGGCTGATTCGGCAGCGCGTACGGCCCGTCCGTCACGAATCTCCACACCACGATCGACGCGAGCACGGCGAGGATCGACGCGATGCCGACGCTGCGGCGCCAGTCGCCGCGCGTGAGCGCATTCACGAGATACGGCGATGCCTTGCCCAGCGTCAGCGCGCCGATGAGAACGCCGAGCGCGAAGCCGCGACCCGTTTTGAACCACGTTGCGATGATCTTCATCCCGGGCGGATAGACGCCCGCGAGAAAAACACCGGTGAGGAAACGCAGCGCGATCGCGACGGAGATCGTCGTCGCTTCCCACGCCAGCAGCGCATTTGTCAGCGCGCCGAGGAGCGCGCAGAGAGCCATCAGATGACGCGGACGGATGACGTCAGGAAGATTCAGCAGCGCGCTGAGCAGCGTGCCGGCAACGAATCCGAATTGCACGGCCACCGTGAGCCACGCCGTCGTCGCGGTGTCGAGATGCCATTCAGTCGCGATGTGCGGCGCGACCGCCGACACGCCGAACCAGAGACTCATCGCGAAAAGCTCGGCGAGCGCGACGAGAGCGAGAGCGCGATAGCGGGACAAGCGCGCGCGAATGTAGCAAAGAGTGCCTAGGCCTCGCTCGCCATCGCCGTGCGATCGAGATCCGGCAACGCTTCCTCGGCGCGCCGCTCGAACAGCAACGCGCCCTGCCCGCGCGCGTACTCGATCGCGGCCTCGCGACTGGCGATCGCTTCGGCGCGGCGGCCGAGCGCGCTCAATGCGGCGGCCCGAACGCGATGCAGCTCGCTGATGAAGTACATCTCGTCGTGCTCGATCGCGCAGGTGATGCCGTCGTCCGTGCTCGCGAGCGACTGCTCCCACTCGCCGAGGGCCGCGTGCGCCTCCGCTTTCATCAGCGCGTACACCGAGTGGAACATGATCGCGCCGCTCTTCATCAGCGGCTCGAACGCGGCGGCGATCTTCGCCGGACCATCGCCCGCGGCCCACGCCGCGACGAGCTGCGCGATCGCGAAGTAGTACGGCACGTTCGCCGCGCGCGCGGTCTCCATCGCCAGCCGCGCGTCCGCGAGCGCCTTCGCCGCGTCGCGCTCCTGGAACCAGAACAGCGCGCTCGACGTCTGCGCAACGGCAAGCGAAAACGGATGCGTCGCACTGCGCAGCAGTTCTTCGTGATGCCGCGCCGCCGCGTCCGCGTTCCCCATCGCCGCCTCGGTCGTGCAGAGAATCCGCAGCGGCAGCACGCGCGGATCCTGCCCCTGCTGTTCGATGTACGTCGCGATCTGCGCGGGGTCGATGCGATCGAGCGCGGACTGCGCATGCTGCGTCGCGAATTCGAGTCCGCCGAGCCAGTGCCACGCAATGGCCAGGCACTGGTACGCCTGGATCATCGCGCCCGTGTTCTCGAGGCCCTCCGCCATGCGCAGCAGATCCTCGGCGATCGCCGCCGCATCGATCAGCTGCAGACGCATCACTTTGAGAGGCCACTGCCCGAAGATCGTGAGCATCAGCTGCGGCGACGGCGGCAATCCGGCCGCGGCCGCATACGCGCGCTCGTACGCGTCGTTCGTCTCCTCGGCCTGCCATCCGCGCGTCGCGCGAAAGACGTGGCCGCGCAGAATCTGCGCATCGCTCTCCGACTGCGCGCGCCGCGGCTTCGGCAAGTCGGGAACGAGCTCGAGCGCGGCATCCGCGTGCGCCAATGCTTCCGCCGACGCACCAACACGCAGCGCACGGCGTCCGGCGTTCATCGTGTAGTCGAACGCCTTCTCCGCTTCACCCGCGAGACGCCAGTGATGCGCGAGCTGCACCGTCACGAGCTCGAGCTGTTCCGCGTACAACTGCTCGAGCATCTCCGCGATGCTGCCGTGCAGGATCATCTTCTCGCGCCGCCCGAGCTGGTTGTAGAGGTACTGCTGAAACAGCGCGTGTCCGAATCGGTAGTGCGAGATCCATTGCCTGCCGATCTTCTCGACTTCGCCCTCGGTCACGAGCTGATGCCGTTTCTCCAGCTCGTCGGACAGCGTCTTGAGCAGCGCACGCTCCGAGATCTCGCCGACGCGCGCGAGGATCTCGACGGTGAAGTGCTCGCCTTCGACGCTGGCGACGCGCAGCAGCCCGCGCAACTCGTCCTGCAATCGCCCGATGCGCTCCTCGATCACGCCCTCCACGCGCGACGGGAGAACGTGCCAGTCGAGCGTCTCGGCGGCCGTCCATGCGCCGTGCTCGTCGACGACGACGCAACGGCGATCCTGCATCGCGCGCAGCAACTCCACGGTGAACAGCGCATGCCCGTTCGTGTGCCGGAACAGCGCCTCACGAAACGACGCGTCGAGCGTGTTCGGTTCGGAGTCGACGATCGCGTCGACGAACGCGCGCCGGTCCGCCGCGTCCGCGGCATCGAGATCGATGACGAGGTCGCCGTGATAGCGCTTCAACTCGTTGAGCACCGGCGTCAGCGGATGACGATCGCCGTTGCGGCCGAGGGCGACGTCGTTCGCACGAAAACCGCCGACGATCATCACGCGCGCATCGGCGAGGTTCTGCGCGAGATGAAAGAGCAGCGCGCACGACGCGGCATCGGCCCAGTGCAGATCGTCGATGACGAGAATGATCGGCATCCGCTGCGAGAGCTGTCGCAGGAGAAGCGTGTAGCTCTCCATGATCCGCTGCTGATCGATCGACGCCGTGCCGACGGCCGCGGCCTCGAAGCGCGTTTTCAATTTCTCGAAGACGCCGGCTTTCTCGGCGGCCTTGCGCGCGACGCCGACGAGCAGCGAGGAGCCGGGGATCAGCGTGCCGATGAGATTCGGCGCGAACTCGATCAGCAGGTCGACCGAAACCTGACCGGCGCGGCGCAGGCCCGCCGCGGTTTTGCCCGCCGTGCGCTGTGCGTCGACCTGACCGGTGAGCTGATGAATGATCTCGAGGAACGGCAGATACGGATCGCCGACGCCGGTGTTCGCATCGCACGTTCCCGACGCCACCGCGACCTCGGGATACGCCGCGTGCGCGGCGTCCGCGAACGCCTGGATCAATGTCGATTTGCCTGAGCCCGCTGCTCCGGAGATGAAGACCGTGCGCTGCTCTCCGGCGACCGCAATGGCAAGGCTGTCAAGAAGACGGCTGAGCTCGCGCTGCCGTCCGACAACAGTTTCGCCCATGTTTTCGGACCTCGGGAAAGGAGAGGCGCGAAGAGGGTGAATCCCTACCTTCGGAAATCGGAGCGGTTATCCTCCGACGACGATCACGCGCACCCGCGCGACCTTGCCGTCTCTCGTGATGTGCATAGGGACGGCATTATGCAAATTTTTGGATGAATGGGAAGTCCTTTAATGAACACCCTTTCGATTTCGAAGGCCCGGCGGCTGCTCGTCGCGCACCTCGGATTGACACGCTCGCTCGGGCGCGGCGCCCGCGGCACGCGCGCGGTGCTGGAGCGGCTCCGCTGCATACAGCTCGATCCGCTCGACGTCATCGGCACGAACGCCGATCTCGTCGTCATGGCTCGCACAGAAAACGTTGCGCGCGGCGACGTGTGGCGTCATCTCTTTCCGAATCACGCGTTCGAGCACTTCGCGAAGGAGCGCTGCATCCTCCCCGCGTCCGCGTTCCCCTACTACCGCGAGCGCGGGCATCAGGCCCAGGCGCCGTGGTGGCGGCATCGCGAGCGCGAGGAGCGCATCCCCGCGAAACTGATCGACGCGGTGCTGCACGAAGTGCGCGAGCGCGGCGCGGTGAGCGCGCGCGACCTGACGGATCACGGCAGCGTCGAGCCGATCGACTGGAGCGGATGGAAAGGCACCGCGAAGGCGACGTCGATGGCGCTCGAAATCCTCTGGACGCGCTGCGACGTCGTCGTCGCCGGCCGCAATGAATCGGGCGCAAAGCTGTACGCCGCGCCGCAGTGGAACGGCACACCAAACGAATCGTTCGATCGCTGGGCGGTAAGAGAGCGCGTTCACGCCGCGGGCCTGCTCGCGCGCGCCGGCGGCTCGACCTGGTCGATGCTCAGCGACGCGCGCACCTCCGGCGTCGTCGAGGAGATGCTCACCGGCGGCGAGTTGATCGAAGTCGCGATCGAAGGCTCATCGCGCCCCTATCTCGCCGTGCCTTCGTTCCTCGCCGCGAAGCCGGTCCGCTTCGACGATCGCCTCCGCATCCTCGGCCCCCTCGATCCGCTGCTGTGGGACCGCAAGCTCGTGCAGCAGATCTTCGAGTTCGATTACGTGTGGGAGGTCTACAAGCCCGCGCACCTGCGCAAGTGGGGCTGGTACGTCTGCCCCATCCTGCACCGCGATCGCCTCGTCGGCAGAATCGATGCGCAGACGCGGAAGGTGTGGGTGGAAAACGGGAGCGACTTCACTGCGCGCGAGTTGCGCGCGGTAGTCGGTAGTCGGTAGTCGGTTGGCAAGCGCCGGCCCGGGCGGGACCGACTACCGACAACCGACCACCGACAACCGCACGCGCCGTCAGGCGCGTGCGTCAGTAGAACGCACCGGAATCTTCGGCTGATCGCCGGGCGTCTGCTTGATCGCGCCCATCGCCATCTGCAGCATCGCCGTCACGTTCGACAGCTCGGCGGGGACGATCATCGTGTTGTTGTGCTTCGCGAGCTGGCCGAATGCGGTGATGTACTGCTCCGCGAGCCGCAGCTGCATCGCTTCGTAGCCGCCGTTCATCTTGATCGTCTCGGCGACTTTCTCGATGCCGGACGCCGTCGCCACGGCCACGGCCATGATCGCGGAGGCCTGGCCTTCGGCTTCGTTGATCTGCTGCTGCTTCTTCGCTTCCGACGCCTTGATGACCTGCTGCTTCTCGCCCTCGGCGTTGTTGATCGAGGCGTCGCGCTGGCCTTCCGACGTGAGGATCACGGCGCGCTTCTCGCGCTCGGCGCGCATCTGCTTCTCCATCGCCGCGAGCACGTCCTGCGGCGGAGTGATGTTCTTGATCTCGTACCGCAGAACCTTCACGCCCCACGCTTCCGAAGCCTTGTCGACTTCCGTGACGACCATGCCGTTGATGTGCGTGCGCTCCTCGAACGTGCGGTCGAGATCGATCTTGCCGATCTCCGAGCGGAGGTTCGTCTGCGCCAGCTGCGAGATCGCGTAGGTGAAATCGGTGATGCCGTACGACGCGCGCTCGGCGTTCATGACCTTGAAGTAGAGAACGCCGTCGACGTGCACCTGCACGTTGTCCTTCGTGATGCAGACCTGCTCCGGAACGTCGAGCGCGACTTCCTTGAGGGTGTGCTTGTAGCGGACGGTGTCGATGAACGGCCAGAGGATGTGCAGGCCGGCGTCGAGCGTCGTGTAGTAACGCCCGAGGCGCTCGACGACCCATGCCTGCTGCTGCGGCACGACTCGCACGAGCTTCGAGAAGAGGACCATGACGAAGATGACGCCGACAATCGTGACTAGCGTTTGGGCCATTGCGGTTTTCTCCTATGCGGGGGTCAGACGGCGCGAATGAGCAGCATCAGCCCGTCGACACGGTCGACGACGCAACGCTGTCCGCGCGCCAGAGGGGTGGAACCGATGTTGGTGGCGCTCCACGTCGAGCCGCGCAGTTCCGCGCGGCCGTGCGACGCCGGGGCCATGTCCTCGAGCGCGACGGCCGTCTCGCCCGGAATCTGATCGACCTTGTTGTCGACGCGGAGGCGCAGCTTCCGCACGAGGATCGGGCGGAGGAAGGCGAAGCCGAACAGCGAGATGCCCGCGAACAGGAGCAGCTGTCCCCAGAACGGCATGTCGAGGCCGAATCCGACGAGGGTGCCGACGATGAACGCGCCGACGGCGAAGATGCCGACGTGCATCGTCGTCGTTGCGAGCTCGATGGCGAGCAGCAGAAAACCGGCGAGAACCCAGATCCACCAGGACATGTTGTTCGAGAGGCGAAAAAGGTTAGCACACGATCGCGAGCGACCTAAGCGAGCTCGGCACCACGCGCCAGCGCTTCGCCTCGTCGATCGTGACGACCGCGACTTCCGCCCTCGATGTCAGTTCCGTCACACCCGCCCGCACGCGCCGGATGTTTCGAAGAAAAAGAGGGAACTGACACCAAACACTTTCGACCATGTTTCTAGACTTGCGGCGACAGGTTCCAAAAGGATGAGTCGCAGAAGCATCGACTGGTTACCGTGAAGTGTTCAGTGCAGCAACCCGCGCAGCGTTCTCTCCAAAGCGCGCTCAAGTTGTTCCATCCCCGGCGGCGTGTACTCATAATGAAAATAGCGAATATGCCGCACGTCGCTCGGAACGTTTCGGTCTTGCGTGATCAGAATGACGTTCTTGCCCAGCGCATGACAAATTCCCAACTCGTAGAATACGTTGGGGTTGTGGTCTGTCAGATCAGCAATGATCACCCTGGCTGTCACCACCGCCTCGCGAATGTCGTCCATGAATGGTCTTGTCGAAAAAATTCCGTCCGCCCTGGCGACAGTTACTCCTAGCCGTTGGCATACAGCGGATATGTGGTTCTCGAAAACTGGCGGAAAGTCGCGGCGGAAGGGCATAAGCACGAAACAGCCGCCGCCGCGTTCCGCATGGCGAATAGAAGTGCGCGGTATACTCTTTCGAAGCGTCGCGAATGCGGACAAGGTTTCATCGAGCGCGTCGTGCCGGTTCGGCAGCACCAAAATGTGCTCACCCGATCGTAAACGGCCGTTTACAGCTGCTATGTCAAGATAATTATCCACCATACGTTTGTTTAGGAACGCATCATCTGTGAGAGATGCCGTTTCGAAGTTTGAGAAGCCGTCTTCGATTAGTTTCTTTCGAATTCGCCATTTTAATTCGCGCACCTCCGGTGACGATTCCTCCAAGCATCGCGGATTCATCAACGAAGTTGTGTCGGCGGTCCAGAGATAAAGTGGCACCACGCTGGCGCCGTATGTGGCCCTTAGCCGCGCGGATCCAAAAACAGAGGTGAGAACGAGCGCGTCCGGCGATGCGTCCATCGCCGCCTCAAGCGTACGTGATTCGATCGCGGAGTAATAATCACCCCATTTCTCGATGTGTATGAAATCGTTCGCAAACACCTTCTGCAACAGTCCAAAGTGGGACGTGAAATAATACTCAAAACCCTCATCCTCGCCTTCCCGCCTTGGACGGTCGGTATACCGCGGCAGCAAGACCAAGTCATCAGGCGCGCTCAGAAACAAAGCGGAAAGAAAAGTCGTCTTCCCGACGCCAGAGGGCCCGCTAAGTGTGAATACGTTACCCATCGCTATGCCATCGCCCTGCCGCATTCCAAGGCGGGCGGGCCATTCCATTCAATTAGGTTGCGTTTCGAAAGCTGGCCCGTATGATGTAAACTTAAGATTCCGCCTCCTCGTCGTCGCAATCGTGTTCGACGCGTGTTCAGAGCTTCTCGCAAGTACGAACGCCCACTCGTCGGGCGCAGTTTCCCTTCTTCGATCACGTGCTTTGATAGGAGTGTCGCCAGGCGGCCAATCCCTACCTACCCGCCAAAAGTGTTAATAACTTTCGCGCGCTCCCAGTGGCGGTAAGAGCCGACCGCGCTCCGCCGCGGGGCCTGCGACTTAACCATGTCGCGCCGGAGATACTTGGCAGACTGACCGGGCAGATCGCGCCTTTCGAGCCCCATCACCGTCTCGATCGCCGTCTCCCCCGCCGCGACATGCCCCGCCACCGACACGCCCCACCACCCGGGCCAGTTGTCCTTTTATCCGCGCGCTTCTGCAGCAGCACGTGGTCGTCAGGAGTGAAGAGCCAAAGATGAGCGGCACGATGCCAGTCGCCATCCCGATGCACCTCGGCCTTGGGCTTGCGGATTCGCGTTGGGAATCCCTCGGGGGTGAGGACGTCGATGAGTTCCATCGGAATGAAGAAGTTCAAATTTCGAATGAAGAATTCTGAGCTCCTCCATTCTTCATTCGAAATATTCGAAATTCGAAATTCTTCATTTCAGGGTATGTACCTCCGCGTCGGTATCCCTTCCCCCTTCGAAATCGACAACTCCGCCAAAAGCTGGGTCAGCCGCCTCCCTTCCGCCGTCGTTTTCTCCCACGTCTCGCACAGCATCTCAACGTGGACGGGGTCGACGTCGGCGGAGATCGTGAAGCCGTTGACGGGTTG
>Ga0075425_100009993_pt1 | contig 10109 bp, 9 predicted proteins | sample SoiMethybrSBSTD4_FD_75300 | JGI IMG/M metagenome (GOLD analysis project Ga0075425, IMG submission 75300) | Bulk soil microbial communities from a Populus tree surrounding site in Tennessee, USA - Soil MetaG P. TD hybrid SBSTD4 | ecosystem: Environmental > Terrestrial > Soil > Tree plantation...
CCCGCCGTGCCGGAACCCGGCTCACTCGTGCTTCTCGGCCTTGGTCTTGCTGCCATTGCGGCATCGCGGCGGCGCAAGCCGAGCTGAGCGCGCCGACCCTGAGACGATCTGCCCGCCCCTGTAGCGGGCGGCACGGATTAACATTTGTCGCGCAGCGGACGCGATAACAGCCTGCATTTTCTGCACCACCTCGTCGTCGAGAGCCTTCAACACCTGCGCGCGCTCATGTTGGCTGGCGGTGGCGTAGGATCGCCAGTCGCCTCGTCAATGGCCACTTGCAGCAGCCGCGCCCCGCCATTCGCCTTTCGAGTCGAGTAGGCTGGAGTAGCCCCGTTTCCGCAACATGGGCCTTGGCATTCCGCGCGCGCCGCAATACGTCCAGTGGTAGTTCCCTGACTGACTCCGCCATCGGTGTGGATTCGTCCCATCAAACGAAGCGAGCGGCAATCAGCCCCACGCATGTACCCACTAGTTCCGACGTCAAGGCAACTCATCTAATCGCCTGCTTCGCCTGCTGCGGCGGGCAGCGAGATTCTCGCTCGCTATCGGTCAGCACACGCGTCGGACTTGATGGAGTTCGACGCAATCTGGGCAGCAATGGACGCAATCAGTCCTTGGATCATGGCTCGGACGCTGTGGGATCTCGGCTGGCTGCGCAGCCGCGAGCAACCGATCACGGCCGAGGGCGTTGCAGCTGGTAGTTGTTCCGCCGTCAGATATCAACCTCTGATGGCTCAATGGCTTGAAGGGTTGGCGAGCGCCGGAATTGTACGGCGAGTGCCCGGGGACACGCCGACGTACGCAGGCGAGCTGATTAACATCGATGGCGTACGAGACCGTATCGAATGTGCGGTCGCGTCGATTGACCGGCCAACCAGCTATCCCGGTTTCATCGAGTATTTCAAGACTTGTGTGAGCCACCAGACCGGGCTGTTAACGGGGCGCTCGAACCCCCAAACGCTTCTGTTCCCGATAGGCAGCTCGCGGATCGTGGAGATTTGGCGGGTAGAAGCGGGTGCGCTCTGCAAAGGCGAGCGGCGCGACGCGGGACTAAGGCGCCGAGCGGTTTCGCCGCATGAACTCGAGCGCGGCGGGCACCCACGGCCCGTCCGCCTCGCCCCCGGCGAAGCTCGCGGTGAAGTGCGTGCGGCCCTCCATCGGAAGGTCGTGCGCTTCTCCGCCTGCTTGCCGCACCGCCTGCACGAATCGCCTCGCCTGCGGGATCAGATGCGGAAAGTCCTGCGTACCGTAAGCCACGAGAAAGGGCGGCAGCGGTTGCGACAGTGCAAGGCGCGCGCTGGCGATCCGGTCGTTCGCGATGTCCGCGCCGAGAAACCGCGGCCGCATCGTCAGCCCCGATGCCTCGCCGAATTCGTACACGCCGGAAATGCTCAAGCAGCCGCGAACGCGGGTGGCACCTTTGTCCGCCGCGATGAGCGACGCGTAGTGCCCGCCGGCCGAGTGGCCGCCGATAAAGACATCGCCGCCGATGTGCTCCTCCACCCACTCCAGGGCACGCATGCAATCGTCGAGCCCTGCCGGAAACAGGTGTTGCGGCGCGAGACGATAGCCCGCGGTGACGAACCTGATGTCCGCCGCGGTGAAAGCCGGCGCCATGAACGCCATCCACTCCTTGTAGCCGGACGTCCAGCCGCCGCCGTGCCAGAACAGGAGCGTGGCGCCGCTGGGCCGTTGCGGCTTGAACAGCAGCAAGCGTTGATAAGCGTTGGGACCGAAGGCGAACTCTTCGCCGATATGGCCTTCGCCGCGGCGCCAGCACTCCGCGCCGTACGCCTCGCCCGCTTCGGACAATGGTTCCTGCGCTGGATAGTCGCTGCGTCTCATCTCGTTGCGTCCGTTGCGTCGAGCACGCGCTCGGGAGTCATCGGCAGCGTGCGCACGCGCGCGCCGACCGCATTGTGGATTGCGTTGGCGATGGCCGGCGCGGCGCCGACGAGCGAGGGCTCGCCGATGCCCTTGGCGCCGACTGGATGCGTCGGATCCGGGTCCTCCAGCACGATGGCGTGGATTTCCGGCGGCGCATCGAGCACGCCCGGGATCTTGTAGTCGGCGAAGGTCACGGTCGTGAGCCAGCCGCTGTCGTTCCAGTGCATCGCCTCGGTGAGCGCGTAGCCCATCCCCTGCACGAAACCGCCCTGGATCTGGCCTTCGCAGCTCGTCGGATTGATCGCGCGGCCGACGTCGTGCGCGCACCACGCGCGGCGCACCTCGACCTTTCCCGTGACTTCATCGACGTCGACCTCCACGCAGTGCGCGCCGAACGTGTACACGCCGAGATTGGCGAACGCGAGCTGGTGGATCGACGCGCGCTTGGGATCGAATCCCGGGCCGTCGAACACGAAGCCGTGGCTTGCCGCAAGCGGACCGCCGCGATGGAACAACGATCGCATCGCGACGTCCTTGAAGCTCACGGTCTTCGGCACGCCCTTGACGCCGATCGCGCCGCCGGGACGCAGCTCGAGATCGGCCGCCGCGCATTCGAACATCGCCGCCGCGTGCTCGAACATCCTGTCGCGCATCTCGATCGCTGCAGCGGCCACCGCCCGTCCCGTCATGTACGTCGACCGGCTGCCGGCGGTCTTCCAGTTGTAGGGCGAGGCGTCGCTGTCCTGCGGCGCGTAGCTCACGCGCTCGATGGGCACGCGGAACGCGTCGGCGCAGATCTGGACCATGACCGTGTCGGAGCCTTGCCCGATGTCCACGCATCCCGTGGAGAGTGCGATCGAGCCGTCGGTGCGAAGCTGCACGCTCGCCGCGGTGCCCATGAGACCCGAGATGTGCGATAAGGCCGAAAAGCCCACGCCACGCCGGGTGCCCGGACGCGGCGCCAGGAGCGGCGCCCCTTGCTGCGCATCGCGAACGCGGGTCAGGCACTGCGCGAGCACGCACGAGGGCACGGGCTGGCCGCCGAACGCCGTGTCGTTCGGGCGCATGGCATTCTTGAGACGAAGCTCGAGCGGATGCAGGTCGAGCCGCGCGGCGAGCTCGTCGATCTGCGATTCGCCGGCGAACGTCGCCTGCGGATTGCCGAAGCCGCGAAACGACCCGGCGCGAAGCTTGTTCGTATAGACGGCTTGGCCGCGGGCGCGCACGTTGGCGATGCGGTACGGTCCGCGCGACATGAGGAGGGCGAACGCGAGCACCGGCGGACTCTCGTCGGCGTAGGCGCCTCCGTCGATGGTGATGCGCACGTCGCGGGCGACGATGGTGCCGTCGCGCCGCGCGCCCGTCTTCATCCAGATGCGTGCGGGATGACGCGAGCGCTGCACCTCGAAGTCCTGCATCCGCGACAGGACGAGCTTCACCGGCCGCCGCGACGCGCGGGCGAGCCATGCCGCGATGGAGTGGATGTGCGAGGCGTGCTTGCCGCCGAAGGCGCCGCCGACGCGTGTGGCCACCGCGCGTATCCTCGCCATCGGCTCGCCGAGCTCGTCGGCAACCCGCTGCTGGACGTGATGCACGGACTGGCACGTCGCGTAGATCGTGATCCGTCCCTCGGCGTCGACGTCGGCGAGGCAACCGTTGGGCTCGAGATACGCATGATGCTGCGCCTGCGTCCGCCACGCGCCCTCGACCACCACGTCGCATTCGGCGAAGGCGCGCTCGACGTCGCCTTCCTCGACCGAGCTTTCGAACACGACGTTGCCGTGGCCGCCGCCGGGCACGGTCTTCACGTACGCGGCGAATTCGTCGTGCAGGATCGGCGCTCCGGAGGCAAGCGCGTCGTCGATCGACAGCACGGCCGGCAGCGGCTCGTAATCGATCTCGATGGCGGCGGCCGCCGCGTTCGCGGTGCCAGGATCCGTTGCCGCCACCGCCGCGACGATCTCGCCGACGTAGCGGACCTTGCCGTACGCGACCATCGTCTCGTCCTTGACCAGCCCGCCGTAGCGGCGTCCGTCGAGATCGGCGCCGGTCACGATGGCCTTGACCCCGGGCATCGCGCGCGCGGCATCGGTGCGATAGCGCAGGATCTTCGCGTGCGCGTGCGGGCTCGTGAGCAGTGCGGCGTACAGCATTCCCGGACGCGTCACGTCGTCGGCGTACTGCGCGCGGCCGGTGGCCTTGTCGCCCGCTTCCAGGCGCGGGGGGCTCGTCCCGATGCTCATGCACGCGCTCCCGCCAGGCGCTCGGCCGCCTCGACGATCTTCACGTAGCCGGAGCATCGGCACAGGTTGCCCGAGAGCGCGCTGCGAATCGCCGCGCGGTCGGGATGCGGGTCGCGCGCGAACAGATCGGTGAGCGCGATCACGAAGCCCGGCGTGCAGAATCCGCACTGGATGGCACCGGCATCGATGAGCGCGCGCTGCGCGGCGGAGAATCCGGTATCTCCGGCCACGCCTTCGATGGTGATGACCGGTCGCTCGCCAACGTCGACCGCGAGCGTGAGGCACGCGCGCGCGAGCTTGCCGTCGAGCAGCACCGTGCACGCGCCGCACACGCCGTGATTGCAGCCGCGCTTCGAGCCGGTCAGCGACAGCGAGGTTCGAAGCACGTCGAGCAGCGTCGCTTCGACCGGCGCAAGTACGTCGTGCCGCTCGCCGTTGACCGTGAGCTCCGTACGTACGGGATCGCTCACGACAGCTCCTGCGCCGCTCGTACCGTTCGCCGCAAGAGCTCCGGCAGGACGCGGCGGCGATACTGGGGCGAAGTGCGGTGATCGTCGGGCGGATTGCTTTGCCGCGCGAGCTCTTGGCCCGCGGCGAGCAGCGCGGTGTCGGACAGCGCGATTGCCATTGCGAACAGCGGCGTCGGCGCGCAACCTCCGATCGCAACCTGCGCGGTCTCCGCGACGATCGCCGCCACCGAGAGAATCGCGAAATCGCCGGCGACCACCGACAGCTTTTCGTACCTGGCCCGGCCGCCCGGCGGCCCCGCAGGAACGTGGACCGCGATAACGATCTCGCCCGGCGCGAGGGCGGTCTCGAAGAGGCCGCGGAAGAAATCGCGCGCCGCGATGCGGCGACCACCCGAGGCGGACCCGGTCTCGATCGTGGCCTGCGCCGCGACCAGCGCGACGGGGTAGTCCGCCGCGGGATCGGCGTGCGCCACCGAACCGCCGATCGTGCCCCAGGCACGTACCGCAGGGTACGCAACGACGCGCGCCGCCTGCGCGAGCAGCGACGCTCCCGCAGACGCGACGTCGAGCGCCGCGATCTCGGCGTGGGTGGTCATCGCGCCGAGTCGCAGTGCGCCGTCCGGTTGCGCCGCGATCCCGCGCAGCGCGTCGATACGGCGCAGGCTGACGAGCCGGGCAGGCGAGACCAAGCCCAGGTTCATCATCGCCACCAGCGACTGGCCGCCGGCAAGGCAGCGCGCATCCTCCGCCGCGAGCGCGCGGTACGCGTCGTCGAGCGTGGTGGGCGCAACGTAATCCATCATGCTTTGCCCAGCAACGCGCGATTGAGGACCTCGCCCGCGGAAGGCGCAGGCTGCGGCAGCAATCCGCATTCGCGGCGCAGCGCCACGACTTCGTCCCATCCCGACTGCGCGATGGCGAGGTCGGGAACGGCGTCGCGCACCAGTCTTTGGGCGGCGCGCGTGGCGTAGCGCGCCTTCTCCAGCGCGGCGACGGCTTCGTCTGCGTTCGCCGGGGCCCATCGATTGGCTTCCCGCAGCGCGCCCAAGTAGGCGAGTGCTGCGTCCTCGTTCTCGCGAAGCCACGCGGCGCGTGCCGTCACCACGACGCCGGGATAGGCGGGCGCGAGATCGGCGCCGTCCCACAGCTTCACGAAGCCCTTGCCAAGCGCCATGTCGATGAACGGCGGCACCAGGATGGTCGATGCCGAGGTTCCCGCCGCCAGGGCTTCGAATCGCTGGCGCACGCCGCCGACCCGCTCGAACGAGCACGCGTGCCGATCGATGCCCGCGCGCGCCATGGCCCGGTACAGCACGAGCACGAAGCCATTGGTCGTGGAGTCTACGGCGATCGGCCGCTCTGCTGCGCGCGCAAGATCGGCAAGATGCGCAAGCGCGCAGAACGCCATGACGGTGGTGCGCTCGAGCTGCGCGACGATCTGCAATCCGGCGCGACGCTCGTCGTTCCACGCGATCACGTTGTCGACGACGGCAATGCCGACGTCGTAGGTGCCGTCGGCCAGGCCCTGGCCGAGCTGATCGGAGGAAAGGGTCGGCGTGGTCTCGACCTCGACCCCGTGCCGCGCGAAGAGCGCAAGATGCTCGGCCCACACGATCGGCGCGGGCGGCACGAACAGAATCTGCCGGATCTTCTTCACGTCAGCACCTCCGCGACCCAATCCGCAATGTAGTCGATCGTCGGCGAGAAGAGGTCGCCGCCGACATGCTCGGTGCCGCCTTCCTCCTCGGTGAACACGCGCAGCTCCGCGCGCGGGCTGTTCACGGCTTCGCGCACCGTCCGCTGCGCCTGCTCGAGCGGAACCTGGCGGTCGTTGGCGCCGTGCACGACCAGCAGCGGACAGGTAATGCGGTCGGCCACGCCCGCGAGCGTCATGACGGCGATTTTCTCGTACGCCTCGTCGGTCGTGGCCGCGCCGTAATACCACAACGCGTGCTCGACCCAGCCCATGACCGAGCGCGAGGCGTCCGGATCGCGCAGGATGCGCCCATGCGAGCCCGCGTTGTCCCAGCGCGCGCCCCATGCGACGCACGCCGCCAGCCGCTTCTCGAACGCCGCGGCGCGCGGCGCGTAGTAGCCGCCCAGGCTCATCGCGATCACGCCGACGCGGCGGGCGTCGATATCGTCGCGGCGCTCGAGCCAGTCCATGCACGCCGATGCCCAGCGCTCGGTATCCGGATTCATGGCGAGCCCCTGCAGGCGCAGCGCGGCGCCGATGCCGGGATGATCGACCATCAGCGTCGAAATGCCGCGGGCGGCGAATTCGCGCGCAATGCCGCACAGCTCCATCCATTCCTTGGTGACGTCGAAGCCGTCGAAGTGGATCATCGCCGGCTTTGGTCCTTCGCCCGGCGCACGGCGGAGCAGGGCCGCAAGCGTCGTGCCCTGGTACGGGATGTCGACGAACTCGATCGGCTCGCCGCGCAGGCGCACGCTGCGCTCGAAGCACTCGAGCATCGCGCGATAGAGGATCATCTTCCGCGGCGACTTGTGACTCGCCATCCGCTCGGCGATGAACCAGTAGATGCAGGCGCGCCGGTATCGCTTGCCGGCGGTGAGGCCGTGGCCGTCCGCCTCGTCGCGCCGCGCGAACCCTTCGACCTTGCGCGCGAGCGCCGACCAGCGCTCGATCCACGCGGCCTGCGCCTCGGGATCGTCCTTGGGACGGGTCGCGAGTTCGCGCAACGGCCGGCATGCCTCGTCGATCTCGCTCATTTCGCCGCCGAGCTGCGCGGCCATGAGGAGCCCGAGATTCCACGAGTACTGGCCTTCGAAATACTCGAACATCGTCAAGCCTCGGCGAGCTGCCAATGCAACAGCCGGCCGCGCAGCCACTGCGCGAGTTTGTACAACGCGTACCCGATGAGCGAGATCGTCACCAGGGTGGCGAACGCCGTGCGCACGTCGCCGTAGCGATACGAGCGGATCATCATCTCGCCCAGGCCGCCGCCGCCGGAGACCATCTCGCAGACTACCGCCACCAGCACCGCGACCACAACCGCCACCTGCACGCCGTCGTAGATCGACGCGAGCGACAGCGGCAGCACGACGCGCCACATCATGCGCAGGCGCCCCGTTCCGCGCGATTGCGCCGACCACAGGTAGATCGGCGACAGCCCGCGTGCGCCGTGATAGCTGAAGAGGACGATCGGAAACAGGCAGTCGGTGAAGATCAGCATAACCTTGGACAGGCTGAAAACGCCGAACCAGTGCACGAACAGCGGGATGAGCGCGATCTTCGGGAGCGGGAACCCGAACGAGAACAGCGGCTCGAAGAACCACTCGGCCCACCGCGCACGCCCCATCAGGAGCCCGAGCGGCACGCCGCAGCCGATCGCCATGGCGAGACCCGCGAGCGCGCGCCACAGCGTGCTCCACAGCGGTCCGAAGATGCGCCCGTCGGCGATGAGCGCAAACCATCGCAGCACGATTTCGGTGACCGGCGGGAACACGTTCGGGTTGACGAAGCCGGTGCGGCCGACGAGCTCCCAGGCCGCGAGCAGGATCGCCAGCGGAAGGAATCTAGTGAGTGAACGCATGCCAGGACAGGAGGCGGCGGATGCCGGCCATGTAGAAGCGGTCGAGAAGGTAGCCCAGGATCGCGAGGTAGATGACGACGGCCAGCATCGCATCGTCGGCGCCGACCCCGCCGAACGAGAAGATGAGATAGCCGAGGCCTTTCTCCGACGAGATGAACTCGGAGCTCACGAGAACGATGATCGCGACCGCGATCGCGGTGCGCACGCCCGCCGCGACCTGCGGCAGCGCTGCCGGCAGGATTACCCGCCACAAGAGCCTTCGCTCCGACGTGCCGCGCGCACGCGCCGACCACAGCAGGATGTCGTCGACGCTGCGCGCGCCGTTGAAGGTGGCCACGACCACCGGCAGCAGGCATGCGAGGGCGATGACCGCGATCTTCGAGAAGTCACCGATGCCGAGCCAGATCATGAACAGCGGGATCATCGCCGGCTTCGGCACCGGATAGAGCAGAAGAAGGATGGGCTCCGCACCCTGCTCGACCGCGCGCACGCGCGCCATCACGAGGCCCAGCGATACGCCGGCCACCACCGCGATGAGGAAGCCCGCTCCGGCGCGGCCGAGCGACGCCGCGGTATGCGGCCAGATCTCGCCGGTGCGCACCATCGCGGCAAGGGAAGCGGCCACGTCGACGAACGACGGCAGCACCGATTTCGGGAGCACGCCTGCGCCGGACGCCGCCTGCCAGGCCGCGAGCAGGAGCGCGAGCGGAATCAGCTTGGTCAACGCGAGTCTCATGCGCGCGCGGCGTCGACCTCTTCCTTGACGCTGTGCCACACCCGCAGCTTGAGCCGCGTGAACGCGGGATTGGCGTCGTAGTCCTCGCCGTCGCCGACGTCGAAGTCGCGCGTCAGCACTTCCTTGATGCGTCCCGGCCGCGCCGACATCACGACGATGCGCGTGCCGAGCGCCACGGCCTCCTCGACGTCGTGCGTGATGAAGAGCACGGTTGCGGCGCCGCCGCGCCAGATGCGGCGCACCTCGTCCTGCAGGATACGGCGCGTCTGCGCGTCGAGCGCGCCGAACGGCTCGTCCATGAGCAGGATGTCCGGCTTGCAGGCCAGCGCCTGCGCGAGCGCGACGCGCTGCTGCATGCCGCCCGACAGCTCGCGCGGATAACGGTCCTCGCAGCCTTCCAGATGCACCATGCGAACGTACTCGGCGACGATGCGATCACGCTCGGCGCGAGGCGTGCCCTGCTCGGCAAGGCCGTAACCGATGTTGGCGCGCACCGTGAGCCACGGAAACAGGGAATAGCGCTGGAACACGATGCCGCGGTCCGGCCCCGGTTTGGTGATCGGCTTGCCGCGCAGCTGCAGGCTTCCCGCGGTCGGGCGCAGGAAACCGGCGATCAGGTACAGGAGCGTGCTCTTGCCGCAGCCGCTCGGGCCCACGATCGTCACGAACTCGTGCTCGGCGATCGCGAGCTCGATCGAGGTCAGCGCGGTGAGCGCCTTGTCGCCCTCGCCATAGCGCATGCCGACGCCTGACAGCTCGAGGCAGGCGAGGGCGGGCTCGCTCACTTCGGAAGATACGAGAGGTCGATATACTTGTTGACGTCGAACGATTGGCCGATGAAGCCGTTGGACGCGAGCGCGTCGACGATCGGCTGGATGTTCTTCGCCGACACGCGGCCGTCGCGGCGCACGAGATAGTCCTTCTTCGTGAGCAGATAGCTGTCCGCCGTGGCGAGCGGAAGCTTCCACTGTTCGGCGTAGATCTTCACCGCCTCTTCGCGATTGTCGAGCGCCCAGTTCACCGCGCGCAGATAGTCCTCGACGTAATCGCGCACCGCCCTCGCATTCGCCTTCAGGAAGCGGTCGTCGAAGATCATGAACACGTAGTCGGTTGGGCCGCCGTAGATGTCGCTCACGGTGAACAGCACCTTGAGATCGCCCTTGCCCATGGCTTCCTCGTAGAACGGCTGGAACAGCGTCGCCGCCTGCACCTTGTT
>Ga0075425_100009994_pt1 | contig 10108 bp, 6 predicted proteins | sample SoiMethybrSBSTD4_FD_75300 | JGI IMG/M metagenome (GOLD analysis project Ga0075425, IMG submission 75300) | Bulk soil microbial communities from a Populus tree surrounding site in Tennessee, USA - Soil MetaG P. TD hybrid SBSTD4 | ecosystem: Environmental > Terrestrial > Soil > Tree plantation...
TCCTCGCGTTCGACAAGGTGTTCCTGCTGGCGGGTCTCTGCTTCATCGCGGTCCTGCCGCTGCTGTTCTTCTTGAAGACCAAGCCCGCGGCGCCCGCGGCGGGGGTGGCGGCCGAGAAGGCTCACATCGAGGTGTGACTCCATGGAAACCGCGAAGACCACAGGAACGCCGCGCGGCCGCGGGCGGGTCCCGTTCATCGTGCTGGGCCTCGTCATCGTCGCGACCGCGGCCGGCATCGGCGGCTACCTCATGCTCACGGCGGGCCAGGAGACGACCGACGACGCACAGGTCGAGGCGGAGATCGTGCCGCTCGCGACGCGCGTCGCCGGAGTGGTCGCGCGCGTGGCGGTGAAAGGCGACACGGCGGTGAAGAAGGGCGACCTCCTCCTCGAGCTCGACGGCGCGGACTACGCGGCGAAGGTCGAACAGGCCACCGGCGACCTGGATGCGGCCCGTGCGCAGGCGGCGGCGGCGGAGGCAGCCGAGCGAATCGCCGAGGCGTCGGCCAAAGGTGGCCTCGCCAGCGCCAAGGCGATGGTCACGGGCTCCTCGGTCGCGGTCTCGAGCGCGGACGCACAGATCCGCGTGGCGCGCGCGGACGTGGAACGCGCCACCTCGGAGGTTCACAAGGCCGCCGCCGACCTCGCGCGCGCCAAGGAGCTGCGAACGGCGGCCGCCGTGTCGGGGGACTTCCTGGAGAAGGCCGAGCTCGCGTACGAGACGGCGAGCGCGGCGCTCACGCGGGCGAACGCATCGCTCACCGCCGCAGAGGACGCGCGGCGCATGGCGGTGAGTCGCGTCGCCGAAGCGGAGGGCCGGCTCGACGTGAGCGCGCCGATCGACGCACAGATCGCGGCCGCGAAGGCGGCCGCGGACCTCGCCCGCGCGCGGGTGAAGTCCGCGGAGGCGGCGCTGGCACTGGCGAAGCTGACCCTCTCGTACACGAAGATCTACGCGCCGGCGGACGGCATCGTCTCCAAGCTGAGCGTCAGCGCCGGGCAGCTGTTGCAAGCCGGGCAGCCGTTCGCCCAGCTCGTGCCGGCGGAGACCTACGTGGTGGCGAACTTCAAGGAGACCCAGGTCGGCGAGATGAAGCCCGGGGAGCGCGTGCGCATCAAGGTGGACGCGTACGGCGGGCGCGAGTTCGAGGGCGTGGTGGTGAGCCTCTCGGGAGGCACCGGGGCCCGCTTCTCGCTGATGCCACCCGACAACGCCTCGGGGAACTTCGTGAAGGTCGTCCAGCGCGTCCCGGTGCACGTCGCCTGGAAGGACCTTCCGCCCGACGTGGTGCTGCGCGCGGGGATGTCCGCGGAGGTCACCGTGTTCGTGGGGAACTGACGGCCCGTTCAGCCGGCATGGCGGGCGTCCAGCACCTCGCGGACCTTCGCGGCCATCTGGCGCGGTGTGTAAGGCTTTCGCAGTAGCGGGCCCGCCGCCGAGCCGCCGTACCGCGCGAGCGCCTCTTCCGGATACCCGGACACGAAGAGCACCGCGGTACCGGGGCGAAGCGCGCGCACCCGCTCGGCCACCACCGGCCCGCTCGCCTTGGGCATCACCACGTCCGTCACCAGCAGGTCGATCGGCCCCGGGTGCTCGCCGCAGCGGGCGAGCGCTTCGTCGACGTCGCGGGCGAGCAGCACCGTGTAGCCGAGGCGGCCGAGCCCGAGGCGGGCGAGCGCGCGCAGCTGTTCGTCGTCCTCCACCAGCAAGATCGTCTCGCGGCCGACCGGCAGGCCGCTCGCCACCGTGGGCCGCGCGTCCGCCGCCGGCGCGTCCGAAGGCGCACAGAGCGGCAACAGAACCGTCATGGTCGTGCCCTCGCCGAGCGCGCTCCGCACGCGCACCTCGCCCCCGCTGTCGCGCACGATGCCCCACACGGTCGAGAGCCCGAGCCCCGTACCTTGCCCGAGCTCCTTGGTGGTGAAGAACGGCTCGAACATCCGCGCCTGAACGTCTGCGCTCATGCCGCTGCCGTCGTCCTGCACCTCGACGAGCACCGACTTTCCTTCCACGCGTGTGCGCAGCATGATCGTCCCGCCGCCCCCGTCGCGGAGCGCGTCGCGCGCGTTGACCACCAGGTTCAGCAGCACCTGTTCGAGCTGCCCGCGGTCGGCCGTGACGGCCGCGCCCTGCGCCAGCAGCGAAGCCTCGAGGCGGATCTCCTCTCCGACCAGACGCGCGAGCAGCCCGATCATCCCGCTCACGACCTCGTTCGGATCGAGGAGGCGCGGCGCGATTGCCTGCCGGCGCGTCAGGGCGAGCAGCTGGCGGGTGATGTCGGCGGCGCGCTGGGCGGCCTTCTCGATCTCCTCCACGTCGCCGTGCAGCGGACTCTCCGCGGCGAGGCGCTGGTGCAGCTGATCCGACGCTCCCAGAATCGCGGTGACGAGGTTGTTGAAGTCGTGTGCCACGCCGCCCGCGAAGCGGCCGATCGCCTCCATCTTCTGGGCGTGGTGCAGCTGCTCGCGGCTGGAGCGCAGCTCCTCCTCGGCGTGCCGGCGCTCGGCGCTCTCGAGTGCGACCGATACGAAATCGGCCAGGTTCGCGGCGACCACCTGGTCTTCCTCGGTCCACCGCCGCGCCGGGCCCACGTGCTCGTGGCAGAGCACGCCCACCGCGCGGCCGGCCACGCGGATCGGCGCGTCCAGCATCGAGGAGATGCCGTTCGGGCGCAGGTACGAATCGGCGAAGCAGCGCGTGGCCGGGTCGGTGCAGGCGTCGTCGGCGACGATCACGCGCTCCTTGTCGAGCGCCGCGAAGTAGTCGCCGTAGTCGATCTCGCGCAGCTCCATCGCTTCGCCGTGCTGGCCGGTGTTGCCGTCGAACATGTCGAGCGCGCGAATGAGCTTTCGCCCGTCGCCGTACACCCAGACGCTCGCGCGCGCCACTTCGAGGATCTCGCTGGCAGCCTCGGTGATTCGGCGCAGCTGCGCCTTCAGGTCGCCCGGCTCGACGGACTGCGCCTGCGCGAGCGCGAGCGCCTCGAGGATCCGGGCGTGCCGCCGCAGTCGGTACAGGGGCTCTTGCGCGGCCATGAGGCTCCGCTCTCACTGTACTCCGTTCGCTTACTTCACGAAACGAAGCGCGTCGGCGGCAGCGTCGACGGTCTGGTCGATCATCCCGTCGTCGTGCGCCAGCGAGAGGAACGCCGCTTCGAGCTGCGACGGCGGCAGGTAGACCCCGCGCTCCAGCATTCCCTGGAAGAAACGCGCGAACGCCCCCACGTCCGAGGCCCGCGCCTCGGCGAACGTGCGCACGGGCCGGCCCGCCGCGGCGCCGAAGAACATCGTGAACATCGAGCCGACGCGCTGCACGGTGACCGGCACACCGGCGCGCGCCGCGGCGCGCTCGAGCCCGACCTGCAAACGCCCGCCCAGTGCTTCGAGCCGCTCGTACGCCTGTGGGTCGTCGAGCAGCTCGAGCGTGGCGAGCCCGGCCGCCATCGCCATCGGGTTCCCGGAGAGCGTTCCGGCCTGATAGACGGGACCGATCGGCGACACGCGCTCCATCAGGTCGCGGCGCCCCCCGTACGCGCCGACCGGCATGCCGCCGCCGATGATCTTGCCGAGGCAGGTGAGATCGGGGCGCACGCCGTACCGCTCCTGGGCGCCGCCCAGCGCCACGCGGAAGCCAGTCATCACCTCGTCGAAGATGAGGAGCGCGCCGGCCTTCGCGGTGATCTCGCGACACGCCTCCAGGTAGCCCGGCAGCGGCGGCACCAGGCCCATGTTGCCGGCGACGGGCTCGAGAATCAGCGCGGCGATGCCGGCGCCGCCGGCTGCGAACACGTCCTCGAGCGCACGCACGTCGTTGAACGGCACGGTGATCGTGTGGCGCGCGATGTCCGCCGGGACGCCCGCCGAGTCCGGTTGCCCGAACGTTGCCGCGCCACTGCCAGCCTTCACCAGGAGGTGATCGGCGTGGCCGTGGTAACAGCCTTCGATCTTCACGAAGGCGTCGCGACCGGTCGCGCCCCGCGCCACGCGGATGGCGCTCATCGTCGCCTCGGTGCCGGACGAGACGAACCGCATCATCTCCATCGACGGGAACGCCGCGCGGACCTTGCGGCCGAGCAGCACCTCGAGCTCGGTGGGCGCGCCGAAACTGGTGCCGCGCGCCGCCTGCTCGCGCAGCTTCGCGACGACCTTCGGATGCGCGTGGCCCACGATCATCGGGCCCCAGGACCCGACGTAGTCGAGAAACGGGCGCCCGTCCGCGCCGTAGATCCGCGCGCCCTCGGCGCGGGAGATGAAGACCGGCTGGCCGCCCACGGCGCGGAACGCGCGCACCGGGCTGTTCACCCCGCCGGGAAAGAGCCCGACCGCCTCGGCGAACAGCGCTCGCGACCGCTCGTCCACGCCTCAGCCTTCCTCGCCGCCGCCCCCGCCCGTACCGTTGCCGCCGTCGCCGTCGGGCTCGTCGCCGACGTCCCCGCCGAGAGAGTCCGTGCCCGGGTCGGTGTCGGGGTCCTCGGCGTCCGCCGCCGCGGCCGCCGCGACCTCGCTGGCGTCGGCGGTCTCCAGCGCATCCACCGCCTCGTCGGCGCCGACGTCGCGCTCGACGACCTTGGCGATCGCGACGACCTTCTCGTCGCCCTCGATCGACACCATGCGAACGCCTTGCGTGTTACGCCCCAGCACCGAGATCGACTTCGCGCGCAGCCGGATGATCTTCCCTTGCGAAGTGACGATCACCACGTGGTCTTCGTCGTCCAGCACGAGGAGCCCGACCACCTTGCCGTTCCGCTGGGTGGTCTTGATCGTGATGTTGCCGAGGCCGCCGCGGTTCTTCGTGGGATAGCCGTCGAGCAGCGTGCGCTTGCCATAGCCGCGCTCGCACACGGTGAGAAGGTACTTGCCGCCGGCCGCGGGGGTCATCGCCACCACGCGATCGCCCTCGCGCAGCGAGATGCCGCGCACGCCGCGCGCCACGCGGCCCATCGGGCGCACCCGCTCGGCGTTGAAACGGATGCACTGCCCGTCGGCGGTGCCGATGAGAATGTCGTCGTTCCCGGTGGTGAGGCGCGCGGCGATCACCTCGTCGCCTTCGTCGATGGTGATGGCGCGGATGCCGGTCTGGCGGATGTTCGCGAACAGGCCGAGCTCGGTCTTCTTCACTGCGCCCGAGCGCGTGCACATCATCAGATAGCCGCCGGTCTCGAACGAGGTCACCGCGATGAACGCGGCCACGCTCTCGCCTTGCTCGAGCGGCACGAGGTTGACGATCGGCCGCCCGCGCGCGGTGCGCGTGCCCAGCGGCAGCTCGTACACCTTCTTGCGGAAGATGCGCCCGCGGTCGGTGAGGATGAGCAGCGTCGCGTGCGTGGAGGCGACGAACATGTCCACCACCACGTCCTCGTCCTTCGTCGCCAGCCCGGTGACGCCTTTGCCGCCGCGCCCCTGCGCGCGGTACTTCGTGACCGGCGTGCGCTTCACGTAGCCGGCCTGCGTCACCGTGACCGCCATGTCCTCCTCGACGATCAGGTCCTCGTGGTCGATGTCCTGCGCGGCGGCGACGATCTCGGTCTTGCGCGGATCACCGAAGTCGGCCTGCAGCGACTTGAGCTCGTCGGAAATGACGCCCATCAGGAGCTTGTCGTCGCCGAGGATGGCGTTGAGGCGCTCCATCAGCATGTAGAGCTCGCGGAGCTCGGCGGTCAGCTTGTCGCGCTCGAGCCCGGTGAGGCGGGCGAGGCGCATGTCGAGGATGGCGTTCGCCTGGCGCTCGGAGAGACCGAAGCGCGTCATCAGGCCGCTGCGCGCGATCGCCGTGTCCTTCGACGCGCGGATCAGCGCGACCACCTCGTCGATGTGGTCGAGCGCGATCTTCAGTCCCTCGAGGATGTGGGCGCGCGCCTCGGCCTGGCGCAGCTCGAACGCGCTGCGGCGAGTGACGACCTCGCGGCGGTGCTCGAGGAAATGGACGAGGATCTCTCGCAACGTGAGCGTCTTCGGGCGGCCGCCGACGATGGCGACCATGTTGATGCCGAAGTTCTGCTGGAGCGCGGTGTGCTGGAAGAGGTTGTTCAGCACCACCTGCGGAACGGCGTCGCGCTTGAGGATGACGACCGCGCGAATGCCGTCGCGGTCGGACTCGTCGCGGATGTCCGAGATGCCTTCGATCTTCTTGTCGCGCACGAGCTCGGCGAGCGACTCGAGGAGGCGCGCCTTGTTCACCTGAAAGGGGAGCTCGGTGATGACGATGGACGTCCTCTCGCCGCGCTTCTCGACCTCGATCTCGGCGCGGCCGCGCATCGTGATGGAGCCGCGGCCGGTGCGGTAGGCTTCGTCGATGCCCTGGCGCCCGAGGATGAGCCCGCCGGTCGGGAAGTCGGGGCCGGGCACGAGCGCGATGATCTCGTCGTCGCCGGCATCGGGGTCGCGAATGAGGAGCTGCAGTGCCTCGGTGATCTCGCCGAGATTGTGCGGTGGGATCTTCGTGGCCATGCCGACCGCGATGCCGTCGGCGCCGTTCAGGATGAGGTTCGGCGCCTTCGCCGGCAGGACGGTCGGCTCCTGCATCTCGTCGTTGTAGTTCGGGACGAAGTCGACCGTTTCCTTCTCGAGGTCGAGCAGAAGCTCGTCGGCGAGGCGCGAGAGCCGCACCTCGGTGTAGCGCATCGCGGCGGGCGGATCGCCGTCCACCGAGCCGAAGTTTCCCTGCCCGTCGACGAGCAGGTACCGCATGGAGAAGTCCTGGGCCATGCGCACGAGAGCGTCGTAGAGCGCGGCGTCGCCGTGCGGGTGGTACTTGCCCATCGTCTCGCCGACGATGCGCGCGGACTTCTTGTAGGGCTGGTTGTGTCGGTTCGACAGCTCGTGCATCGTGAACAGCAGCCGCCGATGCACCGGCTTGAGTCCATCGCGCACGTCCGGAAGGGCGCGCCCGATGATGACGGACATCGAGTACGCGAGGTAGCTGGTCTGCAGCTCCTCCTCGATCGAGGTGGGGACCTGGAGGCCGCCGCCGCCGCCGTCGCCCGGGGGAGAGCCGCCGCCGTTTTCCCCTGGGGGATCGCCACCTTGGCCGCCCTGGCCGCCGGCTCCGTGGGTGAGGTCGTCCGACATCCCGCGCGACCCATAGCACGAAAAACGCGGCCGCGAAACGGCCAACGCACAGGCGCGGGGAGGCGTCCGTTTGCAACGAGGATCGTTCGTTTCTGTGCACCGAAATCGATTGAACCTGCATCAAAAACATTGCAGATTGTGCACATGGAGCGTGCTCCGGCGCGGCGGCGATTCCGACTCGCGGCGAGCCCGGGCGAAGCGTTCGCCCAGGCGATCGCCCGCAGCGTCTCGGCCGCGTTGCGGCCGGAGCTGGAGGCGATCCAGATCGCGCTCGTCGAGCTGCGGCGCGGGCTCGGCTCCGGTCGCACGCGTGGGCTCGACGAGCACGCCCGGGCACGGGCGGCCATCCTCCGCGTGCTCGCCCGCAAGGGCCAGCTGCGCAAGCGCGACGTGGCGCGGCTCACCGGCCTGTCGGGCTACCGGCTGAAGCGCTTCGTCGACCAGCTCCTCGCCGAGGGCGCGCTGCGCCGCAAAGGCTACGCGCGCGGAACCGTCTACCTCAGAGGTTGAATCGCGATTCAGCGGAGCAGCCTGGCCGCTTCCCACGCCTCGGCGGCACGGCCGTCGCTGGCGATGATGCCGCTCACCGCCACGGACCGTGGCGAATCGCCGGCGCGCCGTGCGCTAGCCCGCGCCCGCCGCCGCACGTGCCGCCAGCGCCGCGCACAGCGGAGGAACCAGCGCGCCCGCAGTGCCGGCGGCGACGGCCCCGTTCTCCCCCCGCTCGGCGAGCGCACTGAACGGGCTGGGCGCCGGGTCGAGCACCACCAGCGGCGCGCCGCGCCGCGCGACGATCGAGGCCATCTGCAGGGGCAGGCTCGTCGAGCCGCTGCTGCCGACGACCACCAGCAGCGCCGCCTCGCTGGCCGCGCGCACCGCGCTGTCGAAGCGGAACCGCTCCTCGTCGTAGCTCTCGTCGAACCAGAGCACGTGCGGCCGCGCGCGCCCGCCGCAGACCGCGCACCTCAGCAGCGCCTGCTCCGCCGCCCCGAGCCGCCGCTCGCGCCCCCAGTCGACCGCCACGCCCGCCGGCACCGGCACGAGCGCGGGCGCGCACTCGCGTGCGCAGCGCATGAAATCGATGTTGCCGTGGATCTGCCAGGTGCGGCCCGCGCTGTTGCCGGCGCGCAGATGCAGCCCGTCCACGTTCTGCGTGACGAGCACGAAGCGCGCGCCGAGCGCCGGCTCCAGCGCGGCGAGCGCGCGGTGCGCCTCGTTCGGCGCCGCCGCGCGGCACACCGCGCGCCGGTACAGGTACCAGGCCCACACGTCGTCCGGCATCTCCGAGAACGCCGCGACCGTCGCCAGCTCTTGCGGGCGGTAGTTGCGCGACCCGACCCGCCAGTACCCCTCCGGCCCGCGGAAGGTGGGGATCCCGCTCTCCGCCGAGATGCCTGCGCCGGTGAGGAAGACGATCGGCCCCGCGCCTGCGACCGCGCGGTCGAGCAACGCGACCGGAGCCGGCATCACCGCGAAAGCTTACCACGCGGTGCGCATTGGAACGGGCCGTGGCGCGTGCCATGCTCGACCCGTGGCGACTCACCTACGAACCTGCCATCTCTGCGAGGCGATGTGCGGCGTCGTCATCGAGACCGGCGACGACGGACGCGTCACCCGCATCGAAGGCGACCCCGACGATCCGCTCAGCAAGGGCTACATCTGCCCGAAGGCCTGGGGCCTGAAGGAGCTGCAAGAAGACCCCGACCGCCTGCGCACGCCGATGCGGCGCGACGGCGACACGTGGCGCGCGGTCTCCTGGGAGGAGGCGCTCGCCGAGGCCGCCGAGCGACTCGGCGCGATCCGCGAGGAAGGCGGGCGCACCGCCGTCGGCGTCTACGCCGGCAACCCCACCGCGCACTCGATGGGCGCGACGCTCGGCGTGCTGGCGCTCGCCGCCGCGCTCGAGACGCACCAGCACTTCAGCGCCTCGACGCTCGACCAGATGCCGAAGCAGGTCTCGAACTGGCTGCTCTGGGGCAACCAGTACCTCTTCGCCGTGCCGGACGTGGACCGCGCCGAGTACCTGGTCATCCTCGGCGCCAACCCACTGGTGTCGAACGGCAGCATCATGAGCGCGCCGGGGATGAAGACGCGGCTGCGCGCGCTGCAGCGCCGCGGCGGCCAGGTGGTGGTCGTGGACCCGCGCCGCACCGAGACCGCCGAGGCCGCCGACGAGCACCACTTCATCCGCCCCGGCAGCGACGCGCTGTGGCTGGCGGCGATCGCGCGCGTGCTGCTCGACGACCACGGCGCGCCGGCCGGGCCGCACGCGTCCCGCGCCGCCGGCCGCGCGCCCTTCCGCGCGCTCCTCGAGCCCTACTCTCCCGAGGCAGTCGCCGCCGCCACCGGCATTGCGGCGGACGTCACGCGCCGCATCGCCGGGGCGCTCGCGTCGCGCGGCCGCGCCGCGCTCTACGGGCGCGTCGGCACCTGCCAGCATCCGTTCGGCACGCTCACGTCCTGGCTGGTGGACGTCGTGAACTTCCTCTCCGGCAACCTCGATCGCCCCGGGGGGATGCTCTTTCCGGAGCCGGCCGCGGACGTGGTCCGGATCGCTCCCTGGCTCGGCCTCGCCGGCGCGCGCGGCCGCTGGAGCTCGCGCGTGCGCGGCGTCCCGGAGGCGATGGGCGAGCTGCCGGCCGCCTGTCTCGCCGAGGAGATCGCCACGCCCGGCGCCGACCGGACGCGCGCGCTGGTGACCGTCGCCGGGAATCCGGTCCTGAGCGCGCCCGGCGGACGGCAGCTCGACGCGGCGCTCGCGACGCTCGACTTCATGGTCTCGATCGACATCTACCTCAACGAGACCACGCGCCACGCGCACCTCATCCTGCCGCCGCACGGGCCGCTGGAGGGATTCCACTACGACCTCGCGCTGCACGCCGTGTCGGTGCACAACGTGGCGAAGTGGTCGCCGGCGGTGTTCACGCCGGCGCCGGGCACGCGCAGCGACTGGGACATTCTCAGCGAGCTCGGCGCGCGGGTCGCGCGGCGGCGCGGGCGCGCGCCGATCGTCGCGGGCGTGCGCGGGCTGCGCGCGCTCG
>Ga0075425_100009995_pt1 | contig 10108 bp, 8 predicted proteins | sample SoiMethybrSBSTD4_FD_75300 | JGI IMG/M metagenome (GOLD analysis project Ga0075425, IMG submission 75300) | Bulk soil microbial communities from a Populus tree surrounding site in Tennessee, USA - Soil MetaG P. TD hybrid SBSTD4 | ecosystem: Environmental > Terrestrial > Soil > Tree plantation...
CGCGGAGCGTATGCCAGGCGAGCGTGGCGCACTTCACCCGGACGGGAAACTGACGAACGCCAGCCAGGGCCGCCAGCTTGCCGAGTTGATCGAGCGGGCTGTCCGGCTTCGCCGTGATCATTCGCTGAAACCGGTCGAACAGCGCGGCGACATCAGCGACCGTCTTTCCCTTGATGCTTTCCGTCATCAGCGACGCCGACGCCTTCGAGATCGCGCAGCCCGACCCCTGAAATGCCACGTCCCTCACGACACCGTCATCGACCTTCAGGAACACCGTCAGCCGGTCTCCGCACAGCGGGTTGAAACCCTCGGCCTTTCGCGCCCCTTCGAGCGTGCGGAAGTTCCTCGGCCGCCGGTTGTGGTCGAGGATCACTTCCTGATACAGCTCCTGCAAGTCCATCTTCACGCGAACACCGCTCTGGCCGCGCGCAGCGACGCCGCGAGCGCATCGATCTCCTCGCGCGTGTTGTAGAGCGCAAGCGAAGCGCGCGCCGTCGCCGGTACGTGCAGCCGCGCCATCAACGGCTGACAACAATGATGCCCGGCCCGAATCGCCACGCCCTCGCGATCCAGAATCGTCCCGATGTCGTGCGGGTGGATATCGTCGATCACGAACGACAGAATGCCCGCCTTGTTCGGCGCCGTACCCGTCAGGTGAAGACCGGGGATGTCCGCGAGCGCTTCGGTCCCATACACGAGCAGATCGTGTTCGTACGCCGCCACGCGGCCGGGATCGATCGCAGCGAGGTAGTCGATTGCCGCAGCCAACCCGATCGCGCCGCCGATATTCGGTGTTCCGGCCTCGAACTTGTACGGCAGATCGTTGTACAGCGTCCGTTCGAACGTGACCGAGCGAATCATGTCGCCGCCGCCCTGATACGGCGGCATCCCATCCAGCAGCGCGGCGCGACCGTACAGGACGCCGATGCCCGTCGGCCCGAACACCTTGTGGCCCGAGAAGACGTAGAAGTCGCAGCCCATCGCCTGCACGTCCACCGGCATGTGCGCGACGGCCTGCGCGCCATCGATGAGCACCGGGATGCCGCGATCGTGCGCCAGCCGCACGATCGATTCGACCGGGTTGATCGTGCCGAGCGCGTTCGACACATGCGTCACCGCTACGATCCGCGTCCGCGCTCCGAGGAGGCGTTCGTACTCGTCGAGCCGCAGCTCGCCCGCGTCGGTGATCGGCACGACGCGCAGGCGGGCATCCCGCTCCTCACACAGCATCTGCCACGGAACGATGTTCGAGTGATGCTCCATCTCCGAGATCACGATCTCGTCGCCGGCGCCGACGTGCGCGCGGCCGAACGTCGCGGCGACGAGGTTGATGGCCTCCGTCGCGCCGCGGACGAATACCACTTCGCGCGCCTCGGCGGCGTTGAGGAACCGTCGCACCCGCTCGCGCGCGGCGTCGTAGGCCTCGGTCGCTTCGACGCTGAGCACGTGCACGCCGCGATGGACGTTGGCGTTTTCCGCGCGGTAATACCGCGCCACTCGATCGATGACGGCCTCCGGCTTCTGCGTCGTCGCGGCGTTGTCCAGGTAGACGAGCGGCTTCCCGTGAACGCGGCGCTGCAGGATCGGAAAATCGGCGCGGATGGTCGTCACGTCCAGGCTCATCGCTTCCCTCATGCGGCGCTCGGCAGCGCGATCGCGAGCTGCCGCTGCAGACGCGCCTCGACCGCCGCTCGCACCGGGTCGAGCGGCATCCGGTTGAGCACGTCGATCGCAAACGCTTCGATCAACAGCCGCCGCGCCGCATCCCGGCTCAGCCCGCGCGAGCGCAGGTAAAACAATGCCTCCTCGTCCAACTGGCCCACCGCCGCCCCGTGGGTGCACTTCACGTCGTTCGCCAGGATTTCGAGTTGCGGCTTCGTGTTGATGCGCGCGTCCTCGGACAGCAGCAGCGCGCGGTTCGTCTGCTTGGCGTCGGTTTTCTGCGCGTCGGGGCGGACGATGATCTTGCCGTTGAAGACACCCCGCGCGCGCCCGGCCAGGATGCCCTTGTAGATTTCACGGCTGCCGCAATGCGGCCGCGCATGATCGATTGTCGTGTGATTGTCGACCAGGCGGTCGCCATCGGACGCATACAGGCCGTTCAGCGTGCATTCCACACCCTCGCCGTTCAGCACGGCGGTCAGATCGTTGCGGACCAGCGCTCCTCCGAGGCTGACCGAATGCGACGCATAAGCCGCGCCGCGGTGCGCCTGCACGTGAACCGTGCCGACGTGATACGCGTCCGGTCCCTCGAACTGCAGCCTGTAATGTTCGAGGATGACGTTCTCGCCGAGAACGATTTCCGTCACGACGTTCGTGAAGTACCGCGCACCTGCCAGTCCGGCAAAGGTCTCGACGACACACGCCTGACCGTTCTCGCCGAAGTTCATGACAACGTGAGGATGCGCCATCATCGGCCGGCCGTCGGCCTGACCGGTCGAGAGGAACAGCAGATGGATCGGCTGCGTCATGACCGCGCCGGCGGGCAATTCGATCCAGGCGCCATCGGCGAACAGCGCGACATTGAGCGCGACGAACGGCTTGCGATCGAATGGCGCCACGCGGGCGAGGTGTGTTCTGACGCGGCCCGCTCGATCCGTCAGCGCCGAGGCCAGGCTCTCGACCTGCGCGCCGCCTGGCAGAGTCCCTCGCTTCGAGAGCGACGCAACGTACCAGCCGTTGACGAAGACCAGCTCGGCCGCCGCACCAGGCACGCGGAGTGGATCGACGTCGAGATCACGCGAGACGGCGGTCGGCGGCGCTCCCAGTGTGAAAGCGCCCTCGGCGATCGGCTCGACGCTCGTGAATCGCCATTCCTCTTCACGTGTGGTCGGAAAGCCCATCGACAGGAATCGGCTCCAGGCGTCCTCGCTGGTGCGCGCGACGTCGTTCGCACCGGCACGATCCCACGTTCGTGCCGCACGCTCGCGTTCCGCTGCAAATGCGTCGAGCGCATGCGCCACGTCAACCTCCAACCTGGGCCTCGAGCCAGCCGTACCCTTTTTCTTCGAGCTCGAACGCCAGCTCCTTCCCGCCGGATCGAACGATGCGACCATCGGCGAGGACGTGGACGACGTCGGGCACGATGTAGTTGAGTAGCCGCTGATAGTGCGTCACGAGCAGAAACGCACGGTCGGACCGCCGCATCGCGTTGACCCCCTGCGCCACGATCTTCAACGCGTCGATGTCGAGACCCGAATCGGTCTCGTCGAGGATCGCCAGACGCGGCTCGAGCATCGTCATCTGAAAGATCTCGTTGCGTTTCTTTTCGCCACCTGAAAACCCGTCGTTGACCGGCCGGGTCAGCAGCGCCTCGTCGATGCCGAGCTGCGCCATGCGATCGCGCACGAGCGTCATGAACTCGATTGCGTCGAGTTCCTCCTGGCCCCGCGAGGCGCGCAACGCGTTGAGCGCCGCTTTGAGGAAGTAGGCGTTGCTGACGCCGGGAATCTCCACCGGATACTGGAACGCCATGAATACGCCCGCGCGCGCGCGCGATTCCGGATCCATCGCGAGGAGATCCACACATTCGAACCGGACCTCGCCTGCGGTCACCTGGTACTCCGGGTGGCCCGCCAGTACCCGTGCCAGCGTGCTCTTCCCCGATCCGTTCGGACCCATGATGGCGTGCACCTCGCCGGCGCTGATCGAGAGGTCGATGCCGCGCAGGATCTCGCGGCCGGCGGCCGCCGCGTGCAGGTTGCTGACGGTGAGCATCATCTCACCCGACGCTTCCTTCCAGGCTGACGCTGAGCAGCTTCTGCGCCTCGACCGCGAACTCCATCGGCAGCTGGCGGAAGACTTCCTTGCAGAAGCCGCTCACGATCATGTTGACGGCGTCTTCGGTCGAGAGGCCGCGCTGGCGGCAGTAGAAGATCTGGTCCTCGCCGATCTTCGAGGTCGACGCCTCGTGCTCCACCTGCGCCGTGCTGTTGTTGATTTCCAGGTACGGGAACGTATGCGCGCCGCACTGATCGCCGATGAGCAGCGAGTCGCACTGCGAGTAGTTGCGCGCGCTGCGCGCGCCCTTCGCGATCTTCACGAGCCCGCGGTACGTGTTCTGCCCGTGGCCGGCTGAAATGCCTTTCGAGACGATCGTGCTCTTCGTGTTCCGTCCGAGGTGGATCATCTTCGTCCCGGTGTCGGCCTGCTGCCAGTTGTTCGTCGTCGCCACCGAGTAGAACTCGCCGACGGAGTTGTCGCCCATGAGGATGCAGCCCGGGTACTTCCACGTGATCGCCGATCCCGTCTCGACCTGCGTCCACGTGATCTTCGAATTGACGCCGAGACACTTGCCCCGCTTCGTCACGAAGTTGTAAATGCCGCCCCTTCCGGCGCTGTCGCCCGGATACCAGTTCTGCACCGTCGAGTACTTGATCGTGGCGTTGTCGAGCGCGACGAGCTCGACGACCGCCGCATGGAGCTGGTTCTCGTCGCGCATCGGCGCCGTGCAGCCCTCGAGATAGCTCACGTGCGAGTCGGCCTCCGCGATGATCAGTGTGCGCTCGAACTGGCCCGTCTCCCGCGCGTTGATTCGAAAGTACGTCGACAGCTCCATCGGACAGCGCACGCCGCTCGGGATGTACGCGAAGGAACCGTCGCTGAACACGGCCGAGTTCAGCGTCGCGAAGAAGTTGTCGGTGTAAGGCACCACGCTGCCGAGATACTGACGGACCAAGTCTGGATGGTTCCGTACCGCTTCGGAGAACGAGCAGAAAATGATGCCAAGCTCGGCCAGGTGCTCTTTGAACGTGGTCGCGACCGAGACGCTATCGAACACGGCGTCGACTGCGACTCCCGACAGCAGTTTCTGTTCCTCGAGCGGAATTCCCAGCTTCTCGAACGTGCGCCTGATCTCCGGATCCACCTCGTCGAGAGTCTGCAGCGCCGGCCGCTTCTTCGGCGCGGCGTAGTAGATGATGTTCTGGTAGTCGATCGGTCCGTATTTGATGTTGCCCCAGGTCGGCTCCTTCATCGTCTGCCACGCGCGGAACGCTTTGAGCCGCCAGTCGAGCAGCCACGCGGGCTCATCCTTCTTCTCTGAAATCAGACGGATGATGTCCTCGCTGAGGCCGCGCGGCGCCGACTCCTGTTCGACGTCGGTGACGAAGCCGTACTTGTACTCGCGATTCGCGAGCTGTTCGATGGTCTGTGTCGACGTGCTCATGATGTTTTGGCCCCAGGCGCCTCGATGCTGAACGAAATGCCGCAGCCGCAGGTGCCGGTCGCTTGAGGGTTGTCGATGACGAATCCCTTGCTCAGCAGGCTCGTGTCGTAGTCGAGCACGATGCCATCGAGCAGACGAAGGCTCCTCGGATCCACTACCACCCGCGCGCCGGCAGGTCCGTCGAACACCGTGTCGTCGGACCGCGGTGCGGTTGCCCATCCGAAAATGTATTCGAATCCGGAACAGCCGCCGGCTCGGACGCCGATCCGAAGCGCGTGCTCGCCGCGCTCGCGCTTCGCGAGCATCTTGTTGATGTGCGCCGCCGCGCGATCGGTGATCCGAATCATCGTACCTGCACCGCGACTGCGCTCATATCGGCCACTGTCACCGTTCGTAAAACCTCGAAGATCCGTGCTCCGACCCGCCAGAGCGGATCCCGGACGGTACACGTCGCGTATTGATCGCAGCGCATGTCGAGCGGTGAACACGCGGTGAATGTCATCGGACCGTCCACGGCCCGCATCACATCGGCGACGGAAATCGCGTCGGCGGATCGCGCCAGACGATAGCCGCCGTGGACACCCTTGTGCGCCACGATCAGTCCGTGACGCGCGAGTTGCTGCAGGATTTTCGCGAGGAGCTCGAGCGGAATCTCAAACCGCTCGGCGATCGCCCGGGCACTGACGTCGTCCGACGCTGCTTCATCGGCGAGGTAGCGCAAGGCCAGCAGCGCATAGTCGGTTTTCTTCGAAAATCTGAACATGGCCGCTATCTCCGACCATTTCGGTCTGATTTTACTCCGGCGGAGGTGGGAATGCGAGCTCAACCGCATGCGCGCCCGGTTATGGCAGTTTGGGGGTTCGCTTCGCGAGGACGGCGACTGCGACGACCAGTTCGGCGGGATCCACGGGCTTTGCGAGATGCATCTGGAACCCACTCTGAAGGACTTTCAACCGATCCTCGGCGCGGGCGTACGCCGTGAGCGCCGCCGCGGGCAGCTCCTGCGTGACGGGATCCGGGGACTGTCGCACGAGCTTGATCAGTTCAAAACCATCACTGTGCGCCATCCCGATGTCGGCGATCATCACGTCGGGGCGATGCCGCGCGACCAGGTCTAATGCTTCTTCCGCGGATTCAACGGCCGCGACACGAGCCCCGCGGGTTTCGAGGATCTGGCAAACGAGTGCTCGCGCGTCGGCGTCATCGTCGACGGCGAGCACGAAGAGACCCCCGAGGTCCGGCAATTCCTCCTGCATGCGCTCGCGACCGCCGGTCGGCTGTGCGCGGCGCTCAACGGGTGTTTCCAGATGCACGATCATTAATGGCAATCGAACCCGAAACGTCGCGCCCGTGTCGCACCCGCCGCTTGCCGCGTAGATGGTGCCGCCGTGCAGCTCGACGAGATGGCGGACAATGGCGAGGCCGAGGCCGATGCCGCCGTGCTCGCGCGTCGTGCCGCTGTCGGCTTGTCGAAACCGCTCAAAAATGTGAGGGAGGAAATCGGGTGAGATGCCGATCCCGTTGTCGCTGATCACGATTTCCACGTGCGAATTGACGCGTTCGAGGCGGACTTGGACGAGACCTCCTTTCCGCGTGAATTTCACGGCGTTTGAGACGAGATTCCACACGATCTGCTGCAGGCGATCCGGATCACCGGAGATCGGCGCCGCGCGCGGATCGAGAATCGACTGCACGCGAATCTGCTTGGCGTCCGCCGCCGGCAGAATCGTTTCGACCGCCTCCGAGACGACGCGCGGCAAGTCCACGGGCTGAACGTTCAATCGCACCTTGCCGGAGATGATGCGGGACACGTCGAGCACGTCTTCGACGATTCGGCTGAGAGCCGTCGCATTGCGCTCGATCGTGCCCAGCGCGTGTGCGTGCTTCGCCGTCGTCAAGATCCCGGAGTGCAGCAACCGGACATATCCGAGAATCGCGTTGAGCGGTGTTCGTAGCTCGTGGGACAGGGTGGCGAGAAACTCGTCTTTCAAACGATTTGCCGTCTGCGCGTCCTCGAACGCGCGAGCGTTGTCGACGGCGAGCGCCGCACGAAAGGCGACGTCCTGCGCGAATCGAAAGTCGTCGTCGCCGTAGAGCCGTCCCGATTCTGCAGTTGCCAACGTGAGCGCACCGAAGGTCCGACCCCGAGTGGTCAGCGGCACGATCATGTACGAGCGCAGCCCGAGCGATCGAACGAGTGCGATGCGTTCGGCGTCGCCGTGCGCCGCCGTGACGACCATCTCATCGGAGATCTCCTTCACGAGCGCTGGCTTACCGGTCCGCACGACAGAGGCCGGGGTGTACGGGGAGCTCGGATCGTCATACCGTGATCGAATCGTGCGCGCAAGGTCGATCTTCGACGGATCGACATGTGCCACCGCGAGCCGCTCGAGCTTCCGGTCTTGGGTCAGGATGTCGACGGCACACCAGTCGGCGATTGACGGCACGGCCATGTTGGCGACCGTTTTCAATGTCGTCGCATATTCCAGCGATCCGGCGAGCACTGCACCAGCCTCGGCCAGGAACGCCGCCTGCTGGGTCGCGCGCTTTCGTTCTGTAATGTCTCGCGCGATCTTCGATGCACCGGTCACTCGGCCGGCATCGTCTCGAATCGGCGACAGCGACAGCGAGACGGGAAAAGACGTCCCATCTGTTCGACAGCGGATCGTCTCGAAGTGCTCGACATGTTCACCTCGCCCGATGCGATCGAGAACCGCGGACTCCTCCTCCTGGCGGTCTTTCGGAACGACGATTCGAATCGAACGCCCTATCACCTCCGCCGCGGTGAAGCCGTACATCTGTTCGGCGGCATCGTTCCAGGCCGCGATCGTCCCATCCAGATTCATGCCGATGATCGCGTCGTCCGAGGATTCGACGATCGCCGCGAGTCGCGCGCGTATCTCCTCAGCGCGGCGCCGTTCGGTCACGTCGCGGTTCGTTTCAAGAACGAGCGATCGATCGCCGACCTTGATCACTTGCAGGCGACTGTCGACGATGACCTCGCGTCCGTCTCGTGTCCGATGGCGGAGCTCGCCGGTCCACTCCTGTCGATCCGCGAGGCGGGACAGCGTCGTGTCCAGAGAATCCGGATGGACGGTCCGCAACAAGTCGTGGCTCACGCGCCCGATGGCTTCCGTCCGGGAATAGCCGTACAGGCGTTCACTGCCCGTGTTCCACTCGACGATGCCGTCATCCGGATACCACGCGAAAATGGCGTCGCTCGACAGATCGATGAGTGCGCTTTTGAGGGAGAGCTTCGCCTCGATGTCTTTCTGTGCCGTAATGTCACGGGCCACTTTCGACACGCCGACGAGCGCACCGGCGGCGTTGCGGATCGGTGAGGCAACCATCGAGACGTCAAGGCGCTCGCCGCCCTTTGTCACGCGAACGGTGTCGTAGTGCCCGACGTGCTCGCCCGCGTGAATCCGTCGCTGCACATCGGCTTCTTCCGCGTGACGCTCCTCAGGGATGATGAGATAGATCGAGTGTCCCAACGCTTCGCTTGCCTGGTACCCATACAGTCGTTCGGCGGCTGGATTCCATGACGTGATCGTGCCTTCAACATCCTCGCTATAGATCGCGACGTCGGAGAACCGGACGATCGCTGCCAGGTACGCCGCTTCGTCGATCGGCTGGTTGGGCACAGACCGCACCCTACCCGAGACGAATGGCCGAGCTGGGCGTGCGACGGGCACAGAAACTCACGACCGACGCACGGGCAAAGTCCGCGCCAGCTCCACAGGACGGTCCAGACGACAAAGCCGATGTCTATACGCGGGTTTGGCTGGCGCCGGAACGATCCGCCTCGCCGTGTCGGGACGATCGCCGCAAGTCATTGATTGCACAGACGCTGCGGTGAAGAGTGCGCCATGAAGCGGAAAGCGCTTAGGGAGATCGATCGCAACCGATCGCAGGCCGGCATCGTGAAGCATGTCATGCACGCTGTGCGCGCTGGTGGAAGCGACGTGCTCTCGTTGGCACTCCAATCACCACGCCGGCTCCTGTCGAATCTGTTCTTGCGCGTCGCCGTGAGGTGAATCACACGTTTCTTCAACGCGAGCGGAGTTCGCGGAGGACCGTCTCACCATCAACCCGGACCGGCCCGACGTCCCGTCAGACGCTCTCAGCGCTTCATCGAGCGTGGCGCCATCTGCGTCGTCGAGCCAGTCTCCGGCGTCGATCAAAAGGACTCTCGATCTTCTCGATGTAAGGCTCGGGGCGTCCCTGGTCGTGCCGATGCCGGCAACCACTAGGACCCTTCTCTGCGATGGTCGTCAGCCATCGCTCGATGCCAGAGTGAATCGCGCGTTACGAAGTCTGCCGAACTGGCTTGCCGAAGCGAAGCCCGTGTCGCTGAGCGTTCTCGCCGCCGATATCGGTCTCTCGCCGTCGCGATTCTCGAGATAGCTCGTTGTGCTCGTAAGAATTCGGCCGGACGATCTGATCATTCCGGAGTTGTGAACCGTCGTTTACGAGGGCGACCGGAACATGATCGCGCTCGATGTCGGGCGACGCTTCCAGCGGCCAGCGGTTGATCAAGTTGAATTGCGGAGACTAGAATCTGCGCTCGTCAAGTGACGCCTTCGCGATTTTCATCGCGTCGGCTCGGCGCTCTGTAGAGAACAACACAAGTGCCTCAGATGACCCGGCGCGAGGTCGTGACCGCACTCACGGGCGCGGCCGCAACCGCTTCGGTGTGCCGGAAAGCGGCCGTGCACGATCCGCCACCGACGGCGCGGAGCGCAGATGTCGTGAATCTGTCGGTCGGCGCGATGGCGGAAGCGATCCGACGCCGCGAGATAGTGTGAAGGCAGCAGCCGGACGCGCTCACGCGGGTGTTGACGCCGTGATGTGCCGCCCCATGAGCCGCAAGTACGTGCATCTGTTCAGTCTGACGTAGCCGCCGTTCGTCCGCGCGGATCCACGCCTCGTCGCAATCTG
>Ga0075425_100009996_pt1 | contig 10108 bp, 5 predicted proteins | sample SoiMethybrSBSTD4_FD_75300 | JGI IMG/M metagenome (GOLD analysis project Ga0075425, IMG submission 75300) | Bulk soil microbial communities from a Populus tree surrounding site in Tennessee, USA - Soil MetaG P. TD hybrid SBSTD4 | ecosystem: Environmental > Terrestrial > Soil > Tree plantation...
GCAGGTGACGGTGCCGAACGTCGTGGGGCTCACGCAGGCCGCCGCGACGACCGCGATCACGGGCGCGAATCTCGTGGTCGGCGCAATCACGATGACGTCGAGCACCTCGGTGCCCGCGGGATCGGTGATCAGCCAGTCGCCAGTCAGCAGCACGTCGGTCGCGACCGGCAGCGCGGTCGCGCTCGTCGTCTCGTCCGGTCCGCCGCAGGTGACGGTGCCGAATGTCGTGGGTCTCACGCAGGCCGCGGCGACGACCGCGATCACCGGTGCGAATCTCGTGGTCGGCGCGATCACGACGGCGTCGAGCAGCACCGTGCCCGCGGGATCGGTGATCAGCCAGTCGCCGGTCAGCGGCACGTCGGTCGTGACCGGCAGTGCGGTCGCGCTCGTGGTCTCGTCAGGTCCGCCGCAGGTGATCGTGCCGAACGTCGCCGGACTCACGCAGGCCGCCGCGACGACCGCGATCACGGGCGCGAATCTCGTGGTCGGCGCGATCACGACGACGTCGAGCACCACGGTGCCCGCGGGATCGGTGATCAGCCAGTCGCCAGTCGGTGGCACGTCGGCCGCGACTGGCAGCGCCGTCGCGCTCGTCGTCTCGTCCGGTCCGCCGCAGGTGACCGTGCCGAACGTCGTCGGGCTCACGCAGGCCGCGGCGACGACCGCGATCACGGGCGCAAATCTCGTGGTCGGTACGGTCACGACGACGTCGAGCACCGCTGTGCCCGCGGGATCGGTAATCAGCCAGTCGCCAGTGAACGGCACGTCGGTCGTGACCGGCAGCGCGGTCGCGCTCGTCGTCTCGTCCGGTCCGCCGCAGGTGACGGTGCCGAACGTCGTGGGTCTCACGCAGGCCGCCGCGACGACCGCGATCACGGGCGCGAACCTCGTGGTTGGTGCAATCACGACGACGTCGAGCACCACTGTGCCCGCGGGATCGGTAATCAGCCAGTCGCCAGTCAGCGGCACGTCGGTCGTGACCGGCAGCGCGGTCGCGCTCGTCGTCTCGTCCGGTCCGCCGCAGGTGACGGTGCCGAACGTCGTGGGGCTCACGCAGGCCGCCGCGACGACCGCGATCACGGGCGCGAATCTCGTGGTCGGCGCAATCACGATGACGTCGAGCACCTCGGTGCCCGCCGGATTGGTGATCAGCCAGTCGCCGGTGAGCGGCACCTCCGTCGCGACGGGCAGCGCGGTTGCGCTCGTCGTATCGTCGGGCGGCGCGGCGCAGGTGATCGTGCCCAACGTCATCGAGATGGCGCAGGCCGATGCGGAGGCGGCGATCGCGGACGCGAACCTCGCCGTGGGCGCGATCACGACGGCGTCGAGCACCAGCGTGGCCGAGGGCGCGGTCATCAGCCAGTCGCCCATCGGCGGGACGACGGCGCCGCCCGGCAGCGCGGTCGCGCTCGTGGTATCGAGTGGTCCGCCGCAGCCGATCGGCTTCGACGCGTTCGTCTTCTCCGACGGAACGGGCACGCGGGTCACCGCGCCGTTCAGCACGTCCCAGGCGAACGAGGTCCTGGTCGCCTTCGTGTCGTCCGACGGACCGAATACGACGACGAGGCAAACCGTCACCGTCTCGGGCGCCGGCCTGGAGTGGACGCTCGTCAGGCGCGTCAACAAGAACGACGGCACGGCGGAAATCTGGACGGCGACGGCCCCGGCGCCGCTCGACAACGTCACGGTGACGGCGACGCAGGCCGTCGGCGGGTTCGATCAGTCGCTCACGGTGATGTCGTTCACTGGCTCGGGAGGCATTGGCGGCAGCGGCGCGAGCTGGGGCCTCGGCAACGTCGCGCCGAACGTCTCGTTCCTCAGCGAAGCCGACGGCTCGTGGGTGATCGGTGTCGGCGAGGATCCCGAGCGGAAACAGGCGCGGACCGTCAACCCCGGTCAGACGATGATTCACCAGTGGGTGGATAGCCGGGTCAACGCCACGTTCTGGGTGCAGAGCATGACCGGCACCTCGGCCGGCACGTTCGTCACGCTCGGCGATGCGCTGACGAGCAGCGTCTGGAACATGGTCGCCGTCGAGATCGTGCCGCGCTGAGCGCCGAGCGTCACGCCCGACGCCGCTCGAGCAGCGACGCCTCAGCGGCGAGCGCGCCGACGACGGCATCGACGTCGGCCTCGGCGTTGTACGCGTGGAAGGCGACGCGCAGCCCGTTGCCCCGGCACGAGGCGACGATGCCGCGCGCCGCCAACCGCTCGACGAGCGCGGGACCGTCGACGCTCTGCACGACGGCGAGCGGGCCGCGCCGCTCGGGCGCCGCCGGCGTGCGCACCACGAATCCGGCGTCGCGCGCGGCGCTCGTGTAGCGCGCGACGAGACGATCGATCTGCCGCTCGACCGCGTCGTACCCGAGCCGATCGAGCAGCTGCAGCGCGGCGAGCGCCGCGTAGGCGTTCGGCACGGGCGGCGTGCCGCTCTCGAACCGGTTCGCGCCCGCGGGCCAGTCGATGGCGTCGATCCGGAACGCGAACGGGTTGACGCGCCCGAACCAGCCCGTCACCGTCGGCTCGAAACGCGTGATGAGATCGCGCCGCACGTAGAGAAATCCGATTCCCGCCGCCGCGAGCAGATACTTCAGGCAGCCGGTGACCATGAAGTCGACGCCGAGCGCGTGCACGTCGATCGGGCCCGCGCCGGTGCGCTGATAGTCGTCGAGAAAGACGTACGCGCCTCGGCCGTGCGCCAGCCGCACGAGGCCGGCGATGTCGGTCTTGTGTCCGTTCCGGAAGCAGACGTGCGTCGCCGGCACGATGAGCGTCCGCTCGCCGACGACGGCGTCGTAGGCCTCGAGCGGCAGCGTGTCGGGCGACGAGGCGGGCGCGCACGCGCGGCGGATCGACGCGCCGCGCCGCTCCTGCGCGAGCCACACGTGCGCCATCGTCGGGAACTCGAAGTCGCCGACGACCACCTCGGATCGCAGGCCGTCGAAATCGAGCGCGCTCGCGATCGCGTTGATGCCGGCCGACGCGCTCGGCACGACCGCGATCTCGTCGACGTCCGCGCCGATCGAGGCGGCGAAGCGCGCGCGCAGCCGCTCCACCTGCTCCACCCACGCCTCCCACGGCGAGCCGCTCTCGTGCCACGAATCGAGGTACGCGCGCATCGCCTCGTCGACGTCGATCGACAGGGCGCCCTGCGAGCAGCTGTTGACGTAGACGCGCCGCCGGAAGATCGGAAAGCGCGCGCGGAACTCGTCGAGCGTCATGGGCGTGCGCCGATCACGTCGCGGAGGGCCGCGCCGAACCTCGCGATCTCGTCGGCGGTGTTGTAGTGGACGAGCGAGGCGCGCACGGCGCCGCGCGGCAGCAGGCCCAGGCGCGCCATCAGCCTCGGCGAGTACATGTGGCCGCTGCGGACGCCGATCTCGCGCGCGGCCAGGCCGCCGGCAACCGCGGAGGCGTCGCGGCCGGCGACGGTGAAGCACAGCGTCGGCACGCGCTCGCGCAGGCGATCGCGCGCGGTCACGCCGTGCACCGTGACCTCCGGAATGCCTGCAACCTCGTCGAGCAGCCTGCCCGACAAGCCTCGTTCGTACCCGGCGATCGCGGTCATCGCCGCGCGGAGCGCGCCCGCGCGCGACGGATCCTCGCCGCCGCGCGGATCGGCGATCAGCGCATCGGCCGCGCCGCGCCCGAGCGCCTCGAGGTAGGCGAGCGCCGCGTCCATGCCGGCGATGTTCTCGTAGGCGTAGGTTCCCGCCTCGAGCTTGTCGGGCGTGACATCCGGTATGAAGTCCTCGCGGAAGGTCGGCAGCCGGTTGATCGCTTCGCGGCGGCACCACGCGAACCCCATGTGCGGCGCGAACACCTTGTATCCCGAGCACACCAGGTAGTCGCAGTCGAAGGCCTGGACGTCGATCGGCCCGTGCGGCGCGTAATGCACGGCGTCGAGGAACACCTCGGCGCCCACCGCGTGCGCGCGCCGGCCGACGTCGGCGACGTCGACGAGGCTGCCGGTCGCGTTCGACGCGATCGTACAGGCGACGAGGCGCGTCCGCTCGGAGAGGAGCGGCGCGAGATCCGCGGTATGCAGCCGCGGCCCGTCCTCGCCGACGCGCGCGCGCCACCACACGATGCGCGCGCCGGCGCGCTCGAGCGCGAGCCACGTCGCGACGTTCGCCTCGTGGTCGAGGTCGGTGACGACGATGTCCGCCCGCGCGTGGAGCGTCTGGCCGACGGCGAGGCTGATCGCGCGGATGAACGACGTCGCGTTCAACCCGAACGCGATCTCGTCGGCGCCGCGGGCGTTGACGAACGCCGCCACGCTCTCACGCGCGCGCGCGATCGTCGCGTCGACTTCCTGCGAATGCCGGTATGGTCCGCCGCGCTGCACGTTGCGGGCGAGGAGATGATCGGTGACCGCCTCGAAGACGCCGTCGGGGATCTGCGCACCGGCGGCGTTGTCGAAGAACACGAAGCGCCCGTCGCGCGCGAGCGACGGAAATCGCCGGCGCACCTCGTCGATCGGAAACAGGCGGGCGGAGGTCTGGACCGAAACGTGATCAGGCATGGGCGTCGCGCCGTTTGCGCGCGTAGGCAATCGAGATCAGTGCGAGGAACGGCAGAAACCAGACCACGCTGTACTGCAGGCCGTCGACGAAGAACGTGGTCGCCGAGATCGCCGCGAGCGACAGGATGCCGAACCAGGCGGCGGCGCGGTGCGCCGGCATCCGGATCGGCAGGCGCGCGAGCTGGTCGGGCGTCAGCGCGTCGCGAAACCGCAGGTACGTCACGAGGATCACGATCCAGATGAACAGCATGCCGGCGACCGCCGTGCCGTACAGCGCCAGGAACGCGTTCGCCGGCGCGAAGATCGCCAGCACGATCGCGGCGACGACGCCGGTGCTCGCCGCGGCGACGGCGGCGAGCGGCACGCCGGCCGAGGTCACCGCCGCGAGCGGCCGCGGCGCGTAGCCGGAGCGCGCGAGCGAGAGCAGCATCCGCGCCGTCATGTAGAGGTTCGAGTTCGCGCTCGACACCGCAGCGGAGATCACGACGACGTTCATCGCGCCGGCCGCCGACGGGATGCCGACCGCGGCGAACGCGCGCACGAACGGGCTCCCCGTGACGCCGCCGCCGCCCTCGGCGAGCTGCCGCCACGGCGTCATCATCAGCATCACCGCCATCGCGAGCACGTAGAAGAGGATCAGCCGCAGCACCATCGTGCGCATCGCCCGCGGGATCGACGTCTCGGGATGCTGCGCCTCGCCCGCGGTGACGGCGATGCCCTCGATGCCCATGTAGCTCGTGATCACGAGCGTCAGCGCGAGCCACACGCCGCGCCAGCCGTTCGGCAGGAAGCCGCCGGGATCGCCGACCAGATGGCGCACGCCCACGGCGGGGCCCCCGCCGGCACCCGCGATCACGGCGAGCCCGGCGGCGATGAACACGAGAATTGCGGCCACTTTGATCGACGCGAACCAGTACTCGAGCTCGCCGAAGACGCCGACCTGCGCCGTGTTGATCGCCACGAGCACCGACGCGATCCCGACGACCCACGTCCACGACGGCACGTGTGGAAACCAGAAGGCGAAGTAGATCGCGACCGCCGTGACCTCGGCGCCGATCGCGAGGATCTGCACGAACGCGTACGTCGCGCGCACGGCGAAGCCGGCCCATGGGGAGAGATAGCGATCGGCGAAGACGCCGAAGGAGCCGGCCACCGGATGTACGACCGCCATCTCGGCGAGCGCGAAGCCCATCACCGCCGCGATCACCGCGCCGAACGCGTAGGTGACGAGCACGCCGGGACCGGCGAGCCGGATCGTGACCGAGCTGCCGAGGAGCAGCCCGACGCCGATCGCCCCGCCGAGCGCCATCATCGCGATCTGGCGCGGCACGAGCCTGCGCCGCAGGCCTTCGTCGGTCGCGGCGATCGTCTGCGTCATGGGGACGCGATTCTCGCACGGGTCGCGCCGCACGGCCGCGGCGCGCCCCGTGAAGACGGGATCCCGTCAGTGCCGCGCGGCGGCCGCGCCGGCGCGGCTCGTCGTGCGCTGGCGATCCTGCGGCTGGAAGAGCTGCGGCGCGAACTGCGAGAGATAGTCGCGCCAGTTCAGCCATGTGTGCGCGCCCTGGCTCTCGAGGAACACCGGATTGAAGCCGTGCTTCTGCAGCAGCGCCACCGTGTTCTTCGTCGTCGGGATGAGGCCGTCGTCTTTCCCGGTGCTGAACCAGAGCAGGTTCAGGCCTTTCTTCAGCGCGGCGTTGTCGAGCGACCCGAGGTTCTGCTTCTCCCACGCGTCGAGGCCCGACGGCTGCGAGGCCGTCGCGGCGGCCGGCGCGCCCGGCACAGCACGGCGATCGATGATGCCCGAGCTGAAGACGCCGATGTAGGCGAACTTGTCGAGATGCGGGATCGCGATGTTCAGCGTCTGGTTGCCGCCCATCGACAGCCCCGCGATCGCGCGGCTCTGGCGATCGGTGAGCACGCGGTAGTTCTTCTCGACGTACGGCACGAGGTCGGTGAGGAAATCGTTGACGAACGGATCGGGCCCGCTGCCGATCCCGGGCATCGCGTCGCGGCCCGTGCTCGGCGCGGGGCCGCCGAGCGCGGCGCCGGCGCCATTCACGTGGCCCGCCGGCATCACCACGATCATCGGCTTCGCCTTGTTCGCCGCGATCAGGTTGTCGAGGATGAAGCCCGCGCGTCCGACCGACGTCCACGAGTCGTCGACGTCGCCGGCGCCGTGCAGCAGGTAGAAGACGGGATACCGATCGCGCCCGTTCTCGTACCCCGGCGGCGTGTAGACGTGCATGCGGCGGATGCCGCCGAGCGCCGTGGAGCTGTAGTGCACCGACGCCACCGCGCCGTGCGGCACGTTGCGCGTATCGAACACGTCGGAGCCCGGCACGACCGCGAGGCTGTACACCGTGGTGTTCGTCTGGCTCGTCGACGGATTGCGCGAGTCGACGACGGGGACGCCGTCGACGGCGAATACGTAGCGGTACGCGCCCGCGGGCAGCGGTCCGAAGGTCGCCTCCCACACGCCGTCGCCGTTCTTGGTCAGCTGCGGCGGCGCGACGCCGCGGCCGCCGACGCCCGGAATATCGCCGGGGCTGCGCAGCTCGACCTTTTGCGCGGCGGGCGCGAGCACGCGGAACGTGACGCGGCGATCGGCTTTGACCTCAGGCGAGGTGACCGTCGGCCCCTGAGCGGCGCCAGGCGCGGGCGGTTGAGCAGCCAGCCTGATCGCCGACGCGAACAGACAGGCGACGAGCGCCGCACGACGAACAGCCGGTAAGAAGCGAGACGTCATCATTTGTCTCCTTGTCTTCGCGGTTTGTGCTTCCGCTGCGCCGTTTCGCGCGTGTGATTGTAATCGGTTTCAATGGCGTTTCTACCGTATAATTACGGACACAGAACCGTGCGGCTTCCGCTCATCTGTCTCGCCGGAGCGGCTCTCTTCGTCAGCGCCGGCGCATGCGCCGGCCGCGCGGATGTTCGTACGTCGCCTCTTCCAGCTTCGGCTGCTCCGGCAGGTGCGCGTCCGCACCGGTTGCTCGCCGCCGCGCACGCCCAGCCCGCCGCCTCGTCCCAGTCGGCACAGCCGATCGAGCCGCCGCCCGAGTACGCCACGCTCGTCGGCACCTACTGCGTGACGTGCCACAACGACAGGCTCAAGACGGCCGGCCTCTCGCTTCAGGGGCTCGACCTCGCCACCGTCCCCGGGCACGCGCAGGTGTGGGAGCGCGTCGCGCGCAAGCTGCGATCCGGCGAGATGCCGCCGTCGACGGTGCGCAACCGCCCCGATCCGCGCGCGGCCGCGGGGTTCGTGGCGTATCTCGAAACCACGCTCGACCGCGCCGCGATCGCGCATCCCAATCCCGGCCGCACGCCGGTGCATCGTCTGAACCGCGCCGAGTACAGCAACGCCGTCCGCGATCTGCTCGCGGTTGACGTGCGGCCCGGAGAGTGGCTGCCGGTCGACGACTCCGGCTACGGCTTCGACAACATCGCCGCCGTGCTCTCGACTTCGCCCGCGCTGCTCGACCGGTACATGTCGGCCGCGCACAAGGTGGCGCGCCTCGCCGTCGGCGATCTCGCGATGCGGCCGGTCGAAGAGATCTACGACGCGCGGCGCGATCCGAACAAAGGCAGCCGGAACGAGCAGTTGAACGACGACCTGCCGTTCGACTCGCGCGCCGGCATGACGGTGGCGCATTATTTTCCGCTCGACGGGGAGTACGTCTTCAAGGTCCGCTTCCTCGGCGTGCAGGTGGGCGGCGAGGAGACCGAGGTCGATCCGTTCCAGGTGCGCGTCGCGGTGAAGGCCGGCCTGCACACGATCGGCGTGACGTCGCCGCGCGAGAACCTGAAGGCGGAAAGGGAAGCGCCGCCCGGCGGTCCCGGCGGCGGAGGCGGCGGACGCGGCGCAGCCGTGGCGCAGATTCCGACGCCGGTCGATCTGCGGCTCTCCGGCGCGCGGCTGCAGCGGTTCGACGTGCGGACGCCGACGCCGGAAGTCAGCAGGCTGATCGTCGGCGGTCCGTACAATCCGACCGGGCGCGGCGACACGCCCAGCCGGCGCGCGATTTTCGTCTGCCGTCCGGCGCAGCCCGCCGAAGAGCCTGCATGCGCGCGGACGATTCTGACGACGCTCGCGCGGCGCGCGTTCCGGCGTCCGGTGACGAGCGGCGACGTTCAGCCGCTGCTCGCGTTCTACCGGAAGGCGCGCGCGAACGACGGCGACTTCGAGAGCGGCATCCAGGCCGCCCTCGAAGCGATCCTCGTCTCGCCCGAATTCCTCTTCCGCGTCGAGCTCGATCCCGCGGGAGCGTCGTCGAACGGCGCCCGCTCGGTCAGCGACGTCGACCTGGCGTCGCGGCTCTCCTTCTTCCTGTGGAGCACGATTCCCGACAACGAGCTGCTCGACCTCGCCGAGCACGGCAGGCTGCACGATCCCGCGACGCTCGAGCGTCAGGTGCGGCGGATGCTCGACGATCCGCGCGCCGACGCGCTCGTGTCGAACTTCGCGGGCCAGTGGCTGCAGCTGCGGAACGTCGAGACGGTCCGCCCCGATCCGGTGATCTTCCCGTTCGACGAGGCGCTGCGGCAGTCGTTCCTCACCGAAACCGGACTCTTCGTCTCGAGCATCTTTCGCGAGGACCGCAGCCTGCTCGATCTGCTCTCGGCCGACTACACGTTCGTCAACGAGCGGCTTGCGGAACACTACGGCATCCCGCGCGTCTACGGCTCGCAGTTCCGGCGCGTGACCGTCGCCGACCCGAACCGCCGCGGGCTGCTCGGGCAGGGCAGCGTGCTCGCCGTCACGTCGTACCCGAACCGCACGTCGGTCGTGCAGCGCGGCAAGTGGATCCTCGAGAATCTGCTCGGCACGCCGCCGCCCCCGCCGCCGCCCGACGTGCCGGAGCTGAAAGCGGCGCCTCACGGCAAGCTGCTGACGATGCGCGAGCAGATGCAGGCGCACCGCGCCAACGCGGTCTGCGCCGCGTGCCACAGCCGGATGGATCCGATCGGCTTCGCGCTCGAGAACTTCGACGCCGTCGGCCGATGGCGCGCCGACGATGCCGGCTCGCAGATCGACGCGAGCGGCAAGCTGCCGGACGGCACCGAGTTCGACGGTCCGGCCGGGCTGCGCGATCTGCTCCTCACCAAGTATCGCGACGACTTCGTGCGCACGGCCACCGAAAAGCTGCTGACCTACGCGCTCGGACGCGGGGTCGAGTACTACGACGCACCCGCCGTTCGCGCGATCGACCGCGAGGCGGCGCGCGACAACTACCGAATCTCGTCGTGGATCCTCGCCGTCGTGAAGAGCGCGCCGTTTCAAATGCGGAGGACGTCGGAATCATGAACAGCTTCAACCACGCGATGCCCCGTCGGACTTTCTTGCGCGGCCTCGGCGCGACGCTCGCGCTGCCGGTGCTCGATGCGATGACGCCGGCCTTCTCCGCGCGCGCGGCGGCGGCCGCCCCGCCGATTCGCCTGGGCTACGTCTACACGCCCAACGGCATCGTCGGCGCGTGCGACAAGAGCCCGCGGCCGTTCATGTGGACGCCGCGGACGGCCGGCGCCAACTTCGAGTTCGGTCCGACGATGAAGGCGCTCGAGCCGTTCCGCGAGGAGCTG
>Ga0075425_100009999_pt1 | contig 10107 bp, 9 predicted proteins | sample SoiMethybrSBSTD4_FD_75300 | JGI IMG/M metagenome (GOLD analysis project Ga0075425, IMG submission 75300) | Bulk soil microbial communities from a Populus tree surrounding site in Tennessee, USA - Soil MetaG P. TD hybrid SBSTD4 | ecosystem: Environmental > Terrestrial > Soil > Tree plantation...
CAGAGCATCGCCATCGGGTCGCCGGCGTTGGGCGACATCGACGGCGACGGCACGCTGGAGATCGTCTGCCCCTCCTTCGACTCGCACGTGTACGTCTGGCACGCCGACGGCTCGCTCGATCCGGGCTTCCCGGTGCTGCTCTCCGACACGACGCAGGGCGCGAACACCGAGATGACGCAGATCGTCTCCACGCCCGCGCTCGGCGACCTCGACCTGGACGGGCTGCTCGACATCGTCATCGGCTCGAACGAGGCGTACTCGGGCGACACCTCGGCGCGCGTGTACGCGATTCACGGCGACGGCAACGATCACCCGGGCGGCCCGTATCATCCGGGCTGGCCGATCCCGCTCATCGGCGGCTCGGTGAGCGTGCTGCCGCTGGTGGGGCGCGGCGTGCCGCAGGCGCCGGCGCTCGCCGACGTGGACGGCGACGGCGTGCTGGAGATCGCCATCCACACGACCGCGACCTCGCCGGACATCTACCTCGCCGACCAGTCCACCCGCGCGCCGGGCGCGGTCGGGCGCAAGCTCATGCGCACCGAGAACTTCGACTTCGGCGACGAGTCCACCTCGGTGGACCGCCCGTCGCTCGGCCTCATCAACCACCCGACGTTCGCCGACTTCGACCAGGACGGCACGGTGGACCTCATCACCGGCTCGGCCGGGTTCAACTTCGCGCTGTCGTTCGCCTCGGGCGGCACGCGCATCTCGTACGATCACCAGCTCGCGGCGTGGGACCTGTCGGCGGGCGTCTCGATGATGGGCGTGCTGCACGTGCCGTACTTCCCGGCGTACCCGCGCCTGATGGAGGACTTCCAGTTCTTCATGAGCCCGGCGGTCGCGGACCTGGACGACGACGGCCTGCCGGAGGCGATCAGCGCATCGGGCAGCTACATCGTGCACGCGATGAACGTGAACGGCGACGAGCCCGCCGGCTGGCCGAAGTTCACGAACGGCTGGATCATCTCGAGCCCGACGGTCGGCGACCTGGACGGCGACGGCTTCCGCGAGGTGGTGGTGACGTCGCGCGAGGGCTACGTCTTCGCCTGGAAGGTCCCCGGCCCGACGACCGGCGTGCTGGAGTGGGAGAGCTTCCACCACGACCGCTGGAACTCGGGAAACTACGAGAACACGCTCGTCCCCGGCCCCGGCCCCGGCAGCGACGCGGGCGTCGGCTCCGAGCCGACCGAGACGCCGAAGGGCTGCTGCAACTGCCGCGTCGGCGGCGGCGGCGCGCAGGGCGGCGCGGCCGGCCCGGCGGTGCTGCTCGTGCTCGCCGGCCTGTGGGTCGCGCGGCGGCGCGGGCGCCGCTAGCTCCGCGGGCGGGCGCGGCGCTCGGCGAGCGCGAGGAGCGACGAGACCGCCGCGGCGGCGAAGAGGCCGAGCGCGGCGCGCGAGCCGCCGGCGGTGCCGGTGAAGAGCGCGAGCACGCCCCCCGCGGCGAAGACCAGCGCGCCCAGCGCGCCGAGCGCGCGCAGGTTCCGCCGCGCCCAGCTCCGCGCGGGCGGCACGGCCGGCGCCGCCGAGCGCGCCAGCGCGCGAAGCTCGTCCGCGGTCAGGCGCTCGCCGGGCGCCACCGAGCCGCCGAGCCGGTCGAGCAGCTCCACCGCCAGCCGTGCCTGATGCCGCCGGTCGGCGACGCTGCGCCCCTCGGCGGTGCGCACGGCCACCACGCGCTCGCCGCCCTCCTCGAACGTCTCGACCTCGACGGGTTGCGCCGACCCGGCGCCGCGGAACGCGAGCGCCCCGGCGCGCGCGGCCGACAGCTCCACCGCGGCGGCGGCGGCCGCGATCTCCTCGGCGGATGGCAGGCGGGGAACGACGAGCAGGAACGAGACGCTCACGGCACGCTTGGTAAGCGCGCCCCGCGGCGGAGGTCAAGCCTCTGGCGCCGCTACATCCCGATGGCGGTGAGGAACTCCGCGAACGTCGACGTGCTGGTGCCGTGCCCGCCGGCGATGGTCGCGACGGTGAGCCCCCAGTCGTTCACGATCGACGCGTGCAGCCCGAGCGCCCAGGGCGGGATCGGCGGCAGCCCCGGGTTGTAGAGGTCGCTCTCGAACAGCACCTGCTCGTTCGGCGCGTACACCATCAGCATCCCGGCCGCGTGGACGTTGTTCACGTCGTAGATCTCCACGGGCCGCACCGCGTCCGGGAGGGTCATCGAGCCGCCCGCCGGCACGGTGACGATCGTCGCCGAGACCGGCGCGAGCGCCAGCATGTCCGGGTAGACCGTGGACGGCGCGCGGAAGTGCGTCGTGTGGAAGTCGAGCGCCGCCTCGCCGCAGATCACCGTCGCGCCCAGCGCCACGAACGTGCGCAGCCCGCCGTTGTGGTCGTCGTGGTGATGCGTCGAGATCACGTAGGCGATCGGCTTCGTCGGGTACGTCGCCGCCGCCCAGCCGGCGATGGCCTCGGCGCGTGCGTCGTCGAGCGGCGCCTCCACCAGCACGAGCGAATTCGCCTGCTCGATGATCATCGAGTGGTGCGAGCCGCCGGCCAGCCACCACACGCCGGGCTGGATCTCGGTCGGCGCCACGTACACCTGCTCGCCGTCGAGCGGCAGCCCCGCCATCGACCAGTTCTGGTGCCACTCGTGGTTCGCCTCGCCGCGCGCCGCCGCCGTCGCGTCGAACACGGGCGCCGCGCCCGCCGGAAGGTCGAAGAGCGTCGGGTCGATCGCCTCGTTCACCGCGTACGACGACCGCGCCTCCTCGTGCACGACCTCGCCGCCGAACGCGACGAACACCTCGGCGGGGTAGAGCAGCCCGGACGCGCTCGGCTGCCAGCCGTAGAAGAACACGTCCAGCGCGCTGTCGCGGTGCACCCAGTCGTTCTCGAGCGTGGAGAGCCTGTCGATGTGGCCGTTCTGCGCGTTCACCCACAGCGTGATCGGCGCGACCGCGTCCGCCACCGCGACGAGGTGGTGCACCGAGCCGTCGAGCAGCCCGACGCCGGCATCCGTGGCGATCGTGGGGTCGGCCGCGATGTCCGCCAGGATGAGCACCGGGTTCATGAGCCGCTGCGCCTTGCGGTCCGACGCCCAGCGGTCCGAGACCATGTCCGCCCCGGGGAACCCGAGGAAGCTCTCCGACCCGGTGACGGTGCCGACGTCGCCGTCGATGATGTCGCTCGACGTGAGCGGCACGTTCAGCCCGAAGAGCGTCACGAGCCGGTCGTAGTCGAGCCGGAGGCCGTCCGCCGCCGCGTCCCAGTTCACCGTGACGGTGAACGTCGCGGCCTCGAGCAGCTGGTCCTCGGGCAGGAACTGCTCGCCGGGAATCCAGCGCGTCCCGTCCGCCACGTACGTGTACGACGTCAGCGCCTCGACCGCGGGCTGCCCGCCGATGCCGGCGAACGCCTTCTCCACCGGCGTGAGCGTCGGGTCGACCGCGACGTCCATGCCGTCCATCCCGTCCATGCCGTCCGTCCCGTCCGTTCCGTCCGTCCCGTCGGCCCCGGCCGGCCCGGCCGGCCCCTCCGGCCCCTTGCACCCCGACAGCGCGACCACCAGCGACAGCGCGAGCAGACCGCTTCCACTTCCCCTGAATGTCTTCACGTGGGCTCCTCCGTTGGTCCGCTGAACCTGGGGCCTGGCGCGCCATCATTCCAATGCATAGTGGTAATGTCGTGATGCGCCGCGCTCATGCGGCGCGAGGAGCTCCGATGGCCGACGTCCGCCTGTCCGACATCAACCTGAACCTCCTGGTCGCGCTGGACGCGCTGCTGTCCGAGTGCAGCGTCACGCGCGCGGCGGGGCGCGCGGGCGTCTCGCAGTCGGCGATGAGCCACGCGCTCGGGAACCTGCGGGCGCTCCTGGGCGACGAGCTGCTCGTGCGCGGCAAGCGCGGCATGGTGCTCACGCCGAAGGCGGAGCAGCTGGGCGGGCCGCTCCGGCGCGGGCTGCAGGACCTGCAGCGGGCGCTCCGCGGCGAGTCGGGGTTCGACGCGCGCACGGCGCAGCGCACCTTCACCGTCGCGATGAAGGACAACATCGCGCTCCTCTTCGTGCCGCGGCTGCTCGCGCGCCTGGGGCGCGAGGCGCCGGGCGTGAACCTGCGCGTGCGCCCGTGCGACGCGCACGCCCAGGCCGAGCTGCTGGAGAGCGGCGCGGTGGATCTGGCGCTCGAGGTGCACGCCTCGTCGGAGACGGCGGGCCTGCTGCGCCGCCGGCTCTTCACCGAGGGCTTCGCCTGCCTGGTCCGTGCGGATCACCCGGACGTGAAGAAGCGGCTCGACCTGGACACGTTCGTGCGGCTCGGGCACGCGCTCATCAGCCCGGAGGGCGACGGCCCGGGCACGGTGGACGTCGCGCTGGCGCAGCGCGGGCTGTCGCGGCGGGTGGCGCTGCGCGTGCCGTGGGTGCTGGCGACGCCGATGATCGTCGCGTCGTCCGACCTGGTGGCGACGGTTCCGCGCTGCGTGGCGGAGACGTTCGCGCGGGGCTTCGGCCTGCAGCTCTTCGAGCCGCCGCTCGAGCTGCCGACGTTCGACATCGGCCAGGTCTGGCACCAGCGCTACGACCAGGACGCGGCGCACCGCTGGCTCCGCGGCCTGATGGTGGATGCCGCGAGCGAGATCGTCGCCCAGCTCACCGCGCGCCGGCGGCGGCCGCGTCTCGCAGCGGGCTAGCCGCCCCGGCCTCGGACGGACGCGCGGACCGCACGGTCACGCGCTCGCCGGCACCCGCGCCGGCGCCCGCCTGCAGGCGGCGCCAGAAGACGTACGAGAGCGCGCCGAGCACGCCGGCGAACACCGCCCAGCCCCACGCCTGCGGGCCGTCGCCCACCGAGAGGTGCGCGACCAGCGCCGAGCCGAGCGTGATGGCGAAGCCGGCATACGCCCACTCCTTGAGCCGCGCCGGCACCGGCGCGAGCAGCAGCGCCACGCCCACCAGCTTGACCAGCGCGAGCTCCACCCGGAAGTACGCCGGGAAGCCGAGGTGCGTGAACGCCTCCGCCACCTGCGGCAGGCGGAGCTGCGCGTACGCGGTGAACGCGATCTGCAGGCAGAAGAGCGCGGTCGCGATCCAGAAGCCGATGACGATTCCTTTCGAGCGGGACATGGTGATCTCCTTGCGAATGGTGTTGTGAAGACGTCACCCGCGCCGCTCAGCTCGCCCGCGAGGGCAAGGTGGGGACCGGGATGCCGAACTGCTTGGCGTACTCCTCGTTCAATCGCTGCCAGCCGCCGAACTTGATCGCATCCGGTCCGACCATCCGTCCGATGGGCCGCCCGTCGAGAAGCCGGTTCAGCACGTCGAAGCAGATGTGCCAGCCCGCGGCGCCCATCGAGATGAATCCACGCTCGATGTTGTGCCAGAGGGTGAGCTTCGTGCCGCTGCCTCCCAGCGGCTCGAGCTCCCAGCGGAGGTTCTGCGCGCCCCAGGTGAATTCGAGCAGGGTGGGCGCGTCGGCGCGCTTCACCTGGCAGTCCGACACGTGCGGTGCCGGCATTCCCGCGGTCGAGAGCTTCACGGCGCCGACGGTCCCGAGGTTCCGGTCGGGATCGTAGGGTGCCCATTCGCGCAGGTGCGCGGGGTCCGTGATGGCGGCCCAGACCTTCGCGGGCGGGTGGGAGAGCTCACGGACGAGAACGAGCGTCCACTTGTCTCCGTCCTTCTGGATCTCGGCGCCGGAGGCGGCTCCCGGCGTGTACTGCGCGTGGCTACTCATGGGGTTTCTTTCCTTTCGATGTAGGAACTTCGTCCATCTCGTCGAGGTGTCGCTCCAGGGCGTCGACGTGCTTCGACCAGAGCTCGCGGAAGGGAACGAGCCAGGCGTCGAGCTCCATGAGCGGCGCGGGGATCAGGCGGTAGAGGCGGCGCTGCGCTTCGATCCGTGACTCCACGAACCCGGCGTCGCGGAGGACGCGGAGGTGCTTGGAGACGGACGACTGCGGCAGTCGAAGCGCGCGCTCGATCTCGCCGACGGAGCGCTCGGACGTGAGCAGCAGGGCCAGGATGGCCCTGCGTGTCGGCTCCGCGACGATGGCGAACTTCGAATCCATTGTTCGTATATTACCCATGGTTCATATGCTCGTCAAGTCATATTTATTCTTGGTCCTGCCGAATGACAGATTGACCAAGTAATTTCGCGTTATTACAGGAGCGTCCCGGAGCTGCGATCGTGCCGTCCGCCGGCCCGTGCGGGCGCCCGGCGACCCGCCCGTGCGCCCGAGACGGAGCCCTCTCCACCCTTGCAGTGCGACCCCGCCGCATGAAAGGATGCGCGCCTCGGATGACGGCCCAGCCCCTCACCCCCGGCGGCGTCAGGGTCACGATCGGCTCCCCGGCGGCGATCATGCTCCCGCCGCGCGTGCTCTGCGCGCGCCTCTCCGGAATGCTCTTCGAGACGGACAAGACGTTCCTCCTGCCGTCGGGGCTCGACGTCACGCGGTCGCTGCGCAAGTTCCACGATCGCCATCCGGGGATGAAGGTCCTGATCGTCGGACACGCCGACACGTCGGGCGACGCGTCGCACAATCTCGCGCTCTCCGAGGAGCGCGCGCGCTCCATCGCCGCGTTCCTGCACGACGACGTGGAGTACTGGCTCGGCGCGTACGAGCAGTCGCGCGGCGAGAGTCTTCTGTGGGGCGCCACCGAGGACGCGCACATGGCGGGCGCGCTCGGCTTTGCGGGCGTCGCGGACTACCGCGCGGCGCGCGGGCTCGCGCCGGGCGCGTCGGGGCGCACGCTGCGCGAGCCGCTCGTGCGCGAGTACCTCACGCAGGACGGCACGTCGCTCCCCGCCGAGACGCCGCTCGTGACGCACGGCTGCGGCGAGTTCCATCCGGAGGTGCCGACCGGCGACGGAGTGTCGAACGAGCGCAACCGGCGCGTCGAGGCGTTCCTCTTCGAGCCGGACGTCGATCCGCCGCCGCGCGACCGCTGCCCGCCGGGCGGCTGCCCGGAGTACCCGATCTGGCGCGGCAAGACGATCCTGACGGTGGATCTCGCCGCCGACCTCGGGCGGCTCGAGGTGCTCGTGGTCGATCAGAACGGCGCGCCGGTCCCGAGCGCCGACGTGCACCTCTCCGGGCCTCTCGGCGAGGACGGCAAGGCCGACGACCAGGGCGTCGCGCGCTTCGAGGAGATCGTGCCGGGCGAGTACGAGGTCTTCGCGCGCAAGGACGGCTTCGAATCGGGGAGCGCGCGCGTCGTGGTGCTGCCGGGCAACGCGCCGGGAGTGCCGCTGCCGGCGAGCTCCTCGGCGGCGTCGCCGTCTTCCTCCTCGTCCTCGTCGTCGTCCTCGTTCGCGCCCGACGGCGGCGCGTCCGCGCTCGACGGCGACGGCGGCGACGGCACCTTGCCGGTGGACGGGGGCGGCAAGACGGTCGTGCAGCTCAAGGGCGGCTCCATCTCCCAGCGCGTCAACAAGATCGAAGTGGAGTCGCTGACGTTCCTCACGGATCACCAGACGCCCGGCGGCGGGAAGATTCTCCACCGCACGGTCTCGCGCGCGATCTCGACCGTGAACGGCGGGACGACGGCCGCCGCCACCTCGGACCTCCTCGACTCCGGTGCCGCCACGCCCGAGTTCACGAAACCGGACTGGACGCCGTCGAAGAGCGACCCGGTCTCGTACACGATGGGACGGTTTCCGCAGGCGCGCCTCCGCCTCGCGTTCGACATCGTTCCGGGCCCGGCGCTGATGCTCCAGGCCGTGACCGCCATCCTCAAGAACCCGGCCGACACGTGGGCCTCCTGGTCCGGCACGCCGGCGACGCCGCTGGCGATGACCGGAGTCGGCACGGTGGACGTCGACGTCGCCGCGGGGGGCTCCCTCCCCACGCAGGTCGGGGTCGTGAACGGCGGCGAGGTGACGTGGGTCCTGCACATCGACGGGCAGGACTTCCACCCCGCGAAGAGTCCGGATCCGCTCGTCTCCGGACCGCACAAAGTCTACGTCACGCTCGGCACGCCCACCGGACAGATGGACAAAGACCTCGCGCAGACGGGCCCGGAGCAGATCATCACCGAGGCCCGCCTCGCGTTCGTGGTGGACGCCGCCACGGGCACGAGCACGACGAAGGGCGCGCTCGACGCGATCTTCGACGTGGTCCGCGCGAAGGGTGCGCGGTTCGCAGGCCACCACTGGTGGAAGGACAAGGGCAACGACACGGGCGTGCTCGATCCCCTGTCGGGCCGCCACGACGACCAGCCGCCGCTGCACGACTATCTGTGGATGTGCATGGAGCACGTCGCGCTCGGCGAGTGCGAGTGGCTGGCGGGCGCGTTCGTGCTCATCGCGCGCGCGCTCGGCATCTCGGACGAGCTCGAGGTCGGGCTCGCGTGGCCCTGGCCGTCGCGCCTCAACCGCAAGGGCGTCGTGTCGCCGCCGGTGCCGGACGAGCCCGCGCCGTCGTTTCCCGAGTGGCCGCTCTTCCCGGTCGGGGACTTCCAGGGCCGTTACGAGTCGTTCGCGGTCACCGTGCAGGAACGGAAGTATGCGCGGGTGCACACCGACTTCCACCCGACGCTGGAGTTCGTCCGATTCCACGGCGGCGGCATCCTGAACAAGTTCGAGGGCGTCGCGCGCTTCGGACACCGCCTGTATCCGATTGGCGAGCAGATCTGCGAGGCCGACGACACGATCATCCCCGGCGTCTCGTCGCTGAGCGAAGACAAGCAGCGCGACGCGAGCGCGACCATCTTCTACGCAAAGGGAACGGGCTCGTCGAGCGATCTGGTGAAGTCGAGCGTCGATCTCAAGAAGGGCGACTTCCGGCTGCAGTTCCTCGTCATCAAGCACGCGACGGACTCCAGCCAGGAGAACAAACCGTGCGACACGCCGTACAGCGGCTTCCCCGGCCCGGACTTCCACTTTGAGGATTGAGACCGCACACACCCTGCCCAGCGGGCAGTTCTCCGAGGAAGTCGGCGCGGTGGCGCGCCAGCTCGCCCGGACGCCCGACGCGTCGCGCGCCGCGATCGCCGCCGCGCCGCCGGACGACGGCGCGCCGAACGGGAAGCTCTGGGCGCAGTTCTCCGCGCGCGCGTGGGTGAACGGGTATCACCAGCCGGCGGCGCGTCCGGCGCGCGCGGTGCCCTTCGTCCCGTTCCCGGCCGAAGGGGGCGGCTGCGACGTCGTGCGCTGCCACTTCGCCGCCGGCGGCCGCCTGCTGGAGATTGCGCAGACCGTGCTCGTGCATTGCGTGGTGGTGAAGAGCCCCGCGGCCGGCTTCGGCGCCGGCGGCGCCGCCGAGGCCGCCGCATTGGGCAAGACCCTCTTCGAGGAGCCCGCGCGCATCACGCTCGCCGCCGCCCGCACCGTGGGCCCCGCCACGATCGGCCGCCAGGCGCCGGCGGGCGACGACACGTCGATCGACGAGCGCGACTGGATGGACAGCCTCTGGTTCTGGATCGAGCCCGGCGTGGTGGTCTTCGTGATGCTCAAGGATCCCGGCCGCACGATGAGCGCCTTCTCGACCGATCCGGAATCGAACCGCACCTGGTTCGCCGAAGGCGCGCGCGGCCTGATCACCTGAGCGGCGTCACCACACCGCGAAGAGCGTGGCAGCGCCGGCCGCCACGCCCGCCACATAAATCACACCGAGCACGACGTCGAACGCAAACCTCGCAGGTTGCAGCCGGTGTACGTCCACGCGTGCGATGGACTCGAACGGAACCGTGCGCCCGGCGGACAGGCCTCGATCGATCCGCAAGGCGCGCGACGAGTACGCCGCGTCGCGCGGGCGCATCTCGAGACGCTCACCGCTGGTGGTGACGAGCGTGAGGCCGGTGTCCCGGCCCACCGTCGTCGCGGTGAGCCCATGCTCGAGCAGAACCGTTCGTTCGGTCGCCAGGCTCCGCAGCCGCGTCGCCTCCGTGCCCGGGAAGTGCGTCGTGTAACAGCCGGCCGTCGCGAGCATCGCGACGGCGAGAGCGGTGACAGCCGCTGCCTGCTTGGTCAGCTGGCGCCCCGACCCGCCCGAATGGTTTCGCCGCATGTGGCCCCCTCGCCGCAGGATCCGTGCCGGCCTCCGGCAACGTGATCTCCGCGGTTTGCGGCCCTGGCCGGCGGAGGTGCGTGACGCCGGTGCGTCACCAGTGTGGCCGTCCTTCGTCGGCTGCGACGCGACATCCGTGCCCAGGCGCTACGCGTC
>Ga0075425_100010000_pt1 | contig 10107 bp, 5 predicted proteins | sample SoiMethybrSBSTD4_FD_75300 | JGI IMG/M metagenome (GOLD analysis project Ga0075425, IMG submission 75300) | Bulk soil microbial communities from a Populus tree surrounding site in Tennessee, USA - Soil MetaG P. TD hybrid SBSTD4 | ecosystem: Environmental > Terrestrial > Soil > Tree plantation...
CGCGTTCGTGAGCTTTCTGCAGAACCACGATCAGGTCGGCAATCGAGCTTTCGGTGAACGGGTGACGGCGTTCGCACCCGAGCGGGTGGTGCGTTGCCTCACTGCTATACTCCTCCTGGCGCCGCAGCCGCCGCTGCTGTTCATGGGGCAGGAGTTCGCGGCCTGCTCGCCTTTCCAGTTCTTCTGCGATTTCGAGCCGGAGCTTGGTGCCGCGGTCGTGCGCGGGCGCCGGGCGGAATTCGCTCGCTTCGCACGCTTTGCAAGCCCAGCCGAGCGGCAGAAGATTCCCGATCCGACCGATGTGGCCACCTTCGAGCGCTCGCGGCTCGACTGGACCGAGATCGATGAGGCCGGCCACGCCGCCTGGCTCGTTTATCACCGCGAGCTGCTGGCGATCCGGCGCCGGGAGGTTATGCCGCTGTTGCCGCGGCTTCCGGGCGGCGCCGCACAAGCCGATCTATTCGCGGACACCGCATTCGCGGTGGCGTGGTCCTGCGACAACGGCGCGCGGCTGACGCTGGTCGCGAATCTGGGCGAGGGCACAGTGGCGGCACCGCCTTCGGCCTGCGGCCGTCTGCTCCATGCGGTGCCAGACGAGGAAATGGCGCCAGCAAATGGCGGGCTCGAGCCCTGGTCGGCACGGTGGTATCTGCGGGACGCGGCATGAACGACGCTGCCGCCGGCGCACAGGGCGCATTCGGCCGACTGGCTGCATACGCCGGGATTCTTCCGGAGTATGTCGACGTTCGTCACGAGCGCCATGTGACGTCCAGGGAAACGCAGCGGGCTCTGCTCGCCGCGATGGGCATTCCCGTTGCGACCGACGCCGATGCGATCGCCGCGCTGGCCACGCACGAGGCGCGAACCTGGCAGCGCCGGCTCCCGCCGGTCGCGGTATTCCGTGCCGACGATATGCCGCTGTCGGTCGAGCTCGCCGTCCCAACTTCGCTCGCCGAGCGGCCGCTCGCCTGGCTGCTCAGGGCGGAGCGCGGCGAGATCTGGAGCGGCAGCGTGGTGCCGACGTCTCTGCAGCAGATCGAGGCGCGAGCGATCGCCGGCGCGAGCTTCGCGCGTTATCGGTTCACGCTTCCCATTGCCGCAGCGACGCTGGGTGAGGGGTATCACCGCTTCGAGCTGCAGGCGGCTGACGATACCGCAAGCGCGGCGACAACGCTCATCGTCGCGCCGTCGCGCTGTTACGAGCCGCCGGCGCTCGCCGAGGGCGGTCGCGTCTGGGGTCCGAGCGTACAGCTCTATTCGATGCGCTCTCGGCGCAACTGGGGCGTCGGCGATCTCACCGATCTCAAGCGCGTCACCGAATTCGCGGCCGCGGCCGGCGCCGGCATCATCGGCCTCAACCCCTTGCACGCCCTCTCTTCGGTCGCGCCGCAGCACGCGAGCCCGTACAACCCGTCGACCCGCTTGTTCGGCAATCCGATCTATATCGATGTCGAGGCCGTGCCCGAATTCGCGCACTGCGAGGCCGCGCGCCGTGCGGTAGCGAACGCGGGCTTCCAGGCAAAGCTTCGCTGGCTGCGCGAGGGCGAACTGGTCGGGTACCGCGTCAGCTTCGCCGCAAAACGGGAAATCATGGAGCTGCTCTATCGCTGCTTTCGCGAATCGCACCGGGGACGCGAGGACGCGCGCGAGCGCGCATTCGCGGCGTATCTCGCAAGCGGCGGGGAGGCGTTGCGTCGGCACGCGTTGTTCGAGGCGATCGCGGGAAAATTGCACGACGACGGCATCGCGGCGGCGGGCGATTGGCGCGGATGGCCCGCTGAGTTGCGGGATGTCAACGGAGCGGCGGTGGCGGCCTTCGCCGCGGCACACGTTGAGCGTGTCGAGTTCCACGCTTACCTGCAATGGCAGTTCGACACGCAGCTCGACGCCACGGGCGAGGTCTCAGCCGCACTTGGCCTTGGCGTGGGGCTGTTGCAGGACCTCGCCGTCGGCATCAACCCCGGAGGCTCGGAGAGCTGGTCCGATCCGTCGCTGTATGCCGCGGGAGCCAGCGTCGGCGCGCCGCCCGACCCGTACAACGCGGCCGGACAGAATTGGGGATTGCCGCCGCAGATTCCGGAGCGGTTGCGCGATGCCGCCTATGCACCCTTCATCGCGACACTGCGGCGGAACATGCGCGCAGCGGGGGCATTGCGCATCGACCACGTGATGGGGCTGCTGCGCCTGTACTGGGTGCCCGCAGGGGCGCAGGCGGACGCAGGCGCGTATGTGCGCTACCCGTTCGACGATCTCCTCGGGATCCTGGCGCTCGAGAGCCAGCGCAACCGCTGCATGGTGATCGGCGAGGACCTGGGCACGGTGCCGGACGAAGTCCGCGCGGGCCTCCAGCGCGTCGGTGTGCTCTCCTCGCGGCCGCTGTATTTTGCGTACGATGCGGACGGCGAGTTCATCGCGCCCGCGGCGTATCCGCGCGATGCCGTCGTCTCCGTTGGGACGCACGATCTCGCCACACTCAAGGGCTTCTGGGTTGGCGCGGACCTCGACGCACGCGAGGCACTTTCGCCGTTCCCGCAGCCCGAGCATCGATACGCGCAGAACGTCGAGCGCACCGGACAGCGCAGGCGCCTCCTGCATGCGCTGCAGCGCGAAGAGCTGTTGCCAGCCGGAATCGATCCCTATCACGCCGCGCGCGGCGAGTGGTCGCCCGAGATCGGACTTGCGCTGCAGCGCTACCTCGCGCGCTCACCCGCGAAGATCCTGCTGGTCGCGATGGAGGACGTGTTCGGGCAGCTCGAACAGGTCAATCTCCCTGGGACAGTCGACGAGCTCCCCAACTGGCGCCGCAAGCTCGTCCGTGATCTGGAAGACTGGGCCCAGGATCCCGCCGTGCGCGCGCTGATCGACGCGCTGCGCGCAGAACGGCCACTGACCGCGCCCCGAGCTGTCGCACGGTAAGTCGAGAGCATGGTTCGCTCCGACGTGCCGCGCGCCACGTATCGCCTGCAGCTCAATCGCGGGTTCACGTTCGCGCAGGCCACCGCGCTCGTGCCGTATCTCGCGGAACTCGGTGTGAGCCACGTCTATCTCTCACCCTATTTCAAAGCGTCCCCGGGAAGCCTCCACGGCTACGACATCGTCGATCACAATGCACTCAATCCCGAGATCGGCAGCCGTGCCGAGCTCGACCGCCTCTGCGCCGCGCTGCGCGAGCACGGCATGGGGCAGGTGCTCGACATCGTCCCGAATCACGTCGGCGTGCTCGGCGCCGACAACCCGTGGTGGCAGGACGTGCTGCAGAACGGCCGTGCCGCGGCGCACGCGAGCTTCTTCGACATCGACTGGGAACGCCTGCGCGACGAGCTGCACGGCAGGCTGTTGGTGCCCGTCCTGGGCGAGCCGTACGGCGTGGTGCTCGAGCGCGGCGAGCTCGTGCTGGCCTTCGACGCCGTACAAGGCGAGCTCAGCATCCGCTACGGAAGTCATCGCTTTCCGCTCGATCCCCAGACCTATCCGCGCATCCTCGCGCCCGCCGCGGAGCGCCTGCGGCCGCGCCTGGCCGAAGACGAAGCACTGGCCGACGCGTTCGACAGCCTCGCCCTGGCCTTCGGAGTATTGCCGAAGGTTACCGAGACTGCTCCGGCGCGCATCGCGGAGCGGCAGCGCAGCGTGCCGCTGCACACGCAGCGTCTCGCCCGCCTTTGTGCCCGTTCGGCCGAAGTCGTACGTTGCATCGAAGAGCAGGTGCAGCAGCTCAACGGTCGCCCGGGCGAGCCGGCGAGCTTCGATTCGCTGGACAAGCTCCTCTCGGCGCAGGTCTTTCGCCTGGCGTCGTGGCGGATGGCGGCCGACGACATCAACTATCGCCGCTTCTTCGACATCAATGAGCTGGCGGCGCTGCGCGTGGAAGAGCCGGCGGTCTTCGAGGCGACCCATCGCCTGCTCTTCGAGCTCGTGGCGAGCGGCCAGGTGAACGGCGTGCGCGTCGATCATCCCGATGGGCTTTACGATCCCGCGGAGTATTTCTCGCGTCTGCAGCACGGTGCTGCCGAGCGGTTGCCCGCTTTTACCGCGGCGATCGGCGACGCTGCGCCGCCCGAGCGCGCCTCGCCGCTGTACATGGTCGTCGAAAAGATTATCGCCGCCTTCGAGCAACTGCCGGCGGCGTGGCCGGTCGCCGGCACCACCGGATACGACTTCGCCAATCTGGTCAACGGACTCTTCGTCGACGCCAGCGCCGAGGCGAAGCTCACGCGTGGCTATTTCGCCTTCGTGCAAGAGCGACTGGATTTCGACGAGATCGTCTATCGCTCCAAGAAACGAATCATGCACGTCGTCGTCGCGGCCGAGCTCAATGCGCTGGCGAGTCTCCTGGCGCGGATGGCGCAAGCCAATCGCGCCACCTGCGACTTCACGCAGTACAGCTTGCGTGCGGCGCTGACCGAGGTCGTGGCATGCTTTCCCGTGTATCGCACCTACGTGACGGCGACGCAGGTGTCGCCGGAAGACAGACGTTTCATCGACTGGGCGGTGCGCGTGGCAAAGAAGAAGGCCGCAGCATCGGAGGCGACCGTCTTCGACTTCGTGCGTGCCGTGTTGTCCGGCGACCTCGCGCAGCAGCGGCCCGAAGCGGAACGCGCGCACATCCTGCGCTTTGCGATGAAGGTCCAGCAGTTCACGGGCCCGGTGATGGCCAAGGGCGTCGAAGACACCGCGTTCTACCTGTACAACCCGCTGCTGTCGCTGAACGAGGTCGGCGGCGATCCGCGACGATTCGGCGTGTCCGTTTCGGCGTTTCATCACGCCAACGCGCATCGCGCCACGCATTGGCCGCATGCGATGCTCGCCACGTCGACGCACGACAGCAAACGCTCCGAGGACGTCCGCGCACGGATCGACGTGCTTTCGGAAATGCCCGCGGAGTGGCGCTTGCACGTCGCTCGCTGGCGCCGGCTCAACCGCTCGCGCAAGCGAGAGCTCGACGAGCTCGAGGTGCCGACGCGCAACGACGAATATCTGCTCTACCAGACGCTGGTGGGCGCGTGGCCCGACCACGTGCAAGAACCAGAAATCAGTACCGAGTTCCGCGAACGCATCGAACGCTACCAGATCAAGGTCGTGCGCGAGGCCAAGGCGGTCAGCTCGTGGATCAATCCGAACGAAGCCTACGAAGCGGCCTATGTCGATTTTGCGCGCGCACTCCTGACGCCACCGGGCAACGAGCGGTTCCTGGCCGACTTCATCCCGTTCCAACGCCGCGTGGCGTGGTTCGGCATGCTGAACAGCTTGGCGCAGACGTTGCTCAAGCTTACCGCGCCCGGTGTGCCGGACATCTACCAGGGTTGCGAGCTGTGGCAACTGGCCCTGGTCGATCCGGACAACCGGCGCGGCGTCGACTACGCGCCGCGCCGGCAGGCGCTGGACGCGATGCGCGCGGCCGCGGGCGGCGGCGGAGAAACGCTCGGATCGCTCGCTCGCGATCTCTTGCAGCACATCGACGACGGCCGCATCAAGCAGTTCGTGATCTGGCGTGTGCTTGGACTGCGGCGCGAGCGCGAGGGGCTCTTCCGCGACGGCGGCTACACGCCGTTGCCGACGGCGGGCGCCAAGGCCGATCATGTCTGCGCGTATGCGCGAGTTATCGGCGAAGACTGCGCCATCGTCATCGCGCCGCGCCTGGCGTGCACGCTGATGGGAGGTGAATCGCGATTGCCCCTCGGCGCCGATGTGTGGGAGGACACGAGCGTCGACATTTCGGCGTTGCCGCAGCCGGCGCTGCGCAACGCACTCACCGGAACGCGCGTTGACGCAACCGCCGTCCAGAACGGTCTACTGAGCGTCGCTGCGGCGCTCGACGTCTTTCCGCTGGCGCTGCTCGTGCCCGACGATCGCTGAGGGCGCCCCGAACACGAAGGCGCGCAAATCTGCCGGCCGAGTGTCTCAGTTCGGCCAGTTCCACACGCTCGCCCTCACATCTCCACTTGCCGGGGAGCAGCCGTTGACGAGGCGGCCGGCGACGCCTCGCGATCCGAAGCCGCCGTTGGTACTGCGCCAAGGCACCTCAGCCGCACGACCTAATCCTCGCGGCCAGTGGCCGCCGGCCCCGCTTGTCGCCTACCAATACGAGTGCTAGAGTTAATAGGCATTAACGATTTGCGGCCTACTGCCGCATTTCTCCTTCGCCGAAAAGATCGTTACTCCCATACAGCACGCAAGATGTACATTGCGTATCTCTAGGAGGATCTGCGCATGGCAGACGTTATATATACCTGGGACAACATAGCACCAAACTCTACGGTGTCACTGTTTATCCATGGGTATCTTGAAACGGAGGCGGTGAACTACACTTTAGTGGTTTACCTCGCGTCCTCAGACAATAGGGAATTTCCAGAGGCCCATGCGACCCTCACGCAAGGTGAGACCTTTCGATGGCTGGTCGATAACAGTCAAGGACGAAAGATATACATAACAAACAATATGCAGTTCCACCAGGTCACCGCCCAGATCCTTGAAATGGTGGAGTCGACTTAACTTGCTGCAACCGTCAAGATACTGGGGTGTCGGTCGTTGTGTACCCCTGACGCTCCCTTCAGAATAAGACAAGGCTTAATCATTCTTGAAAGTTCTACAAATGGGGTTTATATGCCGAAAGTTCACGTGTGGCATCGTCTTAGTGGAGAGATAGTTGCAGTCGGACGCGCATCAGGCAAACGTGGGTGCATTCCTGTCAGTGGAGAGAACCAATTTGTTCTTGAAGTCGAGGTAGCCGAGAAGGACATCGCATCTCTACACCGGACCCACTTTGTAGATGCAATAAAAAAGGCCATCGTCCCGCTGCGCAAAGCGGACAAGGTACGCCCAAAGGCTCGAAATGCGTAACCGGATCGCCGCAACCAATAAATGAGTTTGCGTAGATGCCGAGAATCGGGTCCGCGGGCCGAGCACGAGGAGCGAACCCAGGCCCGGTCCGGGCGGTAACGGCCCGCTGCTTCTGACGCCGCTGGAACTGTTCGACCGCCTCGCCGCCATCGTCACCGTCACTTCGGCGTGCTGGCGCCGACCTCAGCGGTGACCGCGATGGCCGTACCTCCGCTGACGCTCGCCCCCGCCGCGCCACTATTGAGCGTCGGCTTTCGCAGTTTCCTACGGCCGTTTCGGGTGGATCGTGATGTCTGCAGTGGGTCGTTCTCGGACCTTCCATTCTAGGAGCCGGACCGTCTGACACCGCGCACCAGATCCTGTCGGATCAGCCTCGCGTGGAGTCGCTCGATCCAAGTGCTTGGTACGAGGAATTGGTGCGTCGGGGATGACCGAAGAACCAGCCATCCAGGGACTGCCGCCAGCGATGTCTCGTACTACTGAATCACCTCGTCCGCGCGATTCACCTGGTTCCGAGTCTCTTCCCGTAGCGATCTCCAAAATCTTCCAGAACATTTAGTGATAACTCGGTCCTAGCTCTTTCGAGCCAAACCCAGCACTCTACGACGGCGACGAACACGATAAGACCCATTTTGGTATCGATATGCTCGAAAAATGCGGTGACATCGACCGCGACAATCAACACACCCCCCAGCACGAAGCGCCACCACTGCCACCGTCCTGAGATGTACCTCTCTACAATATGCAGTTTGGCCAATCCAATGTACTCTTTTTCCCGGGTATACAGCAGCCGCGACTTGTCGATCGGTTGCGTGAGTAGCTTGACCAGATATCGCCAGGCGACAATGTTACCGAACCAGAAAAGGGTGAGGGCGACTGCCAGCCATCCGGGATACGTCTTCAGCAGCAACAGAACTACAAAACCAATAGCAATCGAGATCCCGACGGCGATATCCTGCGTGGCCAAATGGCCTCTGTTGGGCGCCGTCAAATAAACCTCGCCTTGTACTTCCGCATCTCTTTTCGTTCCAAATATCCAGGAGAAGAAGTAGATAACCAGTGTCGCGTTCCATACAGCCTCTTCCGGCCGCAGCCCTTGTATGACTTTGCCTATGCCTTTCTCTATGGCTTCTCCCATCAGAGGCCACAGCTCGACCCAACCGAATATCGCGCCCACCGAAACCTCGACCGCGAAGATCAGTTTGTCTGCCGATTTCGCGAACCTTCGCGCAAGATCGTTTTCCTTCGTGGACGACGCCGGATTAGTGCTCAAGCGAGTCTCCTGCCATATGCGGCGATTCGAAGCTAGCGCGCCTGGCGCCGTCGATAGTGTATCCCCATTGCCGATAGTTATCGGCTGCGGTCAGGCATCGTACAATCCTTAAGTAACGGTGGAGGTATCAGTTCCTTCCATCGCCCGGCGCCGCAAACCAGACCTCTGCTGGTAGCTTCAGATGCAAAAAAAGAGTGGCCGCATCGACGACTTGCGCGTCGGCGGGTATTAATTCGCCACTGGTGGGCCTCGTGCCCATAGCTCGACAAGGTGGCCTATGACCGAAGACAGCGGGTCCTTGGCTGAGAACGAGCCTGCCGAAGAGCGTGATCGCGCATTTGCTGTCGAGCTACAGATCCTGCGCCAGGCGGCGCTGGTCGTGCTCGACAACCTCGATCCGCCTGATGACGAGGGCACGGATGCCCTGCAGTTCCAGCTGGAGGCCGCCATCCGTTGCTGGCTTCTCGGCGGACCGCGCGTCGCGCTGCCCCTACTCGACGTCCTTGCGCACCGATATCCCGAGCGTCCCGATGCGGAGTACTTCGCCGGGTGTATCCTGGCGGGAGAAAACGACCCAGCTGCGCTCTCACATCTGGAAAAAGCGATACAGCTCGATCCCTGGCGCTATCGGCGCTATGCCGGCGAGGCACGCCGACTGATTGCCCGTTTGCACGGACCGGAGGAAGCGCGACACTATTGGGACGCGACGCGCAGGCGCTACGGCCCGAGCATCGTGGCAGCTAGGATGAAGCGGTGCAACGGATGATTGCCGCGTCACGAGAAACGTGCAGGGGGAGCAACATGCATCGACACACGCCGCCTGGCCTTAACGCAACGCTCAGTGTTGCCGTTGTCGGCCTGCTGATTGCATCCCTTTCATTCGCGCAACAGCCGCTTCTCCAGGGCGGAGTCCAGCAGAATCAGACACTGCCTGCGGACGAGTATGCCGCCGGACGCATCGACTGCAGCTGGAACATGGGCGCGTGCGACATGCTGCACGCGTATGTGCAGCAGGGCGGCTCGAACCCGACCTGCCGCGCTATTCTCGAAAAAGGCGTGGAACTCGAGCGCCAGGAACAGCAGCTGGTGCAGGGTTCGGCGCAGTCATATGCACTGGACAAGAAGGCCGGCGAGCTGCAACAGCAGCGCGACCGCGTTCTCGCCTCGCTCCCGCCTGATTGCTTTGCTGCGGGCGGTCGCGCCAACTGGCCAAGACCGAACCGCGTGCCCGGCGATGGCTATCCCCCGCCCCTGCCGCGACCGCAGCCGTACCCGCCACCGCCACCTGGGCCTGAGACGTATGCGCCTCCTCCGGGCCCGATCGCCCGACCGAATGGCGATGGCAGCATCGGTCCGTTCCCGTGCAGCATGTGTCCGAACGGAACGCAGTGCTATTACCCACCGAAAGCGATGACCGTGATGTGCGTGGACCCGAAGAACGCGGGCCAATCGGCCGCTGCGGGCCGATCGGGCGATTTGGGATGTCTCGACAGGTTGGGTCGGTGGATCGCGAACGGGTTCTGCCAGCCCGCGCAAGCCGCGGAATACAACCCGGCGCCCCAAAACATCGAGCCCGGAACGTACGACGTGAAGGTGTGGACGCGTCCACCCGCCGGTACCGGCGTACGGACACTCCGGCAGGCGGGCCAGGCGACCGTCACGACAACAGGACCCGCTCGCTCGGCGGTCAAGGTGACGTACGACATGAATCCCGATACAGGTCAGCCGTACGGCATCGACGCAAATGTCACTGTCACACGTACAGGGGAGGTGCAAGGGAACGGCTCGAGCGCAGCCGTGTTCGAACCTCCCTCGGCTCGACCCGCGCGCGGCGCACTCCTGCCGCGCCCCGCACACGGCACACTGCTGCCGGGCCGAACCCCAGCCGGCGCATCAGGAGCCAATGACAAGCCTGCGAATCTGCACGTGTTCGTCCAGCAAGTACAGAATCAACAGAATCCCAACGCGATCCTCTACAACTTCACCTGGAGACGACC
>Ga0075425_100010005_pt1 | contig 10106 bp, 9 predicted proteins | sample SoiMethybrSBSTD4_FD_75300 | JGI IMG/M metagenome (GOLD analysis project Ga0075425, IMG submission 75300) | Bulk soil microbial communities from a Populus tree surrounding site in Tennessee, USA - Soil MetaG P. TD hybrid SBSTD4 | ecosystem: Environmental > Terrestrial > Soil > Tree plantation...
TCAGATCACGTTGTGCGATGGAGTGCGGTGTCGAGGGCGGCGCCCACAGCGGCAAGCTTCTCCGCGGAAAAAAGTCGCTGGCAGGCTTCAAACAGTTCGCGTTCCTCTCTCCTGATATGGGTGGAGAGGAGCTGAGCGAACTCGCGCAGACTTGCGGCATTCAGTTCGCGGCGCTCCGCCCGGGCAAAATAATCGCGGAGATTAACGTGCTCACGCAGTAGCTGATCCACCAGCGGCTTGAGTTCGGCAAAGGCCGCGGCTTCCGGAAAAAGCGCCTCCTCTTCGGCGGCAAAGTGCCCGCGGATCTCCAGGTTGAACATGGTGCGGATTTGCGCCTGCAGGGCTTCCAGGTCCGCAGTACCGGCCTGGAGCGAACGGTCAACCTGCACACATAAAGCGAGCGCGTGCTGGTGCTGATGCGAGAGCGGGATCAGGTTGCGGTCGCGCAGCATGGCATTCAGGATTTCAGGAAAGGCAGAAGCTCCTTGAACGCGGGAGTGCCGGAGGAGCGCAGCAGTTCGTACATCATCATCTCAGTGGAGGAGATGACGGCACCGGCGTCGCGCATGCGCTGCAGGCCGATTTTCCAGTTCCACTCGCTGCGGGAACTGACCGCGTCAGAGGCGACGTGCACATGGTAGCCGTGCTCCAGAGCGCCCAATGTGGTCTGCATCACGCATATATGAGTTTCCATGCCGCAGAGCAGGACTGTGTTGCGGCGGCCGGGCAGGGATTTGAGGGCGGCAGTGAATTGTTCGCTGCCAAAGCAGGAGAATTCCAGCTTGTCCATGGGCTTGGCACCCGGAATCAACGCCGCAATTTCCGGAACCACGTTGCCCAGACCTTTGCAGTATTGGGTGGTAACCAGAGTGGGAAGGCGCAGGATGTTGGCGAGGCGGATCAGGAGCTGCGAGTTGCGGACAAGGCGTTCCCGCTCGAAGATGGGCGGCAGAAGCTTTTCCTGGATGTCCACTACGACCAGGGCGCATTGCTCAGCGACCAGAGGCCAGCGGGCAGAATCGGATATGGCGGCAGGCGCTTCGAAAATGGTGGACATAATTGCTCCTCAGGCAGCGTCTTCTCTCGTGGGCCAACTGCGCATTCGACACATTTTATCTCCTGGAGCCGGGCGGCGATGCCGCTGTTCAGCAGCTACTCGGAGCAGCAGGCCGGGCGCGGGTTTCCGAGCAGAGCTGGCCAGTGTACCCGGCACATACATCCTGCCATTAGCGGTGGCTATCTAAACAGGTCGAGCAAATTTGAGAGTGCGGGCAAGGTAGTTTGCCATATGCGGCTGGGGAGAAAATTGTTCTTTCCAAAACCAGGGCCCGTAACTGGGCCCAGCCAAACACATAGCCGCTGATTTCCCTTTTTGTTTCCCTGGCGGGAGGGTGGCTCTGAGTTAACGGATCAGCTGATCCTGCAGAAGCCCTGTCAACAGGCAGACTACACCCTGAAAGGAGATGGGCCGGTGTTTGAAGACAGCCTTATCGAATCCAACAACAGGATTAAGACTAACCGTGGGAAGGCCACGGCACTGTCGTTCATCATCCAGATTGCCATCGTAAGTTTCCTGGTGCTGATCCCCTTAATTTTCGTCGAGGCGTTGCCAGCCAAACAACTTGTAACGGCGTTGGCGGCCCCTCCGCCACCACCCCCTCCACCTCCCCCAGCGGCGGCTCCGGCGGCGGCACACGCGCAGCCGGTGGTAAAGGCGCAGCTCGATCCCAATGAGCTGCGCACTCCGACCAGGATTCCGAAGCAGATTGTGAAGACCCAGGAGATGGCCTCGGCGGCGCCGCCCTCCAACGCTCCCCCGGCGATGGGTGGGGTAGTGGGCGGAGTGCCGGGAGGCGTGGCCGGCGGTCAGGTGGGCGGTGTGCTCGGAGGCGTGCTCAATTCGCCGGTGGCCGTGCCCAAGGTTGAGCTGAAGCGAGTGCGTGTTTCGCAGGGCGTTTCCCAAGGGTTGCTGACGCACAAGGTGGAGCCGCAGTATCCGCCGCTGGCCAAACAGGCACACGTTCAGGGTACAGTAGTGCTGCACGCCGTAATCGGCAAGGATGGCCACGTGCAGGGCCTGCAGGTAATGAGCGGGCACCCCATGTTGTCAGCGGCCGCCATCAACGCCGTGAAGCAGTGGCAGTACAAGCCCTACATGCTGAATGGGCAGCCGGTGGAAATTGATACAACCATTACCGTGAACTTCACACTGGCCGGAGCGTAAGCGCTCTGCAGAAAAAAGGGTGGCCACATGGCCACCCTTTTTTTTGCACACACGAGCTGCGGCGTGCCTTAGCATCACACCCTCTTGGAAAGCGCCTCGCGTGAGTAACCGTGCCGCCAAGCAGAAGCAGGTCCTTCGCTGCGCTCAGGATGACAACCAGAAAGCGGGGTAACAGGTCGAAACAAGCGTAACCGCGGTTCCCTGACCCTCCCGAGCTGGGAGAAAAATCGGGTGGCAACCCAGCCCGACAGCAAAGGTTCTTTAACAACGTAGGGTTTCATCGCTGTCGGGGGCATTCATGCTGAAAAATCTGCTCGACCGCTGGCCGGTGGTGAAACAAATTCGTACCGGAGGCGACGGCACCGGACCCGAGGCCTGGTCGGAGCACACGCGCAATCTGGCACCTAAAACCCAGGACGCCGAGGCCACGCGCTCCATCTGCCCTTATTGTGGCGTTGGGTGCGGGCAACTGATCTTCCACAAAGACGGCAAAATGATTTCGGTGGAGGGCGACCCGGATTCGCCTATTTCGCGTGGACATCTCTGCCCCAAGGGCGCGAACACCTTTGAACTGCACACCCACCCGGACCGGCTGACCAAGGTGCGCTATCGCGCGCCCTACTCCAGCCAATGGCAGGATCTCGACCTGGAGGAGGCCATGGACATGGTGGCTGACCGGGTCTGGGAGAGCCGCGAGCGCACCTTCGTCGAGAAGAAGGATGGCGAGGTGGTGGCGCACACCCAAGCCATTTGCCACCTAGGCGGCGCCACGCTGGACAACGAGGAGAATTACCTGATCAAAAAGCTGTTCAGCGGCGGCCTGGGCATGGTGTGCATCAGCAACCAGGCCCGAATATGACATAGCTCCACGGTGCCCGGTCTGGGCACCTCTTTCGGGCGCGGCGGGGCCACCACCGCGCAGCAGGACCTGAGCAACGCGGACGCCATCTTGATCATGGGTTCCTCCATGGCAGAGAACCACCCGGTCGGCTTCCAGTGGGTGATCGAAGCCCGGGAGAGGGGAGCGAAGATCATCCATGTGGACCCGCGGTTTACGCGCACTTCCGCCATGGCGGACATCTGGGTGCCGCTGCGGGCGGGCAGCGACATTCTGTTTCTGGGCGGGCTGATCAACTACGTTCTTGAAAATGAGAAATACTTTCGCGAGTACGTAACGCATTACACCAATGCACCCGTCATCATCAACGACAAGTTCCAGGACACGGAAGACCTGAGCGGCATCTTTTCCGGCTTTAACGCAGAAGAGAAAGAGTATGACCCGGCGACCTGGCTTTATGCCGGCTCGGAGATTAAGGGAGCAGACACCGGGGCTACGCACGCCGCCTCCAGCGGCGGTCACGCTTTGCGGGGAACCCCGGGCGGCGGCCATGGGCACGACCGCGGCGGCGAAGTGGGTAAGGAGAGTAAGCACCAGGACGACCGCACGCTGCAGAACCCGCGCTGCGTGTTTCAGTTGCTGAAGAAACACTTTGCCCGTTACACGCCGGAGATGATCGAGCGCTACTGCGGCATTCCGCAGGACGTCTTTCTGAAGGCGGCAGAGGCGTTTGCTAATGCCTCCGGGCCGGAGAAGACGGCGGCAATCTGCTACGCGGTGGGCTGGACGCAGCATTCCAACGGGGTGCAGATCATCCGCGCGGCCGCCATTCTGCAACTTCTATTGGGGAATATCGGACGTCCTGGAGGCGGCATTCTGGCCCTGCGCGGGCACGCTTCCATCCAGGGTTCCACCGACATACCCACGCTGTATGACATCCTGCCGGGCTACTTGCCCATGCCCTACTTCGAGTCGGACTCGCACCGCTTCGAGCAGTATGTAAGCAAGCACAGCAGCCAAGTGGGGCTGTGGGCAAACTTCGACAAGTACATCATCAGCCTGCTGAGGGCCTGGTATGGCGAGGCGGCGCGCGAGGACAACAACTGGTGCTTCGACTGGCTGCCGCGGGTTACCGGCGACCATTCCCACTTCGGCTACTGGCTGGAGATGATGGACGGCAAGGTGGAAGGGCTGTTCGTCATGGGACAGAACCCCGCGGTGGGCGCGCCCAATGGCCGCCTGGAGCGCAAGGCGCTGGCCAAGCTGAAGTGGCTGGTGGTACGCGACATGGTAGAGACGGAAACGGCGTCTTTCTGGTACGACTCGCCGGAAGTGGAGCGCGGCGAACTCAGTCCAGAAAAAATCCCCACCGAAATATTCCTTTTCCCGGCCGCCGGCCAGGGTGAGAAGGACGGAACCTTCACCAACACGCAACGGCTGCTTCAATGGCACAACAAGGCCGTGGATCCGCCGGGAGATGCGCGCAGCGAGACCTGGTTTATGTATCACCTGGGGCGGCGGCTGAAGGCCAAAGCAGCCAAGTCACCGCGGGAACGGGATGCCGGCCTGCGAGCGCTCACCTGGGATTACTCCACCCATGGCAAACATGCCGAGCCAAACGTCGAAGAGATATTGGCTGAGATCAACGGTTACACCGTTGCCGACCGCAAGCTGGTGGAGAATTTCGACAGTCTGCGCAATGACGGCTCTACTGCCTGCGGCTGCTGGATCTACTCCGGAGTGATGCCGCACCCGGGTGAGAACAAAGCCAACAAGCGCGAACCCAAAGGGCTGCTCGGGCACGGTTGGGGCTTCGCCTGGCCCAAAGACACGCGCATTATTTACAACCGGGCCTCGGCGCGTCCTGACGGCAATCCCTGGAGCGAGCGCAAGAAGCTGGTGTGGTGGGATGAAGAAGAAAAGCAGTGGACAGGCAGCGACAACCCGGATTTCCCGAAGACGAAGTCGCCCACCGATCCCGGCGACATGAAGAACAAGACGGGGTTGGAGGCGCTGCCGGGTGATAAGCCATTCATCCTGCATCCTGACGGCCTGGGCTGGATTTGGGTAAGCAGCGGGTTGAAAGACGGGCCGCTGCCCACGCATTATGAGCCGCTGGAATCGCCCATCCGCAACCCACTTTATCCGGAGCACACGAGCAATCCCCCGGCCAAGAAGAAGGAGCGGGCGGAGAATCCTTATGCCTTCACGCCCGGCGACGCGCGCTTCCCTTACGTACTCACCACCTACCGCCTCACCGAGCATCACACGGCGGGCGGGATGACGCGCACGCTTTCCCACCTGGCGGAGCTGCAGCCGGAGCTGTTCACCGAAGTTTCTCCAGAACTCGCGGCCGAGGTCGGCCTGGAGCATGGCGGCTTTGCCACAATTACAACGCCGCGCGGCATCATAGAGGCGCGGGTGATGGTGACTACTCGCATGCGCCCCATGTGGGTGGAAGGGCGCACGGTGCACCAGGTCGGCCTCCCCTATCACTGGGGCTACAAGGGCAAGGTGAAGGGGGACGTGGCCAACGACCTGCTGGCAATTTCCGAAGAGCCAAACGTGCGCATCATGGAAACCAAAGCCCTGGTATGCAACATCCAGCCGGGCCGGCGGCCGCAGGGCGAGGCGGCGCTCGATGAACTGCAGGAGCAGATGCGGAGGACGGCATGAGCGCAAACATTCCTGATTTCTCGTTACCCGGCTCGCAACCAAGAGTCACCGCGTTCTTGACCGATTCCACGCTGTGCATTGGCTGCAAGGCCTGCGAGGTGGCCTGCAAAGAATGGAACGGAGTGGCGGAAGACGGCCTGAACTGGAGCGGCTTCTCCTACGACAACACCGGCACGGTGGGCGCCTCGACTTGGCGGCACGTGAAGTTTGCGGAAGGCGAGCCGCAGCCGGGTTTTGGCGGCGCCGCGGGCGAAGTGAGTTCCTGGAATTTTTCCTCTGACGTCTGCAAGCACTGTGAGCAGGCGGGCTGCCTGGAGGCATGTCCCACCGGCTCCATCGTGCGCACCGAGTTCGGCGGCGTGTACGTGCAGCCGGACGTGTGCAATGGCTGCTCGTACTGCGTCGTTTCCTGCCCGTTCGGAGTGATTCAGAAGAATGACGCTGATGGACGAGCCTTCAAATGCACCTTCTGCTATGACCGGCAAAAGGTGGGACTGCAGCCGGCATGTGCCAAAGCTTGCCCCACTGAATCCATCAAGTTCGGAGAGATTAATGAGCTTCGCCTGGTGGCCCAGGAGCGGGTCAAAGAACTCCACGGCCGGGGCGTGCACGACGCGCAAATCTACGATCCCGTAGACACCAGCGTGGAGGGAATTCACGCCTTCTTCCTAGTACGCGGTGATCCTAAGACTTACAACCTGCCGCCCCAACCGGAAGTGCCAACCGTGTACCTGAAGTCCGCCTGGCGGGCAGCCGCCGTGGGTTCGGCTGCCCTGCTGGCCGGTTCGCTCGTGGCGTTTCTGGCCAGCCCCAAGGGTGGCCGCAGCCGCCAATCCCGCAGCAGGAGACACCGCTAATGAGCACCGAACCTTTGCGGCAGGAACCCGTTGCGCAGCACGCCAGCGAAGCGCGGTTGCTGGAATTGCGGCGGGAAGCCGAAACCCGCGGCCGGGTAGAAGGCGCCGGCGTACGCCCGCCGGGAGCGCCGTTCCCGAAGGCGTCGCCGGAATCCGGTTACTACGGCATACCACTGCTGAAGAAGCCGCAGTGGAAGTGGGAGGTGCCGCTCTACTTCTTCGTGGGCGGGGCGGCAGGTTCGGCAGCTGTGATCGGGGCGATGGCCAATTGGGTAGGCCGGGACCCCGAACTAAGGCGGAACGCGCGTTTAGTGGCGGCAGCCGGGGGCATGATTTCCACCGGCCTCCTGGTGGCCGACCTCGGGCGGCCAGCGCGCTTCTTGAACATGCTACGAGTGTTCAAAAAGCAGAGCGCCATGTCCGTTGGAGCATGGACACTGGCAGCGTTCAGCAGTTTTTCCGGAGCCACCGCATTTGCCGAACTGGTGCAGGAACGTTTCGATTTTGCTCCAGTGCGGGTGCTGGGGCATATATCCGAGGCCTTTTCCGCCGCCTTCGGACTTCCCTTCCACAATTACACCGGCGTGCTGATTGGGGCCACGGCCATACCCGTGTGGAACCGAAATATCACCACGTTGCCAATTCACTTCGGAATGTCAGGTTTAAACTCGGCTGTGGCGATTCTGGAACTGCTGGGGCATAACAGCACCGCTCTGAATTTGCTGGGCATTGGGGCCTCGGCGTTCGAAGCATATGAAGGCCTGCACCTTGAGCAGCGGTCGGAGGCGGCGCTGGAGCCTTTAAAACATGGCTTGAGTGGCTGGATCACACGCCTGGGCGGGGTGCTTTCCGGGCCTGCACCGCTGAGCCTGCGGCTGGCGGCGCAATTCAGCGGCTCGCGCAAAATGCGACGCGCGGCATGCTGGGCGGCCCTTGCCGGTTCCCTGCTGACGCGCTATGGGTGGATGCAGGCGGGCAAAGCTTCAGCACAGGATTGGCGACTGCCGCTGGAGGCGGAAGAAGCGCCGGAACTGCAACGGAAGCCTGAGATGCAGCAGGTGCGTGAGGCAAAGAGGGCGTAAGAAGAGGTTTCACAGCTTCAGTTATCGCGGGCGAGGGCGCCCGCGCCACAAGAGTTCCTTGCTACACAGTGAAAGCAGGTCCTTCGCTGCGCTCAGGATGACAATTCCAAAGGTGATCGAATCGGGCAAGTGAGTGGTTTAGCGCCGGCCCACGCCGATATACTGGAACCCCATCTGCCGCAGGCTGGGGCCGTCGAGCAGGTTCTTGGTATCCACGATGATTGGCTTTTTGAGCAGGCGCTTGATGCGGGCAAAATCCAGGTCGCGAAATTCCGGCCAGCCCGTGCCCACCACCAGCGCGTCCACACCTTCAGCCACGGCGTAGGCTGAATCGCAATAGCGCACCGCTTCCAACTCCGCCTTGGCCTGGGGAATAGCCACCGGATCGTAGGCCCGCACTTTGGCGCCCTTGGAGAGCAGGCTGCGCGCCAGGCTCAACGACGAAGAACCGATAACCGAATTGGTGTTGGGCTTGAAAGCCAGGCCCAGCATGCCGACTTCTTTGCCGGCGACGGGATCAACCGCGCGCGCGATCTTGTCCATCAGAGAATCGGCGACGGTGCGGTTGACTTCCCGGGCCGCTTCCAGAATCTTCAGGGAAACGCTGTTCTGGCGCGCCAGTTCGGCCAGCGCCTCCAGGTCGCCCTCGGCGAAGGGACCGGCAAACACGGCGCCGGGCTGCAGGCAGCGCGGACCGATTTTCTTTTTGTCCAGGCCCATGCCCATGGCCACGTCCATAGCATCGGCCTTCACCTTTTCGCACAGGCCGGCCAGTTCGTTGATGAAAGATATTTTTGCCGCCAAAAACGCGGTGGTGGCCTGGCGCACCAATTCGGCGCTCTCGAAGCTCATGCTCGCCACCGGCACACCGCGCATGACCAAAGGACGGTATAGCTGCTTCATCGCCTTCACCGCCGCTTCGGAACTCGTCCCCAGAATGATGCGCTCCGGCCAGTTAAAGTCTTCCACGGCGCAGCCGTCAGTCAAAAAAGTGGGTTGTGAGATCACCGTGACCCGCAGTTTTTGGTCCTTAAGCTTGCGTTCAATGCGGCTGGCCGTGCCTACGGGCACAGGGGTAGCCAGAATCAGCATGGCCTCTTTGGTCATCAGCTTGGCCACGCTCACCGCTAGCTCGTCAATTTCGGCAGGCGAATCCTGGGCCAGGAACAGGAACTGGGCGTTGGGCACCAGCTTCTGCAGGTCAGTGGAGTAGACCAGGCGACCCACCCGCACATTGCGGCGAATCACCTCCTGCAGGTCTTTTTCGTGGAAAGGAATCTCGCCGCGGGCGCGCGCCAGCATGCGCTCGGAATCCTGGTCGCAGCAGAAAACTGGGGTGCCAAAATCTGACAGGCAGGCAGAAATAACGGTTCCCAGAAAGCCCGAGCCGTACACCCCGATGGGTAGCATCCCCTGCGCGCTCCGATAGTTAGCGTTGCGGGACGGCGGCGGCAACGGCGTTGCGCCGCCTCGCACAGCCCCACGTCTTATGTACCGCCCCGAAGGGTCAGTGACAAGACACGATGGGGACGTGTACTGGCCAAACTTCGGTAACTAGGGTTCGATTGAGAATGCGTTCGGAGATGGATTGACGATGGCGAAGCTGCTTGAAGCCAGCTTCAGCGCCCGCCTTTGACCGCCAGGCTGCCCCCCAAAGGAACGGGGGCCAAGTCTTCCCAGGTGTCACCCGGCGCCTCGCGCACGAAGGTAAGCTCCTCGATCAGCACGCGCCGGCTGCCCTGGTACTGCGACCAGCGCTGCTGGGCTACCCGAAACGCGTCGTTGGCTTCCGCCTCCGTGGGGACTTTCACGATGGTCAGGTGCGGCATGTAGGGCCAGGGTTCCTCGGCCCGCAGAGCGTTGCTGTTGAGCTGATCGTGCAACTCGCGCAGGCGGTACGCAGCATGCGCTACGCGGATGAAAACCGTAGGGGTTACCGGAAGAAAGGTCTCCACTTCTCCCATGACCACCTCAAACGGGCTGGCCTGGCGGCAAACGCTCTCCACCACCTGGCGGGCTTCCTCTTCCGTCCCGTGCAGCAGGCGAGGCGGCAAGACAGTAAGGTGGGAAGGCAGATGGGAGAGTGCAGGATGGAGCTCGCCGCGCAGGCGCTCCACAAATTCCCCCACAGGCGTTTTGACGTAGGCGACCAATGCGTATTGCAAAGGCGGCATCGTTGTCACGAATTATACCCCGGCGCGAAATTTGGGGCAGTGACGACGGTGCCAGGTGAGCGTGGGCCATCATTTATAATCGCCTACAGGACCCCCGTTTTCAGCCGCGGTTTCGTCGGGGCGTAGCGCAGCCTGGTAGCGCACCTGCCTTGGGCGCAGGGGGTCGGAGGTTCAAATCCTCTCGCCCCGACCAATTTTTCAGCAAACAATGACGAACTCCTGAGCGACAATTCTGCCGACCTAACGAAAGGCGCA
>Ga0075425_100010006_pt1 | contig 10105 bp, 10 predicted proteins | sample SoiMethybrSBSTD4_FD_75300 | JGI IMG/M metagenome (GOLD analysis project Ga0075425, IMG submission 75300) | Bulk soil microbial communities from a Populus tree surrounding site in Tennessee, USA - Soil MetaG P. TD hybrid SBSTD4 | ecosystem: Environmental > Terrestrial > Soil > Tree plantation...
TTTATGGGCGCGGTCGGCATCGCCGCCGGCGCGATCCTGATCGCCGTGCCCGGGTCGCACGACTTGCCCGTGTCGCCCTATTTCTGGGTGCTGATCGCCATGGCCGCTTTCGAAATCACCCTGTTCGCCTTTTGGCGCGGGGTCCCGGGCGGCATGATTTCCAACGGCGCGCGGCTCCTCGGCTTCGTGCTCGCAACCGTCATCATGGTGGTGATGCCGATCCTCGCCGGCTCGCCCGCGCGGTTGTTCTGAGGCGGGTATATTAAGGGCGAGAGCGCCCCGCTTTTCGCCGATTCCCGCCCGTTAACCTGGCTTCAAGATTAAGCGGGCGATAACGCTTGCGCGTTCGTTCTCGGTCCCGGGGAGGGATCGAGGCGCATCAGTAGCGTTGCGTAGGGTGGGCGTGAAATGTTTGCGTCGCGTGCAAAACGGCGTGCGTTCGCCGTTCATTTTGGTATCGCGATCGCGCTTCTCCTGGCTTTCCCGAGCCACATCGCCCCGCAGGACCTCGCCAGCCTTCTCACCTATCAGGCCGCGCCGGTCGAACGCGCGCAAGGCTTCTTTCTGTCCTTCTCGGCGCTGCGCACCGCGACGTTTTCGCTGCCGCGCCCGGCGGGCATCGCGATTCCCCAGCTTCCGATCGTGTCGGTGGTCGCGCGCGCCGAGCGCGACGCGGATCCCGAGATCATCGGCTCGATTGCGAGCGCCGCATCGACCGCGGGAGCGGACGCCGAGGACGAACCGCAAATCATCATCGTCAATCGCGCCGGCAAGGGCGACATGTTGGTCCGCCACGTCGCCGCCGTGCCGCCGCACATCGAGACCGCGGAGGAGCCTTCCGAGATTCCCGCTCCCGCCCCGCGCTACGACATCGCCATGTCGCTGGAAATGGATCCGGGCCTGCCGAAGGAAGAGGACGAGGCGCGTCCCGACCGCGCCGGCACGCTCGCGCGCTTGAACGACAACGAACTCCCCAAGCAAGGCGTCATCGCCCGCGTCTCGCGTCTCTTTTTCTTCCGCGACTACGTGCTGGGCTCGCTGCCGGCGATCCTCGATCCCGGCGACAAGCCGCAACTGGCTTCGGCGCCGGCGAGCGCGCCCACCGAGGGCTCCACCACCGTCGCCGCCAAGGGCGAGGTGACCGGCGAGGAAGCCCGCCCCAAGAGCCCGGCCGAGCGGCTTGGCATCGCGGGGGCGGCGCTCGCCAAAGCCGAGAAATGCCTCGCCGACGCGATTTATTTCGAGAGCCGCGGCGAGCCGAAGCAGGGCCAGACCGCGGTCGCGCAAGTCGTGGTCAACCGCGCCTTCTCCGGTTTTTACCCGAGCGACATTTGCGGCGTCGTCTATCAGAACGCCAACCGCTACCTCGCCTGCCAGTTCACCTTCGCCTGCGAGGGCAAGAAGCTCGTCGTCGACGAGCCCGACATGTGGGAGCAGGCGAAGCAAATCTCCCACGACATGCTCGACGGCAAGCTGTGGCTCGACGAGATCGGCAAGGCGACGCACTACCACGCCTACTGGGTGCACCCGGACTGGATCCGCGAGATGCGCAAGATCAACCGCATCGGCGTGCACACCTTCTACCGCCCGAAGGCGTGGGAAGGCTGATCGCTACTTCGGCCGCGATGGGGATTTTGCCGCGCCGCTTCCGCGGGCGATCGAGCGCTATTGGCTGGGGGCCGCGCCGGCGCCGAAGAAAGGCGAAGAGAACGGATTGTTGGCATTAAAATTAGCGCCGGTGTTCTGGCGGGCGGCGGCGCGGATACGCGGCTTGGGCTTGGCTTTGGCGGCGGCGCGCTTCGCCTTGGCGGGCTGGTCTTCCGCCAACCCTCGCGCGGCTTGGACCTTTTCCGTCTTCTCGACATTGACCGCGCGCACGGGTTCGGGCGCCGGCGCGGGCGGCGCCGTCTCGGCGGCCGGCTGGGCGGGCCGCGCGGCCCTGTCCGCATCGGTGAGCGATTGGGATTTTTTGCCGGGCGCGCCGATCGAGCCGGTAATCTCGGCAGGCCCGCTTAAAATCTCGACCGACGGCTTGCCGGGCGTGCGCAGGGCCGCGATCAAGCCGAAGCCGCCGATCAAAAGAAGAACGGCGGCAAAGCTTGCCGTGAGCATTATCCGAAGATCGAGCAACACCCGCGATGGCCTCTATTCGCGCGACGGAGCCGACGAATCACTTGCCGAAGATGCTCGCTCGCCGGCGGCGCGCTTGGCAAGGGCGTCCGATCTCGTGGTGACCCGAGATCGGCGATTAAATGCACAAGTCCGCTAAAGCCGACTTGCGTGGCGGACAATTTCAATCGCGCGCCGGAATTATCTTGCGCGGGATCGGATAAATCCGGCCGGCCCAACGCCGGCGGGCAGTCAAGCCTTCATTTTCTTCGCCGCGTTCACCGCCGGCCCGATGCGCGCGCCCATCGCCGCGCCGAGCGCCGCAAGGGCGTTTGCCGGCCGCACCATCACCTCGAATTCGGCGATGTTGCCGGCCTCGTCGAAGCGGATGATGTCGACGCCCTTCAATTTCTTGTCGCCGACGCGCGCCGAGAATTCGAGCACGACGTCATGCGCCCCCGCCACGAATTCGCGGTGATAGGCGAAATCCTCGAACACGCTCGCCGCCGTGCGCAAGACGAGGCAGACCACGTCGCGCGTCGGATAAGGCGGATAGGCCATCGGCGAGCGGAACACCGCCTTCTCGGCGACGATCGAGGCAAGCTCGGAAAGATCGTTGTTCGCGATCATCGCATGCCACTTGGCGAGCGATTTCTGCGCGGCGGGAGAAAGGCTCGTGGTCACCGCTCAGCCCGACTTGCGGCCGTTGACGCGCCGCGCCAGCGGAAATTCCTTGCTGTCGTAAAACGCGCGAATTTCGTCCTTGTGATAGCGCTCCTCGTCGATTTCGAGAATGGCGCCGTTCAGGAGCGCGGGCGGAAGGTCCTCGATGGCGAAGCGGATCGCCTCGGCCGCCGTCTCGAAACGGTGATAGGTCACCGGCGACCGCGCGCCGCCGCGGCCCTTGCAGGGATAGAGTTCCGCGAGCGCGCCGAAATCGAAAGCGGCCATCGCGCATTGAAGCACATTCAACGCCGCAGCGCGAGCGCGCGGGGCGCGACTCACATGTTGGGATAGTTCGGTCCGCCGCCGCCCTCGGGCGGCACCCAGGTGATGTTCTCGTTGGGATCCTTGATGTCGCAAGTTTTGCAGTGGACGCAGTTCTGCGCGTTGATCTGAAAGCGCGGGCCGGTCGCTTCCTCGATCCACTCGTAAACGCCGGCCGGGCAATAGCGCGCCGACGGCCCGGCATAGACGTCGTGCTCCGAGGATTTCTGCAGTTCGGGCCGCGCGACGTGCAAATGCACCGGCTGGTCTTCCTCGTGATTGGTGTTGGAGATGAACACCGAGGAAAGCTTGTCGAACGAAATCACCCCGTCGGGCTTGGGATAGGGTATCGGCGCGAATTTCGCCGCCGGCTCCAGCGTTTTCGAATCCGGCTTGCCGTGGCCGAGCGTCCCGAACAGCGAGAAGCCGAGCAACGAATTCAGCCACATGTCGAAGGCGCCGAGGCCGACGCCGAGGAAGGTGCCGAATTTCGACCACAAGGGTTTGACGTTCCGCACGCGCTTCAAATCGCGGCCGATCGCGGAGCCGCGCCAGCCCTGGTCGTAGCCCTCGAGCGTATCGTTGGCCCGTTTTGCCTGCAGCGCCGCCGCGATGCTCTCCGCCGCCTGCATGCCGGAGAGCATGGCGTTGTGCGAGCCCTTGATCCGCGGCACGTTCATGAAGCCGGCGGCGCAGCCGACCAGCGCGCCGCCGGGAAAGACCAGCTTCGGCACCGATTGAAAGCCGCCCTCGGTGAGCGCGCGCGCGCCATAGGCGAGCCGCTTGCCGCCCTCGAGCGTGGGGCGGATCGCGGGATGGGTCTTGAAGCGCTGAAATTCCTCGAACGCGGCGATATACGGATTCTTGTAATTGAGGTGGAGGACGAAGCCGACGACCACCTGCTGATCTTCCATGTGATAGAGAAACGAGCCGCCGCCGGTCCAGTTGTCCAACGGCCAGCCGAAAGTGTGCTGCACGAGGCCGGGCCGGTGTTTTTCGGGGGCGACCTTCCACAGCTCCTTCAGGCCGAGGCCGAATTTTTGCGGGTCGCGGCCGGAGGCCAAGCCGAAGCGGGCGATCAACTGTTTGGAGAGCGAGCCGCGCGCGCCTTCGGCGAACAACGTGTATTTTCCGCGCAGCTCCATGCCGCGGGTGAATTCGGCCCGGTGCTCGCCGCTCTTCGAAATCCCCATGTCGCCGGTGGCGACGCCCGCGACCGCGCCGTTCGCGCCGAACAAAACTTCCACCGCGGCGAAGCCGGGATAGATCTCGACGCCCAGCGCCTCCGCCTTCTTCGCGAGCCAGCGGCAGACATTGCCGAGCGAGACCACGAAATTCCCGTGGTTCGACATCAAGGGCGGCATGGCGAAATTCGGCAACCGGATAGCGCGCTTTTGCGAGAGCCAATAGAAATGGTCCTCGCTGACCGGCGTCTTGATCGGCGTGTCGCTCTCGCCGCGCCATTGCGGCAGCAGCCGGTCGAGGGCGATGGGGTCGATGACCGCCCCCGACAGGATGTGGGCGCCGACCTCCGAGCCCTTCTCGACCACGACGACGGAAGTCGCGGGCGAAAGCTGCTTGAGGCGGATCGCCGCGGCGAGGCCCGCGGGCCCCGCGCCCACGATCACCACGTCGAATTCCATGCTTTCGCGGGGCGGCAGCGCGGATTTGCTCATGTTTTGCTCCGGTCGCACTTTTCCCCCGTTTTCGGCCGAATGACAATCGCAACAGCGGTTGACGCGGCGTCGGTTGCGCTAAACTTGCCGCATGCCGCCATTACCCCTGCCAACCGCCCTCGACATCCTCGCCTTTCACCGCGAGGCCGGCGTCGACATCGCGCTCGAAGACGCGCCCGTCGACCGCTTCGCCGAAAGCATTTCGCAGAGCGAACAATCCCGTCCTGCGCCCCGCGAAACGATCGCGAGCCCGCCTGAATCGCGCGCGCAATATCGGCGGAGCAGCGCGGGAGCAGGACCCTCGGACTTCATGTTCGGCCGCGACGAAGCTCAGAAAACTTCGGCGGCGCCGGTCGCGCCCGACGCCGCCGCGCTCGCCGCGCGCGAGGCGGCGAAAAGCGCGATGTCGCTCGAGGCGTTGCGCGAGGCGCTTGCGCGCTTCGAAGGCTGCGCGCTGAAGAATACCGCGAAGAACCTCGTCTTCGCCGACGGCAATCCGAAAGCGCGCGTGATGTTCGTGGGCGAGGCGCCGGGCGCCGACGAGGACCGCGAGGGTCTGCCCTTTGTCGGCCGCTCGGGCAAGCTCTTAGACCGCATGATGGCGGCGATCGGCCTCGACCGCAGTTCGGCCTATATCGCCAACATCGTGCCGTGGCGGCCGCCGGGAAACCGCACGCCGACGCCGCAAGAGTCGGCGATTTGTCTGCCGTTCATTCGCAGGCAAATCGAACTCGCCGACCCCGATATTCTGATTTGCCTCGGCAAGCCGTCGATGCAGACACTTCTCGGCATCAACGACGGCATCAAAGCCTCGCGCGGCCGTTGGCGCGAGTATGACACCGGAAGGCGGACGATCAAGGCGATGGCGACCTTTCATCCCGCCTACTTGCTGCGAACGCCGGGCGAGAAGAAGTTCGTCTGGCGCGACATGCTGGCGCTGAAGAAGGCACTGGCGGGTTAGTTCCGGATTTTTACTTCGTCATGCCCGGGCTTGGCCCGGGCATCCATACGGCCTGCCAACGCGTGCTGAATTTCATCATGGATTGCCGGGTCAAGCCCGGCAATGACTACGACAAGCCCGTCAGCCGCATCGACAGCGCCTTCAGCTTCGCCCGCGCCTCTTCGTCATAGGCCTGCGGATCGGCGCGGGCTTCGCGCTGGCCGTTGAAAAAGAGCCCGCTCTTGCCGGCGAGCTCCTCGGAAACGATCTGCTTCATAATGGCGTCGGCGCCCTCCTCCACCGAGGAGGCGGGCGTGGCGCCGCTCACCCGCACCATGGTGGTGTTCATGTAGGTCGCCGGATGCAGCGCGTTGGCGGTGACGCGCTTCGGATCGAGCTCGCGCGCGAGGTCGATCGTGAACATGATCTGCGCGAGCTTGCTCTGGCAATAGGCGCGGGTGCCGTTGTAGCCCTTCTCCAGCATCACGTCGCCGAAGTCGATCGCCTGCTGGCCGAGCGAGGATATGTTGACGATGCGCGCCGGCGCGCTTTCGACGAGGCGCGGAAGCAAAAGATGGGTGAGCAAAAATCCGGCGAGGTAATTGACGGCGAAGCGCAGCTCGAAACCGTCCTTGCTGAGATGCCGCTGATTTTTATCCGGTCCCGAGCCGATGCCGGCATTATTGACCAGACAATCGATGCGCTCGCGATCGCGCAGCACCGCCTCGGCGAGCCCGCGCACTTCGGCAAGCGAGGAAAGATCGGCCTGATAGAACGTCGCCATGCCTTTTTTCGGGCGGACGCGCGCGCCGCAAATTTCCTGCAACACTTGTTCGGCGCGCTGCTGGCTGCGGCCGTGAATGAGAACGTTGGCGCCCTCCGCCGCGAGCCGGGTGGCGACGACGCGCCCGACGCCGTCGGTCGAGCCGGTGACGAGAATGGTTTTTCCCTCGAGCCGCATGCCCATGTCTTTCGGCCGCCCATGAAACCTAATGGCCGACGGCGAGTTGAGGCAGCGATGAAAACGCGCAGCGGCTATGCTAGGATGGCAGGCATGATGCAGTGCAGCGAGAGATGAGGTTATGGATTTCGATCCCGTTCTTCTCGCCCGGCTACAATTCGCCTTCACCATCTCGTTCCACATCATCTTCCCGACCTTCACCATCGGCCTTTCCGCCTATATCGCCACGCTCGAGGTGATGTGGCTGTGGTCGGGCGGCGAGCACTATCACCGGCTCGCGCGCTTCTGGACCAAGATCTTCGCCGTCTCCTTCGCGATGGGCGTCGTCTCCGGCCTCGTGCTGTCCTACGAGTTCGGCACCAATTGGAGCCGCTTCTCTGCGATCGCCGGCAACATCATCGGCCCGCTCATGGGCTACGAGGTGCTGGTGGCGTTTTTCCTCGAGTCGACATTTTTGGGCATCATGCTGTTCGGCTGGAACCGCTTTCCGCCGGGATTGCACGTTTTCTCCTGCATCGCGGTCGCGACCGGCACGCTGATCTCGGCGTTCTGGATTATTTCGGCCAATAGCTGGATGCACACGCCCGCCGGCCACGCCATGCAAAACGGCGTCGCGGTGCCGGTCGACTGGCTGCAAATCATTTTCAATCCGAGCTTTCCTTACCGGCTCGCGCATATGGCGACGGCGGCCTATCTGACCACCTCCTTCGTCGTGCTCGCGGTCGGCGCGCGCTATCTGTTGGCGGGAAAATATCTCGACGAGGCGAAAACGATGCTGCGGATGGGCGTCGGCTTTGCCGCCATCGTCGCGCCGTTGCAGCTCTTCATCGGCGATCAGCACGGGTTGAACACGCTGAAATACCAGCCGGTCAAGGTCGCCGCGATGGAGGCGCATTGGGACGGCAGCAAGCCCGGTGATTTCGAGATCTTCGCTTGGCCCGACCAGAAGGGCGAAACGAACCGCTATTCGATTTCAGTCCCGCGCGGCTCCTCGCTCGTGCTTACCCACGACGCCGGCGGGCTGTTTCCCGGCCTGAAGAGCGTGCCGGCGACCGATCGGCCCAACGTGCCGATCGTCTTCTTTGCGTTTCGCATCATGCTCGGCATCGGCTTCTTCATGATCGGCGCGGCGCTGCTCGGCGCCTTGCTGTGGTGGCGCGGAAAATTGTTCGAGGCGCGCTGGTATCTCGTGCCCGCGCAATTCGTGTGGTGGATCGGCTTCGTCGCGGTGATCGCGGGCTGGACCGTGACCGAAAGCGGGCGGCAGCCGTGGGTCGCGCAGGGAATCTTGCGCACCGCCGACGCGATTTCGCCGGTGCCGGGCTCGTCGATCGCGACCACGCTCGCCCTCTTCGTGCTCGTCTACGGCATCGTGTTCTCGATGGGCATTTATTACATCAACCGGCTGATCAAGAAGGGGCCGGCGGCCATTTCGGGCGAGGCGCCCGCGAGCGGCATGGCGAGCCGGCCGATTTCGCTCGAGATGTAGGCAGAGGGAATCGCCATGGAATGGTACATCGCACTGATCTGGGCCGGCGTGCTCGGACTTGCCGTCGCCATGTACGTCATCCTCGACGGCTTCGATCTCGGCATCGGGATTCTGTTTCCCTTCACCAAAAACGAGCACGAGCGCGACCAGATGATGAACACGGTGGCGCCGTTCTGGGACGGCAACGAGACCTGGCTCGTGCTCGGCGGCGGCGGACTGTTGGCCGCGTTCCCGACGGCCTACGCGATCCTGATGCCGGCGTTTTATCTGCCGGTGATCGCGATGCTGTTGGGCCTCATTTTCCGCGGCGTCGCCTTCGAATTCCGCTGGCTCGGGCGCGTCAGCAAGAAATTCTGGAGTTTCGCTTTTGCCGCGGGCTCGGCGCTCGCCGCAGCAGCGCAAGGCGTGATCCTCGGCGCGCTGATCCAGGGCGTGAAGGTGCAAGACGGCGCATTCGCCGGCGGCCATTTCGACTTCGCGACGCCGTTTGCGTTTCTGTGCGGCGCCGCCGTCGTCGCCGGCTACGCGCTGCTCGGCGCCACGTGGCTGATGATGAAGACCGAAGGCGACGTCGCCCGGCGCGCCCGCGCTCACGCGAAATGGCTGCTCGCCGCCGTCATCGTCTTCATGGGGATCGTCAGCATATGGACGCCGCTTGCTTTTCCGCGCATCGCCGAGCGGTGGTTTTCGCTGCCGAACTTTATTTTCTTCTCGCCGGTGCCCTTCGTCACCGCGCTTGTCGCGCTCGCCTGCTGGAAATGGCTCGCCGACGAGCGCCGCGAAGTGCTGCCGTTCCTGTGCGCGATCGCGTTGTTTTTTCTCGGCTATTCAGGCCTGGTGATTTCGAACTTTCCGTACCTCGTGCCGCCGACGCTCACCGTGTGGCAGACCGCCGCCGCGCCGGCGAGCCAGATTTTCATGCTGCTTGGCACGCTGGTCATGCTGCCGATCATTCTCGGCTACACCGGTTTCGTCTACTGGATCTTCCGCGGAAAAATTCGCGCCGGCGAGGGCTATCATTGAACAATGATCCCTCCCCTTCAGCGAAGGGATTTACGGCGCCGGCGGAATGATCGCCCAGCCGAGGCGCACGGGATCAAGCCGGCCCGGCCGCACCCAGGACAGCGCCATCGGCGCTTCCGGCACGAACAGCGGCAAGTTCGCCGCGAGCGCCGCGGGCGGCGCGGTGTTGCCGCGGAAGATCGGCCAGATCACGACCGCGCCTTTCGCGCGCAAATCGCCGTCCTTGATCCAGGGTGCAAGCGCCGGATCGCCGTTCGGAAACACATGCGGACGGTCGCTGCTCGCGAGCGCGATTTCGCTCGCGGCCACGGCATCGGCGACGACGATCTCGAGGCGCTTGCCGGTGCGGGCGCGAAACGTCGCGCTCACCGTGCGCGCGGCCTCGGCGGCGGGCCAGTTGGTGGGCAAGCCCCGGTTTCCCACCCACGGCGCGATAAATCCGCTGAGCGCGTCGAGGAAAGGCGGCAACACGAAGAGCATGATGGCGACGAGCGCCGCGGCGCGCTGGCGGTGGATGCGCAGGCTGTCGCCGGCGAGCACGACGGCGAAAAGCCCGGAATAAAGCAAGAGCGGCGCGAAGGCGCCGATCGTCGTGTGCAGGTCAAGCGCCACCGCCGCGGCGCCGGCGAGAATAAACGGCAGCGTTGCCAGCACCAGCACGGCGGCGAGGGTGAAGCCGAAAATCGGCGCGCGCGACACGGTCGTCGCCGCCGCGCGGCCGCCGCCCAGAAGCGGGGACGCGATGAGGATCAAAACGAAGAGCCCGAGATGGCCGGCGAGCGCGCCCCCGAAGGCCTCATAGGCCGGCATCACGTCGAAGGAATCGACGGCCGCCGCGTCCTCGATCAATCCCGAGAAGTCGTGGGTGACGAGCCAGGCCAGGCGCGGCGCGGCGACGATCGCAAAAACGACGAAAGCCA
>Ga0075425_100010008_pt1 | contig 10105 bp, 10 predicted proteins | sample SoiMethybrSBSTD4_FD_75300 | JGI IMG/M metagenome (GOLD analysis project Ga0075425, IMG submission 75300) | Bulk soil microbial communities from a Populus tree surrounding site in Tennessee, USA - Soil MetaG P. TD hybrid SBSTD4 | ecosystem: Environmental > Terrestrial > Soil > Tree plantation...
GAACCGGATCGATCCCCAACCCGAATGTGCCGCCCACTCGGGAGACGGACCACCGCAGCGAATTGGTCGGCGATAGCGCCCACGCAGGCTGAAACCCCGCGACACCGGTGAGCTCGGGAACGACGAGATTGTAGGCCCCGCCCATCTGGAGCGCGTAGTTCTGCGTCATCGACACCGTGACCAGACGCGTGTTCGCACCGTCTTCCTGGAAGGTCACGGACGTCAGGCGTCCATACTCGGTCTGATTCACGAATTGCGCGGCGAGACGGAGCGTCGGTGTCGTCGCGACCGTGGCGAAGGTCGGTGCAACGACATCGGGGCCCAGGGCGATCGTGTAGTCCTGCACCGCGCGGAAGACGCGGGCTGCGCTGCGCGCGCTGTTCGGCGTAGCGCCGTGACCCGATGCGTGGAGGACCTGGAGATCTCCCGGAAGCAGCTGCGCTTCCGGGATGGCGAAGTACGGCCGGACGGTGCCGAGGTCCTGGCCGGTGACGACGCCATATGTGTTGTTGAAGCCGCTCGTGACGAGTCGCGTGGAAATGGATGCGCCGTCTCCGCTCCCGGTCAGCGATATGTTCGCCACCGCCGGTGCGAAGGCTTCGGCCGAGCCGAAGTCGAGTACGGGAAGCGTCGCGCCATCGGGGAGGTCGACGCCGCGGCGCAGGATGAATTTCGGAATCGTATCAGTGGCGCCCCGCGGTGACACTTGCGTCGCGAGAATATCCTGCGGGCCCGGAGGCACGACGTGCAGCTCGAACGCGATGTTCGGAAAGCCCAGCGCCTGTGCTTCGGAGCCGGCGCGAATGATTGCAAACTCGTTTGTGTCGAGCCCCGCCACGCTGCCCACCAGAGATTTCGAGATCGGCGGACCGCAGAACCTCGGGCTGGTATCGCCGACAATGCCCAGTTCATCGGGCGCGCCCAGCAACACATGGAGGCTGGTGAGCCCGCCTGAGCTCAGGGTCACGGTCGCAATGCCGGCACGATCCGAGGTGAGGTTGGCCGCGAACGTCACGCGCCCGTTAGCGGTGGTCGGCATCGCACGGGTCCACGCGCCGTCGCCGTCCTGGAATGCCACCCACGCGGGCTCGAGCCCGGGGCAGTAGGCGACCTGGACGCTGACCGGTGGAGGGGGCGGAGGCTGCATCACCGACGTCGTCGGGTCGGAGCAGGCAGCGAGGATTTCGATCAGAAATGCGACGAACGCTGCAAGGCCAGTGCGCAGGGATCTCATGTCGTCCTCGTGGAGTGGGACATGAGGGAAACTCCGCGGGAGGTCGCCCCGAGTATTGTTTGAACTTGCGACGTGCCTTTGAACGATCGTGCGGTCGGACGTAGCTTCGAGGCCATGGCACATCTCCAGCCCAGACACAAGCTCTGGTTCACCTGGAAGGGCAAGTTCCTGATGGGGCCGCGGTATCTGCGGTTTCTCGAGGCCGTCGATGAGACGGGGACGATCCGCGCGGCCGGGCAGGAGGTGGGCTGGAGCTACCGGACCTGCTTGAACCGGCTGCGCGAAATGGAACGCGTGCTGGGCGAAAAGGTGCTCGAAACGAAACGTGGCGGCATGAGCCGCGGTGGCGCGCGGCTGACACCAGCGGCGCGGCGGCTGGTGAAACTGTTCGCCTCATGGCGTACCGCGGCGATGCGCGCAAGCGACGCCGCATTTCGCAGATTAGTCCGCCGATAGGCATCAGCTAGCCTATCGGCGTTCCGGGCGCTACACTGTTCGTCCATGCGCCAACTAATGTTCGCCGTTCCGTTGGTGGCCATCGCTCCCGCCGCGCTCGTTGCGCAAAGCAGCGCCACCGTCTCCATCACTCCGAAGCTCACCGGCTACCTCCAACCGCGATTCCAGGCCGTCGGCGACTCGGCCACGTTCTTCCTGAGGCGCGCTCGATTTGCGGTCGAAGGCAACATCACCGCGTGGGCGTCGTATCGCGCGCAGGTCGAGATGCGGACACTGGGCGCGCCGGCGACACCGCCCGCTTCCCCCCTTTCACTCTCGGCCACGGACCTCTGGATCAAGCTCAGTCACCATCAGTGGGGCGGTACCGTCGGGCAGTTCCGGGTGCCGTTTTCGCTCGAGTCGCTGCTCAGCTCGACGAATCTCGAGACGACGGAACGCTCGCGCATCGTCAATGCCGCCAAGCGGGACATCGGCATGCAGGCGGAATGGCGGCCGATGGGGAGCGTCACGATGCAAGCGGCGATGGTCAATGGCGAAGGTCCGAATCGCGGGTCGAACCCGGACAACCGCATGGCCTATTTCGCGCGCGCCGTGATCACGCCGGTCAAGGGACTGGACATCGGTGGCGCGTTCGAGGGATACAGCGACAGCACCGGCATCGACGGGCAGGCGATGTATAAGGGAAAGCGCTGGACGGCGCGCGCCGAGTACATCCAGGAACACAATCGGAACACGGACATCGACATCCGAGGCTGGTACATGCTCGCCGCATACGGCGCGATCCCACGGAGGGTACAGCTCGTCGGCCGGGTGCAAGAGTTCGATCCGGACGATCGCGTGAATACGGATCGGTCGATGGGATATTTGCTCGGCGCGCAGTTCTTCATGAAGGGGGATGATTTCAAGCTGCTCGCTGATTACGAGGCTTTTCACGAGCAGGTCACGCAGCTCAAGAACAATCGCGGAGTGGTTCAGATGCAGGTGCGCTGGTGATTCAACTGGTCCTCGCGCTGCTCGCAGTCCAGGCGCCGCAATCGCGCGAGATCATTCTGACCACCACGACGTCGACGCGCGATGCCGGGCTGCTCGACACGCTACTCCCAGTCTTCGAGCGGCAGACCGGCTATCACGTCAAGGTGATCGCGGTCGGCAGCGGTCAGGCACTCGAGCTCGGCCGGCGCGGTGATGCCGACGTGGTGCTCGCGCACGCACCGGACGCCGAGCGCGTGCTGATGGATTCAGGCTATTTCGTGAATCGCCGGCTCGTCATGCACAACGACTTCCTGATCGTCGGGCCGCCCGGCGATCCGGCCGGACTGCGCGGCATGAGCGACGCAGTGGCCGCGCTGCGGCGGCTCAGTGAGCGCGCACAGCCGTTCGTCTCACGCGGCGATCAGTCGGGGACGCACAAGATGGAGCAGAAGCTGTGGCGGATTGCCGGGATCCAATTACCGGCGCCCGGGAGCTGGTACCTCGAGGCAGGTCAGGGAATGGGTGCGACGCTTCAGATCGCCGATGAGAAGCATGCCTACACGATTTCAGATCGTGCCACATATCTCGCGTGGCGCGACAAGCTTCAGCTCGTGCCGATGGTCCAGGGCGACACGCTGCTCTACAACGTTTATCACGTCCTCGAGCTGAATCCGCGCAACGCGCCCCGGATTAACGTGGCCGGTGGAAAGGCGTTTGCGGACTTCATGGTGGCGCCCGCCACGCAGGCCCTAATTGCGGACTTCGGGAAAGCGAAGTTCGGTCAGAGCCTGTTTATTCCCGATGCGGGGAAACCCGACCGCTGGTAGCCGTGGTGGGCGTCTTAGCGAGATCTTCGGGCGGAGAATAGATGAGGCGGTAGGAGCTGGTGTCCGCCTTGAGCACGCGCACGGCTTCCGAGGTGGCCCACTCCACGCGTGAGGGCGGTGGGGTACCGGTTTTGCATGCCGCCACGGCGATCGAGAGGCCGCTAAGTATCAGCGCTCGCGTCATCTGATCGTGCTCCTTGTGCGAGCCATTCCCGGAACGATTCGGCATCGTGGGCCAGCCGCCATTCCTCAAAGATCGACAGCGCCATCGCCCGCACGCCGCCGTCGTGCTCGCCTTCGCTGTGGCATTGCTCCAGCAACCACGCCTCGAAGGCGGCTGGATCGGGATCGGCCTCGACGGCGCGTACCAATAAATCGCGTTTGACCTCGAGGCCGATCGCGTCGGGAGTCGTATCGCGCTTGCGCCGTTTGCGGCGCCCTTCCGACGCCTCGAGTGCGTTCAAAAGCTCCTTGCAGACCTGGGCGGGCCGCGGGGAAGCCGGGGGCGGGGGCGTATCCGTCATATCAACACGTATGGATATGTCCATTCTAAATGAGCACGGTGCGCGCTTCGAGCGCAAAACCGGGCCGTTCCGGCCGGTGGTATCCGCGGTCCAGCGCCCCGACCTCGAGCGGCACCATCGCGAGATCGTCCAACACGATTTCCCACGCGTTCAGTGGCTTTACCGTCGGCTCGGCCTTTAGGTAACCCTTGCAACTGTGGCAGACCTCGACCTTTCGGGTCGTCTCGCCCGCTTCGGGCGCCAGGTAGCCGAGGTTCGTGTGCTCGGTTTCACCACAGAAGGGACACCGGAGCCACGGCACCTCCCATCCCGTCGCGCAGCGGCCGCATCGCAGCCAGCGCTTCCGCTCGAGGCCCCGGAATTCCGACAGCGTTGGCCACGCACCACAGACCGGGCAGTAGCCCTCCGGCCATGACGCCTGCTGCTCGCTGAGCGCTCGCCCGCATGTCTGCAACAGCGGGAGCGCCGTCATCTGCGCGATCACACGTAAATTCGCCACGTCGGTGTCGGACCTGTGCGCGATCGCATCGATGCGCTCATCGTTCTGGCAGATCGCCGCGTCGAGCAGCTCCGACGGTTCGAGACTCCGCGAGTTTGCCCCGTCAAAGGCCAGCTCGACGACTTCACGAAACCAGTGGTGGAGATCGCGTCCGCGCACGGTGATGCGCGCTTGATGAAGCAATGGAGCGCGAACCGCCCGGTCTGTGGCGATGCCGACGGCAGCGTCCCCCCACGCGACACCGCCCTCAGCCTCTGCGAACGCTGCCTCGACCAACCCCAGCCAGCGCTCAGATTCCGGGTGCTGGGCGCGAAGCTGATCGATCCGCTGCGCGCGCTGCGGGTTTGCTACGTGCCGGCGTTTTGTAAGGGGCCAGAGCATTTGACTTTGGGCGTGCGGCAGGGGGTCTTGTGATAGATCTCGGCACCCGCGTGCAGCTGGACGATCGTGCCATGATTGCCAGGATCCGCCCCTGGTCCGCCGCCCCGCGCGCGCGCGGCTTCGGGGCTGGCGCAGGCCGCGGTCACGAGCACATACAGCGCGATCATTGCGCGCTTCATCGCCCGACCGCCGTCACCACTTCGTGGTGGATGCCGTTCGACGACAGGAGAATGACGACGCGCAGCAAGAAGCCGCCGACCAGCACCATGACGGCAGGATTGCGGAACCCGCTCGCCGGGACGGCCCCGAGTCTCATATGCAGGCGCAGCGGCCAGAGGATGCCGGCCCCAACGACGCCGACGAGCAGCAACAGGCCCCAGAGGCTCAGCCAGACCTGGCGGATGGGCCAGAGCCAGGCGACGAACACAATGAGAATGACGAGCTCGAGGGCCAGGGCGCGCGTGTCGAACGTTTCGAGCCAGGCGAGCGATCCGGCCGTCGCTCCGCGTCGGGGCGCGAGGAGCAGCAGCGCCGCGGCGCCGCTCGATGCGGCGGACGCGATGAACAATGCGCCGAGCCACGGGCTGTCCGCCCAGATCGGCCGGTTCGTGACAGTCAGGAGAATGCCGGTGTATCCGGCAATGAAGAACCCCATCAACCCGCCGGCGCCGGCGATCAGCTTGGCGAGCATCGTTCCGGTTCGCAGCGGGTGCGCGAGCGATGTGCGGACGCGACCTTCGTCGCTCCAGGCGCCGATCTGCGACAACGCGGCGCACAGGCCGAACAAGAGGAGCGCCCAGGCGCCGAACGACATCGGTGACCAGCTCTTGAACATCGGGTTCGGGAAATTGTTCGACTTCAGGATCATGTGCCAGAAGCGGAACGGCTTGCCGAGATCGATGGTCAGTAGCGCACCGGAGATGATCGCACCCCAAAACGCGAGTGAGTAGCCGGTGCGGATGACGGCACGGTCTTCCGTACGCCCGAGCCACTCGAGTGCAGCCGCGAGGAAATACGCTGCGCCCGCGATCCCCCCGATGAAGAAGTACGCGATGATGAACCACGTCCAATGCGGCGACGCCGTGACGAACGTGTCAGACATCGATCGTCGCCCCTTCCTTCTCCTCCATGCGCCGTTTACGGATTCCCACGAGCGCGAGCACACCGAGCACGGCCGCCGAAGCAATGGACAGCGCGGCGCTCTTCTTCAAGCTCCGAGTGGGGAGCTGCGGATTTGCCGGCAACCCGTAGACCTCCGGATTATCGACGAGCAGGTAGAACGCGTTCAAGCCGCCGAGCGGGCCGTTCGGGTCGTCACCGTAGAGCCGCGCACGGGCTTCTCCCTGAGCCTTGAGCTGCTCCACGCGCTTCTGCGCGCGGGCGCGCAGCTCGCTGACGGGGCCGAACTGAATCGAATCGGTCGGGCAGGCCTTCGAGCACGCGGGCTCGAGTCCGGCGCCAAGACGGTCGTAGCACAGCGTGCACTTCTGCGCGGTGCCCGATACCGCGTTGATATCGATGACGCCGAAGGGGCAGGCGGAAATGCAGGCGCGACAGCCGTTGCATACGTCCGACTGGATCACCACGGTGTCGAACTCGGTGCGCATGATCGCGCCGGTCGGGCACACCTCGAGACAGCCGGCCTTCACGCAGTGCTTGCACACGTCGCTCATCATGAGCCAGCGGCCTTCGTAGGGCCCGGTGAACTGCTCGATGAACTTGACGTGCCGCCAGTGCGTGCCGTCGAGCTTGCGCGTGTTGTCGTAGCTGTCGCCCGACATCTCCGACACGCCGCCGTGCGTGGATGGCAGCTGATTCCAGTTTTTGCAGGCGACTTCGCAGGCTTTGCAGCCGATGCAGACCGTCGTGTCGGTGAAGAAGCCCATCGGCTCGGCGCTTTGCCGTGTGCGTTGAATAGTGATCATGTCACGCCTTCTCGACGTTACACACGAAGGCCTTGCCTTCGTGGATCGACACGTTGGGATCGCCCACCCAGGACGTCAGATCATTCACCACGTCGCCAGTGCTCAAACCCATCCAGCCCCAGTGCCAAGGCATCCCGACGTGGTGAATCGTCTTGCCGGCGATCTGCATCACGCCGATACGATCGGTGACGAGCGCTTTGGCCCTGATATGGCCACGGGGACTCGACACCACGACCCAGTCGAGATTCTGGATTCCCTTCTCCCGCGCGAGCCCTTTGCCGATCTCGATGAACAGCTCGGGCTGGAGCTCGGCGAGCCACGGCAGCCAGCGACTCATGGCGCCGGCGAGGTAGTGCTCGGTCAGCCGATACGTGCTGATCACGTAGGGGAATTTGGGATCTCCGACGGCCGCGATCGGATTCCACGGCTTACCCTGCGACCACACCTTGTGCACCGGGCTGCTCTGTTGCTTGGGATAGAGGAGGTTCTGGACCGGCGATTCGTGCGGCTCGTAATGCGTCGGCAGCGGGCCGTCTACGAGTCCCGCCGGCACGAACAGCCAGCCTCGGCCGTCCGCGCGCATGATGAAGGGCTGCGTGCCTGACAGCGCATCGAGCGCGATGCCGTCCGGCTTGGGCTGCGCGTCCGGCGCCTTGGTGGCGCCGAAGTCGGGCACGTCGTAGCCGACCCACTTGCCCTTCGCTACCGGCTTGCCCGTCTTCGGATCGGGTGGGTTCACGAAGGTCGGATCCCACCAGACCCAGCGCTTGCGCTCGCTCCACGGGTTGCCCTTCAAGTCCGCGGACGCGCGGTTGTACATCACGCGGCGATTGGCGGGCCAGGCCCATCCCCATTTGAGGTGCGACCCCGGCACGCCGGGCGGATCGGGCTCGCGTCGCGCGGTCAGGTTCTGGTCGGGAGCCGGATAGCAGCCGCAGTAGATCCAGGACGCGCACGTCGTCGAACCATCGTCCTTCAAGTCGGCGAAACTCTTCAAGTGCTGTTTTGGATCGGCCGTCTGATAACCATTGATCTCGCGCAGCACTTTGAGCGCGCTGATCTCACCGGGGTACAGCGCCGGCCCGTAGACCGGATCGTTGGGATCGGGATCGAAATCCCAGGTTGTGTTCTTCCAGCCGAGATCGCGCGGCAGAGTGCTGTTCGCGTACGCCTTCTTCAGTCGCTTGGCGAGGTTGTGATAGAACCAGCTATCGGTGCGGCAGTCGCCCGGCGCCTGCACCGCGTAGTCGTGCCATTGCAGCATGCGCTGCGTGTTGGTGAAGCTGCCGTCGTACTCGGCGATCTGGGTGGACGGGAAGAAGAACACCTCGGTCTTGATATCGGCGGCGTGCACTTCGCCGTTTTTTACTTCAGGAGCGAGGTACCAATAGGTGGCTGTCTCGGTGAGCCAGTTGTCCTTGACTACGAGCCAGTCGAGCTGCCGCAGCGCGCGCCGCGTTGCCGTGGCGTTGAGCGAGGTCGCGGGGTTTTGCCCAACGCAGCACATCCCTTTGATCTTTCCATCCCCCATCGCGGCGAACATGGCCATGTGCGAGTGATCGCCGAGGATTTTTGGGTGCCAGTCGTAGCCGAAGTCATTCTCAGCGGTCGCTGCCGGGCCATACATCGACTTCAGATACGACACGAGAAACTTCGGGAGGTTGCCGTAGTAGCTCGTCGGGCTCGTCTCGGCCGCCATGTAATCGCGCAGCGTCTCATGCGGCCGGAGCGCCGAGGGCGCGTTCAGGTACCCATGGATCGAGTGGTACAGCGTGGGCACATCGGTCGAGCCCTGGATCGCCGCGTGACCGCGGAGCGCCATGACGCCGGCGCCGGGGCGGCCGATGTTGCCAAGCAACAGCTGGAGTAGCGCGCAGCAGCTGATCATCTGCACGCCGTAGGTGTGTTGCGTCCAGGCGACTGCGTACGCGAACGCGCTGGTGCGGTCGCGACCGGAATTCTCGAGTAGGAGCTCGGCGACCTTGACGAACTTTTCCTTCGGTGAGCCGCAGATCTGCTCCACCATCTCGGGCGTGTAGCGGCCAAAGTGCCGCTTCAGGACCTGGAACGCGCAGCGCGGGTTTTGGAGCGTCGGGTCCCGCTCGGCGGGGCCGGGCTTGAGCGAGCGGACCAGGTCGTCGAATGGCGGGCCCGCGCGCTTTGCGATCAGGTCTTTCGTGGCCGGCCCCGGCCCCTTCGGCCCACGCTTGTAAGCCCAGCTGGCGTTGTCGTACGCGCCGAGGTTGCCGTTCTCGGGCCAGAAATCCGGCTCCTTGAACCCCTTGAGGCCCGAAAACACTCCCTCGAGCTCTTCGGTGTCCTTGAAGTCGTCGTTGATGATCGTCGCCGCATTCGTGTAGTTGACCACGAATTCTTTGAAGAAGGGGTCGGTATTCCAGCGCGGCGAGTTGATCACGTAATTGATCAGCCCGCCCAGGAATGCGATGTCGGATCCCGCGCGAATGGGGACATGGAGATCGGCGACGGCGCTGGTGCGCGTGAATCGCGGATCGACATGAATGAGCTTCGCGCCGTTCAGCTTGGCTTTCATGGGCCAGCGGAATGCGACAGGATGACATTCCGCCATGTTCGAGCCCATGATCACGAAGCAGTCAGTGTGCTCGAGGTTGCGCGGGTACAGTGTCGCTGCGCCACGACCGAACCGTGTCCCCAGACCGGGGACGCTAGAGCTGTGTCATATCCTGGCCTGGTTTTCGATCGCCACCACACCGAGGCCGCGCCAGAACTTCTGGCAGACGTGATTGAACTCGTTGTCGAGCGTCGCGCCGCCCAGCGCGAAGATCGCGGACGACATGTTCACGAGCTTCCCATTCGGGAGCTTCTCGATGAACGTGTCGTCGCGCGTCTTCTTGACCAGCTCGGCCACACGGTCCATCGCCCACTCGAGCTCCACGACCTCCCAGCCACCGGCGCCGGGTTTGCGATGCAGGACCTTGGTTTGTCGATTCGGATTGACGTGGAGCTGATAGATCGCGGCGCCCTTGGGACAGAGGGTGCCCTCGTTGTGAGGACTGCGCGGATCGCCTTCGATGTTGACGATGCGGTCGCCCTTGACCTGCACGAGCGTGGCGCAGCCGACGGAACAGAAGGGGCAGATACTGGGGACGGACTTTGCGTCCCGGATGCGGAGCTCTTGCGCCTGCGCGCGCGCGGGCGCGAGTGTCGCGCCGAGCCCTACGAGTCCACCGATTGCGGTGCCGGCACCTGCACCGGCCGTGACTCGCAGGAAGTCACGACGGCTTAACATGGCCTCACCCCCGGACGAA
>Ga0075425_100010012_pt1 | contig 10103 bp, 6 predicted proteins | sample SoiMethybrSBSTD4_FD_75300 | JGI IMG/M metagenome (GOLD analysis project Ga0075425, IMG submission 75300) | Bulk soil microbial communities from a Populus tree surrounding site in Tennessee, USA - Soil MetaG P. TD hybrid SBSTD4 | ecosystem: Environmental > Terrestrial > Soil > Tree plantation...
TGGTGTAGAGCCCGGCCAGCTCGTCCAGGCTAAAGGCGACATGGGGGTGCTCCAGCCCGAGCGCCTTCTCGCGGATGGCAAGCGCGCGCCGATGGAGAGGTTCAGCCTCGCCGTAGCGGCCCTGTTCGGCATAGAGCGCAGCCAGGTTCTGCAGACCGATGGCGACGGAAGGGTGCTCCGGCCCGAGCACCTTCTCCCGGATGGCGAGCGCGCGCTTCTTGAGTGGCTCAGCCTCGGCGTAGCGACGCTGAGCCACGTAGAACTCGGCCAGGTTGTCAAGGGTGATCGCTAAGCCTTGTTGTCTCGACGGGCCCGACTTCTCGTAAATGGCGATAGCGCGCCTGTAGAGCGGCTCGACCTCCCCGTAGCGGCCCTGCGTGCGGTAGAGCCCAGCCAAGTCGCTGAGGCTGATAGCAACATCGGGATGCTCCGGTCCAAGCGCCTTCTCGCGGATCGTGAGCGAACGCCGATAGAGAGGCTCAGCCTCGGCGTAGCGGCCCTGGTCGCGGTAGAGATCGGCCAACCACACCATGCTTGTTGCTGTATCCGGGTGATTTTCACCCCTTCTGGCCCGGGTCAGCTCCAGGGCTCTCATTGCCAAAGGAGTGGCCTCCGCATACTTGCCAGCCTCACGGAGCTCTATAAAGCGTTTGTTGATCGCAGCCAGTTCATTAGGTCCCTGTTGCGAGTGTGCCGGAGCACAAAGGCAGAGCACTAGGAGCGCAGTGAGGCTCAGCCAGCGGACATTCCACTGCTCCTTCGTCATGCCGACCTCCTATGCTCAGCCGCAGACTCTTTTCATCTGGGCTCAGGATATGTTTGTGCACTATGTCAGTGGGACGAAATCGCTCTGAAGTTATAGGCCGTCGCGCGGCCAAGGGCTACTTGGTGTCGGTCCCCGGTGACAATCGAGCAAACGGTCCCGGCACGACGCCGAAGGATGTCTGTTGGTGAGGAAGAACCGAACGCGGCAACGATGAGGGGCTAGCCGCAAAATCGTCAGAGGTTTACCAAAGAGCGTCCGCCATTGGTTTGACGGACTCGCCACCCTTCAACAGCATCTGTGCAGGATTTGCCGTAGCATGGTTACTCGCCGCGGCGGCGCCACCTCAGAGCGTGACCCATTTTCCCGTGATGCAAGCGGATTCCGCTTCGGGGAGCTATACCGGCGCTCTTCTCTCGATCCACAGTGGGATCGGAAGCAAGCCGGTTCAAATAATCGGCGCACACGCGAGGCGATCCGCTATCGCGTGTTGCCATCACCGACGATACTGTAGGGAGGGTGGCTCGGGTAGTTCCGACAGATTTCCGGGCTGATAAATGGAAATCTGCTGAGTTGTTAAACCCAGTAACGAAGCTTGTTAACTCAGAGCATGGCTTCCTCTCCACACTTGCGACGTCCAGTTTCCTATCACATCCACCACGGGTTTGAGTAGCTTTCTACGAGACTAGCGAGCTTCATGGCGTTGCGGCCATCGCCGTGGTCCGCCACTGCCCATACGCTCGCTGTTACCCAGGGAACAGTGGCAGTTCCCATGATAATGGAATATGTTGTAAGCGGGACTCCGTCACCGACTGCCGCAGCGATCTATCCGTTATGCAGCTCAATGTTGGTAGGGAACTAGAGCTATGAGTGACGCCAAGATGCTTGGCGCAGCTGCCTTGGAGCCAGAAACCCGGGTACACGAAGAGAGTGGACCCGATCCCTCGGCCTTGTCATCCGGAACACGCGTCGGCGCCTTTATAATTGAAGCCGTCCTCGGCTCCGGGGGATTTGGCATTACGTATCTGGCCAGACATGAGACCCTGAAGAAGCAGTTCGCTCTGAAGGAGTACTTCCCCCATCAGTTCGCGTATCGCGACACGACGAATGTGCACGCATCCGCCACGGCGGTGAAGGACTACGCTTGGGGTCTGGACCGGTTCGTGAAAGAGGCACAGGCGCTCGCCAAGTTCAAACACCCCGCCATCGTCGACGTGTCTGACATCTTCACTGCAAACAACACCGCCTACATGGTGCTGGCGTACGAGAATGCTCCGAGCCTTGGCGAGTGGCTTGAACGGCTACAACGGCACCCAACCCAAAACGAGCTCGATCGCATCGTTACCCCGCTCCTCGATGCGCTCGAGCTCGTTCACCGCTACGACATGCTCCACCGTGACATAGCGCCGGACAATATACTCGTTCGGCCAGATGGGACACCTGTGCTGATAGATTTCGGCGCGGCGCGCGACGATCTTCAGCACCGGGCCGGTCCCATAACGGCAGTGATCAAGCCTGGCTATTCGCCCCCAGAGCAATACGAACGCGACGCTGCAAGGCAAGGTCCCTGGAGCGACATCTATGGTTTTGGCGCTACTTTGTACTTCGCTGTCGTAGGCGACTTGCCCGTTGACGCGGAAAATCGGTTCGACGCGCGGGTACGAACTGAGGCCGTCAAGCGTGCTCGTGGCATTTATCGGTCGAGCTTTCTGCAAGCGATTGACTGGGCCATGGAGTTTCATCCCGCGGCGAGACCTCAGTCGGTTGCCGAATGGCGCACGCAGCTATTTGCCCATGAGCCCGCGGAAACCAGGAAACTCGCCGGATCTCCGAGACAATCCCGAACCACGGTTTGGCTTCCAAGTACGATGCCAATTAGTCTCGGCGCAGCAGCCGTCATCGCCGTCTGCGCCCTGGCACTACCTGTCCTCCTTTGGCCTTGCCAAATTGTCGGGTTCGGGTGCTCAGCGGCGATAGTTCACCCAGCCGGACCGGGTGCGCTCAAATTGAATATTGCACTACCGAAGAAGACCTATGCAGTCGGTGACAACCTCACCTTCAGTGTGAAGTCCAACCGGGATTGTTACTTCCTTGTTTACACGGTCAGCCCCTCGGGCGAGGTAGAGCAGCACGATCCAGCGCAAAACCACATCTTTATGGGCAGCGAGATGCTCAAAGCCGACCAGTGGAGAGAACTCCCGGTCCAGGGTTTCGCTACGATTAAGCCTCCAGCTGGTAACTTTGAGCTCGGTGCCGTCTGCAGCAAAGAGCCACTCGCTACGATCGGATTGAGTGACGCGCAGCTGAGTGAGCCCGCACGGGCGGGCCGCCGCAGTTTTTCATTTGCATTGGACAATGCCACCAAAGGCATCAAGCGCGATGACTTTGCGCGCACGACCGTCGAGTACGAGGTCAGGCAATGAGAAGGAATTGCCTCTTGCGAATACGCTCAGCCTTGCTCAGGAATGCGTTTGCATTCACGCTAATTGCTCTGGCCAATGGAGTTTTTTCCCGCGCATGCCTAACTCAAGAGAACCCAACAAAGGAAGACCTCGTCAAGAGGCTGCAATGCCAAGAGGGGCAAGAGTGTCAGTCTCCCCCAACCTCGCGCCGGCGCGGCTTCCAGCCACCCCAAGGACGTCGCGGCATCACCTTCCAGCCGTTCACCGAGGAAGATCGCAAGAACCTCGACGAGGCTGCCAAGGCAGGTAAGTTGCCCAGTGCGGACCTCGAGGTTTATTTCGACTACGACAAGGCGGAAGTCACACCGGCAGCGCGCAACACCCTTGGCCCGCTAGGGCAGGCACTGATTGATCCAAAGCTGCTCGGTGATCGTTTTGTCCTCGTCGGACACACCGATGGGAAGGGTGGGGATGCGTACAACCAGGTGCTCTCGGAGCGGAGGGCTGCAGCGGTTAAGGACTACCTAGTCCGCACTTTTGGCATCGCGCCCGATCGGCTCGTCTCCTACGGACGCGGCAAGGCCGCCCTCAAGAACACGATGGATCCGTTTGCCTCAGAGAACAGGCGCGTGCAGGTGATCAACAACGGCCTCGTGGCCGAGGTTGATCGGAAACCATAGCCTGGCGTCGATCCAAATCGATCCTCTTGTACTCAAATCGAATCAGGAGCCAGGACGAAAGTCGAAACGAACAAAGGGCGCAAGGCAGGAGCAATGAGTTGGACAGAACACGCGCTGTTTTGGCTCTCGGGCCTCACTGTGACCGTGTTGGCGCTACTCGCCAGGCCGGACACTTCCTGCGCTGCCGAGAGCATCGTTCGAGAAATGCCGTTGGAGGTGCGAGTGGAGCTGCCCAAGACTACGTATGCGCTTGGCGAACCGATCACATTCGTGGTCACAACAAATCGCGATTGCTACTTTCTTCTGTTCACCATAGACCCCAACGATAAGGTCGAGGTCCACGATCCCATCGCTTCGGGCGCCTATATGGGTCATCCATTGCTGAAGGCCGGAGAGCGTCGCCAAATCCCCGTCGAGGACGCGCCGGGTCGAGCCATCGTCACGCCACCCGCCGGCGCCTACCAAATTGGTGCCGTCTGTGGCCGGGAAGAGCTGGGAAAACTTGGTTTGAGCAATGTCGAGCTGAAGGAGCCGGCAAAGGCCGGGCGGCGCAGCTTCGAGTTCCATTTGGGGGGAAAGACGGATCGGCTCGATCGCAACACCCTGAGCCGTGCCACAGCTGTGTACCAGGTAAACTAACACGCGTGGGCTTTCGATCGACGCCGCTCGAGCGCGCCGGTACACAATATGACAAGGCCTCAGAAGGTATTTGCCCGGGAGGCGAGCGGCTGGCCAAGAACCATCCTCACCGGTAAGGGACAATGACGACAGATCGCTTTCGTTCCTACGTAATTGCGGCGATGCTCTTCATCGGTTTTGTGGCCATGCGGTCGGATGGAGCGGTGTCTCAAACGCGGGACTTGATCGAACTCGATAATCGTGTGACTGCGCTCTGGCGTGCAGGGAAACTTGCTGAGGCCATTCCACTTGCCGAGCAACTTCTTCAAAAATCCCAGCGCCGCCTCGGTAGCGAACACCCGGCAACAGCGGTCGCGCTCAACTCGTTGGCGTCTCTTTTTACAGAGCAGGGCCGCGAGACCGAAGCTGAGCCACTTTATCAGCGAGCAATTGCCATTTTGGAGAAGCGCCTTGGGCACGAGGATCGCGAGCTCGCTACGCCAATCAAAAATTTGGCGCTGCTGTACTGCAGGCAAAAAAGATTTGAGCAGGCCGAACCATTGGCCAGACGAAGCGTTGCAATCGGCGAAAAGGCGTTAAGTCCGGAAGATCCAGAGCTCGTGGCTGCACTCGATGTGCTCGGAGAAGTGCTTTACTCACGAGGCCGGTATTCGGAAGCCGAGGCAATTCTCAACCGAAGCTACGCCATTCAGGAGAAGGTACATGGCCCCAAAGATCCTGGCATCGCGAACACGCTCAATCTCATCGCGACCGTGTATTACTACCAAGGCCGTATCGCCGAAGCCGTCCAGTTCGCCAAGCGGGCAGTGGATATACGGGAAAAGGCGCTCGGTCCCGAGCACCCCAGTGTCATAGACCTCGTGGAAAATCTTGCTGGCCTTTATGGACATCAAGGGCGCGATGCTGACGCGGAAGCGCTCCAAAAGCGGGCTCTCGCTATTCGCGAAAAGACCTTGGGACCCGAGCATCCCAGCCTCGCTGCAGCCCTGGACAACCTCGCTCTCATTTGTGGACGGCAAGGCCGCTACTCCGAGGCTGAGGCGCTCTATAAGCGAAGCTTGGCGATAAACGAGAAGGCATTCGGGCGAGAAGACGTTCGAGTGGCGCAGGATCTGTGGGGGTTAGAAAGCCTCTTGAGCAAGCAAGGTCGATACGCAGAGGCCGAGCCAATCCTAAAGCGCGTCCTTGCCACATATGAGCGAGCATTGCCTGATACGCATCCGACTGTCAGTCACATAATCAATGCGCTCGGCTTCCTTTATCGGCAGATGGGGCGCGATATGGACGCTGAGCCACTTTACCGGCGGTCTCTGGCAACCCGGGAGAAATCGCTTCCCGCCAACCACCCAGATGTTGCGGTAAATCTGGCCAATATTGCCGCGCTTGAGCTAAGGCAAGGCCGCGACTTGGATTCGCTGCGTACCATCCGCCGCGCCGATGCCATTTTGACGCAACGCCGCATAACCGTGAAGAAGAGCGCAGATGACAGACTTTTGAACAACGACTGGTTCTTCACGCACCACGTGCGGGCAGCTTATCGCGTTGCCGAACGCGACAAGGCGAACGCCGCTTCCCTTATGCAGGAGGCTTTCCGCGTAGCGCAGTGGGCTAACGATACCGCGGCTTCGAGCGCTCTCTCTCAAATGGCGGCACGGCTCGCTCCAGGGAATCCGGCGCTGGTGCGCCTTGTGCGCGAGCGCCAGGACTTCGAGGGACAGTGGGAGCAGGTCGACAAGTCGCTCACGAGCTCCCTCTCGCTGCCACAAGAGCGTCGTGCCGGGGCGGACGAGCGAGCTCGGACCCGGTTAACTGAAATAGATTCGCGACTTGCAGCAATTGACACGCGCCTCAAGGCAGAGTTCCCGCGGTATTTTGAACTCGTGAGGGGCGAGCCGATGGCGAGCGATGAGGTAGCTCGGCTGCTCGATGCGGACGAAGCACTCCTGCAGTTCACCTTCGCCAAAGAGGAAGGCTTCGTTTGGCTCATAACGCGCAGCACTCAAGAGTGGGTTCGCATTGCATTGGATAAGAATACACTCGTTGAAAAGTTCAGTGCCCTGGATTGCGGCCTCGACCCCTCCGATTGGGACGAAGACTCGAGTCGCGACCAATGCCGTAAGCTCGTCGGCGCCGACCCTAACAAGAACGGGTCTTTGCCCTTCGACGTTGCAAAGGCGCACGAACTCTACACGATCTTGCTCGGTCCCTTTACCCGCGAAATCAAAGGGAAGCGGCTATTGATAGCCGGATTCCCCGTGGGGCTGCCGCTTGCCGTGCTCGTAACCGAGACGCCATCTGAAGCCCTACCGAAGACGGTTGAAGGCTATCGCGACATCAATTGGCTGGGCTCCCAACACGCGATCACGACGTTGCCGTCCGTGGCGAGCCTGCGCGCGCTCCGGATGCTGGCCAAAGCGGAGCGCGCGCCAGAGCTCTTCATTGGCTTTGGTGATCCGGCTCTAGGCGGGAACCCGAGCTGCGGTAAGCCTTCACTTCCTGCGTCATGCCCCGGTACACCCGGCGGGATTGGCCAGCGTGTTGCTTCGCTGCTGGGGACCACCCCAACTCGGTCGACGCACCGCGCCGTGACGCGCGCGCCGCTGCAGAGCCTGTTCAAGGAAAATCTCGCCAATGTCGAAGTGCTTCGCGCGCAATGTCCCCTGCCCGAAACGTCCTTCGAGCTGAAGTGTGTTGCCCAGAGCCTCGGCGTCCCAGAAAGCCAGGTCCAGGTGAGGGAGAAAGCAACTGAAACGGCGGTCAAGACGGCGCCGCTCGAGCGCTATCAGATCGTGCACTTTGCCACGCACGGACTTTTAGCGAGCGAGACCAGGCAGGCCACAGGTTCGCTGGCCGAGCCCGCACTGGTGCTAACCCCACCTGCAACAGCCACAGAATCCGATGACGGGCTTCTAACTGCGAGCGAGATCGCACGACTAAAGCTCAATGCGGATTGGGTCGTGCTGTCGGCGTGCAACACAGCGGCTGGTGGCAGCACGGTGAGTGGCGAGGCTCTATCGGGCTTGGCGCGCGCCTTCTTCTACGCCGGAGCCCGCGCCTTGCTCGTATCCGACTGGGCGGTGGACTCCGATGCGGCTGTGCTTCTGATCACGCATGCGTTTGCCGAGCTCAGTCAAAACCCCGGCATCGGACGGGCTGAGGCGCTGAGGCGCTCGATGCAAGCGGTGATCAAGGACACGTCTCGACCCAGTGCAGCCCATCCCTCCTTTTGGGCACCCTTCGTGGTTGTGGGCGAGGGTGGGGCTGGGCGATGACCGGCCGCCGCGCCGAACGTGCGATGCTGTGGCCAAATTGCAATCAGCGTGCAGATTAACGGTTGGCTACACGACCGCTTGTGGCACACTTTCCCCGTTCGTTGCGCTGCGGCGATCGCGTCCGGTTACAGGATTACTTTTGTCGTGCTGGTGGCGCGCCTGGCAGGCGAACTATTGACCCCCCAGCAGACGAAGTCGTCCGCAGTACCTCAGGCCCTGCAATTGCTTGACTTTGATTTTATGTTAGTATTGACTAACATCAAATACGTGGCAGGATAGCATGCGCGTGCTCTTCTCGACACTGCCGGGCGCAGGACCATTTCACCCGCTGGTGCCGCTCGCGCGCGCGCTTGCGCAGGCTGGACACGAGATCGCTTTCACAACCTCCCAATCATATTGCGCGACAGTCCAGACCGCCGGCTTCCGCTGTTTCCCCGCTGGTTACGATTGGCTAGTCAGCGCGCGGGAGCCGGCATATGCCCATGTCCGGAAACTTCTGCGCGATAGAGAAGAGCCGTTTTCGCCCTTGACCGATGTCTATGTGGACTTCTTACCGTCTTGCATGGCGCGTGACCTTTTGTCCGTAGCCAACTCCTGGCGACCCGACCTCTTGGTGCGCGAACCGATGGAGTTTGCCGGCTGCGTCATCGCCGAAGCATTGAACATCCCCCACGCGGTTTGTGGACCGCTCTTTTCATACTGGCAGGCAGCCTGGCATCACGCTCCGGGTGAAGTCAGCAAGCCAAACTTTGACAAGCTGCGGCAGGGCTACGGATTGCCAACGGACCCCGAACTGACAATGCTTCACCTCTATCTTTATCTTGCATTTCTACCGCCCGCATTCTTGCATCCCGAGCTAAATCCCCCACCAACGGTGCATTTTCTCCGCCCGGTAAGCTTCAATCAGTCCGGCACAGAAATCTTGCCCGGCTGGATCACAGAGCTGCCTGCGCGACCGACCGTACATGCCAGCCTGGGTACGGTTTTCCATCGCACGCCAGGGGTCTTCGAAGCCATTATCAATGGATTGAGAGACGAAGATATCAACCTGATCGTTGCGGTCGGTCGCGACCAGCATCCGGACGCGTTTGGCGCGCAGCCGTCCAATGTCAGGATCGAGCGGTATATTCCGCACACGCTGCTGCTGCCGCATTGCGACGCGGTGATCACGCATGGCGGATTCAGCTCGGTTATGGCGTGCATCGAACAAGGGCTGCCGATGGTTGCCATCCCACTCGCCGGCGGCGACCAACCTGGTAATTCGAAGCGATGTGCTGCTCTTGGCATAGCCTGCGTTGTCGATTCGGATGAACGCAGGCCCGAGGTGATCCGCGACGCGGTCCTGGACGTGCTGCGCGCCCCGCATTACCGGCAGAACGCAATCCGGCTTAAACAGGACGTGCAGTCTTTGTGCCCGGTAGAGCATGCGGTTGAACTCGTGGAAAGGCTATCCAAAGAGAAAGCGCCAGTGACGAATTTGCACCCCGGGAAGCAATTGCACGGGCGGCCCTAGGTGACACAGAGGTCGAGGAACACTCGCGCTTCTGCAAAGAAGCGTGCATACCGGATGGGAGCGCGGAGGCAAGCAGCTGCGGAAACCGGCCGAGCGATCTTGCAGGCGACGATCGACCTCTATAGCGAGCGCTTCTATGATCAGGTCTCGCTTGAAGACATCGCAGAGCGAGCCGGGATAACCGTCCAGACGCTCATCAGACGCTTCGGCTCGAAAGAGGAATTGATCTCGGCCGCAGCCGACGTCTCGCGAGGGCCAATTCGAAGTCAAAGGGACGAGACACCGGTCGGCGATATTGCCAGCGCCACCAAAGTGCTCGTTGAAACTTACGAAGCGCACGGCGACCGCGTGTTGCGGTTGTTGGCGCAGGAGGAGCGGGTCCCGGCGTTCCGGCGCATCGCCGACACGGGTCGTGCTTATCACTATGAATGGGTGGACCGCATTTTTGCGCCCCTCCTGGCGAAGTCATCGCCCCGTGATCGCGAGCGCACGCGCGCCCAGATCATAGCGGTATGTGACGTGTATGTCTGGAAAGTTCTACGTCACGACCTTGGAATGACCCGCGACGAGACACAACGCGCAGTCATGCACGTGCTCACCGCTTTGGACGCGCTCGCTACGACGAAATGAATCCCGCAATTGCACGCGGCTGTTTCGGGATCGACCCCTTTTCTGCTCCTGCCGAGTCGGCCCGGGGAATTTCACCCCGAGCCGCTCACAGATCCGGACTTGATACTCTCGCATCATCCGGCTCGTGCCATCGCGCGAAGGCTGCCGCCTTCCACTGAACGAAGGGCTCCTCCCGGCGAACCAGTTGGCCCACATCAGCCGCGA
>Ga0075425_100010015_pt1 | contig 10102 bp, 7 predicted proteins | sample SoiMethybrSBSTD4_FD_75300 | JGI IMG/M metagenome (GOLD analysis project Ga0075425, IMG submission 75300) | Bulk soil microbial communities from a Populus tree surrounding site in Tennessee, USA - Soil MetaG P. TD hybrid SBSTD4 | ecosystem: Environmental > Terrestrial > Soil > Tree plantation...
CCCCCTCGTCGTGGAAGACGCCGATCACCTGGAACTGGATGCCGCCGACCGCGATCCACTGGCCGATCGGCTCCTCGTCCGGCGCGAACAGGAAGTCGCGCACCGCGTCGCCGATGACCGCCACCTTGGTCCGGTTGGCGATGTCGAGGTCGTCGAGATAGCGGCCGCGGATCATCACCGTGTTCTCGAGGTAGAGGTGATCCGGGTGGACCGTCCTGATGTCGAACGAGGTGGTCTTGGCGCCGCGCGCGACCGTGTTGGCCGGCGGGAAGTAGCGCGAGGTGATCCTGTCGACCCCCGGCACCCGCTTGATGAGGTCGTAGTCCTCGTTGGTGAACTTGATGAAGCGGCCCGGCTGGTGCCCCTGCCACGGCTTCGAGGTCTGCCCGGGGTTGATCCAGATGCTGTTGACCGCGTCGTCCCTGAGCTCGTAGACGACGTTGTTGTGCAGGCCCTTGCCGAAGGCGAGCAGGGCGACCAGCATGAAGATGCCCCAGGCGACCGCGAGCCCGGTCAGCGCGGTGCGCAGCTTGTTGCGCCGGACCGTGCCCCAGATCTCCTGCCAGAGATCGAGGTTGAACATCTAGGCGGCCGCCTCCTCCACCACCACGCCGTCGCGCAGCCGGATGGTGCGATCGGTCTTCGCCGCGATGTCGTGCTCGTGGGTGACGACCAGGATCGTGATGCCGCTCTGGTTGATCTCGCGCAGGAGATCCATCAGCTGGTAGCTGGTCTCGGTGTCGAGGGCGCCGGTCGGCTCGTCTGCCAGGATGAGCTTGGGCTTGCCGATGAGGGCGCGCGCGATGGCGACCCGCTGCTTCTGGCCGCCGGACATCTCGCTCGGCAGGTGGTCGGCCCAGTCGCGCAGACCGACCCGCTCGAGGTACTCCATGGCGATCCGGTTGCGCCGGCGCCGGGGCACCTTCTGGTAGTAGAGCGGCAGCGCCACGTTCTCGACGGCGTTCTTGAAGCCGATGAGGTTGAAGGACTGGAAGACGAACCCGATGAAGCGGTTGCGGTACCCCGCTGATTGCCTTTCTGTGAGATCCCGCATGAGCTGCTGCTCGAGGAAGTAGCTCCCCGAGTCGTAGCCGTCGAGCAGCCCCAGGACATTGAGAAGCGTGGACTTGCCGGATCCGGATGAGCCCATGATCGAGACCAGCTCGCCGGCCTCCACCTCGAGGTCCAGATCCTTGAGGACGTGCAGGGCGCCCTTGCCCATGCGGTAGGACTTGTTCAGCCGCTCGAGCCGGATCATCGATCGAGGCCAGTGGTAGCACGAACCATTGCGTTTCGACCGGGAAGTTCGCTAGGGTGCTTTCCCCCGCACGGAGGAGTCGGATGCGCGTGAAGCTCGCCCCTGGAGTATCGCTCGCGGCCCTGGCCGCGTTGTCTTTTTCCTGCGCCGGCGACCCCGGCGACTCCGCAGGCAAACCGCCGGCGACCCGCGTCGCGCGCTCGGAGTATTCGGCGCGCGCCGCGGCGGCCGGTGGCCTCGTCACCTCGGTCGACGCGGACGGCGTCCCGCGCTTCATCTGGGCCGCCGGCGCACAGCCGGCCCGCCACAGCGGCACGCCGGAGCAGGCGGCGCTCGAGCACGTGGCCCGCTTCGCGCCCGCCTACGGAATCGACGGCGCGGCAGGCATCCGCGTGGCGTCGACCACCCGCACACCGCGCGGCGACCAGCTGGTGCGCATGGTGCAGGAGGTGGACGGCATCGAGATCTACCGCGCCGAGCTGAAGGCGGTGGTCCGGCCCGACCTGTCGCTCGTGGCGCTCGCCGGCACTCCGTCGCGCGTCACCGGCGCCAGGCCGGCCGATCGGGTGTTCCGGCTGACCCCGGGGCAGGCGGTGTCGCGCGCGCTCGGCGACCTCTACAAGGCGAGCGTGCCGGACGGCTTCGAGTCGTCGATGAAGGAGGTCGAGGGCAACGACCGGTGGGTCGAGCTGCCCAGCCTGGCCGCCGTGCAGCTGTCGGAGCCGGCGCGGGCCCGCAAGGTCTTCTTCCGTGACGGCGACCGGCTGGTGGCCGCCTACATGACCGAGTTCTACTCGAGCCGCGACGCGCGAACCGACGCCGACGCCTGGCGCTACTTGATCGCGGCCGACGACGGCCGGGTGCTCGAGCGCCAAAACCTCACGGAGGCGGATGCCTTCAACTATCGCGTCTACGCGAGGAACATCGGACAGAAGTCGCCGACCGACGGTCCGCAGGCGGACTACACCCCGCACCCGACCGGCTTCCCGGACGGCAGCGATCCGGCGTTCGTCGATTCGGTGCTGGTCAGCATGGAGAGCTTCAAGACCCAGCCGGGCGGCGTCATCGATCCGTGGCTGGCGGCGACCGCGACCAAGACGACGGGCAACAACGTCGACGCGTACGCCGACCTGGTCACCCCGGACGGCTACTCGGCGGGCGACAAGCGCGCCACCACGACCGACGTCCGCACCTTCGACTTCAGCTACAACCCCGAGCAGGAGCCGAACTTCAACAATCGCCAGCAGAAGGCGGCGATCACCAACCTCTTCTACACGGTCAACTGGCTGCACGACTACTGGTACGACTCCGGCTTCGACGAGGCGGCCGGCAACGCCCAGCTCAAGAACTTCGGCCGCGGCGGGGCGCAGAACGATCCGATCCACGCCGAGGCCAACGACTTCGGCGGCATCAACAACGCCAACATGTCGACGCCGCTCGACGGCATGGCGCCGCGCATGCAGATGTACCTGTTCACCGGCACCGAGAACCGCTCGCTCGAGATCGATCCGGGCGACCTCCAGCTGGCGACTGGCTTCGCCGCCTTCGGGCCGACCGACTTCGACACCACCGGTGACGTGGTGCTGGCGATCGACGACACGCCGCCGACCAGCGACGCGTGCACGCCGCTCACCAACGACGTGGCGGGCCGCATCGTGCTCATCGATCGCGGCACCTGCAGCTTCGCGCTCAAGACGCTGGCGGCGGAGAACGCCGGGGCCATCGGCGTCCTCATCGCCAACAACGTCGCCGGCGCGCCGCCGCCCAACCTGGGCAACACGGTTCCGCCGACCACCGTCAACATCCCGACCCTGGCGATCACGATGGAGGACGGCACCACCATCAAGACGATGCTCGGCTCCGGGACGGTGACCGCGCGCATGTTCCGCGACGTCGGCACCGGCCGCAACGGCGCGATCGACAACATGGTCATCGGGCACGAGTGGGGCCACTACCTCCACCACCGCCTGAGCGACTGCTCGACCTTCCAGTGCGGCGCCCTCAGCGAGGGCTGGGGCGACTTCATCTCGCTGCACCGGATGCTGTCGGCCGGCGACAACCTGGACGGCACCTACGGCATGGGCATCTACGCGCCGCGCGCGTTCGGCGACTCCGGCTACTTCGGCATCCGCCGCTTCGCGTACTCGGTGGATCCGACCAAGAACGCGCTCAGCTTCCGCCACATCCAGAACGCCGAGACGCTGCCGGCGACGCCGATCAACCCGAACGCCGGCGCCAACTCCGAGGTGCACAACGCGGGCGAGGTCTGGGCCTCCATGCTGTTCGAGGCCTACGTGTCGCTGCAGAAGAACCCCAACGGCCGCACCTTCGGGCAGGTCAAGCGCGCGATGGCCGACTACGTCGTCCTCGGGCTCGAGCTGGCGCCGGTCGACGCGACCTACACCGAGACTCGCGACGCCATCCTGGCCGCCGTCCAGATGACCAATCCGGGCGACCTGCAGGTGATGGCCGACGCGTTCGCGCGCCGCGGCGCCGGCACCTGCGCGGAAGGTCCGCCGGCCAGTGCGACGACCGACCTCGCGCCGGTGACCGAGAGCTTCACGACCGGCGCGGCGGTCGACATCCTGTCGATCGACCTCGACGACTCGGTCGACAGCTGCGACCTCGACGGGATCCTCGACAGCGGCGAGACCGGCCGGGTGACGGTGCAGGTGGCGAACAAGGGCCCGGTGGCGATGACCGACACGACCGTGACGGTGTCGAGTAGCACGCCCGGCGTCGTGTTCCCGGGCTCTCCCAGCGCGACGATCCCGTCGTTGGCGCCCTACGACGCGGCCACCGTCACGATCGACCTCGGGCTCGACTCCAGCGTGACCAGCATGACGGTCCTCGACCTGACGGTGACGGTCGACAACGCCGGTGCCTGCGAGACCTCGACGGTCGACGCGCGGACGCCGGTCGTCCACCTCGACGAGGTGGCGAAGGCGTCGGCCACCGAGACGGTCGAGGTGCGCGATCCGCCATGGACCAAGAACGGGACGCCGATGGGCGCCTGGACCCGGGTGGAGACCGGGCCGGGCGATCACGCGTGGCACGGGGCCGACAGCGGCTTCAACGGCGACGTCCGGCTGGTCTCGCCGATCCTGCGAGTGGGCGGTGCCGGGGCACCGTTCTTCGTCGTCACGTTCGATCACGCCTACAGCTTCGAGCAGCCGGCATTCGACGGCGGCGTCATCGAGATCTCGAATGACAACGGGGTCACCTGGCAGGACGTCAGCGCGTTCGCCACCACCGGCTACAACGGCACCATCGCGACCGGCGGCGGCAATGCGCTGGAGGGCCGCTCGGCGTACATCGCGACCAATCCGTCCTTCCCGGCGACCGACCCGGTGACGCTCGACTTCGGGAACGCGTTCGCGGGCGAGAACGTGCGGATCCGGTTCCGGGTCGGCAGCGACGTCGCGGTCGGCGCGCCCGGCTGGACGATCGACGACATCGCCGTCTCCGGCATCACCAACACGCCGTTCGGGGTGGTGGTGGACGACGACGGCGTCTGCACGCCGTAGGCGGAGCGTGATACGAGAGCGGCGCCTGGTCAGTGGGCGTCGCTCTCGTCGTGCTCCTCGACCGTCGCGAGGATGTCCTTGACGTCGATGACGCGCAGGCGCTCGTCCCATGGGACCTTGACGCCGGCCTCCTTGCGGAACAGGACCCGGGACCCGAGCGGGACGCCAGAGACGTTCTCGGCCGGCTCCTCGGTCATCGGCTTGTCGCGTGCCACCTCGATGACCTGGCCGTAGAGCGCCTCGTCGTGCTGCTCCTTGGCGCCCTGCGGCAGGTAGAGGCCGGCGTCCGTCAGCTCCTCTTCCTTGATGATGGAGACCAGGACCCGGTAGCCGAGCGGCAGGATCAGGCGGTGCATTCGGCGCTTGGGGGCCTCCACTTGCAGAGGATGATATCCTTTCGGTTCGATCGAATGCGTGCCCCGGCCATCGTCCTCGCCGCGCTCGCAGTCGGCTGCGGTGGCGGCCAGGCGGGCCCGCCGCACGGCCCGCACCACGACCCGGTCAATTCGCCGGAGGCGAAGAGCCGGTGCCCGGAGGAGTGGAAGGCGGCCAAGCAGGCGCGCGAACAGCTGATCGGGGCGATGGACGACGAGCGGCTGCGGCGCGCCGCCGCCGACGCCGTCCTGACCCAGGCCCGCTGCGAGCACGCCGCATTCGATCGCTGGACGATCGATGCCGGGTCGCAGGCGATCATGGCGCAGGAGCTCCGCGCCGCGCGGCTGCAGTACCTGACCGCGAGGACGCTCTACGCGGAGGCGGCCGGCTATCACGTCAAGCCGGCGGAGATCGGGGCGCACGCGCTCGACGCCCAGCTCGAGCTCGCCTTCGTGCGCAAGCTCGATCGCCTGGCGGTGCCGGTCGATCTGCACGATCCGGCGGCGCGCGCCGGCTTCAAGGACGAGATGCGCTCGCTCATGTCGAGCTTCGAGGTGGAGGCGGCGCTGGCCGCCACCCGCGCGCTCGACGCCGCCGGCGCAGAGACTGGCGGCGAGGTCGGCGGCTGGCTGCGCTCGTCCTGCGAGGTGCTGGCCGCGCTGGATCCGCAGGGGGGCGCCGCCTATCCGGTCTGCCGCGCGGGAGGTGGCGGCCGGTGAGGGAGCTGCGGCGCGCGATCCTCTGCGCCGCCGCCCTGGGCTGTGGCTCCGACGACGACGGGCGCGACGCGGCGCCGCCGGCGCCGGTCGACATCCAGCCGCGCCCGGCGACCATCGAGACCGAGCCGGAGCCGCCGCCGCCGGAGCCGGGCCCGGAGCACGTGGTGTTCGACCTGATCGACAACCGGCTGCTCGCCCACATCTACGAGGGCGGCGGTCTGTGGGCCGACGCCGGATCCGCGTCGTTCGCCCGCTACGCGCGGCGGGGGGACGACAAGGTCGGCTGGCAGCTCCTGCGCCGGCGCGCCGGCGCGCGGGTGGCCATCCTGCGCCAGCGCGGCGCCATCGCGGTGCCGCTCGGCGAGGCGGAGGCCGCGCGCGACGCCGGCTCGATCGCCATCGCCTTGCACTCGTCGGTGACCGGTGCGCTCGCCGTCGCGGTCAACGGGGCGCCGGCCGGCGTCGCCCGCCTGGCGCGCGGCTGGCAGCTCGTCACCGTGGAGGTTCCGGCCGACGTGCTGGTGACCGGTGAGAACCGGGTGGCCTTCGACGCCGGCAAGCAGGCGGTGTCGATCGCGTGGATCCAGGTGGGCGGCGATCCGATCGCGGTCGAGCCGGCGTACGCGGCGCCGCCGCCGGTCCACGATCGGGAGGCGCACGCGCTGTCGATCGGCGGAGGGCAGTCGCTGGTCTATTACATGACGGTGCCGGAGCAGGCGGCGCTCATCGCGGAGGTCGCCGGCGGCGAGGAGCCTGACTGCCACGTCGCGGTGCGGGCGCGCTCGCACGGAGCCGAGGTGACCGGCGAGCTCTCCGGTGAGGCGCGGGTGGATCTCGACGCGCTGGCCGGCCAGGTGGCGCGGGTCGAGCTGGCGGCGGTCGGCTGCGCACGGGCGCGGGCGGCCGTGCGCGGGGGCGCGCTGGTGGTGCCGGGACCGGCACCGGTGCGGGCGAGCGGACCGCCGCCGCGCCACGTGATCCTGTGGATCATGGACACGCTGCGCGCCGACCGGATTCGCCCGATCGAGCAAGGCGCGCGGCCCGAGGTGCCGGCCCTCGAGCGGCTGGCCGCCGAGGGGGCGGTGTTCCGCCAGGCCTACGTGCAGGGCAACGAGTCGCAGACCTCGCACGCGTCGATCTGGACCTCGCTCTATCCGGCGGCGCACGGCGTCAGGACCGCCGGCAACAACCAGAGCTTCCGGCTGCAGAAGCGCCACGACACCATCGGCCAGCTGGCGCGGCGCGGCGGCCTCAAGACCATCGGCGTGACGGCGAACGGGATGATCACGCCGTCGGGCGGCTACGCGCGCGGCTTCGCCATCTTCGCCAACCTCATGCGCGAGCGGGATCCGCACCGCGCCAACGGCTTCGTGCCGGGGCAGCGGATCCTCGAGCGGGCGCGGGCGCAGCTCGGCGACGCCTGGAGCGATCCGTTCTTCCTGTTCGTCGGCACCATCGACACTCACAAGCCGTGGGTCGGCCACGAGCCGTGGCTGAGCCGCTACGACCGGCAGCCGTACTCCGGCGTGTTCACCAGCGCGGCCTGGCCTGGCGACCTCGGAATCAAGCCGGGGTCGATGGCCTGCACGCGGGTGCCGGCGCCGCGCGACCTGGCGCGCATCTCTGCCATCTACGACTCCGACGTGAGCTATCAGGACAGCGTGCTGGGGGCGATGCTCCTCGAGCTCGACCGCCAGGGGATCGCGGACGACACGATGATCATCGTGACCGCGGACCACGGCGAGGAGCTGTGGGAGGTCGGGCGCTGCGGGCACGGAGCCTCGCTGCGCGAGACGCTCGTGCACGTACCGCTGTTCGTCCGCTACCCACCGCTGGTGCCGCCCGGCACCGTCGTCGAGGAGGGAGTCGACGCGCTCGACATCCTGCCGACCGTGGCCGATGCGCTCGGCCAGCCTCCGCCGGCGCACGCGCAGGGCGATTCGCTGCTCGCCATCGCACAGGGCGTCGGCGGCGGCTACGTGCGGCCGTCGTACGCGTCGCAGTACGAGTACGCGCACGCGCTCAGGGTCGGCAGCTGGAAGATCTGGATCGGGCGCGACGGCGGCATCCGGCTCTACGATCTGGCGTCCGATCCCGGCGAGAAGGCGCCGGTGACCAGGCGCCCGATCGAGCGCCGCTTCATGACCGATCTCCTGCAGCTGTTCCTCGCCAACCGCCTGCGGTGGAACAAGCGGCGCTGGGGGGTGGTGTCGAACATGAGCCCGAAGGCGGCCGACGAGCTCGACGGCGTGGAGGCGCGCCGGTGAGGATCGCCCGCGCGCTCCTCGCGCTGGTCGCCTGCGGCCAGCCGTCTGGCGGTGCCGGACGGCAGCCGCCGGTCCGTCCGGTGGTGGTTCGCGTCGAGCCGGCCGCGCCCGCGGTGTCGCCGGCGGCGCACTATCTCAAGGGCTCGACCCACGTGCACACGGCCTACTCCGGTGACAGCCACACGCCGATCGACGAGGTCGTCGGCTGGTACGTCGCGCACGGCTACGACTTCATCGTGGTGACCGACCACAACCGGGTGACCCGCTACACCGGCGGCGCGCCGCTGGTGGTGCTGCGCGGGATCGAGCTCACCCACAACCCGGCGCGCTGCGAGCCGCCGCCGCCCGAGGTGGACGGCAAGTGCCGCATTCACGTGAACGGGATCGACGTCGCGGAGTCGGCGGCCGATGCCGAGGAGGCCGGTCGGCCACCGGCGCTCGAGTGGAAGAACGGCTCGAGCGAGCTGCGGGTGGATATGTACCAGGCCGCCTTCGACAAGACACGCGAGCTCGGCGGCATCATCCAGGTGAACCACCCGACCTGGCACTGGGGGGTGGACGGCGCGCTCCTGGCCGAGCTGGGCCGGCGCGGCGCGGTGCTGGTCGAGATCGCGAACATGGGCTTCGCGACCTGGAGCGCCGGCGACGACAAGCACGCGTCGGCGGAGGCGGTGTGGGACGACGCCCTCGGGCGCGGGGCGAACATCTGGGGCGTTGCGTCCGACGACGCGCACGACTACGACCAGCAGGCCGCCGAGCGGCAGGCGGCCGGCGCGCGGGTGTATCCGCCGGGCGGAGGCTGGGTGATGGTGCGCGCCGAGCGGAACCCGGGATCGATCCGCGCGGCGCTCGAGCGCGGCGACTTCTACGCGTCGACCGGCGTGGTGCTGGAGCGGGCCGAGGTGCTCGACGGCGCGCTCGACGTCGCGGTGGCGCCGGCCAGCGCGGGGAGCCACGAGATCCTCTTCATCGGGCAGGGCGGGGTGGTGCTCGATCGAGTGGCGGGGCGCGCCGCCAAGTTCTCGCTCGATCGGATGCAGCGCGGTTACGTTCGCGCGGTGGTGGTGCGCGACGACGGCGCCAAGGCCTGGGTCCAGCCGGTCCGGGTCCGGTGACCGGGCTGGAGGCGATGGGCTGGCGGCCGGAGCGCGCCGCAGCCGTCGGCGACGGGCTGGTGCCTGCGCGCGTGGTGCTGGCCGAGCGCGGCGCCTACCGGGTGAGCGACGGCGAGCGCGAGCTGATGGCGGTCGTGCCGGGGCGAGTCCGTCACCGCGCCGCGCGCGGCGCGCTGCCGGTGGTCGGCGACTGGGTGGCGCTGCAGGGCGACGTGATCGAGGGCGTGCTGCCACGCGCGACGGTGCTGGCGCGGCGCGATCCGGACGGGGCGCGCGCGCAGGTGCTGGTCGCCAACGTCGATCGCGCGCTGATCGTGATGGGGCTCGACGGCGACTACAACCTGCGCCGGCTGGAGCGCTACCTGGAGATGGTGGGCGCCGGCGGCGTGGCTCCGTCGGTGGTCCTCAGCAAGGCGGATCTGGTCGCGCCCGGCGAGCGGCTCGCCGAGGTGGCCGCCGCCGCGCCCGGCGTCGCGGTGGTCGCCGCCGATCTGCGGAGCGAGACGGGTGTGGTGGGCGCGCTGCTCTCTCCCCGCGAGACCGCGGTGCTGCTCGGCTCCTCCGGGGCCGGCAAGTCGACGCTGCTGAACGGCCTCGTCGGCGAGGAGCTGCAGAAGACCGCGCCGGTGCGTGCCCACGACAGCCGCGGCCGCCACACGACGACCCGCCGCCAGCTCTTCCGGCTGCCCGGCGGCGCGCTCCTCATCGACACCCCCGGCCTGCGCGCCATCGACAGCCGCCAGCTCGCGCCCGGCGACGCCCCGCCGCGCCGCCGCTGACCCGGTTCAACTCTCCTCCTCGATGGCGACCTCGGTGAAGGGGGTGGTGCAGGGCGGGCCGG
>Ga0075425_100010017_pt1 | contig 10101 bp, 7 predicted proteins | sample SoiMethybrSBSTD4_FD_75300 | JGI IMG/M metagenome (GOLD analysis project Ga0075425, IMG submission 75300) | Bulk soil microbial communities from a Populus tree surrounding site in Tennessee, USA - Soil MetaG P. TD hybrid SBSTD4 | ecosystem: Environmental > Terrestrial > Soil > Tree plantation...
CGCGCTCGCGTGCGACCGCATCCTGCTCGCCGACCATCCGAAGAGCCGCATCGGACTGCCGGAGGTGCTGCTCGGAATCATCCCGGCGTGGGGCGGCTCGCAGCGGCTGCCGCGCCGCATCGGCGTCGCGCCCGCGCTCGGCGCGATCCTGACGGGCAAGCTGTACGCGCCGCGCCAGGCGCTCAAGCTCGGCCTGGTCGATCGCCTCACGCCGCCCGAGCACCTGGCCGCGAAGGCGGGCGAGATCGCGCTCGGGCGCCTGGCGTGCGCGTACCGCGGGCGCACCGGGATGCGAAAGGTGCTGATCGATCGCAACCCGCTCGTCACCGGCCTGATCGCGAGCAAGGCCAAGGAGAGCGTGATGGTCGAGACGCGCGGCAACTACCCGGCGCCGCTCGCCGTCATCCCGCTGGTCGCGCGCGCGCCGCGGCGCGGCCTCGAGCAGGGCCTCGCGGACGAGGCCGAGGCCGTGCGCCCGCTGTCGCTCGGCGACGTGGCGCGCAACCTGATCGGGATCTTCCTCGTCTCCGAGGAGGCCAAGAAGACCGCCAACCTCGCGAACGGGAAGAAGGCCGCGCCGCTCGAGCGCGCGGCCGTGATCGGGGCCGGCATCATGGGCGGCGGCATCGCGGGGCTGATGGCCGAGCGCGGGCTCGAGGTGCGCCTGCGCGACCTCGACCGGAAGCAGCTCGACGCGGCGCTGGTGGCGCACCAGGCCGAGGTCGACAAGAAGCGCCAGCGCAAGCAGTACGCGCGCCACGAGGCCGAGGCCGCGCTCGACCGTCTGACGGCCACGACCGAGGCCACCGGCTTCGCGCGCTGCCAGATCGTGATCGAGGCCGTGGCCGAGCGGCTCGAGGTCAAGCGCGCGGTGCTGCGCGAGCTCGCGGCGCTGATGGCGCCGGACGCGATCCTGGCGACGAACACGAGCTCGCTCTCGGTCGACGCGATCGCCGAGGGCCTGCCCGGGCCGGAGCGCGTGGTCGGCGTCCACTTCTTCAACCCGCCGCGCAAGATGCCGCTGGTCGAGATCGTGCGCGGGCCGCGCACCTCCGAGGAGGTCGTGCGCCGCGTCGCGCGCCTCGCGCTCGACCTCGGCAAGACGCCAGTGATCACCAGGGACGTGGCCGGGTTCCTGGTGAACCGCGTGCTCGGCCCGTACCTCGACGAGGCCATGCGCATGGTCGGCGCGGGCGTCGATCCGAGCGCGATCGACCACGCGCTGGTGGCCTTCGGCATGCCGATGGGACCGTGCGAGCTCGTCGACGAGGTCGGGCTCGACATCGCCGCGCACGCCGGCGCGTCGCTCGAGAGCGCCTACGGCGAGCGCATGCGCTCGTCGCAGGTCCTGCAGCCGCTGGTCGCGGCCAAGGAGCTCGGCAAGAAGACCGGCACCGGCATCTTCGGCTGGCGCGTCGGCCGCGGCGGACGGCTCGAGAAGTCGGGCGTCAACCCGCGCCTCGTGAACGGCACGGCGCGCAAGCTCGAGCCGGCCGAGATCGTCGACCGCTGCGTGCTCGCGATGGCCAACGAGGCCGTGCGCTGCCTGGCCGAGGAGGTCGTCGACGGTCCGCGCGCGCTCGACCTCGCCACCGTGTTCGGTACGGGCTTCGCGCCGTTCCGCGGCGGCGTCTTGCGCTACGCCGACGCGCGCGGCCCGGCGCAGGTGATCGAGCGCCTCGAGAAGCTGCGCTTCGCGGTGCAGGGCGAGGGCGAGCGCCTCGGGCGCTACGAGCCGGCGCCGCTGCTGGTCGAGCTCGCGCGCGCGGGGAAGAAGCTCCATGGCTAGCGCGGGCTTCGTGCGCGCGCTGTTCGCCGGCCGCCTCGAATCGGCCGCGATCTTCCCCTACCCCGAACCGTCGCGCGAGGAGGCCGAGACCACCGCGGCCATCGTCGCCAGCGTGTCCGAGTGGCTCGCGAGCGCGGTGGATCCCGAGCGCATCGATCACGAGAAGCACATCCCCGCGAGCGTGATCGACGGCCTGCGCGAGCTCGGGCTCTTCGGCCTCACGATCCCCGAGGAGTTCGGCGGCGCCGGCCAGGGCCAGGTGACCTACGCGCGCGTGATGGAGACCGTCGCGCACCGCTGCGCCTCGACCGTGACGGTGCTCGGCGCGCAGCTCGGCATCGGCATGAAGGCGCTGCTCCTGTACGGCACGCCGGAGCAGAAGGCGAAGTGGCTGCCGGCGCTCGCGAGCGGCGAGCGCATCGCGGCCTTCGCGCTCACCGAGGCCGGCGCCGGCTCGGACGCGGCCGCGCTGGCGACGCGCGCCGAGCCGCTCGCGGACGGCTCGTGGAAGCTCACCGGCCGCAAGATCTGGATCACGAACGGCGGTATCGCCAACGCCTTCACGGTCTTCGCGCGCACGCCCGATCCGGCGCGTCCGGACGCGAAGCCGCACGACTGGCCGATCTCGACCTTCTGGGTCGAGCGCGAGCGCAAGGGCCTCTCGACCGGCAAGCCCGAGGACAAGATGGGCCTGTGCGGCTCGTCCACGACCGAGGTCGCGCTCGAGGACGTGGTCGTGCCGGCCGACGCGCTGATCGGACCGCGCGGCGAGGGATTCAAAGTGGCGCTGAACGTGCTCAACTCGGGGCGCCACGGGCTGGCGGCGTGCTGCATCGGACAGGCGAAGCTCGCGCGCTCGCTGGCGCTGAAGCACGCGGCCGAGCGCGTGCAGTTCGGCCAACCGATCGAGCGCTTCGGGATGGTGCAGGAGCTGCTCGCCGGGATGGAGGCCGACCTCTACGCGATGGAGGCCGCGACCTACCTCACCGCCGGACTCATGGACCAGAAGCGCGAGACGATGCTCGAGGCCGCCTGCTGCAAGATGCACGCGACCGAGCGCCTCTGGCAGATCGCGAACGACGCGCTGCAGGTCACGGGCGGCACGGGCTTCATGCGCGAGTACCCCTACGAGCGCATCCTGCGCGACGCGCGCATCAACATGATCTTCGAGGGCACCAACCAGGTGCTGCGCATGATGATCGCGTTCCAGGGGCTGCGCTCGCTGGCGCGCGGCGAGCTCGCGCCGCCGCAGGGACGCGCGCGGCTGGCGGGCGTACCCGCGGAGCTCGCGCCCGAGGGCGCGGCGCTCGAGGAGCTCGTGCCGCTCTTCGCCGAGCGCTGTCGGGCCGCGCTCGCCCGTCACGGCGAGCGCGTGCGCGAGGCCCAGTTCACGCTCCACCGCGTGGCGGACATGGCGGCGGAGCTGTTCATCGCCGCGGCCGTGCTCTCCCGCGCCGCGGCCAGCGCCGCTCGCGGCGCGCTCGACGCCCGCGAGCTCGACCTCGCGCGCCTCGCCTGCCGCCGGGCGGCCCGGGACTTCCGCCGCGCCGCGGACGAGGAGGCGCGCCCGGACGACGAGCTCGTCGAACGCGTGGCGCGCGCCGCTCGTCCGTGACTCGTCCGTGAGATCCGCCGAGCTCCACCGAGCTCCGGGCCGCGCGCGAAACCCGTCGCAACACCTTGCTGCACAGCGCACGGACAGGGCGTCGCTACGCTCCTGAAGGGTCCCCGCCGCGCCGGCCCGGCGCGGGGCCGAGCGAAGAATCAGCGATCTCCTTATTTTGTCCCGGCCCGCCTGTCACGACGCGTGGCTTGGCGGCCTACACGATCGGATGGACGGACGCGCCCTATCGCTCGACGACGACGACCTCCTGGAGGAGCTCGGCTGGGTTCGGTCCCTCGCCTGCCGCCTCCTCGCGGACTCGAACGACGCCGACGATCTCGTCCAGGAAGCGTGGATCAAGGCCCGCGGCACCCCGGCCGAGCGTTTCGGCAGCCGCTCGCGCCTGCGCGCCTGGCTCGCGGCGGTGACGCGCCGCATGGCTCGCGACACGCTGCGCGCCCGTCGCCGGCGCGCCCGGCGCGAGGCCGTCGCCGCGCGCGGCGAGAGCGTCCGCCCGGCCGACGTGGTCGAGCGCAGCGCGCTGCTCGAGGCGCTCCTGCACTCCGTACGCGCCCTCGAGGAGCCGTATCGCTCGACCGTCCTGCTGCGCTACCTGGATGGCTACGCCACCGCGCAGGTCGCGGCCCTGATGTCCGTTTCGGAGGAGCTCGTCCGCAAGCGTCTGTCGCGCGCGCTCGCCCGGTTGCGCAACGACCTGCGGCGGGAATGGGGCGGCGCGCTCCCGGCCTGCGCCGAGGAAGACCTCGGCCTGGCCCCGCGCGGCACGCCGCCCCACTCCGATTCGCTCGTCGGCGCGGGCGGGTTCGCGTCCTCGCTGCTCGCGAGCCTCGGGCTCGCGCTGATCGCGCTCCTGACGGTGCGTCCGCTGCCGAGCGCGCCGTCCGCCGGAATCAATCGATCGGCCCCGGAGTTCTTCCCCGTGGCGCTCGACACGCCCTCCTCCTCAAGGAACTCCGGGGCCGTACCTTCCGAACCTGCCGAGTCGACGGCGCCCGCGGCCGTGCCCGCAGCCGAGCCCGCGCCGGGGGAGCCGGCCCCGGTCGCGGTGCTCGCGCCGGACGAGAGCGCCGCGCCGGCCGCGGCTCCCGCGGCGCCGCCGACGCCCGTCGAGCGCGGCCCGGTGATCGGGACCGAGGCGCCTCCGGCGGGCGAGTGACGCCGCTCGGGCGCGCGCCCCACGCGTCCAGCGCCGTCTGACTTCCGTCGAGCGCGCGGGCGCTACTTCTTCTCCGGCGCCGGCTTGGGCTCTACCACGATGAAGCCGTCTTGCTCGAAGACCTCGCGCGCGGCCGGGCCGCCGAGGTACTCGACGAAGGCATTGGCCTCCGCCACGTGCGGACGGTCCTTCAGCACCGCGACGGGGTAGGTGATCTTCGGACCCTCCTCGAGCGGCACGGCGAAGACGACGCGCACCTTCTTCGAGCGCGCCGCGTCGGTGCGGTAGACGATGCCGGCCTGGGCGCCGGCGGATTCGACCGCGGCCAGCGCCGCGCTCACGTCGACTCCGGGCAGGACGCGCTCCTTCACCGCCGCCCACTGGCCCTTCTTGTCGAGCCACTCCTTGGCGTAGCGGCCGGCGGGCACCGTCTCGGTGTTGGCGAGCGAGAGCAGCTTGATCTCGGCGCGCGCGAGCTGCTCGGCCGCGAAGGGCTTCGTGAACAGCGAGGCGGCAGGCTTCTCCGGGTCGAGTGGCTCGATCACCACGAGCTGGTTCGAGAGCAGCGCCTTGCGCGAACCGTCGAGGAGCAGCTTCTCGTCCGCGACGCGGTCCATCTCCTTCTCGTCCGCCGAGAGGAACACGTCGGCCTTGTTGCCGGCGACGATCTGCTTCGAGAGGTCGCCCGACGAGCCGAAGTTGAAGACGAACTTGACCGCGTGCTCCTTCGTGTACTTCGCGTCGAGCGCCGCCAGCACGTCACGCGTGCTCGCGGCGGCGTAGATCGTGAGCTCGACCGGATCCCCGGCGACGGACGGCGTCCGCGCGGGCCGCGCGCCGAGCGCTTCGCTCGGGCCGAGCGCGCCGGCGAGGACCAGCGCGGTCAGGACGAGCGCGCGCGAGAGGCCGCGGCGGTCCAGGGGCTGAGTTGCGGGGCTCGCCGAGGGCCTGGGGTTCATGTGCGGGTTCCTCCGGTCGCGAACATCACCTCGGTCGCCTTGATCACGGCGACCGCGTGAGAACCGACCTGCAGCTTCAATCGATCGGTGGAGTCGGTCGTGATCACGCCGGCCATGCGCACCCCGGGCGCGATCTCGACCACGACCTTGCTCATGATGTCGCCGCGCGCGAGCTGCACGACCACGCCCGCCAGCCGGTTCGTGGCGCTGAGCAGCGAGAGGTCGAGGTCCGGCTCGGCGTAGGCCTTGGTCAAGAGGTGCGAGAGCACGCGCACGGGATCGGTGCGGTCGATGGTCGTGGGGATGTGCGTCCCGCGCTGCACCGCCAGCTCGAGCACGGCGAGCAGGCGCGCCGGGTGACCGTTCGGGACGGCCGTACCGCGCTCCCAGCGCGACACCGTCATCGTGTGGCTCCCCAGGAGCTCGGCGAACTCGCGCTGCGTCAGGCCGAGCGCGAGCCGGACGCGTCGCACCGGCGCCGCGCTCGCTCGACCCTTGGCGGGCTTCGCGCGCGCACTAACTCTGGGCTTAGTCATCTATGCCGAGGATAGACACGCGCCCGCCGCCGTGTCCAGGATGCCGCCCCGCCGCGGACTCCAGCGTGGAGCCGCGCGGCTCCTCGCTTCCCTGCGACAACGAAGTCCATGCTGCTGCCGCTCGTCCTCGCCTTCGCACGCGCCGTCGTCCCCGCTCCGAATGGCTCGCCCGGGATCGAGGGAGGATCCGCGCCGGCGACGCCCGCGCGCGCGCAGCCGAGCGACGCCGACGGCGTGGAGTCGCCCTTCCTCGAGAGCATCAAGACGCTCGTCCAGAGCGACGACATGAAGATCCAGTGGGGCGGTCGCGTGCAGCTCGACGCCGGCTTCTTCGGCGCCGACGACGACTACCCGGGCGGCGACGACGACGGCGCGGAGTTCCGCCGCGCGCGCATCTACGCCAAGGGCGACCTGTACCAGGCGATCGACTTCATGGCCGAGTACGACTTCGCCAGCGGCACGCCGAAGTTCACCGACGTGTTCATCGGCTACAAGACCTCGATCGGCCGGATCCAGGTCGGGCACTTCAAGCAACCGTTCGGGCTCGAGCAGCTCACGAGCGACAACTACACGACCTTCCTCGAGCGCTCGATGGTCGACGAGGCCCTCACGCCCGCGCGCGACGACGGGATCCAGTGGGCCGAGACGTTCGGAGACGCGACCAACCTCGCGATCGGCGCCTTCCGGCGCACCGACGACTCCGGCAAGGACACCGGCGACGGCGACTACGAGGCCACCGCGCGCCTGACGCACGCCTTCCTCGGGAGCGACGGGAACGTCGTGCACGTCGGCGTGGCCGCGAGCGAGCGCGCCGGACTCCCGAACGAGCGCATCAGCTTCCGGCCGGAGGCGCACCTGCAGAACCTCGTGTTCGACACGGGCAACATCACGACCGACGGCCTCACCCTGTACGAGGGCGAGCTCGCCTGGGTGCACGGCCCGTTCTCCGTGCAGGGCGAGTACATGCTCTCCCAGGCCGACTCGGTGAACGGCGCCCAGGACGCCGACTTCTCGGGCTGGTACGCCTTCGTGAGCTGGTTCCTGACGGGCGAATCGCGGCCCTACAAGGCCAAGGGCGGCGTGTTCGACCGCACGCAGCCGAGCTCGAACTACACCGGGACGGGCCTGGGCGGAGCGTGGGAGCTCGCGCTGCGCTACTCGACCGTCGACGCGGACGACGGCGCCTTCGCGACGACCGTCGACAACATCACGGCCGCGCTGAACTGGTACCTGAACCCGCACTCGCGCATCGGCCTGAACGTGGTGCTCTCGAACGCCCAGGACGACCTCACCGCGGTCGACGCGGACAGCAAGGCGCTGCTCATCCGCTGGCACATCGACTGGTAGCGCAGGGCGGCCGCGGTTCAGCGGCCCGCACCGGCCTGCGCGCCCGCCTTGCGGCGCGGGCGGTCGGCGCCGACCGCGTCCAGCCACGCGAACAGCTCCGCGCGCAGCGCGCCGGCGCGCTCGGGACGCTCGGGCGCGAGGTCGTGGGCCTCGGAGGGATCCGACGAGAGGTCGAAGAGCTCGCTCTTCTCGCTCGCCCACGAGTACACGAGCTTCTCGTCGCCGCGCCGCAGCGCGCTCTGCGAGGCCTGGTGCGGGAAGTGGAAGGCGAGCGCGTCGCGCGCGAGCGCGCCCTCGCCGCGCAGGAGCGGCGAGAAGTCGACGCCGTCGGTGGTCGCGAGCGGCGCGGCGCCGGCCAGCGCCAGGAAGGTCGGCGCGAAGTCGGTGCCGATCACCGGCACCGCGCACGTCCCCGCGCGCGCGAGCGGCCCGCCCCACACGACCAACGGCACGCGCACGCCGCCCTCGTACAGGTGGCCCTTGCCCGAGCGCAGCGGCTGGTTCGAGGTGATGTGCACGGTCTCGCTCGAGGCCTCGCGTCCGACCACGTGGCGCTGGCGCTCCACGCGCTTCTCCTCGAAGCCGCCGTTGTCCGAGGTGAACACGAGCAGCGTGCGCTCGGCGAGGCCGAGGCGCTCGAGCGTCGCGCGCACGCGTCCGACGCTCGCGTCCAGGCGCTCGACCATCGCGGCGTAGACCGGGTTGTGCTGCGGCGCCGACGGATCGGCGCGCGCCTGGTACTCCTTCACGAGCTCGGGCGGCGCCTGCAGCGGCAGGTGCGGCGCGTAGTGCGACAGCACGAGCAGGAACGGGCGCTCGCGGTTCGCCTCGAGGAAGCGCACGGCCTCGTCGGTCAGGCGATCGGTCAGGTACTCGCCGCGCGGGCCGTCGGGGAGCGTCGGGATCCCGTAGGGCGAGAAGTAGCTCGCGGTCGCGCCCGCGCTCGAGTCGGCGAGCACGTCCTCGAAGCCATACTCGCTCGGACGTCCGCCGAGGTGCCACTTGCCGATCCACGCGGTGCGGTAGCCGCGCTCGGCCAGGCGCGAGGCCAGCGTCGGCACGCCGAGCGGCGGGCGATCGACGACGGTCGGCTCGACCAGCACGGCGCCGCCCTCGAGCTCGACCTCGCGCTCGCCCGCGTCCTCGGTGGGCGTGTTCGCGCCGAGCACCGAGGTCAGGTGCAGGCGCGCGGGCGACAGCCCGGTGACGAGCGCCGCGCGCGAGGGCGAGCACACCGGCGAGGCCGCGTAGGCCTGCGAGAAGACGAGCCCGTCGCTCGCGAGGCGATCGATCTCGCTCGTGCGCTGGAAGCGCGAGCCCTCGTAGCCCACGTCGGCCCAGCCGAGGTCGTCGGCGAGCACGAGCACGAAGCTCGGCGGTCCCGACGGCGCGCGCGTCCCACCGCAGCTCGCCAGCGCGAGGCCGAGCAGCGCGAAGACGCGCGCGCGGCGGCCGGGAGGTGTGCGGCGGTGCGGGCTCAGGACGGGAGGGCGCGAGCGACTCGCGCCCGTGGGGGTTCGAGCGTGAGCGGGAGTCCCGCGCCGAGCGGCGCCGGACTCCGGCTCACACTCTCAGTGTTCCTTGCGCTTCTCGATGCGGTGCTGCAGCGCGCGCTCGAGCTTCAGCGCCGCCTGATGGAAGGCGTCCTTGTACTCCGAGGCGTCGTGCTCGGCGGCGACGGGATCCATCCCACGCGGACGCGCCTCGATCAGGCAGTGCTTGTCCACGCCGTTCTTCTTGGACGAGTTCAGGTCCTTCAGGTGCACCTCGACGCGCGTGAGGCGGTCGGCGAAGTGCTTGAGGACCTCGGTGAGGTTGCGCTCGACGTACCCCCGCAGCGGGTCCGGCACGTCGTGCCCTTGCGTGAAGATCTGGATCTGCATCACGGGCGAGAGGATAGCCGGCCATCGCGCGGGGCGCGATGGGGCGTACGGCCTCTCACCGATCTCGCGGGGCTGCGCTCGCCGCGGCGTGCCCGGGGGAGCGCACGAAGACGCGGTAGAGGTGCTCGCGCTCGTCCTCCGAACGCGACACGACCACGAGCGCGTCCAGGTCGCGGGACTGATCGAGGAAGTGTTGCAGGTTCGCCTGGGTCTCCGGCTCGTCGGCCCGGCCCAGTCCGAGGGCGACGCGCGCGCCGGCGAGGAGCTCGACCGCCTCGCTCGCGCCCTCCTCCTGGTCCTCGCGGCCCACGACCGTGAATCCGCGCGCGGCGAGCTTCGCGCGCAGCTGCGCGAGCGCACGCGCGTCCACCGCGGTCGTCAGGTCGTCGAGCACGAGCACGCGCCCGCGCGGCGGCAGCGGCGCGGATCCGCGTGCGGGCTGCGCGCGCGTCTCGGGCGCCGACGTTTCTCGCGCGGACGGCGCCGCGCGCGCGGCGACCGCCGCGGGCGCTGCGTCCGGTTCGGTGCCGAGGTCCGCGGCCACGCCCTTGGCGAGGTCCACGAGCTTCTGCTCGCGGCCGGAGAGGCGCGAGGGACTGCGCGGCGCGTCCTCGCGCGCACGCACGGTCCCCTCGAACGTGCGTGCGAGCTCCGCACGGGCGCGCGAGTGCGCGCGGCCGGCGAACACGAGCACGCTGCTCATGAGCGCGACGAGCCCGACCGTCCCGGCGCCCGCGAGCGCGAGGGCGGGCACGAAGCGCCGGCGGCGCGGCGGCGCGAACGACGCGGGCTCGAACGCAGGCGCGG
>Ga0075425_100010019_pt1 | contig 10100 bp, 11 predicted proteins | sample SoiMethybrSBSTD4_FD_75300 | JGI IMG/M metagenome (GOLD analysis project Ga0075425, IMG submission 75300) | Bulk soil microbial communities from a Populus tree surrounding site in Tennessee, USA - Soil MetaG P. TD hybrid SBSTD4 | ecosystem: Environmental > Terrestrial > Soil > Tree plantation...
AGGTGACCTACGGTGGCCACCCGCTCTACTTCTTCGCCCAGGACAAGAAGGCCGGCGACGTGAATGGACAGGGCTTTGTCCATTTCGGCGGAACCTGGTGGGTCGTCTCTGCCGCCGGCAAGAAGATCACGGTCAAGCGCTAACGCGAGCTCCCAGGAGCGAGGAGGAAGCGATGGAGTTCTTGGTTGAGTTCGAGGTCACGGTTCCGGACGGGACGTCCGAGACCGAGGTTGAGCGGCGCAACGGCGAGGAGGCTGTCGCGGCGGCCGGGCTTGCCGCCGAGGGCCACCTCCTTCGCCTCTGGCGGCCTACCGCAGCCGCGGGCGACCCGACGGCGGTCGGCCTCTACGCTGCCGAAAGCCGAGCCGAGCTCGATGCGCTGCTCCACGCGCTCCCGCTCGCGAACTGGATGCACGTGACGGTCGTCCCGCTCGCGCCGCATCCGCACGATCCTGGGCGGGATGTCCGGTGACCCAGTTGCCCGAGCCCCGGCTGACGCGGATTTACCGACTCGAAGCCGCACTTGGAGAGCCGGTCGACGTCGGCGATGTGGGTCCCGGCCGGCGGCGGATCGTGCCCTTGACGGGGGGCACGTTCTGGGGTCCCGAGTTGAACGGGAAGCTCTTGCCGGGGGCGAGCGCGGACTGGCAGATCGTTCTGCAGGACGGCACCGCCCTCGGCGACATCCGCTACACCCTGCAGACCGTCGACGGCGCCCTCCTCTACGCGCAGTCGCGAGGCGTGCGCCACGGCAGCCCTGAGGTACTCGAGCGACTCGGCCGCGGCGAGGACGTCGACGCGAGCGAGTACACGTTCCGCACCTCGACCCGGATCGAGACCGCGTCCCGCGAGCTCGACTGGCTCAACAGGGGCGTCTTCGTCGGCGTGGGCGGGCGTCAGCCGGGCGGCGTTATCTACGAGACGTACCTGGTCGCATGACGCCACCACAACTGCGAAGGGTCGCAATCGTCACCGGGAAAGGAACTCGATGACCGCACGGCTGACACGTGAAGATACGTAGTAACTGAGGGGGCGGCCGTGTGGCCGCCCCCTCATCGTCGAGCCCTCTATCAGCTGAGCACTCTTCTCATTGGTCACAGGCGCATAGCGGGCGCCAGCGGGCGTAGATCCACTCAATCCACCCCGACGTCTCTCGACGCTCCTCCAAGAGTCCAACGGCCGATCGTCGCCTTTGCGCGCAGCGCGGAAAGGTCCTGCTACTTTCGAGACGCGACGTTCAAGACGACGTCGCGTGGGGCCAAGACCGCCTCTTCCGCGCAGCCGAATGGTTGCGAACTTCTCGGAGGAAGGGGCGATGGCTCACACCAAACTCGTTATCGGTACTACGAACCGGCCGAGCCCGACGGCTCCTGCATGCGTCGTTCCCGCTCGTCGAACGCCTGTCAGGCGGCACCTGATCCATACCGCCAACCCGGTGGGCGATCGTGCTCTTCGCCTTCGCGGACTGGGCGACTACGAGTCGGAAGCTGCGCAGAACCCTCGCCACCAACCGACTCGGCTCGACGCCGAATCGACCGAGTGAATCGAACAGAAAGGACAAAGGAGAACATGAAGAAGCAGAACACACAAGACGCGCTCTCGACTGTTCCGGCCGAGGCACAGGCCTCCGCGACAGAAGATCTCGATTCCGCGTGGAACGGGGTCGTCGGGCGGCGTACGTTTCTGAAGGGCGTGGGCATGACCGGGGCGGCTGCGCTGATTCCTGCTGCGCTAATCACCACCGGATCGATGGCGGCCAGGAAGGCCGCGCTGACCGATGGCGACGTTGCGATCCTGCAGTTTCTCGCCGCGGCCGAGCTCATCGAGACCGATCTCTGGCAGCAGTACAACGAGCTCGGCGGAGTCGACGGCGGCAATGCGTCGTATCAGGCTGCGCTCTCGAACCTCGACGGCGACATGCCGCAGTACATCGCGGACAACACCGACGACGAGATGAGCCACGCGGCGTTCCTGAACGCGTATTTGAAGTCGATGGGCGCCGAGCAGGTCAACCTGGACGCGTTTCGAACCCTGCCGAGCAGCAAGGCGACGGGTGCCCAGCAGATCGGCCGGCTGACGAATCTGCAGAAGCTGAACGTGGACACCAGCTGGTACACGCGCTACCGGAGCACGCAGAACCCCGATTTCGGCGCAACGTTCCCACAGGCGGTCACGATCAAAAACGAGCCGGCGATTCCCCTGAACGACACGGAGACGCCGCCTGGAACGTCACAGCCGGTCCCTCCCGACAGTACCGCGGCGAGTCGCATGCAAGCGATCGCCAACACCGCGGGATTCCACTTTGCCTACATCGAGCAGGGTGGCGCGAGCCTCTACACCTCCCTCAGCCTCAAGGTCTCGAGCCTCGAGGTGCTGCGGATCGTGGTCAGCATCGGCGGCGTCGAGGTCGATCACTTCGGGCTGTGGCACGACAAGTGTGGCAACGCGGTCGCTCAGCCCCTCGCCGGTGTCACCGACCCAGAAACGGGTCTGACGTTTCCCGACCTCAACGCACCACCGTTCGGCGGCGAGCAGTTTCAGACAAATCTGATCTTGCCGGAGCCCGCCAGCTTCATTCGCAAGAACCTGCCCCCGGTTTCGGTGATTCGTCCGTCGCTCACCGAGAACGCAGGCGCGGTCGCGACGATCGAGTCTTTCACGGCCGACCTGCTCTTCGAGGGTCAGACGCCGCAGTTCTTCACGACCGTCATGGCGCTGGCACGCGCAGCCGATGCCGCCGAACGCCAGGCGCATTAAGGACACCCGATCCCTTGGAAGACGAACCCATCAACACGAAAGGAAGCTGACATGACCACAGGTCTGCTTGCACCCTCCCATCTGATCTTTCTCGGGCTCATCGCCTTGCTCGTCTTTGGGCCGAAGCGGCTGCCCGAGATCGGACGCTCGTTCGGCCACGGCCTGCGCGGGTTCAAGGAGTCCGTCTCCGGGGACGGGCCGGAAGCCGATCCCGACGCAGCGCCGGTGACCGCGGAAACGCGTGCGCTGCCGCAGCGGAGCCCGGCGGAGCTCGAGCAGTTGGCCGCCCGGCCGCCGGCAAGCGTGGAACGAGAAGAGCAAGAGGTCGCATAGCCGATGCGGCTTCCCAGGCGCCTCAAGCACGATCAGACGGCGGAGCTCGTCGAGCATCTCGGCGAGCTCCGCAGCCGCCTCGTGATCATGCTACTCGCGCTCGCGGGCGGCTTCGCGCTCGCCTACGGCTTCCACCACGACCTGCTGCACTGGCTCAACCAGCCGCTCCCGCCCGGCCGCCGCCGCCCGGTCACCTTCGGGGTCGCCGAGCCGTTCACGACCTCGCTCAAGGTCAGCCTGTACGCCGGCTTCGCGCTCGCGCTCCCCGTAATCCTCTGGCAGCTCTGGAGCTTCCTCGCCCCAGCCATTGACCCGAGAACCGAGCGCGCGATCTCCGGTCTCGTCCTGTTCGCCAGCGGACTCTTTGTGTCGGGCGTTGCCTTCGCCTACAAGCTCGTCCTGCCTGCGGCCGTCCACTACCTCACTACGTACGACGCCGCCTTCTACAACATCCAGATCCGCGCCAGCAGCTACTACTCCTTCACACTACTCACGCTACTCGCGATGGGGCTCGTCTTCGAGCTGCCCGTCTTCGTGCTCGCGCTCGTGCGGATCGGCGCCCTCACCTCGACCAAGCTGCGCAGTAATCGCCGCACGGGCTACTTCGCGATGACGGTACTCGCGATCGCGCTTCCCGGTCTCGATTGGGTCACAACCGCCTTCGAGATCGTGCCGCTGATCTTGCTCTTCGAGCTCTCGATCTGGCTCTCGGTGCTGTTCGAGCGGCGCTGGCGGACGGCCGACGAGCTCGCGGCGGCGGAGACTTAGAGGGCGGTTTGTTCCCGCGCTCGCTGAAGCGTCTGCTTGTCCTGTCGGTTCTGGCGACTGCGCTTGCCGCGCCCTCGGCTGCTGCGCCGGAACGGCGGGCGCTTCATTTCAAGGTCTTTGCCCGCACCGGAATCCGACTTACCGATGTCGTTTGGACCGGGAGCCGGTTCCTCTACGTCGAGAACACAACGAACGCCGTCAGCGCCGCCGGGGCCGCCGGGACACCTGTTCGCAAATTTGCCTCGCTCCCGAGGATGAGCGAAGAGACGCGCTGCGTCGTCTCCCCCGGCGGACACGCCTTCCCGGCCCACCTGATCTTCTGCCATACGCCCGATAACAAGATCTACCAGCTGAGCCGGAACGGGAAAAAAGTCTCGGTCTTCGCGACGCTCCCGACCACGTCACAGTCCGACGGCGCGCTGGCGTTCGACACGGTCGGCCGTTTCGGCTACCGGCTCGTGGCTGCCACCGGCCGCTCCGGCCATTCGAAACCGGCCGGCGGCGCCGTCTACACGGTCGGCGCAACAGGCCATGTCCGGTTCATCGGGAACTACACCGGTCCTGGCGGGAGTGACGAGATCGCGATCGCCCCACGTGGCTTCGGCGCCGTGGCGGGATGGGCCCTTCTTGGGCCGGACCCTGGAGACTCCAACGCACCGATCGTCGCAATCAGCCCCCACGGGCGTACGCGCACCCTCGCGAAGCTTCCGACGGGTCCGAATCCGATTGCGGTGATCGCTCCGGGACGCAGGTCCGCTGCGACCGCAGGGCTCTACCTGGCAGCCACAAACACCCGCTCCATCTACTTCGCACGCGCGGCCCAACTCGCGCCGTACCGTGGCGCGGTGATCATCGGCAGCGAGCTGAAGGCCAACTTCTGGATCCTGCGCCCGCGCGGAAGACGCTTCCAGCTCCTCAAACTTGTGAGCGATCTACCGCCCGCCACCTACAATTTCGAAGCCGCGTCGTACGTCCCGGGCTAGGTATGCAACAGACGCCCGGGCGCGTTCTCCTGACCGGCGCGACCGGCTACGTCGGCGGGCGGCTGCTGCGGAAGCTCGAGGAGTCGGGGCGACCCGTGCGCTGCCTGGTGCGGAGACCCGAGGCGCTTTCTGGACGGACCGCCGAGCAAACGGAGATCGTTCACGGAGACATCCTCGAGCCGGAGTCTCTGCACGAGACCTTCGCGGGTGTCACGGCCGCCTACTACCTCATTCATTCGATGGGCGCGTCGGGGCGGTTCGCGGACGCCGATCGTCGCGGCGCGGAAAACTTCGCAGCGGCCGCACGTAGGAGCGGAGCGAGCAGGATCATCTACCTGGGCGGCCTCGGCGCAGAGCACGATGTCTCGACTCACCTCGAGAGCCGTCACGAGGTCGGACGGATCCTCCGCGAGTCGGGCGTCCCGACGATCGAGTTTCGCGCGTCGATCATCATCGGGTCAGGAAGTGTCTCCTTCGAGATCGTGCGGTCGCTCGTCGACCGCTCGCCCGTCCTCCTGATTCCGCGCTGGGTCGTCTCACGCACCCAGCCGATCGCTATCGAGGACGTCCTCGCGTACCTGCTTGCCGCTCTCGACCTCGGGCTGGAGGAGAGCAGGCTCTTCGAGATCGGCGGCCCCGACCGCGTCACGTACGCCGACCTCATGCGGGAGTACGCGCGTCAGGTTGGTCTTCGGCGCGCCGTGATTCGCGTCCCGTTCGCAACGCCGCGCATCTCCGGGCTCTGGTTGAGCCTCCTGACGCCGGTGTACGCGAGCATCGGTCGGGAACTCATCGAAAGCCTTCGCAACGACACGCTGGTCGGCGACCGAGCGGCCCGGGGCGCGTTTCCGATCCGCCCCCGAGGCTTCCGCGAGGCGATCAAGCGGGCGCTCGCGAACGAGGACAAGGAGTTCGCCGAGACCCGGTGGTCGGATGCGCTGTCGGCGCACTCCGGGCGAAACTGGGGCGGCGTGACGCTCGGTCAGCGGGCCGTCGCATCGCGCACGATCAGAGTCGCAGCGTCGCCGGAGCAGACGTTCGCACCGATCCAGCGGATCGGCGGCAAATCTGGCTGGTACTACGGAAACGGCTTCTGGAGGTTGCGCGGCCTCCTGGATCAGGTCGTCGGGGGCGTTGGTCTTCGCCGCGGGCGCCGGGATCCCGTTCGGCTGGCGGTGGGAGACACGCTTGATTTCTGGCGGGTGGAGGCCTTCGAGCAGGATCGGCGTTTGCTGCTCTCGGCCGAGATGAAGACCCCGGGGAGGATCTGGCTGCAGTTCGAGGTCAACGGCGACGAAGCCGGAACGACACTACGCCAGACGGCGATCTTCGATCCCCACGGGCTCGCAGGACTCGCCTACTGGTACGCGCTCTACCCGATTCACTACCTGATCTTCGAGGGGATGCTGCGAAGGATCGGAGAGGCCGCGATCGCCAGCGCGCGAAGCCCGGTCACCGCCGACTGTAACGACCGTGTCCTGTAGGAGACAGAACTTGATCGCCCGACTGGGCAGTACGAGTGGATAAAGACCACGAACATCGGGAGCGTCTCCAGATTCGGCTGTTCGGGCCGCTTGCGATTGAGGACGCCAGGACGCTCGGCCCGCGGGATCTCGGCGGCAACCGACCGAAGCAGGTGCTCGAGATCCTGCTGACCGCGCGCGGGCACCGCGTGCCAACCGATCGTCTTGCCGACCTCCTTTGGGGAGAACAGTTGCCACAAAACGCCGCCGGATCGCTCCAGACATTCGTCTCCGTCCTCCGCCGACACCTTGCTTCGGACCGCGAGCGCGCACGTGAGCTCGTGGTCACCGAGGCAGAGGCATATCGCTTCGCGACCGATCTCGTCGACCTCGATCTCGACCGGTTCGACCAGTTGCTCGAGCGCTCCGCTCACCAGCCGACGCGGTCCGCTCGGCGCTCGCTCGAGGAGGCGCTGGGGCTGGTACGCGGCGAGGTGCTCGAGGACGAGCCGTACGCCGACTGGGCACAGGGCTTGCGCAGTACCTACCAGGGCCGGGTGCTCGGTGCGAGCCTGGAGGCGGCAGAGGCCGCGCTCGCCGAGCTCGACTATGCCGGCGCGCTTGCGCATACGGATGCCGCCGTCGCACTCGATCGATTCAGCGAGCGCGCTCACCGCAGCGCGATGCTCGCGCTCTATGCGCTCGGACGCCAGTACGACGCGCTCGAGACCTACCGCCGGTTCCGGACACGGCTTGACGAGGAGCTCGGCCTCGATCCCAGCAACGAGACGCGCGCGCTCGAGTCTGCGATCCTCAGGCAGGAGGACCTCCACTCACTGCTGCCGCGCCCGATCCAGCGCGTGGGGGAAGACCGCGAGCCGTCCGTCCGACTGCTCGGCCGGACGACCGAGCTCGAGGCACTCGAACGCGGCGTGCGACACGCGCTCGATGGTTCGTTCGGTTTGCTAATGATCGAGGGAGAGGCGGGGCTGGGAAAGACGCGGATTCTCGACGAGCTCGCGACGAGTCTTGTCGGCGTCAAGGTCGGCCGCGCGAGCTGTTCCGAACTGGAGCGGCACCTTCCGTACGTGCCGATCGCTGCCGCGCTTCGCGACGCTCTGAGGCGAGCGGAGCTCGACGATCAGCGCCTGCCGGCGCTGCGTCAGATTCTGCCTGAGCTCCGTGCCGACGAACCGGCCGAGGACGTTGCCGAGGTCGACGCGCTGGAGGCGCTCGTCGAGCTGATCGCCGAGCAGGCACCGTTGGCGCTCTTCCTGGACGACCTTCAGTGGGCGGATTCGCACACCGTCGCAGCGCTCAGTTACGTCCGGCGCCGCTGCAGCGACATCTCGGTTGTGGTCGTCACGGCCGTGGCGAGCGAGCACGCTCCGGCGGAGCACGCGGTCCGCCGGCTGATGCCGACAACAATCGTTCGGCTGGAGGAGCTCACCGCGGGCGACCTCGCGCCGCTTGGGATCCCGGAGCTCCACGAATCGACCGGCGGGAATCCGCGGCTTGTGACAGAGGCGATCTCAGCCAAGGCTCGCGGAGAGCTGTCGGTCGCGCTCGCCGAGGCGCTCCTCGCGCAGTGCCGCGCCGAGGGAGCCGAGGCGTATCGAGTCCTGCTCGCGGCCTCCGTGCTCGACCAGCCGTTCGAGCCGGAGGCGCTCGCGACGCTGCTTCGTGTCGATGAGGTCGAGCTGATCGAGGAGCTGGAGCGATTGTGCGCGCGTCGGATCCTTCGGATCGACGGCCTCCGCTTCCGCTTCCGCTACCAGCTCGTGGGCGAGGTGCTCCTCGCGAGTCTCTCGCCGGCGCGGCAGCGCTTGCTGCGCGAGCGCATTCACCAACCCGACAACGAAAGGGTGGTCGAGCGTGCAATCTGAGCGCGACCGGCTGTTCGAGCGCCTGTTCGAGGAGTCGAATGACTCGGCCTATCTGATGGACCCGATCGCGGGCCGGATCCTGGACGCGAACCGTGCCGGCTGCAACATGCTCGAATACACCCGCGAGGAGCTGCTCGCCACACCCGTCTCGGAGATCCACCCGGCGGAGCATGCCCAGATGCGCGAGTTCGTCGATCGTGTACTACGCGAACGGAGGGGCTCGACGATCAAGCTCACCTGCCGTACGAAGACGGGCGTCTACCTCCCGACGGAGATGACGTTTCACGCGTTCGAGAACAGAGGCCACCTCTACGTCCTCGGGTTGGTGCAAGACCGGAGCGAGCATCGCATGCGCCCTCGCGAAGACTGAGCCGCCACACAGGTCTCAGACAGTCCCGAGCGCGAGGCTTCGTGGCATGGCAACAAACCTCGCCGCCAACGCTCGTGCAGGCTCGTTCCTGCTCGAACTGCTCCATCTCGCCGGCTGGCAGCTGCAGGTTCGAGATAGCGACGGAGCACGGATCCGCGCAAGACGGGGTGTGGTTGAGCTCGAGGTCACCGGCGCCAGCCTCGCCGAAGCGGCCGGCACCGTCTTCGCGCGTGCGATGCGCTCCAGCCGCTCCAACCGAGGCAGCTGAGTCGTGGACGAGCTCGACACCCTCGACAGCGAATGGCGCCGCCTCGACGACGATCTCACTGTCCTGCGCTGGCGGACCGGGCGTTTGGTAGCGCTCGGGTACGAGTTGCGAGAGGCGGCCTTCCTCGCGATCTCGCAGATCGACGTCCACGAGCTCGAGCGGCTGATCGGGAGCGGCTGTCCGCCTGCGACCGCGGTTCGTATCGCTGGGTGATCTCGACGTCCACCAAATGAGAGTGGATCGGGCCCCGGCGTGCGACGCGCTCAGGTCGTGCTCAGGTGCCACTCAGGACCCCTCCGTACGCTCGGCGCCTTGTTACGGCATCGCCGAAAGGAGACCAAAGTGAGACTGTTGTCGAAGCGGCGGCTACTGCTCGCCGCCACGCTTGTGTTCGTCGCCGCCACAGCGGCGATGGGCAGCCAGGCCCTCGCGGGCGGGAAGGACGCGCCGGGCTCGGCCAAGGGACTGGGCCAACTGAGCGGCCTCCTCCCCCGCGACCATCTGACCACCGAAAGCGCGATTCAGGTGGACCTGAGCAAGGAGACGGTGCGCCTGCCGCTCTACAAGGGCGTCGCCTACAAGGGCACACCGAACCAGGAAACCGTCTGGTACGTGCTTCTCGACGCCTCCGACGTGGGGTTGGCTCACGACCTGGGCGTCAACTACGCGCCGAAGCTCGCCAACATCGCGATCGGCGATCCGGAGGCAGTACAGACGGTGACGCTCGAGTCGCCCACCCCCGAGCAGAACAAGTTCGGGCAAGCGGTCGTCGACTTCCAGGGGGCGCCGGACTTCAGCCCCACCAGGATCGCACAGCCGGGCCCAAACGGCTTCCCGCTCGCGAACTTCCAGCCCGGCGCCGTCGCCGGCCCCGGCTACAGCCCCTTCATCCGGATCGCAGGCTCCGACGTCGTGTACAACGCGCCGATCATCGCCACCGGCGACGGCCCCTTCGACGTCACGCATCACACGAACACCGGCGACCGCGTGCTCGGCGTCCACATCGCCGGGCCGCAGCCCCAAGGCCAGTATGAGGACAACTGGGCCGACCTGCTGTTCGTCAAGGGCTTCGACGCGGGCCAGCCGATTCTCTATCTGAGCACCGACGCCGGCCAGCCGTTGACCTCCGTGCTCGAGCGCTCGACCTACGTACCCGCGCTCGACAAGGCCGCGTACAACGGCGGCGACGACTTCCTCGGCTCCGCCCGCGAGCGGCTGTTCGGGTTCGTCAACGGCCAGACCGGCCCCGACAACCCGAACGCTCAGGGCTTC
>Ga0075425_100010021_pt1 | contig 10100 bp, 11 predicted proteins | sample SoiMethybrSBSTD4_FD_75300 | JGI IMG/M metagenome (GOLD analysis project Ga0075425, IMG submission 75300) | Bulk soil microbial communities from a Populus tree surrounding site in Tennessee, USA - Soil MetaG P. TD hybrid SBSTD4 | ecosystem: Environmental > Terrestrial > Soil > Tree plantation...
CGGACCATCCGGCCGTGATGGTCTATCCGCGGCAGGACTACCGCGATCCCGATCTCGACCGCTTCTACGCGCTCGGCATCGATGCGTTCCGCGTCACGCAGGAGATGCTCTCCGGCAAGCCGATCACGACGCTCGACGGGGTCATCGGCCGCCTGACGCTGGGCGCGGACCACCAGTTCTCGCGCACGCTGACGGCCGCACAGTTCAGCGAGGGCAAGATCAGGATCACGGGCGAACCCCGTGAGCCGCGGTGAGGCCGCCGAAGCCTTTGCCGCGCGGTTCCTGGAGGCGCGCGGACTGACGATCGTCGCCCGCAACTACCGCTGCAGGTTCGGCGAGATCGACCTCGTCGCGCGGAGCGGCAGCACCCTGGTTTTCGTCGAAGTGCGCGCCCGCGCCTCGGACGCCTTCGGCGGCGCCGCCGCCAGCATCACGACGGCGAAGCGCCAGCGCCTGGTGAGGACGGCGCGGCACTATCTCGCGCAACGGGGTGGGCAGCGCGCGTGCCGCTTCGACGTCGTGCTCCTTTCAGGGGCTCTCCCCCGGGTCGAGTGGATCCAGAACGCGTTTGGTGAATGAGGGGGCCCCTCGGGCCTGCCCCGGGCCGCCCGCAGGCGAAATAGGGCGCTAAACCCCCCTTTCTCGCCGCTATCCCCGCCCGGCGCCCGTGCGAACCTTGCGCGCTACCGCTTCCTGTCTGCGAGCCATGAGCACAGGTGTCTCGAAAACGCTTCGATACGTCGGAATGTCCGCGGCGCTGTGCATCGTCGTCGCGCTCATTTCGCTCGGCGCGTGGCGGGTGACGGGAAACTTCACGGAGGCGCGGATCGCCGAGCTCGTGGAGAACGAGGTCCGCGACACCGAGCGGGCGGCGGAGGCCATCGGGCGCATCATCGAGAGCCGCTTCGCGTTCCTGCGCGGCGTGCCCGCCCTGCTGGCCGACGAAGACGCCGTGCGCAGCGCCGTCGCGAACGGATCCGATTCGAAATCGGCCGCGGCAAGCCGTCGCCTCGCCCGGACGACGCGCGAGCTCGAGCTCACCGCGGTCTGGCTCATGGACAGAAACGGCGTCGGCATCGCCGCGAGCAACTTCGAAAAGCCGGAAACGCTCGTGGGAACCCGCTTTCCCGACCGGGAGTACTTCCTGGCCGCGAAGCGCGGCGAGCGGGGACAGCAGTACGCGGTAGGCCGCCGCTCGTTCACTCCCGCCCTGTTCTTTTCGGCTCCGGTTTTCGCCGGCGGCGAGTTCGCCGGCGCCGTCGTCGTCAAGATCGATATCCCGCGGCTCTCGGAGTGGGTGAGAGGCACGGACTCGTTCGTCACGGACGAGAACGGCGTCATCATCCTCGCGAGCGACAGCCGGCTGGAAAACCGCATCCTGCCCGGTTCGCTGGCGCGCGGCATGCCCGCCGAGGCGCGCAACGCGCTCTATCACCGGACGGAATTCGCGGAGCTGCGGTTGAGCGCCGCGGGCGATCAGCGGCATCCGCGGCTCATCCACTTCAACAACGAGCCCTTGCCCTACGTGGTCGCCCACGTCCCCGTGTCCGGGGCAAAGCTCACGGCACACACGCTGTCGCGAGTGGACCAGATCGACAGGATGCGAACGGACCGCATGACCGCCTTCTACCTGATCGCGTTCGGCGGCATCGCGAGCGCGGCGCTGGTCCTGGTCGCGATCCTCCAGGTACGGCGCAGCAACACGCACCGCGCCGAGTTGAGCGCCGCGAATGCGACGCTGTCCGACCTGAACGAACGCCTCGAGCACGAAGCGAGCACCGACACGCTCACGCTCTGCGCGAACCGCCGGCGCTTCATCGAGGTGCTGGAGGTCGAGCTGGCCCGGGCCAAGCGGCACGGCAACGCGTTGAGCCTGCTCGTGGCCGACATCGACCATTTCAAGCGGGTGAACGACGTCTACGGCCATGCGGCGGGCGACCTCGCCTTGCGCCACTTTGCCGCCATTGCGGCGCGATCGATCCGCAGCGAGGACCTGCTGGCACGCCTCGGCGGAGAGGAGTTCGTCGTGCTCCTTCCCGAGACCGATCAGGCGAGCGCCCTCGTCCTGGCGGACCGGATTCGCGCGGCCATCGAGGCGACGCCCCTGGCGCTGCCGGCCGGCCGGATCGCGATGACGGTCAGCATCGGGGTCGGGACGCTGAACGTGAACGAAGGAACGCCTGAATCGCTCCTTCAGTGCGCGGACAAGGCCCTCTACATGGCGAAGGAAGACGGACGCAACCGCGTCGTGCCCTGGACGCTCCCCCTGGCAGCCTGAAAACCGGCGCCCCTGAGGTACAATGCGGGCGCATGGACCTCATCACCCGCATCACCGAGAACTTTTCCGAGAGCGCGCATCTAAAGCTGCAGGCTATGGATGCGCTGGCGGGGCCGATCGCGGCCGCCGCGGAGCGCATGGTCCAGTGCCTGAGACAGGACGGGAAGATCATGAGCTGCGGCAACGGGGGTTCCGCGGCGGACGCGCAGCACTTTTCCGCCGAGATGCTGAACCGGTTCGAGATGGAGCGTCCCGGACTGGCGGCGATCGCGTTGACGACCGATTCCTCGACCCTCACCTCCATCGCCAACGACTACGACTTCGAGCAGGTCTTCTCCAAGCAGGTGCGCGCGCTGGGACAGCCCGGGGACATGCTGCTCGCGATCTCCACGAGCGGCAACTCCCGCAACGTCATCGCGGCGGTCGAAGCGGCCCATGAGAGCCGCGTCGGCGTCGTCGCGCTGACGGGGCACCACGGCGGCAGGATGGGCGAGCTCCTGATGTCCTCCGACATCCACATCTGCGTGCCCGCGCAGAGCACGGCGCGTATACAGGAGGTGCATCTGCTCACGCTTCACTGCCTGTGCGATGCGATCGATTGCCTGTTACTCGGAGTGGAATGATGCCAATGGCGCGGTATTCGAGAGCTTTTTTGCGGGATGCCTTGCGGCGTCGCCCGATCCTCGCGCTCCTCGCGGCGGCGCTCCTTTCGCAGGGCTGCGCCCCGCTGATCGTCGGCGGCGCGGCGGCGACGGGCGTCATGGTCGGCGAAGACCGCCGCACGGTCGGCACGATCACCGAGGACACGGCGATAGAGACGAAGGCCTCCTCGCGCATCGGCGACGGCCTCAAGGGCAACATCCACGTCAACATAACGAGCTACAACGGCACCGTGCTCTTGACGGGCGAAGTGCCCGACGCCGCCGCCAAGGACCAGGCCGCGCGCATCGCGCAGGGCGTCGAGAAGGTGCGCTCGGTCTACAACGAGCTCGCGGTCGCGCCGGTCACGCCGCTCTCGGTGCGCACGAACGACACGGTCACCACCTCGAAGGTCAAGGCGCGCTTCGTGGACGGCCAGAGGTTCAATCCCCTGCACGTCAAGGTCGTCACGGAAAACGGCGTGGTGTACCTCCTCGGGCTCGTGAACAAAAAGGAAGCCGCCGACGCGACCGAGATCACCCGCACGACGAGCGGGGTCAACAAGGTCGTGCGGCTCTTCGAGTACCTCGATTGAAGGAGTGACTCGTGACTCGTGCCCCGAAGAGGGGTAGATGAAGCATGAACTCGTGACGGGTGTCAGGATGTCGGATCACGGATCACGCGTCACGGGGCACGCCGTTTCCGTCCCGTTCGAAGCCAAGATCTGCCCTCCCGCTGAGCTTGCCGGCCGCCTGCGCGGCCTCGCCCGGCCGCTGGCGTTCACCAACGGCGTGTTCGACATCGTTCACCGCGGCCACGTCACCTGCCTCGCGCAGGCCCGCGCGCTCGGCGCGAGCCTCGTGCTCGCGCTGAACTCCGATGCCTCCGCGCGCCGCCTCGGAAAGGGCGAGGACCGGCCGGTGAATCCGCTGCCGGACCGGCTCGCGGTCGCCGCGGCGCTGGAAGCGGTGACCCTCGTCACCTGGTTCGAGGAAGACACGCCGCTCGAGCTGATCAAGACCGTGAGGCCCGAGGTGCTGGTGAAGGGCGGCGACTGGAAGGAGGACGCGATCGTCGGCGCGGCGGAAGTGCGAAGCTGGGGCGGGACCGTGCACTCGATCCCGTTCGTGCATCAACGGTCGACGACGGATGTGATTGCCCGCCTCCGCGGCAAGCAAGACTGAACCGCCACGACGCCAAATTCAGATCAGTAGTTTTTCTACCTCTACGCCTGCACAATTGCGATTGGACCTTCCTGGCGGTCTGCGCGTCTTGGCGGTTCGAATTTCGCGCTGTGCCTGCTCGGCCGGCTGAACGAATCCCAACTCGACCTGGAATCCCAGCCGGTCGCGGTAGAACGCAATCGACTCCGCCAGGTCCGCCACCCGAAACACCGGGGCGATATAGGCGAGGCATCGCCCCGCCGGCGGATGGTCAGGACGAGTCACGAGTCACCATTCACGAGTCACCCCTTCGACGCGGTTGGCGGACACGACATCGCCTTCAGCTCGCTCGCCGGAAACTCCTGCTGCAGCGCCGCCAGCCGCGCCACCGTGGCTTCGTCCGGCTCGCGGACGAGGAACACCGTCTGCTTGAGGAAGTTCTCGCGCCGCTCGGCGACGGCCGAGCGCACGCCGCGCTCCTTCAACTTCGCCAGAAACCCCTGCGCCGCCTCGTCGGTCCGGAAGATGCCGAGGGAGATCGCATTGCGCCACTGCGCCGATTCCTGCACGACGAAGAAATCGTTGACACCGAGCGCCTTCAGCTCGCCGATCTTGCGGTCCGTTTCCGATTTGGTCTTGAGCGGCGGCACGTAGACCCAGAAGCCGCCCGCGTCGGTCACGGTGCGCTCCACGCGGTCCTGCGGCAGCTCGAGCCGCGCGAGGGCCGTGTCGGCACGCGCGACGCCCGGGCCCGCAAAGACGCCCCATTCCACGCAGGCGGCCGGGACCGCCGCCGTCCGCTCGGCCGGGCCCTTTGCCGCGGGCGCCGGTTTCGCCCGGTCGGGGGCGCTCTTCCCGGATGCCTTGATGACCTTGATTCTCTCCGGGCCCACTTCCAGCTGCGTGACCTGCGCGCGCATCGCGCTCTCGCCCGCGAACTGCGCGTAGGCGAAGAACGCCAGGTTGGCGAGAATGAGCGCGAGGAAGAGGAGTCTCACGGATTTTCCCTGTCGAGGGCAATGCGCAGCAGGCCCTCGAGGACCAGATTATCCACAACCTCCATCGGTACGTTAAGCGCGGGAACGACCGCCTCCGCGGCGCCGCCGGAGAGGACGACGAGTGGCGTCGGCCCGCCCGCCTCGCGCATGAAGCGCTGCATGCGCTCTATCGCGCCCGCGAGCGCGTTGATCGAGCCGCTCGCCATGGCGTCGGCGGTGCGCGCAGGAAAGAACGCGAACTTCCCGGCCTGGGGCTTGAGCCCCGCCGTGTTGCGCGCGAGCGAGCTTCGCATCAGGTCCGGGCCGGGCACGATCATGCCGCCCAGGAACACGCCGTCGCCGGTCAACGCGTCCACCGTCATGGTCGTCCCGACGTTGACGACCACGCAGGCGCCGTGAAAGAGGCCCCACGCCCCGATCAGGGCTGCCCACCGGTCGGCACCCAGCTGGGCGGGCCGGTCGTACGAGCTCACCACGCCGCATTGCCGCGCGCGGCTCGCGACGAACCGCAGCGGCAGGGCGAGCCGCCGGGCCGCGGCCGCCAGCACGCGTTGCACCCCTTCGCCGGCGACGTTGCAGCCCACGGCGGCCTGCGCGGGCGCGAGCTTCACCCAGCGGGCTCCTATCGCCCCGGCGCGCGCGGTCGCGATCCAGTCCTGCACGAGCCATCCCTCCCCGTCGTGCAGTCCCCACTTGATGCGGGTGTTGCCGGCGTCTATTGCGAGGACTCTCATGCGCTTCCCGAAGGGCGTGACTCGTGACTCGTGACTCGTGGCGCGCTCTCCAATGCTTGAAACGGATCACGGATCACGGGTCACTCCTTCGCGCTCGGGCCGCAGGCTGATCTCTCCACTATGAAAGCGCTTCAGCCCCGCGGGCGTCTCGAGCACGAGGGCGCCGTCGCTCGCGACGCCGCGCGCCAGCCCCGCCTCGCTGCGGCCATCGGGCAGCAGCAGGGTAACGGGCCTGTCCTGCTGCGCGTGCCGGCTCTCCCATTCGGGGCGGAACGGGGCGAAGCCTTCCGCGGCGAACAGGGCGAGCGCGCCGTCGAGCTCCGTAAGCAGCACGGCGAGGAGCGCATTGCGATCCACCGGCCCCTCGAGGAAGCCTTCGAGGTCGGCGGCCGGCTGGTCGATGCCGAGCCGGACGGCGGGGGAGAGGGCGACGTTGATTCCCACGCCGATCACCGCCGCTCCCGGTCCCAGCACGTCGCCCGCCATCTCGATCAATATGCCGCCCAGCTTGCCGTCCTGCGTCACGATATCGTTGGGCCACTTGAGTGCGATCCCCGCCCCCGCGAGCTCGGCGAGCCCGCGCGCGAGCGCGACCCCCACCGCCAGGCTCAATCCCGACAGCATTCCCGCCCCCTGCGCGAACCGCCACAGCAGCGAAAACGTGAGCCCGCCGCCTATCCCCGCCTGCCACGCCCGCCCGCGCCGGCCGCGGCCGGCGGACTGCCACTCCGCCGCGATCACCGTGCCGCCCGGCGCGCCCGCCGCCGCCCGCTCGAGCATGAGCGCGTTGGTGGATGCCGCGACCGTGCGCACCTCGACCGAGAACCGCGCGGCGACCGGCCCCAGGCGGCGCTCTATGGCGGCGCGATCGAGCAGCGACAGGGCGCGCGCGAAGCGGTAGCCGCGGCCGCGCACCTTGTACACGGTGCCGCCCATCGCCTCCACCTCGCGCACTGCATTCCACACGCTCGCGCGCGAGACGCCGAGCGCCCGCGCGAGCGCGACACCCGAATGAAACTCGCCGTCCGCCAGGAGCCGCAGCAGGCCCGCCGTCGCGGGCTTCACGCGCGTTTGTTGTTGAGCCGGGTTCTGCGCCACAACGCATCACGCGCCTGTATATGAAATAGGTTCTAGAATAGCCGAAATCCCGGCGGACGAGTCCGTGACCCATACTCCCGCGATCGAGCGCAGAGCGAAGGACAACGTCAAGCGCTCGCTGTTCCAGGGCGACAGCATGCTCGAGAGCATGCTGGTAGGCATCGCGCTCGCGGCAGACGGCAACCTTGCGTGGCTCAACGAAACCTTCGCGCGGATGCTGGGATACGAGCGCGACGAGCTGGCCGGGCAGCCTACCGCCCTGCTGTCCCCGGAAGGCGAGAGCTCCGACGTGCTCGGGTCGGCCGCCTATCCCCTGCTGCGCTCCGGGCGCGCCCACGTTTCCGAGCAGCAGCTCAAGCGGAAGGACGGCTCGCTCATCTGGGTGCACTGCTCGGGCAGCGCGCTCGATCCGAAGAGCCCGGCGCAGGGCACCGTCTGGACCAGCGTCGACATCACCGAGCGCAAGGAGCTGCAGGAAAGCCTCCAGCGCTCGCTCGCGGAGCGCGACGTCATACTGCAGAGCACGCTCGTCGGCATCGCTTTTTCCGTCAACCGGCGCCATCTGTGGGTGAACGAGACCTTCGCGCGCATGATGGGCTACCCGCGCGAGGAGCTGATCGGGCAGCTCTCGGTAGTGCATTTTCCCGACGTGGAAAGCTACGAGACGTTCGGCAACACCGCGTACCGGATACTCGCCTCCGGCCGGCCGTGCGTCACCGAGCGCTGGCAGAAGCGCAAGGACGGCTCGCTGATCTGGTGCCAGATCTACGGCAACTACGTGGACCCCGACGATCTTGCGAAGGGCACGATCTGGACCTACCAGGACATCACCGAGCGCAAGCACGCGGAGGAGGACGTGCGCCGCGCGCTGGAGAAGGAGCGCGAGCTGAACGAGCTGAAGTCGCGGTTCGTGGCCATGACTTCCCACGAGTTCCGCACGCCGCTCGCCACCATACTGTCCTCGGCCGAGCTGCTGGAGCAATACGCGGACCGGCTGCCGCCCGGGGAAAAAGAGGAGCTCTACGGAGCCATCAAGGCGAACGTCGAGCGCATGACCCGCATGCTCGACAACGTGCTCACCATCGGAAGAGCCGAAGCGAACATGCTCCAGTTCTCGCCGGCGCCCACCGACCTGGCGCGGTTCTGCGCGCAGCTCGCGGGCGAGATGCGGATCTCCGCGGGCGGGCGGCACACGATCGAGTTCACCTACGAGGGGCTGAGCGGCCCGGTGCGGGTGGACGACAAGCTGCTGCGCCACGCCCTCTCCAACCTGCTCTCGAATGCGATCAAGTACTCGCCCGACGGCGGCAGGGTCGAGCTGCGCGTGAGCGTGGGCGCGCATGAGGCCCGCTTCGACGTGCGCGACGAGGGCATAGGCATACCGCCCGAGGACCAGGCGCGCGTCTTCGAAACCTTTCACCGCGCGCACAACGTCGGCACCATCGCGGGCACCGGCCTGGGACTCGCCATCGTCAAGAAGTCGCTCGAGCTGCACGGGGGCTCGATAGCGGTCGAGAGCGTGCCGGGACTGGGGACGACGTTCCGGGTTACGATTCCCCTCGGTTGAAGAACAGGGAGCCGCAGATCAACACGGATGAACACAGATAGTTCAGGCTCCACGGGTACCGTGACCTCGGGGATTTCGACATCCGTGTTTATCCGTGTTCATCTGTGGTTGCAGAGGTCTTAAGCCATGGCGAAGATACTGGTGATCGAGGACGAGCCCGACCTGCGGGCCAACGTCGCGCGCCTTCTCAAGGCCGAGGGCTACGACGTCCTCACGGCGGAGAACGGCGTGGCCGGGGCGGAGATGGCGCTCGCGCAGCAGCCCGATCTCATCATCTGCGACATCGCGATGCCGGAGATGGACGGCTTCGGCGTGCTGTTCTCGCTGCGCGAGAACGTCACGACCGCGCACGTGCCGTTCATCTTCCTCACCGCCAGCACGCGTACCTACGACCGGAACTTCGGGGTCGAGCTCGGCGCCAACGACTACATCACCAAGCCCTTCAAGCTCCAGGACCTGCTGGAGGCGGTGAAGAAACGCGTATAGGGAATGGCGCGGGCTCGCGCGCGCCGATTGCCGCTGGTGCAGGACTACAATAGGCGGGTAAGGCCGATACCAAGGAGAACAGAATGAGAAGCGTCGTCGCAAGTGTCCTGGGTTGTACGTTTATGATTTTGAGCGGGGCGACTCCCGCTCAAAATTATCCGTCGAAGCCGATACGCATCATCGTGCCCTACCCGCCGGGCGGCACCTCCGACATCATGACGCGGATGATCGGCCAGAAGCTCACCGAGTCCTGGGGACAGTCCATTCTCGCCGACAGCCGCCCGGGCGCGGCAGGCATCATCGGGGTGGAGCTGACCGCCCGCGCGCCGGCCGACGGCTACACCCTCGTGCTCATGGACGTGGGCAATCTGACCATCATGCCCAGCGTGTTCCGCAAGCTGCCCTTCGACATGGTCCGCGATCTGGCGCCGGTCGGCATGGTCACCTATTCGCCGCACCTGCTGTCCGCACATCCCGCCGTGCCTGCCAACAACGTGAAGGAGCTGATCGCGCTCGCGAAGAAGCAGCCGGGGAAGCTGAATTACGCCACCGGCCTCGGCACCGCGCCGCACTTCGCCGGGATGCTGTTCACGCAGCGCGCCGGCATCAAGTGGACCGACGTGCCGGGCAAGGGTGGTCAACAGTCCATGCTGCAAGTCCTGACGGGCGAGTGCGACATCCTTTTTCTCGGCATATTGCAGTCGATCGCGCACGTGAAGAGCGGCAGGGCGAAGGCGCTGGCCATATCGAGCGCCAAGCGCGACCCTTCGCTGCCGGACGTGCCCACGGTCGGGGAGACACCGGGTCTGGAGGGCTTCGTGACGGGCTCGTGGCAGGGCATCCTCGCGCCGGCGAAGACGCCGCCCGATATCGTCGCCAAGGTCAGCGCGGAAGTCAGCCGCATCATGAACCTTCCCGACATCAAGGCAAAGCTGGCTGACCAGGGCACCGCGCCGCTCGTGATGAATCCCGCCGAGTTCGGCAAGTGGCTCGTCGAGCAGCGGGACCGCTGGGCGAAGCTCGTCAAGGAGACGGGGTTCAAGCCGCTGGAGCAATGACGCGGTGACCAGTGAACGGTGACCGGTAGTAGCGAGCACGGACGGAGGGATGAGTCGGTCCGACTTCATCCCTCATCCT
>Ga0075425_100010023_pt1 | contig 10099 bp, 9 predicted proteins | sample SoiMethybrSBSTD4_FD_75300 | JGI IMG/M metagenome (GOLD analysis project Ga0075425, IMG submission 75300) | Bulk soil microbial communities from a Populus tree surrounding site in Tennessee, USA - Soil MetaG P. TD hybrid SBSTD4 | ecosystem: Environmental > Terrestrial > Soil > Tree plantation...
GACACCCGGCGGGTCCGGGACTTCGCGGCCCGGAACCGGCTCCCGTACCGCTGGCTGGACCTGGAGGCCGACCCGTCCGCCGAGGCCGTGGCGGCCCAGTTCGGTATGACGCCGCAGGACACCCCGCTGGTGATCGTGCACGGGCGGCTGCTCCGCAACCCCAGCAACGCCGAGCTGGCCGCCGCGATCGGGCTCCCGGCGCCGAGTGAGCCGCAGGCCAGCTGCGACCTGCTCGTGGTCGGGTCCGGGCCCGCGGGCCTGTCCGCCGCGGTGTACGGTGCCTCGGAAGGGATGCGGGTCATCGTCCTGGACACCACCGCCGCCGGGGGCCAGGCCGGGACCTCGTCGCAGATCGAGAACTACCTCGGCTTCCCGTCGGGCATCTCCGGCGCCGAACTCGCGGAGCGGGCACTGCTCCAGGCGCAGAAGTTCGGCGCCCGGTTCGCCGTCCCGGCCGAGGCCACCTCCATCGAGCAGGACGACGGTCACTACCGGGTGCGCCTCGGCGACGGGACCAGCCTGACCAGCGCCCTGGTGGTCCTGGCCACCGGGGTCAGGTACCGCAGGCTCGACGTGCCGCGCGCGGACTACTTCGAGAAGATGAGCATCTACTACGCGGCGTCGCAGGCGGAGGCCCTGGTGTGCGCCGGGGACCCGGTGGCCATCGTCGGCGGCGGCAACTCGGCCGGGCAGGCGGCGGTCTTCCTATCCGCGCACGCTACCGAGGTCACGCTCATCGTCCGCGAAGGCGACCTGGGCGAGCACATGTCCCGCTACCTCGTCGACCGGATCGCGCGGATTCCGAACGTGCATGTCATGACCAGCACCGAGGTCCGGGAACTGCACGGCGAGGCGGCGCTGGAGGCCGTTACCGTCACCGACAACCGGACCGGCACGCGGCGCACCATCGACGCCCGGGCGCTGTTCGTCTTCATCGGCATGGCCCCGTGCACGGGCTGGCTCGGCGGGCTGGTCGACCTCGATGACCACGGATTCGTCCGCACCGGGCCAGGTTCGGACGGAGCCGAGCGCTCGCTGCTGGAGACCAGCCAGCCCGGCATCTTCGCGGTCGGCGACGTGCGCGCCGGCTCGGCCAAACGAGTCGCCACGGCCGTAGGCGAGGGCGCGATGGCGATCCGGCTTGCTTTCGAACGAACACGCCCCACCTAGGAGGTAACGGCGATGCCCGTGATGGGCTTTACCAAGTTCGAGCGCTTCTTCCGTGCCGCCGGCGGCGTCGACGTCGACCGGGACGACATCAAGCGGTACCTCGATTTCGTCAACGACGCGCTCTACGACCTGCTGCTCATCGGCCAGGCCACGGCGAAGGCGAACGTCCGCGACGTCATCCTGCCCTGGGACCTGCCGGTCACCAAGGGGCTGCAGGAAAGCGTGCACGCCTTCGAGCGCCTCGAAGAGGAGATCGAGCTCCGCCCCATCCTCGAATCGCTGGCCGCGCGGCCCCCGCTGGATGCCGCGCTGGCCGATGACACCCAGGCCAGACTCCCGTTGCTCTTCGGGGGCATCAGCGTCGCCCTGGCCCGGATGTTCACGCTCATCGATGCCGAGGTGAAGGCCGTGCACACCGGGGAATGGGAACGCACGTTCAGCCTGTTCCGGCTGCTCATCTGAGCCGGACAGGCCAGGACTACCAGGATGGTGGATGTGCCCGCCGCCCCTCGCGGGAAGCATGGGGGTATTCCGACAGTCACGTTTCCAGCCTCAGGAGAATTCATGGCAGCGCTCCCGGTCCGCCGCGGCGGACGGAACACGATGGTCGTCAGCCCTTCCCGCGAGTTCGAGGACATCTACGAGCGCATGGGCCAGCTGATGAACTTCGCGTTCGGCCTGACCCCCGCCGCCCTGGCCGACATGCCCTGGGTTCCGACCGCAGACCTGTCCGAAACCGACGACGCCTACGTGGTCAAGGCCGAACTGCCCGGCGTGAACAAGGACCAGGTCAACATCCAGCTTCAGGACCGTGAGCTGGTCATCAGCGGCGAGGTCCCCGAGCCCGAGAACGGCAACGGCAGCCGCCGCCACCGCAGCTCGCGTCGCACCGGCCAGTTCGAGCTCCGGACCTACCTGCCCGGCGACGTCAACGCCGACGCGGTCACCGCGCAGCTCTCGGACGGCATCCTGACCGTGACCGTACCGAAGTCCGAGGCCGCCAAGCCGCGCAAGATCGAGATCGCCGGCTGAGCACGACTTCCTGCGCGCTCCCGGATCGGCCCAGGATGCCGGGAGCGCGCGGGGCCAGGCCTGAGCATTAGCGGGTTAAGAAGCAGGAGGCAGTGATGGCAATTGCAGTCGGTATCGATCTCGGCACCACCAACTCCGTGATCGCCGCCACGCAGGGCGGCCAGACCACGGTGATACCGAACGCGGAGGGGGCACGGACCACGCCCTCGGTCGTGGCGTTCACCCCGCAGGGCGAGCGCCTGGTCGGCCAGCTCGCCCGGCGGCAGGCGATCCTGAACCCGAAGGGGACGATCTACTCCGCCAAGCGGTTCATCGGGCGCCGTTACGACGAGGTGACCAGCGAGCTGAACGCCGTGTCGTTCGACGTGGTCCCCGGCCCGGACGGCGCGGTGCGGTTCAAGATCCAGGACCGGCTGTACGCGCCGGAGGAGATATCCGCGCTCGTGCTCCGCAAGCTCGTCGAGGACGCGTCGAAGTTCCTCGGCGAGAAGATCACCGAGGCCGTCATCACCGTGCCGGCCTACTTCAACGACGCCCAGCGCCAGGCGACCAAGGACGCGGGCCGGATCGCCGGCCTGGAGGTCCTGCGCATCATCAACGAGCCCACGGCCGCGGCCCTGGCTTACGGCCTGGACAAGAAGAAGAGCGAGACGGTCCTGGTCTATGACCTGGGCGGCGGGACCTTCGACGTGAGCATCCTGGACATCGGCGACGGCGTGGTCGAGGTGCGCGCCACCGCGGGTGACACCCACCTGGGCGGGGACGACTTCGACCGGCGCATCGTCGACTACCTGGCCGATGAGTTCAAGAAGGACAACGGGATCGACCTGCGGTCCGACCCGCAGGCGCTGCAGCGCCTGTTCGAGGCGGCCGAGAAGGCCAAGGTGGAACTGTCCGCGGTGACCCAGACCACGATCAGCCTGCCGTTCATCACCGCGGACGCCTCCGGGCCCAAGCATCTCAACACCACGCTGATGCGCTCGACCTTCGAGCAGATCACCGCCGATCTCATCGAGCGCACGGTCGGGCCCGTCCGCCAGGCCATGTCCGACGCCAAGCTGACCGACGCCGACCTCGACGAGGTGATCCTGGTCGGCGGGTCCACCCGGATCCCGGCCGTGCAGAGCCTGGTGCGCCGGCTGACCGGCGGCAAGGACCCGAACATGACCGTCAACCCGGACGAGGTGGTGGCGATCGGCGCGGGCATCCAGGCGGCCGTGATCAAGGGCGAGCTCAAGGACGTGGTGCTGCTCGACGTGACGCCGCTGTCGCTCGGCATCGAGACCATGGGCGGGGTCATGACCAAGGTCATCGAGCGCAACACCACGATCCCGGCCCGCCGCACCGAGGTGTTCAGCACCGCCGAGGACAACCAGTCGGCGGTCGACGTGGTGGTCCTGCAGGGGGAACGGGAACGCGCCGCGGACAACCGGGTGCTGGGCCGGTTCCGGCTGGAGAACATCCGTCCCGCCCCGCGGGGCGTCCCGCAGATCGAGGTCACGTTCGACATCGACGCGAACGGGATCCTGAACGTCTCGGCCCGGGACAAGGACACCGGGACCGAGCAGCGGATCACCATCAGCGAGAGCTCCAACCTGGACCAGTCCGAGGTGGAGCGCATGATCGCCGACGCCGAGCAGCACCGCGACGAGGACCGGCGGCTGCGTGAGCTGACCGACGCCCGGAACGCGCTGGACACCGCGGCCTACCAGGTCGAGCGCGTGGCGACCGAGCGCGGGGACGCGGTGCAGGTGCACGAGAAGGCGCGGGCCGAGAACCTCGTCGCCGACGCCAGGCAGGCGCTCAAGGACGACAGCACCCCGCTGGACCGGCTGCGCAGCCTGACCGCCGAGCTGCAGCAGGTCTACCAGTCCCTGGCCACGGCGGGCCCGGGCGCGCAATCCGGACCCGACGGCCCCGGCCCGCAGGACGGCGGCGGCCCGCGATCCGGCTCCGGGGGTTCCGGGGTCGCCGGCGATGACGACGACGTGATCGACGCCGAGTTCACCCCGAGCGAGTGAGCAGGCCGATGAGTGAGGCGGCCGAGAACAGCGGCCCGGGGCCCGGCACCGACACGTCGACCGGTCCCGTGCCGGAGCCCGCTACCGCCGGGCAGGCGGCGCGGATCGCCGAGCTCGAGGATCTGCGCCTGCGGGCCCTGGCCGACCTGGACAACGTGCGCAAGAGATGCGCCGCCCAGGTCAACCGGGCCGAGGCGGAGGCCAGGGCCGCGGTCACCCGGCAGTGGCTGGCGGTGGTCGACAACCTGGACCTGGCGCTGGAGCACGCCGAGGCCGATCCGGCCAGCATCATCGACGGCGTCCGGGCGGTCCGGGCGCAGGCCCTGGACATTCTGGCCCGCCTGGGCTTCGCGCGCCGTGACGACCGCGGCGCCAGGTTCGATCCGGCCCGGCACGAGGCGGTGGCCTCCCGGCCCGACCCGGAGGCCGAGGCCGACGTGGTGGCCGAGGTCGTCCGGCCCGCTTACGGCGAAGGGGACCATCAGCTGCGGCCGGCGCAGGTGGTGGTAGCCCGGCCGGGTTGATGGGGCCGGGCTGATGGCCGACGGCGACGACTTCTACCAGATCCTGGGCGTCCCGAGGGACGCTAGCCAGGAGGACATCCAGCGCGCCTACCGCAAGCTGGCCCGGACCTACCACCCGGACGTCAACCACGATCCGGGAGCCGAGGACCGGTTCAAGGAGGCCTCGGAGGCCTACGACGTCCTGTCCGATCCGCAGACGCGGCGCCGTTACGACGCGTTCGGGCGTGACTTCCGGCAGGTTCCCGAGGACGTCGATCCCGAGACGTGGCGGCGTGCCCGGGCCGGCCCGCGGGCTGGCGCCGGCGCCGGGGCGGGCCGGGGCGAGCCCGGCGGGTTCAGCTTCAGCGAGGACGACATCGATCTCGATGACCTGCTGGGCGGCATCTTCGGCGGCCGGTTCGGCGGGGCCCGGCGGGGCCGGGGCCCCGTGGGTCCGATCCCGGGCGCCGACCAGGAGGCCGAGATCGAGCTCACCGTCGAGGAGGCCTACCGTGGCGGGCGCAGGTCCGTCACGCTGTCCAGCGACGGCACCCGCCGCTCCTTCGACGTCACGATACCGGCCGGGGTGACCGACGGGCAGCGGATCCGGCTGGCCGGGCAGGGCGGCCGCGGCAGCGACGGGGCGCGCACCGGCGACCTGTACCTCATCGTGCGGATCGCGCCCCACCCGCGCTACCGCCTCGACGGGCGTGACCTGTACGTCGAGTTGCGCCTCGCGCCCTGGGAGGCCGCCCTCGGCACGTCGGCCGCCCTGGATACCCCGGGCGGCGAGGTCAAGGTCAAGGTCCCGGGCGGGACGTCGAGCGGCCGGCGGATCCGGCTGGCCGGCCGCGGCCTGCCGAACCCCAGGGGGAAGGCGGGCGACCTGTACGCGGAGGCGAGGATCATGGTGCCGGCCCGGCTCTCGCGCGCCGAGCGGCGGCTGTTCGAGCAGCTGGCCGCCGAATCCGATTTCGACCCGAGGAAGCAGCGGTGAGCTACGTCATAGTCCGCGCCGCGCGGCTGAGCCTGGAGGAGTTCGCCGTGCTGTCGGGCCTGCACCCGGACCTGATCCGCAGGCTGGTCGCCCTCGGGCTCATCGAGGGGCACCGCGACGCGGCGGGCGCGCTCTGGTTCTCCCGGAGCGAGCTCGCCGCGGTGGCCCGGATGCAGCGCCTGCGCGCGGGCTTCGCGCTCAACTACGCGGCCATCGGGCTGGTCACCGACCTGCTCGACCGGATCGCGGTACTCGAAGCGGCCCTACGCGCCGCCCAGCGCCGAGGAAGGTAAACATGGATCCCAGCCACCTGACGCAGAAATCAGCCGAAGCGCTCCACGACGCGCAGACCAAGGCGCTCCGCTTCGGGCACACCGAGGTCGACGGCGAGCACCTGCTGCTGGCGCTGCTCGACCAGGCCGAGGGCATCGCTCCCCGGCTGCTGAGCCAGGCCGGCGCCGATCCGGACCGGCTGCGAACGGCGCTGGAGGCCGAGCTGGCGCGGCGCCCCCGGGTCAGCGGCCCGGGCGTGAGCCCGGGACAGGTCCACGTCACGCAGCGGCTGTCCCGCCTGCTCGACGCGGCCCAGCAGGAGGCGAACCGGCTCAAGGACGAGTACGTCTCGGTCGAGCACCTGCTCCTGGCGCTGCTCGCCGAGGGGCCGACCACCGCGGCCGGCCGCCTGCTCCAGGCCGACGGCCTGACCCGGGACGGCTTCCTGGAGGCGCTGACCAAGATCCGCGGCAACCAGCGGGTCACCTCGGCCACGCCGGAGGGGGCTTACGAGGCGCTGGCCAAGTACGGCCGGGACCTGGTCGACGACGCGGCCAGCGGCAGGCTCGACCCGGTCATCGGCCGGGACGCCGAGATCAGGCGTGTCATCCAGATCCTGTCCCGCAAGACCAAGAACAACCCGGTCCTGGTCGGCGACCCGGGCGTGGGCAAGACCGCCATCGTGGAGGGCCTGGCCCAGCGGATCAACAGCGGTGACGTGCCCGAAGGGCTGCGGGACAAGACGATCTTCAGCCTCGACATGGGCGCCCTGGTGGCCGGGGCCAAGTACCGCGGCGAGTTCGAGGAGCGGCTCAAGGCCGTCCTGTCCGAGGTCAGGGCCGCGGAAGGACGCATCCTGCTGTTCATCGACGAGCTGCACACGGTCGTGGGCGCGGGCGCCGCCGAGGGAGCCATGGACGCGGGCAACATGCTCAAGCCGATGCTGGCCCGCGGCGAGCTGCACCTGATCGGCGCCACGACCCTGGACGAGTACCGCAAGCGCCTGGAGAAGGACGCGGCCCTCGAGCGCCGGTTCCAGCCGGTCATGGTCGACGAGCCGTCGGTGGAGGACGCCGTCTCGATCCTGCGCGGCCTGCGGGAGCGCCTGGAGGTCTTTCACGGGGTGAAGATCGCCGACAGCGCGCTGGTCACCGCGGTCACGCTCAGCCACCGTTACATCTCCGACCGGTTCCTGCCGGACAAGGCGATCGACCTGGTCGACGAGGCCTGCGCGATGATCCGCACCGAGATCGACTCCATGCCGGCCGAACTCGACGAGCTCACCCGCCGGGTGATGCGGCTGGAGATCGAGGAGAACGCGCTGGCCAAGGAGACGGACCGGGCCAGCCAGGAGCGCCTGACCGACCTGCGCAAGGAACTAGCGGACCTGCGGGCCCAGGCCGACTCGCTGCGGGCCCAGTGGGAGGCCGAGCGCCACGCGCTTCGCCGGGTGCAGTCGCTCCGCGGGGAACTGGAACAGCTGCGGCGGGAGGCCGAGCAGGCCGAGCGCAACTACGACCTGGACCGGGCCGCGGAACTGCGCCTGGGCAAGATCCCCGATCTGGAGCGGCGGCTGGAAGCCGAGGAGCAGCGGCTGGCGGCCAAGCAGGGCGGTGCGCGCCTGCTGCGGGAGGTCGTGACCAGCGACGAGATCGCCGCGATCGTCTCCAGGTGGACCGGCATCCCGGTCAGCCGCCTGCAGGAGGGTGAGCGGGAGAAGGTGCTCCGGCTGGACCAGATCCTGCACGAGCGGATCGTGGGCCAGGACGAGGCCGTCCGGCTGGTGGCCGACGCCATCATCCGGGCCCGTTCGGGGATCAAGGATCCGCGCCGGCCGATCGGGTCGTTCATCTTCCTCGGTCCCACCGGGGTGGGCAAGACCGAGCTGGCCAAGACGCTGGCCGCGGCGCTGTTCGACACCGAGGAGAACATCGTCCGGATCGACATGAGCGAGTACCAGGAGCGGCACACGGTCAGCCGCCTGGTCGGCGCGCCGCCCGGCTACGTGGGCTACGAGGAGGGCGGCCAGCTCACCGAGGCGGTCCGGCGCAAGCCGTACTCGGTGGTGCTGTTCGACGAGGTGGAGAAGGCGCACCCGGACGTGTTCAACACCCTGCTGCAGGTCCTGGACGACGGCCGGCTCACCGACGCGCAGGGCCGCACCGTCGACTTCCGCAACACCGTCATCATCATGACCTCCAACATCGGCTCGGAGTGGCTGACCGCGGACGCGGTGTCCGACGGCGAGATCAAGCCCGACGCGCGCGAACGCGTGATGGCGGAGATGCGCGCGCACTTCCGGCCCGAGTTCCTGAACCGCCTGGACGACATCGTCCTGTTCAAGCCCCTCACCCAGCCCGAGATCGAGCGCATCGTCGACCTCATGCTAGGTGACCTCCGCGCCAGGCTCAGCGATCGCCAGATGACGCTGGAAACCAGCGACGAGGCGCGCCGCTTCATCGCCCAGCAGGGCTTCGACCCCATCTACGGGGCCCGGCCGCTGCGCCGGTTCATCAGCCGGGAGGTGGAGACCAGGATCGGCCGCGCCCTGCTGGCCGGCGACGTCCTGGACGGCGCCGTGATCCACATCGGATACGCCGACGGGGAACTGGCCGTCAGCTACGAGAACCAGGACTGACCCATGACCGCCCCATCGATGTCCGCCGAACTGGTCCGCTGCCGCAACTGCGGGCGCCGCAACCGGGTCCCGGCCGCGGCCGCCGGCATCCCGCGCTGCGGTAACTGCCACCAGCCGCTGCCCTGGATCGCCGACGCCGGCGACAACACGTTCGCCGAGGTCGCCGAGGCCGCGTCCCTCCCCGTCGTCGTCGACCTGTGGGCACCCTGGTGCGGGCCGTGCCGCATGGTGAGCCCGGCCCTGGAGGAGGTGGCCGCGACGCTGGCCGGCCAGGTCAAGCTGGTCAAGGTCAACGTGGACAGCGCGCCCCAGATCCAGGAACGGTTCGGCGTGCGGGCCATTCCGACGCTGATCGTGCTGCGCCAGGGGCAGGTCGCGGCGCGCCGGTCCGGCGCCGCCCCGGCCGCCCAGCTGCGGGCCTGGGTCGAGTCGGCGATCGGCTCGTAACTCCATCAGCCCGTCACTTGATCAGGCGCCGCCATGCGGGCGGCAGTCGCTGCAGCCTCGCGTGCGGCAACCGCCAGGCACGGTTGCGCCGCCGCCGGGACCTACTGTCCGGCTTGCCCGCCTCGAGTTCGGTCCTGAACCGGTCCAGATGGCTGATCAGCTCGCCCCGCAGCGGCCACCCGGCCGGCCTGGTCACCGGGTCGGTGCCCAGTAGCTTGCTGAGCCGGTCCTGCTCATCGTGCGCCGCGGCCAGGTGACGCTCCAGCTCGGACTCCAGCAGGTCGTGACGGGGCGCGTCGAACTCGGTCGCGAGGCTCCCGTACGTCCTGACCGCGGCGGACAGTTCCCGCAGCACATCGGCCATCCGGCGGCGCACGTCCGGATCGGCCAGCGGGTTGTCCTCGTCGGCCAGGAGGGTGCCGTCCACGAGCGACCGGGCGAAGACGCGGAGCGTGATCGCCGCGTGCTCCAAGGGTTTCCAGGCTCTCACGCAGGGTTATCGTGCTGTGCGGCAGCCGCACGCTGCGCGGGTTGAGCTTGGTGCTCTCCTCCGCCTGCCGGAGCGCGTCGTCGACCCGCCGTATCTCGCTGCCGAGGGACCGGGCCTGGGCGAGCCAGTCGCGAGCGGAATCCCGGACCGACGCGCTGCCGAGCCCGGCGGCCATCCGGTCCAGCAAGTCGGCCATCGTGTCGCAGAGCTCCTGGATGGCCTCCTCGGCCGGCTGCACCCGCGGCGAGGTGAGGACGAACCCGGCCACGAGCCCGGCGGCCGTCCCGATGAAGGTCTCGACGATCCGCCCGGTCGCCGCGGATCTGGTGCCGACCGACATGATGAGCATCGCGCTGATGGGTACCTCGAGGACTTCCTCGCGCAGGTGCAGCGCGTACCCGACGGTGAGCCCCAGCGCGATCGCGATCCCCAGGCTCCACCAGGTGAACCCGACCCACGCGGACAGCCCGAGCGCCAGCAGGACGCCCGCCACCACGCTAGCCACCCGGCGCACCGCGATGCGGAGCG
>Ga0075425_100010025_pt1 | contig 10098 bp, 10 predicted proteins | sample SoiMethybrSBSTD4_FD_75300 | JGI IMG/M metagenome (GOLD analysis project Ga0075425, IMG submission 75300) | Bulk soil microbial communities from a Populus tree surrounding site in Tennessee, USA - Soil MetaG P. TD hybrid SBSTD4 | ecosystem: Environmental > Terrestrial > Soil > Tree plantation...
GGCAGGTCGAAGCCGGAGCCTTCCTTCTTGATGTCAGCCGGAGCCAGATTGATGGTGATGTGGGTGGGCGGAATGTCGTAGCCGCAGTTCTTCAGTGCCGAGCGGACGCGCTCGCGGCTTTCGCGCACGGCAGCATCGGGCAGGCCGACGGTGACAAAGTGGTCTTCGTTGGTTCGGATGCCGGAGACGTCAACTTCAACTTCGACCACGTTGGCGTCAATGCCATAGACAGCGGCACTGAGAGTCTTGAAAAGCATGACGGGGGCTACCAGGACACGAATAGCAGATTTCGCCCCCGGCGGAAGTGATAGCAGTCACGGGGAGGGGTGACTCGGGGAAATTGGATAATTGTGCAATTGAAAACCGGCTGTCTGGCTGACTAGCTTCTAGCTAAGTGGCGGGAGCGGAATGCACGGAAGCGTTTCCCACCCTTTGCAAAAACCGCAAAGGGTGGGGCACCCCGCACCCCGAAAAGCAGGTCGTTCGCTGCGCTCAGGATGACAATCGTGAAAATTGAGAATGGCATTCGCAGGGGCGCCCGCGCCACAATTCCACAGGGGCTGAAGCCCAGTAGAACTGCACCTTCCTTTCCCACGGCTAAAGCCGTGGGCTTCCACGGCGCAGGCGGCATGGATCCGCGGCGCAGGCGAGATCCACGGCACCCTGACATAGAGAAGACAATCCCGAAAAGCAGGTCCTTCGCTACGATCAGGATGACAATCGTGAAGATGACAATCGTGAAAATGACAATCGTGAAGATGACAATCGTGAGGATGACAATCGTGAAGAGGAATTGGTGGCGCACAGAGAAGCGTTCGGCACCGGGCTATCCTATTGTCTGCCCTATCCATCACACAGGAATCATTCTGAAAGGAGTCAGCAACAATGGATGTGCGCACACGTACTCACGGTGAAGCGGAGGATCGTTTTACCGGGGCAATCGAGTCACAAACTTCCAGAGTTCCATCCTCTGGGTATCTGGCCGCAGCGGTAAGCTCAATGGCCGCCTCGGCTGTACTGAAGATACTAGGTCGCGACGAATGGGCGCTCTTTGTCGGCCAATGGGCGCCGGCGTTTCTCATTATGGGTGTCTACAACAAAATGGTGAAACAGCACGGCACGGATGCTTACAGCAGGGCGGCCTGACGGTTGCAGGGGCGCGGCATCAAGTCGCGCCCTCTGTATTCCTGTGCGGCACTACAGAGTTGGGCTGAACAGCTTCTGACCTGTTGGGATGCGTCGCAGCCTTAATCGCGATCCGGCCGACCTTCGCGGTCCTTCCGGTTCTTCTTCCTTGCCCGCTTACGCGCCAAGGCTTGCTTCACCCGACGCTTCTCTCCCGGCTTAAGGTAGTACGAATGCCGCTTCACATCTTTGATGATGTCTTCCGCCTGCACCTTGCGTTTGAACCGACGCAGCGCATTTTCCAGCGACTCGCCTTCCTGCACTCGCACTTCCGCCAAAGGTCCTCCTTCGTAGGACAGCTTAGATCTGGGTACAGTTACAGCTTACATCACCTTTGGTCCGGGGTGGGCGAATGGACTTAAGTTCCTCGCCGGAGAACCGGGTGTGCTATACTGTCTCAGCGCTAATGACCACGGTTTGCTTGTGGCGTGGCAGCCCACGAAGTTCGGTCTGACCCCTCCTAGGTTTCCTGCCCTCCGTTTGATTTCGCGTTAACTAAACCATTGAGCGGCTCTTTGTACCATGCGAATCGCATCTTCCTAAGTGCGTCTCGCGAGATGCCCTCCAGAAAGATACGAATCGCATGAGCAGCTTTTCCGACCTGCCTCTGTCTGCCAGTTTGCAGCAGAGACTCTCTTTTTCTCAGTTTCATACTCCAACGCCGATCCAGGCGGCTGCGATGCCGCACGCCCTTGCGGGAAGAGACGTGATGGCGACGGCTCCAACCGGCACCGGCAAGACTCTGGCTTTCGTGGCGCCGCTGATCGAGCGCGTGCTGCAAACACCCGGCTCGCGGCGAGTCGCAGGGCTGGTACTGGTTCCCACGCGCGAACTCGCCATGCAGGTGCACGAACAATTCGAACAGCTGCGCGGAGACATGGTCGCGCCCGCCGCGCTGGTGGTCGGCGGTCTCGCGGAGGGCCGCCAGTTAGGCGCGATTCGTTCCGGCGCGCGCGTGATGGTGGCGACTCCCGGGCGCCTGCAGGATTTCCTGGAACGGGGCCTGGTGGATCTGCGCCACGTGGCCATGCTGGTTCTCGACGAAGCCGATCGCATGCTGGACATGGGATTCTTGCCGTCTCTCCGGCGCATTGTGGGGGCGCTGCCGAAAAAGCGGCAGACGCTGTGCTTTTCCGCTACCCTGCAGGCGTCAGTGGCGGGGCTGGTACGGGAGTACACGAGCGATCCTGTGCGTATTGAATTGGGGTCAGTATTGAAGCCTGTGGACAGCGTCGAATTGCATGCTTTCGAGGTCTCCTCGGCCGATAAGTTCGACGCGTTATGTCATCTGCTCCGTTCTGAAAAAGGGCGCACGCTGGTGTTCGCCCGCACGAAACGCGGCACCGAGCGTTTGGCCAAATATCTGGCGCGGGAAGGATTTCTTGCCGCCATGATTCATGGCGACCGTTCGCAGCCACAGCGTACGAACGCGCTGAGCGGCTTCGACGCGGGCCGGTTCAAGGTGCTGGTGGCCACCGATGTAGCCTCTCGCGGGCTTGATATCGAAAACGTGGCCCACGTCATCAACTACGATTTACCGTCCCTGCCGGAGGATTTCATTCACCGCATTGGCAGAACGGGACGGGCGGGCGCCCGGGGCTACGCTTCCACGCTGGCCACTCCCGCGGAGACATTGGACCTGCGGAACATCGAACGCGTGCTCGCCATTCGCATGCAGCGTTGTGACATCAAGGCAGAGATTTCCGCGGAAAGGACATTACGGCCAGGGAACACGCTGGCCAGCCGGACCCTGCAAGCCTTGCCCGGGGAAGTGTTTGTTTGAGCTGCATTGGTTGGAGCCGGGACTGCGGTGGGGATGCCAGGGCTCAGGTTTTCGAATTACGCTCCACCCCGGTTCAGAAGCGCGTATACTCAAGCTACCGCTTGACCACGAAGACACATCGCAGCCCTTTCCCCTGCGCCTTCGCGATTGAGAGGCTTGGCCTCGCGAAAGGCGCTCATGCGCACAACGAGTCTGAAGTTATATGAGATGCGCAGCAGCGCGCCGCAGGAATAGGGTGTGCCCGTGCATCCTGCTGCGGGATGGCAAGAGGAGGTGATGGCGATGTTCACGAAGGTTACAAAGGTTGTCGCGGCAGTAGCATTGCTACTGGGATTGTTCTCGCACTCGGCGGCCGATTACCGCAAGCTGATCTTCACCGTAGTCTGGCTGGCAGCGCTGGTGGTTTTGGCACAGGCGTTCCATCGCAGCAGTTACTTGTGGGCTGCCACCTTTCTCGCCATGGCTTGCCTGTTCAATCCCATTCGGCCGGTTACGTTTCCGGCCAGCATGGGCCTGCTGTTGGAGATGGCGGCCGCAATCCTGTTCATGATCGCGCTGGCGGTTTTGAGATCGAAGCCACGGCTGTCGATTGCGTCAATTACCGCTCCTGGAGCAGGAAGCGAGTCCTTATGAATCAAGCCTTGGCTCCTGCTGCCGGCAAGAAACGTATTCTTCTGGTGGTCAGCGATGATGTTCGGCGCGACTTGCGGGCGCGGGTGCTGCGAAAGCTGGGAGCGGATGTGGAGTGCGCCGCGGACATCAGCGAAGCACGCTCGCTGTGGCGGGCGGATTTCTACAATCTTGTTCTTTTCGACGTCGTTCGCGATGCCCGCAACGCGGAAGAATTTTGCGCCGAGGTCAAAACCGCCAAACCGCCGCAGGCCGTCGCTTTCCTGGTAGGCAAGCCTGACTATATTGCTGCCTCTCCCCGCAGCGAGGGGCCGGCCGCGGATGACGATATTAACGGCCATGGCGCGTGGGGAGAGGTTGTGGCCTCACTGTTTGCCAGTGCCTGCGAAGGCCTTTCGCGGCGGTGGGGCTTTCAAGAAGCTGCCTGGCGGATCGCGGCGGCCCGTTCCGTGAAAGATCCGTCCCGCAACCAGCCCAGGGGTGACGCAAAATTGCCGGCCCGCAGTCACGCAAAACCGGCGGTTCCGTCCTGGGCCCAGGCGATGGCACAGCATACGACCTTTACTTCCACCACTCCGCCCGTCACATCCGTGCCGGTCATATTGGGGAAGGACATGGCGGCAGCAGCGGCATTAGAATCAGACCCTGATTTGCATCTGGAGAAAATAGGATGAAGAACCTTTTTGTCGGCAACTTGCCCCACAGTACAACGGAAGAAGAGCTGCGAGCTTTGTTCAGTTCGCACGGCAATGTAGAGAAAGTCAGTCTGGTCACCGACCGCGAAACCGGGCGCTCGCGCGGCTTCGCGTTTGTGGAAATGAGCGATGCCGGCGAGGCGGGCAAGGCCATAGCCGCTCTGGACGGCACGCAACTGGGCGGGCGCGCTTTGAAAGTAAACGAAGCTCGTCCCAAAGTGGAGCGCAGCTTCGGAGGCGAGGGCCGCCGGTCGCACAGTGGCGGACGCGATGACTACCGCGGCCACGCTCGTCAGCCGCGAGAACCTCGCTGGTAACTTGCGGTAGAGCTACAAGGCCGGAGTGGCGCCGACGTGTCTTTCTGGGAGGAGTGTATGCCGGGTCGAGGCCGTTCAACTTTTAACAAGCGTCAGAAAGAAATGTCGCGTCAAGAAAAGCGGCGGGAAAAAGCCGCCCGCAAGCAGCAACGAAAGCTGGAGAAACAGGCAGGATTCCTGGGCTCCCCAGGCGATTCAACAACGGCAGAATCGCCCGGGCCTGATCTGTCCCGGTCACAGGGCGCATTCGCGCCTGATCCCGATGTGTCACAGGAAAACGATTAGGCCACTACGCTTGGTTGACGACCACCGAGCGCTATCTCGGCTGTGAGCAGCATTAGCGGTCAGCCAGTTTAACGGTTGGCCGACTCAGTGGCCGCACCACAGCGAGGTTCACAAGCGCGCCAATTCTTTGGCGATCTTCCATCGTCAGGTTCATGAGGTCAGGCGCTGGCGTGAGCGCTGAATTTTCCTTCCGCTCTCTCCGAATTGGTTATTTCGAGCACGGAATCGAGCCTGGTCAAGTCGAGCAGTTGGCCGACGCGGGAAGTGGGGTTGGTGAATTCAAGGTCGAAGCCGAGGGCACAACCCAGCGCCTGGAGGAACACCAGGAGCCCAAGGCCGCGGGCGTCGATAGCATCAACGCCGGAAAGGTCAACCACGACCAGGCGCTTGTCTGCTTCCCGAGCCACGGCGTCTTTCAGGGAGTCGATTTCGGTTCCCGCCACGATGCGGCCGAAGCAATGCAAGATCGCCGTATCTGCAAAATGGTCGGTTCTAATCCGCAGCATGAGTGCCTCCGTTCTCTCTTCTTTGACTATTAATACGACCGAGTAGGGCCGGATGATGCATTAAATTTCTGTGACAATTTCTTGGGCCGCTACTTATAAGACGTTTGCACAGGACAGAAGTGGACAAGCGTCTAAAAATTTTTTAGCGCAGAGTTATCTAAAAAGCCGGATGAGGGTGGGAGTGAAGCGGGTAGCTGCAAAAAACAAGTTCAAGCCATAGTGCCGGAGTGTTCGAGCGGATTGTTTAACGATGACCAATGTAGATCTCCGGCAGCTTTTCGCATCAGCTCATGAGATTCGGCCGCCGGGCAAAAGATTCAGAAACTGTCGGTGAGCGCAATGACGGAAGCGGTTTGATTCAGGCGGATTGCCTGGTGGGCCTGGCCGGGAATTCGATGAGCTTGCCGCGGGTTAGGGAGACAATCAGCGGCTTTGGCTTGAGGTGATAGTTCTCCGGGATGTAGAACTGGATTACGCGGGCCATGGGACTGCCTTGCCTTTCTTTGCGGGCCCCCGCCTGAAATCGTTCCTGTTTGGGTTTGGCCTGAATCCATAACGCGGCTCGGTGGACTGAGCCGCGTGGCTGAAGTGGCGTTGATGTTCAGGGGAGCATCACCGCAATGCCCCCGAGTATTTTGACGGGCGTATTGTGAGGCTGCCCTAATTCATGTGCAATGGCACGAAGGTGCCTTGTTCCGTCTCTGCGCTCAGCAAAGGCGAGCTGTGGTGCGCGCGAGATGCTTCACGGCTTAAAGCCGTTCAGCATGACGCCCTCCTGAGGAGGGCGTTCGCGGGCGAGGGCGCCCACGATACAAGCGCAGGGTCCCTCGACTCCTGCTTGTCTCGCAAGCTCGATGCGCAGACGCTCGGGATGACAGAGGGAAGTGGCAAAGGGCTGAGGCGAGCTGCGCTCGCCCGGACAGCCGAGTGCGGCTGTCCCCACAAAGGACTCGGCGCCGCCAGCGGGGCGGCTGTCCTAACAAAGGACTCGGCAGCGCTGGCGGGGCGGCTATCCCCACACAATTCAAGCGAGGCGGGCGGCCGTACGCATGCCCTTCCCGGGGCGCCGCCATCACGAAAAGCAGGTCCTTCGCTGCGCTCAGGATGACAAATCGAAGAAATAACAGCTCATTTAGACAATTGAGCTAGACCAATTTAGCGCTCGACGGCCATGGCCACGGCGTTGCCGCCGCCGAGGCAGAGGGCGGCGATGCCCTTGTGGACGTCGCGGCGGATCATTTCGTAGATGAGCGTTACCAGCACGCGAGCGCCGCTGGCGCCGATGGGATGGCCGATGGCGACGGCTCCGCCGTTCACGTTGACTTTGCTGGGATCGAGATTGAGTTCGCGGAGGATGGCGACCGACTGTACGGAGAAGGCTTCGTTCAGTTCGTACAGGTCTACCTCTTCATTGTTCCAGCCGGTCTTCTTCCAGATCTGGCGGATGGCGTCCACGGGAGCCATCATCACCCACTTGGGGTCCACGCCGCTGGTGGTTTGCGCGACAATGCGCACCATGGCCTTGGCGCCGAACTCCTTCGCTCGGCGGGCACTGGTGACGACGACGGCGGCAGCGCCATCGTTCACGCCGGGAGCGTTGCCGGCGGTGACGGTGCCGTCCTTCTTGAAAGCCGGCTTGAGAGCACGCAAAGCTTCGATGGTGGTGTCCTCGCGGGGCGATTCGTCCTTGTCGAAGATTACCGGCGGCGCGCCTTTCTTTTTGGCGGGAATTTCCAGGGGGAGAATCTGAGATTTAAACCGGCACTCCCTGATGGCAGCGACCGCCTTGCGGTGGGAGTTGAGCGCGTACTCGTCCTGCTCTTCGCGGGTGACGTGATACTTCTCGGCCACGTTCTCGCCGGTGTTGCCCATGTGGTAATCGTTGTAAACATCCCACAAACCGTCATGCACCATGGAGTCAATGATCTGGGCATTACCCAGGCGATAACCCTTGCGCGCCTGAGGCAGAAGATAGGGAGCGTTGGTCATGGATTCCATGCCGCCGGCAACCACGATTTCGCTGTTGCCGGTCTGGATGGCTTGGGCGGCGAGCGCCACTGCCTTCAGTCCGGAGCCACAGACTTTATTGATAGTCATGGCGCCCACCTCCGGCGGCAGGCCGCCAAACAGCGCCGCCTGGCGGGCAGGATTCTGGCCCAGACCGGCGGCGACAACGTTGCCCATGATGCACTCGTTCACCTGCTTGGGATCGAGGTTGGCGCGCTTCACCGCCTCGCGCACGACCATGGCGCCGAGCTGGGTGGCGCTGAAGTCGGAAAGCGATCCCTGGAATTTTCCCACCGGAGTGCGTACTCCGGAGATGATGACGACGTCTTCGAGTGCGGGCATACAGAGCTCCTGAAGCGGACTTGCGAACTACACATTATAGGATGCGCGAGGCGGCGAATCGAAGCGGAGAGGTCTGACACGAGAGGGTAGAGTTGGTGGGAATTTTTTCCGGGAACACATTTTTCGTTACCAAGGTACTTGCAGGCGGTGTGGTTCTACTCACATGGACGTGATTTTTTGCTTGACATCGTTTTTCAATGACTCTATACATCAATCAGTTGCAACAGAGGACCGTTGCAAATTCCATGAACAATGGAAGGGAGAATAGTTCAATGGCAGCTAAGAAGAAAGCAAAGAAGAAAAAGAAGCACTAAGAGCTTCACAGTGAAGCATACCGGGGACGCGAAGAGCGTCCCCGAAGTTTTTTGCAGGTAATTTGAACCCGCCTCAGCAGTGCGCCCAAAAAAGCAGGTCCCTTCGGCTGCGCTCAGGATGACAATCGTAAGGCTGGTTGGTGGTGCACGCGAGATCCCTCACGGCTGAAGCCGTTCGGGATGACGCCCTCCTGCGGAGGGCTTTCGCGAGTGAGGCGCGCACGCAAGCGCAAGGTCCCTCGAGTCGCAAGCGAATTGGCGAGCTGCGCTCGCCTGGACAGGCGAGGGCGCCTGTCCCCACACGAGCAAGCAGACACGCGAGCGAGGGCGCCCGCGCCACAAAAAGGTTTATTGGCCGCTGACGGCGGGGAGGCGGTGGTTGCCGTTGCGGGAGAAGTATTCGGCCAGGGCCTGGCCGGTGAAAGATTTCTTCTGGCGGGCCACCTGTTCGGGGGTGCCCTGGGCGACGATACGCCCGCCGTGCTCGCCGCCTTCGGGGCCCAGGTCAATGATCCAGTCGGCGTTGCGGATGACGTCGAGGTTGTGCTCGATGATGATGATGGTGTTGCCCAGATCGGTGAGGCGGTGAAGGACGTCGAGCAACTTTTTGACGTCATCGAAGTGCAGGCCGGTAGTGGGCTCGTCGAGCAGGTAGAGAGTGCGGCCGGTCTGGCGCTTGCTGAGTTCGCGGGCGAGTTTGATGCGTTGCGCTTCGCCGCCGGAAAGAGTGACCGCCGACTGGCCCAGGTGAATGTAGCCGAGGCCGACGTCCACTAAAGTCTGCAGCTTCTGACGGACCTGCGGAATATTTTCCAGGATCGGCAGCGCGTCGGAGACCGGGCTCTCCAGCAGGTCAGCAATGGAATAGCCGTTGTACTTCACCGCCAGGGTTTCGTGGTTGTAGCGCTTGCCGCCGCAGACTTCGCAGAGCACGTAGACGTCGGGTAGAAAATTCATTTCGATGCGGCGCTGGCCTTCGCCCTGGCAGGCTTCGCAGCGGCCGCCCGCCACATTGAAGGAAAAGCGTCCGGCTTTGTAGCCGCGCTCGCGCGATTCGGGCAGCATGGCGTAGAGGTCGCGAATCTGGGTGAAGACGCCGGTGTAGGTGGCGGGGTTGGAACGCGGAGTGCGGCCGATGGGCGACTGGTCGATCTGGATGACCTTGTCAATGTTCTCCATGCCGACGATGGACTTGTGCTCGCCGGGATTTTCGCGCGAGTGGTAGAGGTGGCGGGCCAGGGCGCGGTAGAGGATGTCGTTGACCAGGGTGGATTTTCCAGAACCGGAAACTCCGGTGACCAGGGTCATGACGCCCAGGGGGAAGCTGGCGTCGAGATTCTTAAGATTATTTTCGCGCGCGCCGAGCACGGAGATGGCCTTGTCATTGGGCTGGCGGCGGTCAGGCAGCATGGGAATGTGCTTCTTGCCGGAGATGTACTGGCCGGTAAGCGATTCGGGCGCGCGCATGATGTCCCGGGGCGTGCCGTGAGCGACGAGATGGCCGCCGTGGCGGCCGGCGCCGGGACCGAGGTCAATCACATAGTCGGCGCGGCGGATGGTTTCTTCGTCGTGCTCGACCACCAGCACGGTGTTGCCCAGATCGCGCAGCGATTCCAGCGCGGCCAGCAGACGAGCGTTATCGCGGTGGTGGAGGCCGATAGAGGGTTCGTCGAGCACGTAGAGCACACCGCGCAGACGCGAGCCGATTTGCGTGGCCAGGCGGATGCGCTGGCCTTCGCCGCCGGAGAGGGTGGCAGCGGAGCGGTCGAGGGAAATGTAGCCGAGGCCGACGGCGTTGAGGAACTGCAGGCGCTCCACCACTTCGTGCACGATGCGGCCGGCGATAAGCTGCTCGCGTCCCGCCAGCTTGATGTTGGCAGCCACCGTGAGCGCGCGCGAGACCGGCAGCGCGGTAAAGTCGGCAATGGACATGCCGTTCACCTTCACGCCCAGGCTCTCCGGGCGCAGGCGCTTGCCCTGGCACACGGGACAGGGAGTGGCCGACATGTAGTTGAGCAGCCATTCGCGGTAGCT
>Ga0075425_100010026_pt1 | contig 10097 bp, 8 predicted proteins | sample SoiMethybrSBSTD4_FD_75300 | JGI IMG/M metagenome (GOLD analysis project Ga0075425, IMG submission 75300) | Bulk soil microbial communities from a Populus tree surrounding site in Tennessee, USA - Soil MetaG P. TD hybrid SBSTD4 | ecosystem: Environmental > Terrestrial > Soil > Tree plantation...
TCGCCTCGACGGTGCCGATCGCGGGCGTCGGGTTCGCGGGGCTCGCGTTGATCCGGTCGATGAACACCATGCCCGGATCACCCGTTCGCCACGCGGCGCGGACCATCCGGTCGAAGACTTCCTTCGCCAGGAGCCGGCCCGTGACTTCGCCGCTGTGCGGGTTGATCAGCTCGTACTCGCCGCCCGAGGCCAGCGCGTCCATGAAGCGGTCGGTCGCCGCGACGGAGATGTTGAAGTTGGTGATGCCCCCGTCGAGCTTGCAGTCGATGAACTCGAGGATGTCCGGGTGATCGACCCGGAGGATCCCCATGTTGGCACCGCGGCGCGTTCCGCCCTGCTTCACCGCCTCGGTCGCGCTGTTGAAGACCTTCAGGAACGACACGGGCCCCGACGCGCGGCCGCCCGTCGAGGCGACGATGTCGTCCTTGGGGCGGAGCCGCGAGAACGCGAACCCGGTCCCGCCGCCCGACTTGTGGATGATCGCCGCGGCCTTGACGGAGTCGAAGATCTCCTCCATCGAGTCGCCCACCGGCAGCACGTAGCAGGCCGAGTACTGCAGGCCGTTGCCCTTGCCGGCGTTCATGAGGGTCGGCGAGTTCGGCAGGAAGTCGCCCTCGATCATGATGTCGTAGAAGGCCTCCGCGATCTCCCTCACCGCGGCCTCGCTCCGCCCGTACCGCGCCTCCCCCCTGGCGATCGTGAGCGCAACCCGCCAGCACATCTCCTCAGGGGTCTCGACGACCTCGCCCCCCTGCCTCGTGAGATAGCGCTCCCGTAGAACCCGCAAGGCAGGCTCGGTCCACTTCCCGACTTTCGCTGGGCGAGTCTCAGACAGCATGCAGGACCTCCTCCCCAAATTGGACAATGACAGGCCTTCAGTTCACTATATCTTGTGGTGAGCGGAAGACTAGCACGCTGAATCTAGCGTGCGTCAAGGAAAAAGGTATCCACCGCGCATCCACCGATTGTCCACAGAATGCGCTTAACCTCTCCCGAGCCCTACCACACCGCGTGGTATTCTCTTGTGCCTATGTCCAGCCCTCGCGTCGTCGCGTCGCTCACGCCGATCGCGCTCTTCGTTTTCGTAGCGTTCACGAGCGCCGCAAGCGCGCAGGCACCGCCTCCCGCGCCGCCAACGCCGGCTCCAGCGCCTCCCTCGACCCAGGTGGCCGGCCGCATGCTGACGCTCGAGGAATGCATCGCGATCGCGCTCGAGGCCCAGCCGAGGATCCAGGCGACGCTTGCCGACTATGCCGCGGCGCGCTATCGAGTGAATCAGGCGATGGCGCCGCTGCTCCCGCAGCTGAGCGGGCTCGTCAGCGCCACCCGGAGCAACATCCCGACCGTCACCACCAGTGGCGTGGGCGCGAACCTGACCACCGTGCAGACACGGCAGTTCGGCGATACCTTCATAGCCCAGGTCCAGCTCTCGCAGCTCCTCTTCGACTTCGGCAAGAACCTGGCGGCCACCGACGCGGCGCGGAAGTTTGCCGAGGTCGCGGTCGAGGATGTCGAGCTGCAGCGCCAGCTGATTTCCCTGACGGTGAAGGAGGCGTACACGAACACGCTCTTCAGCCAGCGCCTCATCCGCGTTCAGGAGCAGGCGGTCGAGCGCGCCGAGCTGAACCTGAGATCCGCGAAGGGCTTCTTCGACGTGGGCACACGGCCGAAGTCGGACGTGGCGCGCGCCGAGGTGGACGTGGCCAACGCGCGCGTCGACCTGATCAGAGCCCGGAACGCGCTGCGCACGGCGATCGTCGCGCTCAACATCGCGATGGCGATCGACGTGGATGCGCCCTTGCAGATCGTCGACAACCTCATCTACCAGCCGGTGACGATCGACCGGCAGGCGCTCCGGGCCGACTCGCTGCGCCAGCGCCCCGAGTATCGGCAAGCCAAGCTGCGCGCGGCGGCTGCCGAGGCCACGGAGCGTCAGACCTTTCGCAACTTCTTTCCGGATGTGACGGGCAGCGGCGCCTACGGGGGCGCGCAGACTCCGCTCAACGAGGCCTGGTCGGCCACCCTGTCCCTGAACTGGTCTCTCTTCGACGGCGGCAGCCGGATCGCGCGGTATCAGGAGGCGAAGGCGAACCTCGAGGGCGCGCGGGCGCGCGTGAAGTCCACCGAGCTCGACATCGTGCAGAACGTCGAGCAGGCGGAGATCGCCGTCGAGGAGGCTCAGGAGCGGATCCAGGCGGCGCAGACGCTGGTGGCCTCCGCGCAGGAGAATTTCCGGCTGGCCCAGGGGCGATTCGACGCCGGCGTCGGGACCATCCTCGAGCTCACCGACGCGCAGCTCGCCCTCACCCAGGCGCAGAACACCGAAAGCCAGGCCCTGGCCGACTACCGGATCGCCCTCGCGAGGCTGGATCGTGCCGTCGGTCGCCGTTGAGCTCGGGGAAACGGTTCGCCCACCGCTACGTCTAAGAAGTTGATGAAGCGGGTCGTTTCGCTCGTCGTCGTCGCCATTCTCGTGGGAGGTGCGGTCTGGGGATATCTCTACGCCCAGAGCCGCGGCAGCGTCCCCAAGTACCGCCTGGTCCGCGTCGAGCGCGGTCCCCTCACCGCGGCCGTCTCGGCCACGGGCAATCTCAACGCGGTCATCACGGTCCAGGTCGGCAGCCAGGTGTCCGGTCAGATCAAGGAGCTGATGGTCGACTTCAACTCGATCGTGAAGAAGGACCAGGTCATCGCGCGGATCGACCCGGACATCTTCCTGGCGAAGGTGAACCAGGCGAAAGCCGACCTCGAGTCGTCCAGGGCGACGGTCCTCAACCAGGAGGCGCAGGTCGAGCGCGCGCGCGCAGACATCGAGAACGCCAGGGCGGCGCTCGCGGAGTCGAAGGCCCAGACGGCGAAGGCGCAGGTCGCCGTGGTCGACTCCAAGCGCGACTTCGACCGCAAGACTGAGCTGTTCGCCCGCAAGCTCATCGCCCGGAGCGACCTCGATACATCCCAGGCGGCCCACGATTCGGCCATCGCCCAGGTCGAGGCGGCCAGGGCGCACGATCAGGCGCTCGCCTCTGCGATCCAGTCGTCGACCGCCCAGCTCCGCGTGGTGCAGGCCATGCTGGTCTCCGCGCGGGCGCAGGTCGACCAGAAGAATGCCGCCCTCAAGCAGGCGCAGGTCGACCTGGATCACACGACGATCCTGGCGCCCGTGAACGGGGTGGTCGTCTCGCGGCAGGTCGACGTCGGCCAGACCGTCGCGGCGAGCCTGCAGGCGCCCGTCCTCTTCACGATCGCCCAGGACCTGACGAAGATGCAGGTCGAGACGAGCGTGGACGAGGCTGATATCGGCCGCCTCAAGCTCGAGGATCGCGCGACCTTCACGGTCGACGCGTTTCCGGGCGAGACGTTCGCGGGGATCGTCACCCAGATCCGCAAGGCGCCCCAGGTGGTCCAGAACGTCGTGACCTACACGGTCATCGTCGGCGTCGAGAACCCGTCTGGGAAGCTGATGCCGGGGATGACGGCCAACGTCAAGCTCGTCGTCGCCCAGAAGCCGAGCGCCCTCAAGGTGCCGAACGCAGCGCTTCGCTTCCGTCCCGCCGGCGTCGAGGCGCCGACCTCGTCCGCGCCCGCGGCGGGCGGTGCCGGGAGCGGTGGGCCATCGGCGGAAGAGATCCGCGAGCGCCTTGTGAAGGGACTGAACCTGTCGGATGACCAGCAGAAGAAGCTCGAGCCGATCCTCCAGGAGAGCCGCGAGCAACGCCGCGGCCTCCAGTGGCTGCCGAGTGACGCCGAGCGCCGATCGAAGGCGCAGAAGATCCGCGAAGCCCAGCGCGCGCGCATCCGCGAGATCCTCACCGACGAGCAGAAGACCCGTTACGACGAGATGGCGGCTTCGGCGGGCGAGGCGCGCAGCGGCACCGCCGGTCGCGTCTGGGTGATCGGCCCGGACGGAAAGCCCGCGGCGATCTCCGTCACGCTCGGGCTGAGCGACGGCGCGTCGACGGAAGTCTTGCGCGGCGACCTGCGCGAGGGTCAGGAAGTCATCGTCGGGTCCGCCGGCGGGCGCGGCGCCGCGCCCGCGCAAGGCGCGCCGCGGCTCAGGCTCTAGCCGTGGCGGAGCCGATCGTCGTCACCGAGGGGCTGACGAAGGACTATCACCTGGGCCCCCACACCGTGCACGCGCTTCGCGGCGTGTCGGTGACGATCGAGCGCGGCGAGTTCGTCGCGGTCATGGGGCCGTCGGGCTCCGGGAAGTCCACCTTCATGAACCTCCTCGGCTGCCTCGACACGTCTAGCGCCGGGCGCTACGTGCTCGACGGCCAGGACGTCGCCGGCCTCTCCGCAGACGACCTCGCCAGGATCCGGAACGCGAAGATCGGGTTCGTCTTCCAGCAGTTCAACCTGCTGCCCCGGACGACGGCGCTCGAGAACGTCGAGCTGCCCCTGCTGTACGGCACGCTCCCCGCCCGCGAGCGGCGGACCCGCGCCCAGCAACGGCTCGCGTCGGTCGGCCTGGCCGATCGCGCCGGCCATCATCCGAGCCAGCTCTCGGGCGGCCAGCAGCAGCGCGTCGCGATCGCCCGGGCTCTCGTCAACGACCCGGCGATGATTCTCGCCGACGAGCCCACCGGCAATCTCGACACGCGCACCAGCATCGAGGTGCTGGCGCTCTTGCAGGGGCTCAACCGCGCCGGCCTCACGATCGTGCTCGTGACTCACGAGCCCGACATCGCGACGTACGCGAGCCGCCATCTGACCTTCCGCGACGGGCGGCTCAGGGCCGACGAGCGCGTCGAGGCGCCGGTCGACGCCGCCGTGGCGCTCACGTCCCTGCCCCGCGAGGACGAGGACGCCGCATGAGCATCTGGCAGAGCGTCCGAATCGCCGGGCGGGCTCTGCGAGTCAACAAGCTCAGGAGCGCCTTGACGATGCTCGGCATCATCATCGGCGTCAGCGCGGTGATCGCCATGGTGGGCGTCGGCTCCGGAGCCCAGGCCCGCGTCGCCGAGCAGATCCAGAGCCTCGGGTCGAACCTGATCATCGTGCTGTCGGGCAGCACGAACAGCGCCGGTGTCCGGCTCGGAATGGGCAGCCAGCTCACGATCTCGGAGGACGACGCCACGGCGATCGCCCGTGAGGTCTCGAGCGTGCAGGCGGCCGCGGGGTCGGTGCGCGGCAACGCGCAGGTCGTCTACGGCAACCTCAACTGGGCCACCCAGATCCAGGGGGTGACGCCCTCGTACTTCGAGGCGCGCGACTGGCCAGTCGACGAAGGCCGTCCGGTCCTCCAGGAGGACGTCGACGGCGCGACGAAGGTGGCGCTCCTCGGCCAGACGACGGCGCTCAACCTCTTCGGAGAGTCCGAGGCCGTGGGCCAGATCATCCGCATCAAGAAGGTTCCGTTCACGGTGATCGGCCTGCTCTCACGCAAGGGTCAGAACTCGTGGGGGCAGGACCAGGACGACATCATCCTGGTCCCGCTCTCGACGGCGAAGAAGAAAGTCCTCGGCGTGAGCCAGGCCAACGCGCGCGCCGTCAACTCGATCTCCGTCAAGGTCCGCCCCGGGGAGGACATGACCGAGGCCGAGGACCAGATCCGCGTGCTCCTGCGGCAGCGCCATCGCCTGCAGCCGTTTCAGGACGACGACTTCTGGCTCCGGAATCTCTCGGAGATCCTCCAGACTCAGGAGGAGTCGTCGCGGGTGATGACCTATCTCCTGGCGGCGATCGCCTCGGTGTCCCTCTTGGTCGGAGGCATCGGCATCATGAACATCATGCTGGTGTCCGTCACCGAGCGCACGCGCGAGATCGGTCTGCGCATGGCGGTCGGCGCCCGCCGGCGTCACATCCTTCTGCAGTTCCTGATCGAGGCCGTCACGCTCTCGCTGATCGGCGGCATCATGGGCATCGCGCTCGGCGTGGCCGGCTCCGAGGCGATCAGCTACTTCGCCGAGTGGCGCACGCTCGTCGCCCCGGAGTCGATCGTGCTCGCCTTCGGCTTCGCGGCGGCCATCGGGATCTTCTTCGGCTTCTACCCGGCGCGCAAGGCCTCGCGCCTCGACCCGATCGAAGCACTGCGCTACGAGTAGCCGCCCGCAGAATGGGGCGCGGCGCCCGTCTCCTGCTATTTTGGAGGAGCGATGGCTCGTGCGCGCCGGCGCCAGCGGAAGACCCGGCGGAAGAAGACCCGACCAGCCCCCAAGCGGCGGATCCGCGTCACCGTCCCCCGACCCTCTCGCGCCGAGACGCTCTTGCTGGCCCTCGCGAAAGATCTCGCCGGCGCGCCGCTCGACAGCGCGCTGCGAAAGCTGGCCGACGCCTTCGCGCCGAGCGCCGAGCTGCCCCGCGAGGTCTACGGCGCCTGGATCAAGAGCCGGCCCGAGAAGACGGCGTCACTGGCGCTGAGCTGGGCGCGCGAGCAGGTCCGGCTGAGCCTCGAGGAGACGATCGCGCGCTCGCCGAGGGGCCGGCCGGCGGTCGGGCTCACGCCGGACATGCTGGCGTGGCTACTCCTCGCGGCCTGCGAGGCGATCGCCCACGAGCCGCCGTCGGCGGTGGCCGACCGAGTCCGCATCGTGCTCGAGCTCAGCGGTCACGCCGCGCAGGGCGGCTGAACGCCTCGAGCAGCAGCACGGCTGCGCCCGCGAGCATCGTGAGGCCGTTGAGCTGGACCGACGAGCGATGCGCGAGCGCGAACGCGCCATCGTCTCGCGCGCGCCGCGCCGATTCCGCCCGCGGCAGGACGACGATCGAGGCCCAGAGCAGGAGACAGACCATCGCGCCGCAGAGCGCGATACCGGCGAGCGCGCGCCAGCGCGGCCTGCGGCCGGACACCGCCAGAACCGCGGACGCGGTCAGCGCGATCGCGCACAGGACGACGCCCCAGTCGTAGTAGCGCGGGAGCACCGCGGCGACCAGCTGACCGGCGATGGTCCGGTCGATCGTCCTGAAGGCGAGCGGCGCGACCGCGAACGAGAAGAAGGCGCTGATCGCGAGCCAGCCGGCAACGCAGACAGCCGCGAGGGTTCGCAGGATATCCATCGGTCCTCCTTTTGGGGACTGCGCGATTCCCCAATCTCGAGGCGCGCCTCGCCGGCGCGCACCACCCTTACCGCCGTCCGGCGGCCCGATCCAGCTGGGCGAGCGCGATCCGGTAGTCGGCCAGCGCCTGGGCCTCGGTGTTCTGGGCCTGCGTCAGGGCGAGCTGGGCATCGGTCAGCTCCAGGATCGTCCCGACGCCCACGTCGAAGCGCCCCTGGGCGAGCCGAAAGTTTTCCTGAGACGACGCGATGAGGACACGGGCCGCCTGGATCCGTTCCTGGGCCGCCTCGACGGCGATCTCCGCCTGCTCGAGGTTTTGGATGAGCGTCAGCTCGGCCACCTTGACTCTGGCGTTCGCAGCCCCGAGGTTGGCCTTCGCTTCGTCGTGGGCCGCGATCAGGTTACCGCCGTCGAAGATGTTCCAGCTGAACACGACGCCGAGCGACCAGGTGGGGTTCAGCTCGAGCTGGCTCCCGCCGTAGGAGCCCGTGCCGCTGACATTGGGCAGGAAGTTTCGCGACGCCCGCTGGACCCCCGCCTCGGCGGCGGCGCTCTGCAGCCGGGCCTGCCGGTACTCCGGGCTCTGCCGGAGCGCTTCGGTGCGCAGGGCCGCACGATCGATCGTGGTCGGCTCGTATTCGAGATTGTCTTTGATCTCCGTCTGCGTGCTCGCGTCGATCGCCAGCGCCGTGTTGAGCGCGACCCGCGCGGTCCGGAGCGCGTTGCGCGCGTTGATCAGGTCGACCTTGGCGTTGGCCACGTCGACCTCGGCGCGGACCGCCGTGGACAGCGGCTGGGTGCCCACGTCGACGAAGCCCTTCGCCGAGGACAGATTGAGCTCGGCGCGCTCGACCGCCTGCTCCTGCACGCGGATCAGGCGTTGGGCCAGGAGGATGTTGGTGTACGCCTCCTTCACGGTGAGGGCGATCAGCTGGCGCTGGAGCTCGACGCCTTCGGCCGATACTTCCGCGAGCTTTCGAGCCACCTGGGTGGCCGCCATCGTCTTGCCGAAGTCGAATAGCAGCTGGGAGAGCTGGACCTGCGCCAGGAACGTGTCGGCCGGCTGCCGGCTGACCGCGATCGCGACGCTGCTGCCCGTGGTGGTCGACGTCGAGAGCACGTTGCTCTTGCTTCGCGTCGCCGACACGGAGCCCGAGAGCTGCGGCAGCAGCGGGGCGAAGGCCTCGCGGACCCTCGCGCGCGCAGCCGCGTAGTCATAGAGAGTGGCCTGGATCGTGGGCTGAGCCTCCAGGGCGATGGCGATTGCCTCGTCGAGCGTGAGCACTCGCCCGACCACGCGCTCGGTCGGCGGGACGGGCGCCGCCTGAGCGAGCGCCACGGCCGGGAGGCCGGCGACGAGGAGCAGGATGAGAAGCGGGACTCGCAAGATTGTCATTCGGATCCTCCATGATCGAATTCGGCTGATCGACACGAATCACACGCGGTGACCCCGTGTGAGCGATCGCACTGAGCACTCGTGACGCGTCCGAACGAGGCGAGCAACGCGCGTTGCGGCTACTCGAGGGCCAGCACGCGCTCGGCGTACAGCTCGGTCATGCGGGTGGCCGGAAAGTCGGCGAAGCCGAGCATCAGGTCCGTGGCGCCGGCCGCCGCGTACTCCTCGATGCGCGCGCCCACGACATCGGGGGTGCCGATCAGCGCGGTCGCGAGGAGCGGATCGCGCGCCTCGATCCCGCGCGCCGCGCAGAACCGGTCGAGCGCTTCGCCGACCTCGGCGCCGGTGAGTCCAAGGACGACGTCGACCTCGACGGAGCGGCGGTAGTCCCACCACGGGCGCCCCGCGTCCTCGAGCGAGGATCGGAGCCGCTCCCAGCGCTCGCCGAAGGCCGCCGGCGTGACGTACGACGCCTCCCACCCCGCGGCACGCCGCGCGGCGACGCCGAGCGCCCCGCGACCCATGGCGGCGAGCCAGATCGGCGGCCCGGGCTTCTGGATGGGCGTCGGCACGATGCGCGCATCGCGCAGGGCATAGAAGCGGCCCTGGTAGTCCACGGCCTCGCCGGTCCAGAGGCGCTCGATGATCTCGATCGTCTCGGCGACCAGCGCGACGCGCGTCGGCGCGTCCGGATACGGGATCGCGTGGCTCCGCCAGGCGGCCGCCGTCGCCGAGTCCTCGGCGCCGACGGCGAGCCTCAGATCGAGCCGGCCGCCGGAGAGATGGTCGACGGTCACCGCGCGCTTGGCGAGCCATGACGGATGATGAGACGACGGATCGAAGCAGTACGTTACGGCCGGACCGAGACGGGCCCGCCGGGTATGGCCGGCGAGCGCCCCCAGCATCGTCCAGCCATCGTGAGTCCATCCCCAGAGGCCGTCCCCGTACGTGATGCGCGCGTACCCGAGCTCGTCGGCGCGCCGCCAGTAGTGCTGGAGCGCGACGACATCGGTCCCCCAGGTCTGCACGCTGCTCGCGATCACGAACCGGAGGATCGCCGACGCTTCCGAGGGAGTCAAGATTGACGGGCCCCGCTCACGACGGTAGAGTGCGCGGCGATGCGAGCCCGCCATCTTGCTGGCCTCGCGCTCGTTCTCGCCGCGGCCGCGTCGGCGTGGGCCCAGTCGCCGGTCGAGGCGGCGCGCGCCCTCGTCGCGCGCTACCACGAGGACCCGGCTGCACTCGACCGCGCGCGCGACCTCCTCGACGCGGCGCTCGCCAAGGACCGCAAGGTCGAGACCATGGCGATGCTCTCGTACGTCCAGTTCCTCATCGGAGACGTACGAGCGACCACACCCGAGCAGAAGCTGGCCGCGTACGATCGGGGGCGCGAGATCGGCAAGCGCGCGGTCGAGCTGGCGCCCAAGAGCCACGACGCCCACCTCTGGTATGCGATCAACACGGCGCGCTGGGGCGAGACGAAGGGCGTGCTCCGGTCGCTCTTCCTGCTCCCGACGATCCGCGAAGAGCTCGGCATCCTGCTCGAGCTCGACCCGCGCTCGGTCCGCGCCCATATCCTGGCCGGCAACGTCTTTCTGGAGGTGCCCGGATTCGCCGGCGGTGACCGCGCGAAGGCCGAAGAGCACTTCAAGAAGGCGCTCGAGATCGATCCACGCTTCACGAACGCCCGCGTCGACCTCGCCCG
>Ga0075425_100010027_pt1 | contig 10097 bp, 8 predicted proteins | sample SoiMethybrSBSTD4_FD_75300 | JGI IMG/M metagenome (GOLD analysis project Ga0075425, IMG submission 75300) | Bulk soil microbial communities from a Populus tree surrounding site in Tennessee, USA - Soil MetaG P. TD hybrid SBSTD4 | ecosystem: Environmental > Terrestrial > Soil > Tree plantation...
GACCGCGTACGAGAATCTGGCCTTCGCACTCCGGCTCCGGGGTGCCTCTCGCGCGGACATCGATCGGCAGGTGCGGGAGGCGGCCGGGTTGCTCGGGCTGGAGGCCCTGCTCGAGCGCAAGCCGCGCCAGCTCTCCGGCGGCGAGCGCCAGCGGGTCGCCCTGGGCCGGGCGCTGGTACGTCACCCGCAAGTGTTCCTGTTCGACGAACCGCTCTCCAACCTCGACGCCAAGCTCCGGGTGCAGATGCGGCGGGAGATTGCCCGGCTGCATGCCGAGCTCCGCGCGACGATGATCTACGTAACGCATGACCAGGTCGAGGCCATGACCCTGGGCGAGCGCATCGTCGTGCTGCACGCCGGCCGGGTGCAGCAGGTTGCCCCGCCGCGCATGCTCTATGAGAAACCCGAGAACACCTTCGTCGCGAGCTTCATCGGTAGCCCCGCCATGAACCTGCTCCGGGGAGAGCTGGCCGACGGCCAGGAACCCTGCTTCCGGGCGGCAGGAGGGGGATTCAGCGTGGCGCTCCCGTCGCCGTGGCGAGAGGCGCTCAGGGGGCGGCCCAAGGCAGGAGTCGTGTTGGGCGTGCGTCCGGAGCAGGTTCTGGTGAGCGCCGAGCCCGAGTCGGATGGATCTCCCATTCGCTGCCGGGTGGATCTGGTCGAGCTGCTGGGTGGTGAGGTGCTGATCCACGCGAGCCGGGAGGACCAGGAAATCACGGCTCGCATCGCTGCCGGACCCGTTCCGCGGCTGGGCGAAGAAATCACGCTGACGATTCCCGCTGCGGCCACGCACCTGTTCGACGCCGACACCGGCAAGCGGCTCCTGCCCGACCGCCAATAGCTGACAGCCGGCCAATTAATCGGCGCTGACGCGCGCGGATTGGATGCGCCCCGCAGCGCGGGTCGGTCCTATTCTCTCTCCATGCCGGACCTGCCGTTCGTTCCCGCCGCTCAGTGGACCGACCGCCGCCACATTCGCGGACTCCGCGGTGAGCTGGTCGCGCTCGCGTACCTCGTCTCCTGCGGCTGGGAAATCGAAGCCCATCGCTTTCGGCTGGGGCGGCACGACCTCGACCTGGTCGCCCGCCGGCGCGGGCTGATCGCCTTCGTGGAAGTGAAAACCCGCAAGAGCCTGCGATGCGGTGCGCCGGCCGAAGCCGTGAGTGTCCGGAAGCGGACCATCCTGGCGAAGGTAGCCGGCTGCTGGCGGGCCCGATTCGGTCGCGCGGGCGACGATTACCGGTTCGACCTGGTGAGCGTGTGCGAGGGCGCACTGGGCGCGCCGGCGGTCGAGCACGTGCCGGATGCGTGGAGGGTCTGAGGAACGTTTGGGCAAACGGCAACTGCGAACCACGGAAGCACGGAGGCACGGAGGTAGGTTGGTGGTCGCGACTGATTGGGATCTCGTGTCGAGACACCACCTCCATCTTATTGGCTGGCGAACCGGAGCTCGATGACTTGCCGGAGCCATCCGTGCCTCCGTGCTTCTGTGGTGAGAAAGCGACTGATGACCCGAAAGTATCGGTAGTGGCTCAAAATGAGCCACTACGACACTCTTGATTCGGGAACTGTTCGGAGCTATCTTCGCTGGCAAGTAGTTCGGTGTAGCAAAATCATCCACTACTATATAGAGGCCCCACCCATGGCCGAAGAGACTCGACTCGATTCCGACCGCCGCAAGGCCTTGGGCCTCGCCATCTCCCAGATCGAAAAGCAGCTCGGCAAGGGCTCCATCATGCGGATGGGGGCCGAGTCGCCTCGGGTCCGGGTGGCCGCCATCTCGACCGGCGCTATCAACCTCGACGCCGCCACCGGCATCGGCGGCGTGCCCCGCGGCCGCATCACCGAGGTCTACGGCCCCGAGTCGTCGGGCAAAACCACGCTCTGCCTCCATCTGGTCGCCAACGTGCAGCGGGGCGGCGGTGTCGCGGCCTACGTAGATGCCGAGCACGCGCTCGACATCGAGTACGCCAAGAAGCTGGGCGTCGACGTCGAGAACCTGCTGGTATCGCAGCCGGACACCGGCGAGCAGGCGCTCGAGATCGTGGAGATCCTGGTGCGCTCGGGCGCGGTGGACCTCGTCGTCGTCGACTCGGTTGCGGCTCTGGTGCCCAAGGCGGAAATCGAAGGTGAGATGGGCGACAGCCACATGGGGCTCCAGGCCCGGCTCATGAGCCAGGCGCTCCGCAAGCTCGCCGGCGCCATCAACCGGTCCAACTGCGCGGTCGTGTTCATCAACCAGCTCCGGGAAAAGATCGGCGTCATGTTCGGCAACCCGGAGACCACCACCGGCGGCAAGGCGCTCAAGTTCTACGCGTCGCTCCGGCTCGACATCCGTCGCATCGGGCCGGTCAAGGAGCGCGAGGCGGTGATCGGGAGTCACGTGCGGGTTAAGGTCGTCAAGAACAAGGTCGCCCCCCCGTTCCGCCAGGCCGAGTTCGACGTGATGTTCGACGAGGGAATCAGCCACACCGCGCTCCTGGTCGACCTCGCTGCGGAAGCGGGCATCATCCAGAAGTCCGGGGCCTGGTACTCCTACGGCGACCAACGGATCGGCCAGGGCCGGGAAAACGCGAAGCTCTTCCTGCGCGACAACTCGGCGCTGATGACAGAGGTCGAAACCAAGGTGAAAGAGGTGCTCGGGATGAAGGCGGCCGTGGTCGGAGCGGGCGCCGAGGATCCGGAATGACCGAGCTGGTCGGTCCTCCGGTCCGCGCGCCTGCCATCACCGCCATCGAGCCCGACCCACGGCGTCCCGGCAGCGTCCGGATCCTGGTAGACGGCCGCTCGTTCGCGACGGTCGATGCCGAGGCAGCCGGCGGAGTCGAACAGGGCGGGGTGCTCGAGGCCGAAGTGGGCGAGCGGCTGGCCCGGGCGGCCGACGTCGAGGCCGCATACCGGACGGTGTTGCGCGCGCTCGAGCGCCGTCCGCATGCGCGGGCCGACCTGGGCCGCCGGTTGTTGCGTCGCGGTCTGGCGGCTGAGGCTGTAGAGGCCGCGTTGGCTCGCGCCGATCGCGCGGGGCTGCTCGACGACCTCGCGTTCGCCCGGCATTACGTCGCCACCCGCGCGGAGCGGGGGCGCGGGCCGGCCCGTCTCGCCCGCGACCTCATGGCCATGGGGGTCGCCCGGTCCTCGATCGATCTGGCTCTCGCCGAGCAGTGGCCCGAGGAGGACGACCGGCGGGCGCTCCCGGCCGCGCTCGCCGCCAAGCGTGCGGCGCACTTGGGCGGCCTCGCCCGCCCGGTCAAACGCCGCCGACTGCTGGCGTTTCTCGCTCGACGGGGCTTTACCGGGCGGGAAGCGATCGAGGCGGTGAACGGCGCGTTGGGCTGTTAGCGGTCGGCGGTTGGCTGTTGGTATATTTTCCCGGATGCGCTCCGCCGACATCCGCCGCCTCTTCCTCGACTTCTTCGTCGCCCGGGGGCACCGCGAGGTGCCCTCTTCGTCCCTGGAACCCAAGGACGATCCCACCCTGCTGTTCACCAATGCCGGCATGGTGCAGTTCAAGCGCGTCTTTCTCGGTCAGGAACGGCGCGACTACACCCGGGCGACCACCTGCCAGAAGGTCGTGCGGGCCGGCGGCAAGCATAACGATCTCGAGCAGGTGGGCCACACCAAGCGGCACCACACTTTCTTCGAGATGCTGGGGAACTTCTCGTTCGGCGACTACTTCAAGCGCGACGCGGTCGGCTTCGCGTGGGAGTTCGTCACCGGTTCGGATTTTCTTGGCCTTCCGCCCGAGCGCCTGCGGGTCACGGTGCATCACAGCGATCAGGAAGCGCGGGCCCTGTGGGGCGAGATTGCCGGGCTTCCCCCTCACCGAATTTACGGGCTCGGTGACAAGGACAACTTCTGGCAGATGGGCGACACCGGGCCGTGCGGACCGTGCACGGAGATCTACGTCGATCTGGAGTGGCCGTCCGGGCGGGAGCCGGCGGGAGCGGGCGGGAGCGGGCAGGACGCCGTGGTCCCCCAGGCGGAGTTCGAGCGTTTGGCTGAAGAGGGCCGGTTCCTCGAGATCTGGAATCTCGTGTTCATGCAGTTCGACCGCGCGGCCGATGGCACGCTCACCCCGCTGCCCCGGCCCTCGGTTGACACCGGGGCCGGCCTCGAGCGGATCGCGGCCGTCATGCAGGGTGAAGACGACAACTTTCATACCGATCTCTTCCGTCCGCTGCTCACTCGGATCGGTGAGCTGGTCGGCCGGCCGTACGACTACGTGCACGACCATGATCCGGACGAAAGCGTGCGGGTCCGCAGCACCTCGTACCGCGTGCTCGCCGACCACGCGCGGGCGGTGAGCTTCCTGCTGGCTGACGGGGTCTACCCGAGCAACGAGGGCCGCGGCTACGTCCTCCGCCGCATTCTCCGCCGGGCCGTCCGACACGCGTGGCTGCTGGGCCGCCGTGAGCCCACGCTCGCGCCGCTGACCGACATCGTCGTGCAGGAGATGGGGACCGCGTATCCCGAGCTGACCGCCAAGGCCAAATTTCTCCACGATACCACCCAGGCGGAGGAGGAGCGGTTCCTCGAGACCATCGCCGGCGGCCTGGGGCGACTGGAGGAGATCTTCGCGACCGGCGCCACGACGATCGGCGGCGAGGAGGCGTTCAAGCTCTACGACACGTTCGGGTTTCCCATCGACCTCACCGAGATCATCGCGGGCGAGCACGGCGTGAGCGTGGACCTGGCCGGCTTCGAGCAGGCGCTCGACGAGCAGCGGGAGCGGTCGCGGGCTGCGCGCCGGGACGCGACAGTGGGGGTCAATGCCGCGGTGGTCGCGCCAGAGGGCGCGCTCCGGCGGCAACCGGGGCAGGGCCCGGCCGTGCACGCCAAAGACCCGATGGCCTGGCGCCCGCTGAAACGAGGCAAGCAGAAATTCGTGGGCTACGAACGGACCGAGACCGACTCGGATCTGCTGGCGTTTCGCCAGGCCGGCGACCGGGTCGAGCTGTTGCTCCGGGAGAATCCGTTCTACGCAGAGTCCGGCGGCCAGGTCAGCGACACCGGTTCCGTCGCCGGCAAAGGTTGGACGGTCGAGGTAGACACGGTGCGAAAGGACCCGGCGAAAGGCACCGTAATCGGGGGCCGGTTCGACGAGTCGTTCGATCCTACGCCGGTCGAAGCGATGGTAGACGCGCCGCGGCGCCGCAACATCGAGCGGAACCACAGCGCCACCCACCTGGTGCACCTGGCGTTACGGCGGCATCTGGGACCCCTTGCTCGGCAGGCAGGCTCGCTGGTCGAGCCTGATCGGCTTCGCTTCGATTTCACCCACCACGGCCCCATCGACCGGGAGATGCTCCGCACCATCGAGCGGGACGTCAACGAGCAGATCTGGGCCAACTACGAGACCAGCACCCGCCAGATGTCGCTCCGCGATGCCCTCGACCTGGGCGCGATGGCGTTCTTCTCGGAGAAGTACGGCGACGTGGTTCGGGTAGTGCGCATGGGCGATTCGATCGAGCTCTGCGGTGGTACCCATGTCCGGAGCACCGGGCAGATCGGGCTGTTCCGCTTCACCGCGCAGGGCGGCGTGGCCGCCGGCGTCCGGCGTATCGAAGCTGTCACCGGGCCAATGGCCTACGCGGTGCTCGAGGAGCTGGACGATCGGCTCGCCAAAGCCGCAGAGCGGCTAAAGTCGCAGCCCGAGCACATCGCCCGCAAGATCGATCAGCTGCTCGAGGAGCGGCATCGGCTCGAAGCGCGCTTGCAGGAGGCGCTCCGGGCGGGCGGCGCGGCGGCGACCGAGGGCGAAGTGGTCCAGGTGGACGGTGTGCAGCTGACCATCGCGGAGACCGCGACCGAGGACCGGAACGAGCTGGGCCAGATCGCGGACACGTTTCGCGAGGGGCGGCGGAGTGCCGTGCTGGTCCTCTTCGGGACTGCGGGGCGCGGCGCCATTCACGTCACCGTGAGCGAGGATCTGGTGAGCGCGGGCCGGAAGGCGGGCGACCTGGTCAATCGCATCGCGGCCGTGAGCGGGGGAAAGGGTGGCGGGCGGCCCCATTTCGCATCCGCCGGGGCCGGCGACCCGGCCCGGCTCGCCGACGCGCGGGCGCAAACGCCGGCCCTGGTCGCCGCCTGGCTCGGGAACGGCGGGTGACGGCGCCGGAGCCGGCGCCCTCCCCGCTGAGCATCTGGCTCGAGCGGCACACCGCGCGAGCCCCCGACGCGCTCCGTCGGAGAGTGGCCGACTACGCCGGCCGGGTAGTCGGCGGCTCGAGCATCGCGGGCTCGCTTGCCAAGGCGGGCCAGGCCGCCTTGCGGCGCGCGCTCGAGCACGCAACCGATCGTTCGGCGGCGCTCGATCTCCTGGCCGCCGACGCCCTGGTCACACTGGCCCTGCTCGCCCAAGCGGAGCAGAGCGCCGAGGGCCTTGCTGCCTTCGCCCAGGACATTCTTCAGGCCCATCGACCCGGTTCGTGATCGATCTCCATTCGCATCTCCTGCCTGCGGTGGACGACGGCGCTCGCACCGTCGACCAAGCCGTCGCCACCCTGCGCGAAATGGCGCGACAGGGTGTGACCGACGTCTGCCTGACGCCCCATCTTGCGGCCAGCCGGGCGGAGCAGGGCGTGCCGTCGCGATACGACTCGGCGTTCGAGCTCCTGCGCGCTGCCGCTCCCACTGCTCCCCAGCTCCACCGCGGCGCCGAGGTCATGCTGGATCGGCCGCTGGGCCAAGCCGCCGCAGCGGATCCCGCCGTGCGGCTCGGCGGCACCCGCTACATCCTGGTTGAGTTCCCTCGCATGGTCGCCGGGGCGGCCGTGAACAACGCGCTGGCGCACGTGGCATCGCTCGGGCTGGTGCCGGTGCTGGCGCATCCCGAGCGCTACACCTCGTGCTCGGTACACGCAGTAGAGCGATGGCGGAGAACGGGGGCGTTCATGCAAGTCGACGCGACCACACTGCTCTCCCCGCGGGGGCGCGGCGAGCGGGCCCGACAGCTGATCATGACCGGCCTGGCCGACATCCTGGCGGCCGACAATCACGGCGACTCCCGCATGCTGGCCGCGGGCCGGCGCATGATCGAGGAGCACGGCGGCGACGCCCAGGCCGAGCTTCTCACCCAGTACAATCCGGCCGCCATCCTAGCTGACCAACCGATGCGGATGGTCGAGCCGCTCGAGCTCAAGACCTCCCTGCTCGAGCGGCTCCGCCGGCTGCTCAGCTCGGCCGACCAGTGAGCTGGCCGGACCGTCGAGCCCGCCGAGGCCGTCCCATCGCATGATTCATCTTCTCTTCACCGGCGGCACGATCTCCATGCATCACGATCCGGCCGCCGGCGGCAACGTGCCCGCGCACGACGGAGAGCAGCTCGTGTCCCTGGTGCCGGGGCTCGAGCGGATCTCGCCCTTTCGGATCGAGAACTGGGCTCGTCTGCCGGCGGCGCACCTAGGTCCCGACCGACTCTGGGCGCTGCGGAACCGGGTGTGCGAAATCCAGGCGGAGGCGAGGGGAGACGAGGGGCCGGTCGGCATCGTGATCACTCACGGGACCGACACGATCGAGGAGACGGCCTACTTGCTCGCGCGTACCCTCGATCCTGCCGTCCCGGTCGTGATCACCGGTGCGATGCGCACGTCGAGCGACGCGGACTGGGATGGCCCCCGGAATCTCCGGGAGGCCGCCACGGTCGCCGCGAGCACCGCGAGCGCCGGGCGAGGCGCGATGGTGGTGTTCGCGGGAAACGTCTTCGCCGGGCATGAGGCAGTGAAGACCGACACCGTGCGGCTCGATGCGTTCTCGGCGCCCCACGGTGTCCCGGTGGGGAGGGTTCGCGACGGACAGGTGGAATACAGCCTGCCCGCCTGTCCGCCTGCCCGCCTGCCCGCCCGTGACCTCTCGCCCAGGGTGGCCTTGGTCCCCATGGTGATCGGCGATCGGGGCGAGCTGCTCGACCTGGCTCGCCCGGGGCATGACGGAGTGGTGATCGTCGCCTTCGGCAGCGGCAACCTTCCTCCCGGAGCGATCCCGGCGATCCGCCGCTGGCTCGACGAGGGAAAGCCGGTCGTGCTGGCGAGCCGCTGTGCCACCGGAGTGGTGACGCCGGTCTACGCGTTCGAGGGCGGCGGAGCCGGGCTCGTCGCCATGGGCGTGGTGCCGGCGGGTCCGCGCACGCCTTCACAAGCCCGCCTCGAGCTGGTGCTCTCACTGTCCGCCGGCGTTCCTTACGGCGAGTGAGCCCGCGGCGATGACGTTTCCCGACAAGCTGAACATTCCGGAGGACGTGCTCGACATCGCGCGGGCGCTGGACCAGGCCGGGTACGAGGTCTGGTGTGTCGGGGGGGCCATTCGGGACGCGCTGGTGGGCGCCGGCGCCGGAGGGCACCCGCTCCGGCCGGCCGACATCGATTTCACCACTTCGGCCCGACCCGAGCAGGTGCAGGCCCTGTTCGGTCCCAAGCGCAGCGTGCTGGTCGGGGTCAGGCACGGCACGGTCGGAGTGCTGGACCGCCGGAGGGAGCTCCACGAAGTCACCACCTTTCGACGCGACGTCGCAACCGACGGGCGTCACGCCGTCGTAGTCCACGAGGGAGTCACGCTGGAAGAAGACCTGGCCCGGCGCGACTTCACCATCAACGCCATTGCCTACCACCCGTTCCGCCATGAGTGGCGCGACCCGTTTGGCGGCGCAGCCGACCTCGAGCACGGAATTGTCCGCGCCGTCGGCGTGCCGGCGGCCCGTTTCCGGGAGGATTATCTCCGGATTCTTCGCGCGCTCCGTTTTGCCGCGCGCTTCGAGTTCACTATCGACGCGGCGACCTGGGCGGCCGCGCGCGAGGCGGCGCCGGGATTGGCCCAGCTGTCGGCCGAGCGGGTCCACGATGAGTGGTTCAAGGGGCTCGGGACCGCGCGCTCGGTCGCGAAGCTGGTCCAGCTGTGGCGCGACGTAGGCGCGGCGGCGATCTGGATTCCCGAGCTGGAGCACGCGCCGCCCGGGGGCACGGGCTACTCAATTGCCGAGGCGAACCGCGACCCGCGAGATCCGGTCCTGCTGACGGCGCTCTTGTGCGCGAACGCGGGGCCCGTGCTCGAGCGGCTGCGCGGATCCAACGCCGAGATCGGCCGGGCTCAAGTCATCGCGGGGGCGCCGGGTGAACCGGCCGACGACACACCGGCCGCGGTGCGCCGCTGGCTCGCCGCCGCCGGCGCGGCGGCCGATGACCTGCTCGCTTTGTGGCGGCTGCGTCGCGGAGCGGACGCGCCCTGGAGCGGAACCGTCGCCGAGACTCGCCGGCGGGGCGATCCTCTCGCCCGCGGTGACCTCGCGATCGACGGCAACGATCTGATCGCGCTGGGTGTGCCGCGGGGTCCCCGGGTGGGCCAGGTGCTCGATCAGCTGCTCGAGCGGGTGCTGGACGATCCGTCACTCAACACCCGCGAGCGGCTCAGCGCCGTGGCAAAGGACCTGATGTGATACTGATCTGGTTCGCGGCCGCGGCCGGGTTGGGCAACGTGGTGGGAGCTCTGGCGGTCGTTCGCCACCTCAGCCGGAGCCTGCACGCGATCGATGCCGGCATCGCGTTCGGGGCGGGGTTCATGTTGGCGGTGGCCGTGGTGGACGTGTTTCCGGTGGCCCTGCGGGATGGTGCCGGCGCCGCCTGGTTCGTGCTAGCGGGTTATCTCGCGGTACACGTCACCCAGCACGTCCTGACACCGCACTTCCACTATGGAGAGGAGACCCACCGGGTCAGCGCGGTGACCGGCTTTACGGCGCTCGCGGGGCTCTCGCTGCACACCTTCTTCGACGGAGTGGCGATTGCCAGCGGGTTTCTCGCTTCGGGGCGGCTCGGTGTGCTGCTGTTCCTCGCGGTCCTGGTGCACAAGCTGCCGGAGGGCGTGACCATCGCGAGCATGATGCTCGCGGGCGGGCAGAGCAAGGGGCGAGCGGTCGCTTCGGCCGCGGGACTTGGCCTGGCGACGCTGCTGGGCGCCGCTCTCACCGAGGTCGTGGGCCCGCTCGCGCGACATGGGCTGGCGTTGTCCGCCGGCGTCACGTTGTACGTCGCCGCGTCGAACTTGGTGCCCGAGTTCCAGAACCGGCATCGGTGGATCTCCGCGATCGCTTTCTTCGGCGGGGTGGCGGC
>Ga0075425_100010031_pt1 | contig 10094 bp, 6 predicted proteins | sample SoiMethybrSBSTD4_FD_75300 | JGI IMG/M metagenome (GOLD analysis project Ga0075425, IMG submission 75300) | Bulk soil microbial communities from a Populus tree surrounding site in Tennessee, USA - Soil MetaG P. TD hybrid SBSTD4 | ecosystem: Environmental > Terrestrial > Soil > Tree plantation...
TAGCGCAGGATGTAGAACTGGCGCGCCATTTCGGGGGGCAGCTGGAGGCCGTCGAAGCGTCGAGCCTCGCGGATCTTGCGAGCCACCAGCTCCATCAGGCGTTCCTGGGCCTGCGATTCGATCTTCTCGGTGTCGTCGGTGATGTTGGTCTGCTTGACCCAGCTCGCGCGCTCGGCGTCGCTCTCGAGCTTCGCGAACTCTTCGTTCACCTGCTTGATGAAAGCTTCGGCTTCGGTAGCCGTCGGCGGTTGAGAAGCGGAGGAGGCTGATTGGGGCGAGGGGGGTCCCCCGACCCGCGGGGCTCCCGCTCCACATCCGACGAGGATGCAGAGCCCGGCGAAGATTGCGAACGGGCCACGTCGAGCGACACTGGACATGGGCGCGAGCTTAGGGCGACAAGCGGGGGAGGTCGAGAGGCGCCACCCAAAAGACGTCGCCGTTGTTGTCGTTGCCGATGAACATGCGGCCATCGGGCGCGAACTCGATGGCCGCTGGACGCCCGTGCAAATGCGTATTGTCGTCCCAGCCGGTGGCAAAGTCCGTCATGGCCCCCGAGGGGAGGCCGCTGTCGAGGTTCGTGCCCGGCTTGAGACGACCCGTCGCGGGATCGGTCGCGATCGCGACCACGCGTGCGCCCGTCCACCCGCCGGCCGCTCCGTGAAGCGGAACGAATACGCTGCCCGTATAAGGCTCGGGCCACTTGCCCCGCTCGAAGTCGAAGCTGAAGGGGGTGTGACCGATGACGAACGAGACATCCTCCGGCGTGACGCTCGAGCAGTCGGGCGTGGGGGTGATGCCTAAGTGGGGAACGCCTCGGGTCGCGCAGCAGGGAAAGCCCCAATCGTCGCCCTCGCGGATGGGAACGAGCTTCTCGCGCCCCCCCTCATCGGCCGAATAGTCCTTTGCAAGCTCGGATGCGAAGCAGAGGTTGTGGCCGCGCTGGCAGCGAACCGCGATCGGATTGCGAAAGCCCTTCATTACGGTCGCGCCGTGCGGCGAGCCGTCGATCTTGACGATGCCGCCCACGAACGGGCGCGACGCCACGCAAACCTCGTTCTGGTCGCTGCCAATGGCCACGTAGATCGTGCCGTCGTCGGCTTGATCGAGCGTCTTCGGCCAGTGCAGCGGCGATGCGTAGTACGTGCTGGTGTCGAGCACCTGCTCGGGCGGCCCCTGCAGCTTTCGATCGCCCGACTGGTAGGGTGCCCGTAGGATCAAGGTTCCGAGGAGGTCCCCCGGCCGGGTGTCCTGGTAATAGAAATAGCCGTTTGCGAACATCATCCCCTGCGTGGAGGGGACGGCCTCGACGAACCGAACCGCGCTGTCCGCGAGCCCATCGCCATTGTCGTCGGGGAGAACCAGGACGGCGGCAAGCCCGCCCGTCCCGCCGCCTGTCGTGTCGGTGGTGGGCGACGCGACGAAAAGATCGCCGTTGGGGGCAAAGCGGAGCTGCCGCACGTTGCCTCCCGCCCTTACGGTCCGCGCGAGCCCCGCGACGTTGCCGAAGAAGTGGGCGCAAAAGCCGGGTTGAAGATGCAAAAAGCACCACCACGCAGGCGTGCCGAGGCTCGGCAGGCACTGCTCCTCGCTCGCTCCGTCGGGCACCCTCATCCGTCCAGCGGCGGTGTACTGCACTGAGCCTGGCAGATCGCAAAAACGCCTGTAGGATGCGTCCGGATCGAAGGGGGGGCCCGGGTCGGCGTCACGCGGCGGCTCGCTCACGTCCGGAGCCAGCTCGCCCCCCATGTCGGCGGAGGAATCTTCGGTCCGACTCGCATCGGCGTCCGGGCGCGTCGCATCCTCGGGACCGAGCTCGGTCGCTGAGCAACTTGCCAGGGCGAGGGGGGTCAAAAAGAGGGTCGAAGCGCGCAAGGCAGGTTGAATGACTCTGATTTGGCCTGGAGTCTAGCAAACTCGGGCGCGGCCTTCGGCCCGCCTGCGGTCGTGTGACTCGGCGCGGCCTTCGGCCCGCCTGCGGTCGTGTGACTCGGCGCGGCCTTCGGCCCGCCTGCGGTCGTGTGACTCGGCGCGGCCTTCGGCCCGCCTGCGATTCATGTCCCGGGCACGAGGCGCCGTTGAGGCAGTGGAAGTTGGCGCGGCTATCCGCCCGCCTCAAGAGGAAAGGTTCATCAGGATGCCGGTTTCATCTCGTCGTGTTTGGGTTTCGTCGGCCATTTGCCTACCGCTCGCCGTTGCCGCGTGCGCAGCCTCGTCGGCCTCCGCCCCCGCGGCTCGGACGTCGGAGACATCCTCACAGGCGTCGCCATCCGACTCCGCGAAAGCCAGCTTGGCGAACGCGCCGACATCCGCCGGCGAAGAGGGTCGACCCGCACCGAGCTCGAGCTACACGGTGTCCGACATCGCCATCGTCCCGGTGCGAACGTCCGACCTGCCGAAGCCGCTTCCCAAACCTTGGATCGAAACCCCCGGCTTCGAGCAGGTTCTCGGTCGGGACTGGGTACCCGGGTACAAAGTGAATTTCAAGGTCCCGAACCAGCCGGCCGGCTCGTACGTTCAATTCGTTCTCGACGGCCGCCCCGTCGACCCCACGACCACGTCTCGAGGTGGCATCAGCCTCACGTCTCTCGCGGGACCCGACGGGCTGTCCGATGGGGAGCACGTCCTGTCGGCCCATGTGTGCATGCAGAACGGTCAGTCGGTCAAAGCGCCGGGCGGCATCTCGGTGCACCGCTTCTGGATTGGCAAGAAGACGCCCGGCACCTACCAGAGCTCCGCGCCGATGCTCGTTCTTGGAGGCCCCTTCGGCCATTACTCCGGCAGCGCGGCCGACGAGATCCTCATCGACTACTACGTTCTTAACGCCGCCTTGGGAGAAAAAGGTCATTCCGTTCGCATGACGCTGAAAGGCCCCGGGCTTGCCGAAGAAGGGACCGAGCGTTTCACGAGGGAGTGGCGTCCGTGGATCATCGTCTCGCCCCACAACGGCGAGTACACGCTCAAGGTCGAGCTGCTCGATCCTTCGGGCAACCCGCCACCCGGCGGTGCGATCGTCCGCACGTTCACGGTCGACGGCCGCAGCGACTGAACGAAGCGCAACGCGAGAGATTGCGCTAAGGGGGACTCAGAATGTGGTTCCGCCGACCGAGAGCATCGCGGTAAAGCCGACGTTGTTGGTGACGAGGCCCGTCGTGGTGGGCCCCGTGGTGAGCGAGCCGAAGAGAGGACCGGAGTACGCGAGGACCTGTGCCCCAGCGGCAAAATCCCAGGTGCGCCCGTTCGCGAGCGTCATCGGACCGGCGACCTTAGCGCGCGCCTGACCGTCGAGACCGACTCGAGCCCAGGACCCGATGTCGCGCCCGAGGCGCAAGCGCCCTTCGGCGTCCATCTCCTTCTCGTCGCCGAGGCCTCGACCTGCGATGGCGTTGGCGTCCACGTGCCACCCCGCTTCGGCGAACGAAAGAAGCGCACCCATTTCGAGCTCGCTTTCGACTTCGTCGCCGTCGGGCCCTTTGCCGAAACCGTCGATCTTGAACTTGCCGAGAGCGCCGAGCGTGAACCCTTCGCGACCGTCTCCGAGTAGACGCACAATCGCCGCCGCCGACGGAGAGAAATCGCGGGCCACGTTGCGCTGCCCGTCCATGACGAGCGTCAGCCGATCGATCGGGGACAGCCACACCGCTCCGCCGCCACCCACGACCCCGTCCTGTCCCCGCGCGACGAGTCCGAGACCGTATGCCTGCACTCCGATTGTCTTTGAGGATACGCCGTGCGCCGCGTACGTGAAGGCGAGGATCGGAATCTCGCGGCGCACGTCCTTGGCTTCTGCGGCTCGCGTCGCCGACGTGCCGGCGGCATCGTCCGAGGCCGACGTCGTTTGGGCGAGGGCGCTCGTCGGAAGTGCGAGGCCAGCGAGGAGGCCAAGAACGTACTTCATCGTGCGTCAAGCCTTAGCGCTTCAGAGGCCGCCCGCCAAGCGAAGCCGTTCACAAACCTGCCCGGTGTCCAGCTCGCATGATCAATTCCAGGACGGAGCGAAAATGGGCGAGCGCGGAACCGCTACGGCAGGTTCCGCGCTCGCCTCGGCCATGAGATGGCGCTACGGATGCTACGGATGAACGTCAGTCGGCGCGCTGCACCCCTTTCGATAGCGAGGGACCTGCGTCGGCCCCTGGCATCCCGCACACGACACCGGTGAGGTCGGTCTTCCTTCGAGCCAGATCGTTGAGCGTGCGGGTCTGACCCGAGAAGAAGTCGAACGCGGTGGTGCCGGTCAAGAAGGGGGAAAGCGGCGCCTCCTGCCCCGGGAAGCGAGGCGAGATCTGGAGGAACGTCGTGTTCGTCTCGGGGCCGTGGCAGCCGTTGCAGGTGTTGACCGAGAAGTGAAAACGCGCCTCGTTGTTCTGGATGCCGAACGATCCCCACTCGATGAGGTCGTTGAACACCGACCCGGCGAGAAAGGGACTACCTTCGAACTGCTCGGGAACGGTGTGGGTTTCGGCCAGGATCGCCGACTCGTTCTGGTTGACGAAGTCGGCGAGCGTCGGCGTTTGGTTGAAGCCGAGATCAGGTGTCAGCTTGACCGTCGTCTCTTGGAGGAACCCCGTCGTGGGCGACAGGACGAACTCGCGGAGCTCCCAGCGACCGAAGAAGCCCGATAGGGCGATCTCGTTCGTTCGGAGCTGTCCGAGCGCGTTGTCGTTGACCCGGCCCGGGGCGGCGCCGCGACCGCTGAAGCGCAGCGTGATCGCTTCGAGTGCCGCATTGTATTCCTCCGACGGGAAAGGGTGCGTCTGCAGCATGTGCCACCGGTTCGCCCAATCGATCACGTCCTGTTCGGTTTGCGCGGGCAGCTTGTATTCGAGGATGACGGTGAACTGCTGCGGGAAGCCGCCCGGCCCGAGCACGCCGAACACGAATCGTCCTTCGCCCGCGTTTCCTGCCGCGAGGTTGCGAAGGTCGAGACGGTTCACGATCGCAAGCAGCCGGAGCGGAGAGCGATCGAGGTCGAGCGAGTTATCCGCAAGCCGCGGCCAGTTGTCGAGCAGGATCTGCTGAATCGCCGGCCGCGCGAAAACGGTGAACCCGTTGACGGTCTGGTCGGTGAGCCAGTTCTGGAAGAGGTTCAGGGCGAGGGCGGGCGCATCCTCCGGGGTCGGCGCGAGGTCGCGCATGAGGCGCCCGAAGGTCCAGACGCCGCGGCTCGGCGAGGGAACCGGACCGAACGCCGTGCGCGTCGGATCATCGACGATGCTCGTATCCGTGATCATCAGCTCGCGCTTCGTTCGCACGAAACAGCCGGTTGGCGCGGTGAGCTCGTAAACCAGCTGGCCGATGAGCGTCGTGAAATTCGGGCCTCCGAAGCTGAAAACCTCGAAAGGTATTCGGTGGACGCCGGGCTCGGCATCCTCGGAACCGGTGACGTCGGCCTCGAACTTGACGGTTGACCCGGGCGTGACGCCGAAGAAAAAGGGCGGATTCACGAACGTCGTGATCCCGGCGTTGAGATCGCCTCCTCCGGAGCTCCCCCCAGCGCCGCCCGATCCGACGCTGCCTGCGCCGCCCGTGGTGACGCTGCCGCCGCCGCCGGTGGTGACGCTGACGCTGCTGCCCGTAGTCGCGACGCCGCTCGATCCTCCGAAGCCGCCCTGGCCCATGCCCCCTTCGATCGGGGCGGGGCCGGCATCGAGCGCGACCGGATCCACTTTGCCGATGGGTCCCGTCGTGGTCGAGACGCTCGAGCTCGTTGTCGTCGAGCCAGACCCGGCGTCTATACCGCCACCGCTGAATGACGGCAGGACGAACATTTCGTAGTTGTTCGGCTGGCAGGCGCCGATGTCGTTGTTGGTCACGGATACGTCGTAGCGAACGGTCGTTCCGGGCGAAACGGGACCGCTCGTCGCCGGGCTCACCGCGAACATGGCAGGTCTCGAGATGCAGCTCAGCGCGATGAGCTGGTCTTTGCTCACCGGGTTGGTCGACAGCCACACCTCGTCGATGACCCCGTTGAAGAACTGCGTCTGCGTCGTGGCGCCGATCCGAATCGGAGCGAACGCGTTTTGCAGCGTGCCGATCTCCTCGACCTGTCCGACTTGCTCGCCGTCCCTGAACAAGAAGACGAACTGACCGTCGTACATGCCGGCCACGTGCGTCCACTTGTTGGGGACGATGTTCGCGCGGGAGATGACGGTCGTGCCGTTCGTCAGCTGGACCGCCATTTCGATCTTTCCCTTGTGGATGCCGAGCGAGAACGCAGTCGTCTTGTTCTCTCTCTTGATGACGATGGGCTGATCGCCGTCGACGGTCGTCGGGTTGACCCACGCCGCCACCGCGATGCGCGGCCCGACCGTGAACTGTGGCTCATCGGGGACTTGGACGATGTCTTTTGCGCTCTTGAACTGCACGCCGAGCCCGCTGATGCCGTCGACGCAGAAGCTGCTCAGCGCGTGCTGAGCGCTGAAGTTATTGCCCGACGAGTCGAGAAGGAAGTGAGAACCCGGCGAGCAATCGTCGAAACGCCAGAAACCACTCGGTCCGGAGCCGAAGACGCCCCCGTCGCGGCCAACCGCTCCACCCATGCCGCTCCCACCGGTGCCCGTGCTGCCGCTCCCGCCGGCGCCCGCGACGCCGGTGTCGGCAATGCCGGCGTCGACCGCGCCCGAGCCGGCGTCCTTGGTGATTGGCCCGCCACCGGCGTCTGCAGTGGCTTCGGGGATGACGATCCGCACCGTCCCCTCGCCGATGACCGCGTGGTTCAACGGTTCTGTGTATTCATCGTAGCTTGGCGTGCCGAATTTGCGATCGTCCGGAGCAGAACTACAGCCAATCGCGAAAAGCAGCGAGACCGTGGCCCACGAGCGGACCACGTGTGACGGAGATGACCTCTTGCGGCGGCGTACCTGTGTCATGGGGTCCTCTTTGGATGGAGAATGGACGTGCGCTTCGGGCGTCGGCCTATCGAAAGAAGTGGCCGCGCCGAATTATCTGAAAGGCGAACCGCAGCAATGACTGTGCCCGCACCATTCTCTGTTGCCGCAAGCGCTCCCTTTGAGCGGCGAGCTCTCGAATTCCGATTGCGAGCGCGACAGGTCGATCACTCTACGACGTACCTGGCGTGCCACACTGTGCCACTGGCACACGGCGGTCGATGTGAACCGAGTCAATCAGCGGAAACGTCGCAGGCCAGCCTTCGCAAGACGACGCTGCGAAGCCCCACCCCTCCGGGTGTTCCACCCCTTCGGGTGTTCCGCAGCGGCTCGCAGCGTCGCCGGCGGGGATGCTCGCGACTCAGTTGCGGGTCAGGGAACCATCCCGGTGAGTGTCACCGGCCCGCATAGGAGACCAAACGCGTCGAACCAGGAGCCGGACCTGCCTGTCCAGCCGGTCACGATCTCTCCCGGGTTGCAAAGGATGTCCGTGAATTGGTTGCCGCCGATGCCGCCGATTTGATTTGCGGATGAGCTGTAGTTGCCGATCGCGATCGTGTAACCGTCCGTCGCGTTGCCCTGCACGGTGATCTGCGCGCAGAGGGGGTAGAGTTGATCGATGAACGAGCCGGACTTGCCCGCAAAGCCGACCGCGACTTGATCGGCCGGGCAGGGGGCCATTTGCATGAAGTCCGACGGACCGCCGAGGGGGCCGAGGATTTCGCCTACCGCATACGCGATGGTGAAGGGGCCAGTGCCCTGGAGCGTCAGCGAGGAGCAGAAGGCGCGGGCGCTCTTCAGCCAAGGGGTCGCGCTGTCCATCGCCAAGTCCATCGTTCCGTCGAAGCCGACGATCGCCTCATTCGGCTGGCAGGTCTGCGCGAATACGACCCCTCCGGTGCTGCCGGTGGGGGCCAAAAACGTGGGATTGGCCCCGTTGACGGCGATGCCGGTCGGCATCTTGACCGGAGGGACGACTCCGCCGCCGCCCCCCATGCCCCCAGCGTCGCCACCCTCGCCGCCCGCGCCCCCCATGTTGCCACCAGCACCGACCGTTGTCGTGGTAGCCGCGCCGCCGCCGCCTGCGCTGGTCGTGGACGTGGTCGTGGCGGCTGTCGTCGAGCCTGCCGTGGTGGTGCCCGCCGTTGTCGTGCCACCCGTTGTCGTGACAGAGCCGCCCCCGGCGCCGCCGGCTCCGGCCATGATCTGAACGTGGTAATCGTCGAGCGAACAGCCGACGAACCCCAATGAGACCGTCAAACCGACGACAGCGCGCAAGCTAATTCGTGGCGGATGGTTGGGCATGATTTTTCACGCAAGTGTGCGTTTTTTCGCACGGTTGTTCTTTTCCGATCGGTGTCCCCTACGGGGCGGGGAGGAAGTGATCCTGCGTTCGATACGTCATGACGCGATGCGTTGCCAGAGCTTGCACCCCGACCTCGAGTGAGACTCCTTAAAAGGGGCACGAAGGGGCCGAATCGGCGCAAGAATCGATGCCGTCGCGCGCGAAAGGCAGAAACCAGGTTGGGTCGCGAGCTGTGCTCAGCCGCGAGGCAGGATTCGCCGAAACGTCAGGTTGATGCGGGGCTCGGCGATGGAGCGTTGCTTCGGAACCCCGTGCCGAAAGAAATGTTGCGTCGTTCCTTCCATCACGAGCAGGCTGCCATTCGGCAGATCGAGGTCGAGCCGCTCGCGCACGTCCCTCACGTGTCTCATGACGAATCGCCTGGTCGCGCCGAGTGAAACGGAGGCAATGATCGGGTTGTGGCCGAGCTCCGGTTCGGCGTCGGCGTGAAACCCCATCGAGTCCTGTCCGTCCCGGTAGAGGTTGCAGAGCACGCTGTTGAAAGGCACCCCGGCCTCGTCCTCCACGCGCCTGCGAAGCGAGCCGAGCCGTTCCGACCACGGCTTGGGCGACAGCGTCAGACCCGAGTACGTATACGACGCGTGCGCATCGCCGAACCAGGCGACGAGTCTCGGCTGCAAGTGCTCGCGCCCATGAATGCGGATTCGCTCTTGCCGCCAGCCGACCTCGTCGCGAAGCGCGGTAAAGAGAGCGCCCGCCTCGCGCGCGTCGAGCCAGGTCTCGTGCAGGACGACGACGCCCCCATCGGCGAGGGCAAAACGACGAGCCACGAACCGAGCATCGCACGCAGGGGGCGCCCGCGCCCGCTATCGCAGGCGGGCCGAAGGCCGCGCCGAGTAACACCCGTCAGGGCCGGGCCAGTTCCATTCCCACCTCCGACTTTTCCTTGCGGATGCACGCCGAAGCAGCCTAAAAGAAGCCGACATCGATGCAGTTCTTGAACCGAGCTCTTCATCAGTGGTTCCAGGGGTTCATGCAGATTTACAGTCTGCAGCTCCTCATCCTCGTGGTGCTGATCGGGGGCATCGTCCGCTACCTGACGCGCGAGCGCGACAAGGTTCCCGAGCGTCGCTTCATCGGGCTCTCGGTGCTGGCGGGGCTGCTCGGTATTCTGGCCGTCGGCGCAGCGTTCCGCACGCCTACCGTCGCCGAGCACCTCGGGCTCAGGGCGGGGTCGATCGTCGAGCAGCAGCTCAGCTGGATCAAGGCGATCATCGCGCTCACGGCGGCCGGATTGGCCGTGTACGAGGGGATTCTCATCGCCCAGAAAAAGCCGCCGCGCAAAGTGTGGGTGAAGGGGATCGCGTTCGCGCTCGCGGCGATGTCGATCGGCGCCTACTTTCGCTACGGCGATTTCGGGTACGTGAATTTCTACCATCGCCACGAGTTCTTCCATTACTACCTCGGCTCCAAGTACGACCGTGAGCTCGGCTACGAGAGGCTCTACGAGTGCGTTGCCGTCGCGCAGTCCGACTCCGGCCAGACCAACGAGGTTCGCGCGCGCAAGATGATGGACCTGCGCATCGATACCATCGTCCCCACGCAAGCGGTGCTGAGCCACCCCGAGGAGTGTCGCGACAGATTCAAGAGTCCCGAGCGGTGGGAGGCCTTCAAAGCCGACGTCAAGTTCTTCCGCAACTCGGCGAACCTTCAATACTGGAACGACATGCAGAAGGACCACGGCTACAACCCGCCGCCGGTCTGGACCGTGATGGGTCACTTCTGGGGAATGCTTCACCCTGCGACCGACGGGTACCTGAAATTTCTGGCCTCGTTCGATCTCATGTTTTTGGCAGGCATGTTCGCCGTCATTTACTGGGCGTTCGGCTGGCGCGTCTTCAGCG
>Ga0075425_100010032_pt1 | contig 10093 bp, 7 predicted proteins | sample SoiMethybrSBSTD4_FD_75300 | JGI IMG/M metagenome (GOLD analysis project Ga0075425, IMG submission 75300) | Bulk soil microbial communities from a Populus tree surrounding site in Tennessee, USA - Soil MetaG P. TD hybrid SBSTD4 | ecosystem: Environmental > Terrestrial > Soil > Tree plantation...
ACGGCCAGAGCTTCTGGATGAAGCCTTCGCGGTCGAGCTCTTGGAAGAAGCGCGCGTCGATGAACTGCTCGGGGCGCGCCGCGGCGGCGCGCGGGTCCTTATCGGCCATCTGGTCGAGCACGGTTTGAATCGATTCGGGCGAGGGGTAGGGGACCTTCGGGACGTAGCGCAGCACGTAAAGATCGTAGAGCGCGTTGACGTATTCCGTGTCGTTGTTGTGAATGTATTTTTTCAAAATCTCGACGCTCGCGGCGCGATTGGTCTTGGCGAAGCGGCTGCCTTCGACGTAGCCGCGGATGAACTTGCGCACGGTATTCTCGCTGCGCTTGATGTAGGACCGGCTGGTCACGATGGCGGAGGTCGGGAAGCTCAAACCGAGCGTCGACATGTCGGCCAGCTCCTTGAGTCCGTCTTTCCGCGCGAGAATGGTGAACTCCGCGTTGACGGTGCCGGCGTCGATGGCGCCGCTCTTCAGCGCCTGCACGATCTCGGGCATGCCGCCCATCTGAATCACCGCGAAGTCGCGCCCGCGCTTCACCGGCCAGCGGTTCTCGCTGTAGCCGAGCGCGAAATCGGTGGCCGAGCCGAAGCGCGTGATGCCGACTTTCTTTCCTTTCAATCCCTCGAGCGAGCGCACTTCCGGCCGCGCCATGAGAAAAAACGTGATCGCGTTCAAGCTGCTCGCGATGACGGCGAGGTCGGCGCCGGCGAAATTCGCGGCGACGACCGCGGCGCCGGTGAAGATTCCCATCGGCGCCTCGCCGGAAAGCACCACCTGCGCAGCGCGCCCGCCGCCGCCTACATAAAGCAGCTCGAGGTCGAGGCCGTGCTTCTTGAAAATGCCGGCTTCATGCGGGATCCACACCGAGCTTTGCGAGCCGCCGATCGCGCTGTAGATGAAGCGCATCTTCTCCAGCGGCTGCGCGCGCGCGGCATCTGCAAAGCACGCGAGAATGAGCAGCGAGAGGATGAGCGATCGCATGGCGCAGCCAGCATACGGCTGCGCCTAAAGCCGGTCAATATCGGTTGTTGACGTCGGAGTCGCCGGGCGGTTATCCTCGCGGTCGAACGAATAATGAAATCCTTCTTCATCATAAAGCGCGCCTCCTTTGCGATCATCCTCGTGCTACTGATTGCAAGCTCGCGGCGTGCGCAACCGGCCGAAGGCGATCCGGTGCTCGGCGTCAGAATCGCCAAGGGCATAGCTGCGCAAGGCTGGTTATTCCACTGGAAGGTTCGTGAACGGCCGACGCCGGAATTAGGTCCTTCGCTGTTAATTTGACACCCTCTGAAAGGAGGGATACAACCCTTTGTAGGAGGGACCTAATATGTTTGGACTCGGTGTCCCTGAATTGATCGTGATCGCCGTGATCGCGCTCGTGGTCTTCGGGCCGGGGAAGCTGCCCGAGATGGGAAAGTCGCTCGGCGAGGCGATCCGGGGCTTCAAGAAAGCCGTGGATGAGCCGGACGAGACGAAGAAGCAGGATCCGCCCGCTAAACCCTAGTAGCGAACTCGCCTACGCCGTCCCGCACGATTATTTCTTCAGCTCCTCGCTGAGCCGCCGCAAGACCTCGCCGAACTGCCGCTGCATCGCGATCATCTGATCGCGCATGTGCAGCGCGACCTCGGCGCCCTCGAGATTGACGCCCATCTCTTCTATGAGCAGATGCGCGACGCGCACGCGGTCGACCTGCTCCGGCGGATAAAGTTTCTCCTCGTTCTCGACGACCGGCGCGACGAGATGCTCGCGCTCTAGCGTGAGGATGAAGTCTTCGTCCACGCCGCAGATGTTGACCACTTCCGTGATGCGAAAATATTTCGCTGCCATAGCTTACAACCGGAGGTTCTTCCGCACGTCCTCCTTGTAGGCGCGGTCGATCTTCTCGACCGCGTCGCGCGGCACGCCGTCGTCCGGCACGCGCACCATGAGGTTGAGATAAAGATCGCCGGCAGGCGATTTGCCGTGCGCCGGAACGCCTTTGCCCCTGACGCGGAGGCGCTGGCCGCTCTGAGCGCCGGCGGGTATTTTCACGTTCACCGGTCCGCTCGGTGTCGGGACGGTAACCGTTGCGCCCGTGACCGCTTCGCCGACGGTGATCGGCAGATCCATAATGAGGTCGCGATCTTCTCGTCTAAGCAGGGGATGCGGGCGGATGCGCGGCGTGATGTAGAGATCTCCGGGCGGGCCGCCGCGAACGCCGGCCTCGCCCTTGCCGGGAACGCGAATGCGCTTGCCGGGCTCGGCGCCGGGCGGAATGTTGACGCGCACGGTTTCCTGGCGCATGACGCGTCCGGTGCCGCCGCAGGTCGGACATGGGTCGCCGGGAATCTGCCCGGTGCCGCCGCAGTTCGGGCACGTTTGCCGAAACTGCATCGGCCCTTCGGCGATCGCTATCGTGCCGCTGCCTTTGCACTGCGGGCAGGTTTTCGGCGACGATCCGGGCTTTGCCCCCGAGCCGTGGCACGTCTCGCACTCGACGGGACGATCGATCGTGAAGGCGGTCTGAAAACCGCGCACGGCGTCGAGGAAGTCGATGTCCATTGCCGCTTCGATGTCATTCCCGCGCTGCGGTCCCGTGCTCGCGGTGCGCCCGCGCCGGCCCCCGAAAGCGCCCCCGAGGCCGCCGAAGATATTGCCGAGGTCGTCGAAATCGAATTCCTGCGCGTTGAAGCCGCCGGTTCCGAATCCGCCGGCGCCGCCGCCGGGACGGGCGCGCGACGCCTGCTCCTGCCATTGCTTGTAGCTGCGCGCTTTCTCCGCGTCGAACCCGGACGCCAGGCCCGCCTCGCCGAACTCGTCGTAGAGCTTGCGCTTTTGCGGGTCGCTGAGCACGTCGTTGGCGACGGAGATGTCCTTGAATTTGTTCTCGGCGTCTTTGTTGCCGGGATTGATGTCGGGGTGATACTTGCGCGCGAGCTTGCGGTACGCCTTGCGGATATCGTCGTCGGACACGCCGCGCTCGACGCCCAGGATTTTGTAGAAGTCGCGTTCGGCCATGGCAGTCTTATAAAGATAATTACGAAAACGCGGGTTGCAAGGCTCACGCGCTTCTTTTCGGCAGGAGGAAGGCCATGAGGACTACGCTTACGAGCGAAGTCACGCCGAGCATCCAGAAGATCGTCGGCAATGTCGTCGCGACGAGGAGCAGGCCGACGACCGTGGTGGAGACGGTTTTGGACACCTGCTGGATGAGGCGATCGAACGAAATGATCCCGCCGCGCAGCTCGGCCGGCGCATTCTGTGTGAGCAGGCTCTTTTGCATCGGCGAGATCACGCCGTTGGCGATGCCGTAGAAAAAGAGCGCGCCGCCAACCATCCACACGCCCGGCAAAAACGGCACCGCGACGAGCGCGACGCCGCTCATCACGAAGGCCGCAAAGAGAAGCCGCGCCTTGTCGCGCCCGGCCGCGATCCGGCCCGCCTGGCTCGAGGTCGCCATCGCGCCGGCCGCAAAGAAAACGTAGAGCAGGCCGGCGGTCGCCGTCGAGATGTTGTGCGTGCGCACGAGGAAAAGCGGGAAGTAGGTGAGAAAGCCGTAGTCGAGAAAGAAGCGCAGGAAGCCCGCGGCGAATGCGACCATCAGGCGCGGATGGCGCGTGAGCCGCGCGATGCCTTTCAGATATTTCCAGCTGTCGTCGTGATCCGATCCTTTGGTCTCCGGCATCCACAAGAGCGCGGCGAGGCCGACCGGCACGACGATGAGATAAACGAGGAACGGCCAGAACCATGCGATCGCCGCGAGCAGGCCGCCGAGCGGCGGCAGTACAAAATAGCCGACGCGGTCGAGGAAGACTTTGAGTCCCTGGCCGCCGATTTCCTTATCGCCTTCCAAGAGATCGCCGATCAGCACGATCGTGAGCGGGATGACAGCGCTGAAGCCGATGCCCTGGATCGCGCGCAGCGCCAACAGCCAGGTGAAGCTCGGCGCGAAGGCCATCGCCGCGCCGCTCAATCCGAAGAGGATAAGTCCCCACGCGAGCAGCAGGCGGCGGCCGTGGAGATCGGCGACCACGCCGAAAAGCGGCGAGAGAAAGATCGCCGGTCCGGTGTAGACGGTCATCACGAGAGCGAGCTCGGAGTCGCTCACCCCGAACGCGCCGGTGAGCGCCGGCAGCGCCGGCTGGATGAAGTTGACGCCCATCATCAGCGCCATGCTCGACGCATAGACGATGGCCAGCGCGCGGCGCTTCTCCGCCGCGAGCTCGCCCAAACCGAAGACATTCGCGACCGAGAGCGTCGTCATACGCTACCGAAATTAGACCACCTGGCGACCGCCCGTCAACCGCCTTGACAAGTCGCCGTCTTTGTGTGAAGAATACGCTTAGTAAGCGTAATATATACGCAAAGCGGCAGGTCCGCAGCCGCGCTGGCGGAGACGATCAAAGGCCCGAGAGCTGCGGCTCTTTTTCCCAACCGATCGTCGCGCGCCGGTATGCGCGGCTGACGCCGCGGTAAGGAGAATCTCATGGAGCTAAACACCACGGCCCAGAGCGAGGCGCGACGGCTCTACGAGCATCTCGCGCGCCTGGGCGACGCGCATGCCTACACGCCGGCGGCGTGCGCGGCGTTCGCGGAAGAGATCGCGGCGATCCGCCGTCTCAAGCGCGAGCGCAACGCCGTCGTGCTCGCGCACAACTACCAGCGCCCGGAGATCTTCGAGGTCGCCGACTTCATCGGCGACTCGCTCGAGCTCGCGCGGCAGGCGACGAAGGTCGACGCCGACGCGATCGTCTTCTGCGGCGTTCACTTCATGGCCGAGAGCGCGAAGATTCTCAATCCTGAAAAGACTGTGCTCTTGCCAGACCTCCGCGCCGGCTGCTCGCTCGCCGAGAGCGCCACCGCCGAGCGCCTGGCCGAGCGCAAGGCCGAGCTCAAGCGGATGTATCCCGACCTCGCCGTCGTCGCCTATGTGAACACGACCGCCGACGTCAAAGCGGAGTCGGACGTCTGTTGCACCTCCGCGAACGCCGTCAAGATCGTGGGCGCGCTGCCGAACCGCCATATCCTGTTCGTCCCCGACGAAAACCTCGCGCGCTACGTCCAGCAGCATACGGACAAGACGATCATCGCCTGGGACGGCAACTGCTACGTGCACCACCAGATCACGCCGGAAGAGATCCTCGCCGTCAAAGCGAAGCTCCCGCACGTCAAGGTGCTCGCGCACCCCGAATGCCGCGCCGACGTGCTCGCGCTGGCCGACGCCGTCATGAGCACGAGCGGGATGGTCGATTACGCGGCGAAGAGCGCGGAAACGGAGTTCCTCGTCGTCACCGAGTGCGGCCTCTCCGACCGCCTGCTGCTCGAGCTGCCGGAAAAGAAATTCTACAAGGCGTGCAAGCTCTGCCGCTACATGAAAATGATCACGCTCGCCGACACGCTCGCGTCGCTGCGCTACATGCGGCACGAGATCGTGCTCGAGGAGTCCGTCCGTAAGGGCGCGGAGCGCGCGCTCGCGCGCATGCTCGAATTGAGCTAGTCCGCCGCTTGACGGGTTTTCGCCGCCGCGTTAATCAGTCATTGTTTTCGCGGGGAGCGGCGGATGGCGGTCGCCGACACGACCTGGGTCAGAGCACGGCAGGACCCCGCGCTGCAAGCGAAAGTGAAGCACTTGGCGCAGATTGTTTAGGTATCCATGCCTGACCCCAGGCGATCCTCCTATAGCGGGCCCGAATGATTTGCCACGTAAGAGAGCGGGCGAAGAAGGCAGAGCGATATGGATGTGCTGATCACGGTTGAAACCGACATGTTCGAGCACCGGGAAGTGAAGCCACACTTTATCAATCCTTGTTGCTTCGGCGAGGATTTTGCGGCGTGGTTGAAAAACCAAATATCGCCTCTTGGCGAGTTAAAGAAATGACATTTGTAATGCATCATTGAAGAAGCGCCCTCGGCGACGGTTGGAAGGGGGTAGAAAATGTGGATAGTACGACTCGCTCTTCGCCGCCCTTACACGTTCGTCGTGCTCGCCCTATTGATCGCTGTCCTCGGCATCTTGTCCATCCTCACGATGACCGTAGACATCTTTCCTCGCATCAACATTCCGGTCGTCGCTGTGATCTGGAGCTACTCCGGACTGTCCCCAACCGAGATGCAGAATCGAATCGTGACCGTAACTGAGCGGGCATTTACTTCGACGGTGAACGGGATCGAGCACATCGAATCCGTGTCGCTCCGTGGCGTGGCCGTCACGCGCCTCTACTTCCAGCCCAACGTGCCAATCGCGGCGGCGATCGCCCAGGTGAACGCCCAGGCGCAGGAGATTCTGCGCCCACTGCCGCCGGGCATCTTTCCACCGCTGATCATCCAGTACAATGCCGCCAGCGTTCCGGTGGTGCTGGCGAGCTTGAGCAGCGATCAACTACCCGAGCAGGAGCTAAATGACTTGGGCAACAGCTTCATCCGCACTCAACTCGTCGCCATTCAGGGCGCCTCCGTTCCGGTGCCCTATGGCGGGAAGTTGCGCGTCGTGAACGTCGACATCGATCCTGACGCGCTCTACACGCGGGGGCTTTCACCGCAAGACGTCAGCAACTCGATCATCGCTCAGAACGTCATCTTACCGGCCGGAACGGCGAAAATAGGAACACGCGAGTACGACATCGCGATGAATGGCAGCCCGACGATTCTTAACGACTTGAACCACATCCCGATCCGCTACGTGAATGGGGCAATGGTGAATGTCGGCGATGTCGCGTTCGTCCACGATGGATTCCAGCCCCAGACGAACCTGGTGCGGCGCGATGGGCGCCACTCCGCCCTGCTGCCGATCCTGAGCAATGGCAGCGCGTCGACTCTGACGGTTGTGTCGCAGGCGCGCCAGCTGATGCCGAAGATTCTGGCCGGCCTGCCGCCGAGCCTAAAGGTCGACTTCCTGTTCGACCAGAGCATCTTCGTCCGGGGGGCCGTCACCGGAGTCCTTCACGAAGGGGTGATCGCAGGCTGCCTAACGGGGCTGATGATCCTGCTCTTTTTGGGGTCCTGGCGAAGCACCGTGATCGTTGTCACGTCGATCCCGTTGTCGATCCTGACCTCAATCATTGTGCTCAACATCCTGCACGAGAGTCTTAACGTGATGACCTTGGGCGGCTTGGCGCTGGCGGTCGGCATTCTCGTGGACGACGCCACGGTCGCGATCGAGAACAATCATCGCCATTTGGACATGGGCAAGCCGCTGCGGCAAGCGATCCTCGACGGGGCGGCCGAGGTGGCGACGCCCGCATTAGTCGCGACCCTGTCGATCTGTATCGTGTTTGTGCCGATCCTGTTCCTGAGCGGGGTAGGTGGGGCGCTGTTCGCGCCACTTTCAATGTGCGTTGTCTTCGCCATGCTCGCCAGCTACCTCCTTTCGCGGACGCTCGTCCCTACCCTGGCGCTGTACCTGCTGGCGCCCGAGGCGCGCGCCCGGTACGACCACGACTCGAGGCGCGAGCAACGATCAGAGACGGGGCAGCCGGTCCGTCGGTCACTTTTCCGCCGCATCTCCGAATCTTTCGAGGCCGGCTTCTTGAGACTCGGCCGCGCCTACGAGGGCGCGCTCGACTGGGCGTTGGCACGCACTCGCCTGGTGATCGCGGTGTTCCTCGCCTTTGCGGTCGTTTCGATGTGCCTTTATCCTTTCGTCGGCCGGGACTTCTTTCCGACCGTCGATGCCGGTCAGATGCGGCTTCACGTGAGGGCGCCTGCGGGGACGAGGATCGAGGAAACTGAAGTCTACTTTCAGAAGGTGGAGGACTATATCCGTCAGGTCATCCCTGCCAAGGAGCTTAACGCGATCGTCGACAACATCGGTGTGCCGAACCCGATTAACCTGGCGCTCAGCGACAGTGTCACAGTCGGGCCCGCCGACGGCGAAATTTTGGTGTCCCTCAATCCCACGCACGGGCCGACCGCCGAGTATCTAAAGACGCTCCGCGAGCAGCTGCCGCGCCGGTTTCCGGACCTCGAGTTTTTCACCCAGCCGGCCGACATCGTGAGCCAGATCCTTAACTTCGGCTTGCCGGCCCCCATTGATATCCAAGTCACCGGCCCCTTGGCGGAATCGGATAAGAATTTCAAAGTCGCTCAACAGATCGCCAACGAGCTCAAAGGCGTCCCCGGTGCCGTCGACGTGCACGTGCAACAGATCCTCGACGCGCCGCGAATTATGATCGATAGTGATCGCGCGCTCGCACAGCAGATCGGCCTGACACAACGGGATGTCGCTAATAGCTTGCTGATTTCATTGACCGGCAGCGGAACGACCACGCCTAATTTCTGGCTCAACCCGCAAAACGGCGTGAGCTACCAGGTGGTGGTGCAGACGCAACAGTATCGGATAGCGTCGCTGGACGAGCTGCATCGCACTCCCGTGGCAATCGCGGGCCAGTCATCGCCGCCGCAGCTATTGACCAACTTGGCCGATTTTAGTCGGACGACCACTCCGCTCTCGCTCAACCATTACAACGTGCAGCCGGTTTTCGATGTCTATGCCAGTGTCCAAGGCACCGATCTCGGCTCGGTCTCGAGCCAAGTCAACCAGATCATCGCGAAGTATAAAGGGCAGATTTCCACAGCTAGCTCGATCGTCGTCCGGGGTCAAGTGCAGAGTATGAATCAGGCGTTCTTGCAGTTAGCTCTCGGGATCTGCTTTGCCGTCCTGCTCGTCTACTTTCTGATGGTGGTCAATTTCCAGTCATGGATGGACCCGTTCATCATCCTGATGGCCCTGCCGGGGGCTTTGGCAGGAATCCTCTGGGCGCTGTTCGTCACCGGGACCACAATTAGCGTACCCGCACTGATGGGGTGCATCATGGCGATCGGGGTGGCGACCTCGAACAGCATCCTGATGATCACGTTTGCGAATGAGCAGCGGCGTCCTGAGTTTGGAGGGCACGAGGCGCGGTCAGCCGCGCTCGCCGCGGGCCGCACCCGGCTTCGCCCGGTACTCATGACGGCGCTAGCGATGCTACTGGGGATGCTCCCGATGAGCCTCGGACTCGGTGAAGGAGGCGAGCAAAATGCTCCCCTCGGCCGGGCAGTGATCGGCGGGCTGATGATCGCCACGCTCTACACGTTGTTCTTCGTCCCGGTGACCTACAGTCTGCTACGTCGCAAGCCGCCCAAGGACTTTGATAGCGCGGAGGCGACATGAGCGACGAAGCCAACCATCCATCTCAAGCACCCGAGCCGGAACGCGCCGAACACGCCACCGCTCCGAATCGTCCTGCACCACAAGCCCGAACGCGAACAATGATGTTCATCGGGATTGGGATCGTGTGTTTTTTCCTGCTCCTGCTAGCGATAGGTGTGATTCCGCGAGCGCGCAATAACCGGGAGCTGAACGTGGCTGCCCAGAAGGTCCGGAACACTGTGCCGCAGGTATACGTCATCCGCCCAGAGCCAGCGTCCGAAGCTGACCTGACACTGGCCGCCACGACCCAGGCCATTCAGGACACGATTATCTACGCGCGCACCAGCGGGTACCTCAAGAAGCGGTACGTGGATATCGGCGACCAGGTTAAGGCCGGCCAGCTCCTGGCGGAGGTCGAGTCGCCCGAGATCTACCAGCAGCTGAGGCAGGCCCAGGCCAATCTCCAGCAGTCCGAGAAGAACCTGGATCTGCAGAAGGCCAACCTTAACCTCGCACGGGTCACGATGGAGCGTTACGTCGCTGCCGACGCGGAAGAGGCGGTCGCCAAGCAGCTGGTCGATCAGAACGTCACTGCTCACCGCACGGCCCAAGCCGCCGTGGCCGCGGCTGAGGAGACCGTCCGATCCAACCAGGCGAACGTCCAGTATTTTCACGACCTGGTTTCCTTCCAGCGCGTCCTCGCCCCGTTCGAAGGCACGATCATCCAGCGGAACGTGGATGCGGGGGCATTGATCACAGCGGGCAGCCCCGTTAATAACACCGCCGTGGCGCCGACCAGCGTCAGCGGCGCGCCGAACGGGCTGTTCGAGCTCGCCCAGATCGACACACTGCGGGTGTTCGTGAACGTTCCCCAAGCCTATGGGCCCAACGTGAAAGCCGGTCTGCCAGTCGACGTGACGGTCCGAGGGCAGCTTACGCAGCCGGTGACTGGCACGGTGGCCCGAACGGCCGCCGCCCTCGA
>Ga0075425_100010033_pt1 | contig 10093 bp, 7 predicted proteins | sample SoiMethybrSBSTD4_FD_75300 | JGI IMG/M metagenome (GOLD analysis project Ga0075425, IMG submission 75300) | Bulk soil microbial communities from a Populus tree surrounding site in Tennessee, USA - Soil MetaG P. TD hybrid SBSTD4 | ecosystem: Environmental > Terrestrial > Soil > Tree plantation...
CAACGACGGCAGGCCGGACTTCGCGGCCAACCCGTTGAACGGCGGTGCGCTGCCGACCTACGAGCAGGCGCTCCCGCGCTTCTGCTACGTGAACAACGTCGCGGGATGTCTCGATCGCGCGGCCGCCGAACAGGCGCCGCAGGCCGAGTACTCGCACCTGACGCACGACTGGCAATCGTCTATCGGGTTCCAGCGGCAGATCGGCGCGGACATGGCCGTTGAAGCAGATTACGTGTACACGCGCGGCCGCGACGAAAAGGTGCTGCAGGACAACGCGAACATCACGTTCAATCCGGCGACCGGCGTGCCGTATCCGTTCAGCAACCGCGCGACGCGCGCGTTCCCGCTCTGGGGCGTCGTCGGCGAGCAGATGTTCACGGGCTGGTCGAATTATCAGGGCCTGCAGTCGGTGTTCACGAAGCGCTTCAGCCATCGCTGGCAGGGATCGCTGACCTACACGCTCTCCGGGTTGCGCGACGGTGACCCGCTGCCGCTCAGCGGCATTACGCAGGTGGCGTTCCCGGTCGCACCGGATATGGGCGGCGAGTACGGCCTCGCGGTGACCGACCAGAGACATCGCGCCGTGTTCAACGGGATCTGGCAGGTCGGCGGCGGCTTCCAGTTGAGCGGGGTCTACTTCTATGGCTCGGGCGAGCGGTATGCGACGAGCTACGGCGGCGACCAGCGAGGCCTCGGTGCGACCGGCACCGCGCGATTGCGCCCGAACGGCACGATCGTTCCGCGCAATAACTTCGTCGGCAAGGCCGTGCATCGCGTCGACATGCGGCTGCAGCAGTCGCTGAAGCTTGGCAGCACGCGGCGTTCCGCGGACGTGATGCTGGAAGTCTTCAATCTGTTCGATCGCGCCAACTACGGGTCCTACACGCTGCAGGAAAGCAGCCCGCGCTACGGTCTGCCGAACGCGAGCTCGAATCTCGCGTACGCGCCGCGCACATTACAGCTCGGATTCCGGCTGACCTTCTAACTGCCGGGACGTCGGGCCATAAAGATGGAACGAGTGTTGAAGCTCGTTCCATCGCAGCTCCATGCCGCGACGTCCCCTCCTCCTCGTTGTCGAGGACGATAAAGTGCTGCGCGATCTTTATCGCGTCTCGCTGAGCCTCTCGAATTACGAGGTTCACGCCTGTGAGGACGGACTCGAGGCGCTGCATTATCTCGATCAGTCACGCCCCGACGTCATCGTCCTCGACCTCGACCTGCCGCGGATTTCCGGAACTGTGCTGTACGACGAGATGCTCGCGCGTCCCCGGGCCGACCGCGTCCCGATTGTCGTTGTCACGGGCATGGAATCGCCTCCCCGACTCGCGGGCGCAGTGGTCATGCGCAAACCGGTCACGCCGGAACGCCTGATCCGAGTCATCGAATCGACGCTCGCGCGTCGCGACCGCGAGTGGCTGTACGTCCGCGATCACCAAGCTGTGCTGATCGTCCGCGTCGCCTATCCAGGGCCGAACGCCCGTCTGCACGTCCTCGGCCCCGGGACGGCGCAAGCCGTCTACGAGTGCCCCGACCTCGTCGATTGTGTGGCGCGGCAGGCGCAAATCGAGAGCGAGCTGGTGGCAGAAGGGTACCAATTGTTGGCACACGATCGACGCAGCGGGCACGATCGGCGCATGATGTCTCGGCCGGAGCCGGACCGGCGCTGCGATCTATCGGAATTGAACGCGTAGTGTCCGTTTCCCGACACCTCGTCCGTTCCTGGTATGTGGAATGCGGATTGCGCGACGACCGTGCGAAGGATGGCTCAACGATGAAAACGAGACACCATCTGTCGTTTGCAGTTCTCGCTTTGATACTTGCTCTACCTGTTTTTGCGCATGCCCAGCAACCCGCTCAGGATGTTTCCTCTGCGCTGATCGGCCACGCGTTCGATGAAGTCGTCGCGAACAGTCTCGCGCCGACCTCGACACCCGCTTACTCGCCGCTGCCCGACCTGGCGCTTGCCCCGAACGATGAAGTGCACCCGACACCGGCGCACACCGGGTGGGCGGCGCTTGGTCGTGATCTCTGGGGCGACTTCAAGGCGTTTCCACGTCGCCGATCGACGTGGGTGATTCTCGGCATCGGCGCCGGGGCGGCGCTGCTCGCGCATCCGATCGATGACGATGTGAACGCGCATCTGGTCGGCAAGACAGGCCTCGCGAGAGTCTGGGCGCCGGGCAAGTACCTGGGCGCCGCATATACGCAGGCGGGCGTCGCCATCGGCTTGTATGCGATCGGCCGCTACGTCGTGCCGCCCGATCCCGACCAGCCGTTGATCGAGGGCGCGTCTCCGAGGACGAACAAGTGGTCGCACATGGGCTTCGACCTGCTCCGCGCGCAGATCGTTTCGCAAGCCGTCGTGCAGGCGACGAAATTCGCCGTGCGCCGCGATCGGCCGACCGGCGTCTGCTGCTCGTTCCCGTCGGGCCACGCTGCGGCGGCGTGGGCGGCAGCCTCCGTCGTCGAGCGTCACTTCGGATACCGGATGGCGCTTCCGACCATTGCCATCGCATCCTATGTGGCGACCTCGCGGCTGCACGAGAACGTGCATTTCCTGAGCGATGTGCTCATGGGATCGGCCATCGGCACCGCCGCCGGGTGGACGGTCGTCGGCAGCCACGGACGTTCGACCTTTGCGCTCACTCCCGTGCCCATTCGTGGCGGGCTTGCGATGCAAATCAGCCGCGTCAACCACACGGAGTGAGCGGCAGGACACTCGGCGCATGTGCCGGCGTGCTGGCGGCCGTAGCCGTCAGCACACTGCCGCTGCGCGATCATGAAGGTGAGGCGCGCCCCTCGACGGCGCTCGGGACACGCGAGGGGCGCGCGTCATCTCCCGCCACCGGGATTCGCGCGCATCTTCGAGACGAGGCATTGAGCCACGCGCGCCTCCGGCTGCGCGACAACGACCGCCGCGCGCTTCTCGCACAACCCGTCGATCCGACGGGTGCGCTCACAGGTGACTCCGTCGAGTGTCGATTCGTTCCCTCCGCGACCGGAGGCACTTCGTTCAAGTTCGACTGCGGGCTCGCTGACGGCAAGATCATCCGCGTGAAATACGGCCACGAGCCGGAGATTCACGCGGAAGTGGCCGCAACGCGCCTGCTCGCGGCGCTCGGATACGCGAGCGACCATGTCTATCTGGTGCCGCATCTACGGTGTCACGGATGTCCGCCCAACCCGTTCCTGACGACGCTGGTCCTCGACGCGATCGGATTGTCCGCGAACCTCGAACGTCTGCGCGGCACGTTCAAGGATTTTGAGTGGGTCTCGGTCGAACGGAAGTTCGAAGCACCGCCAATCGAGGACGATTCACGCACGGGATGGGCGTGGTGGGAGCTGAAGAACGTCGCCGCGCCGCGGGACGATCTCGACGCCATGCGGATGCTCGCGGTGTTTCTTGCGCACTGGGACAACAAGGCCGACAACCAGCGGCTTGTCTGCATGGACGGCGATGCCGTTGACACCGTGCCGTGTCGCGATCCGCTGTTGATGATCCACGACCTGGGCTCGACGTTCGGTCCGCTCAAGGTCAATCTCTCACAGTGGCGTCAGACACCGGTCTGGATGGATCGCGCGACGTGCACTGTCTCGATGAGAGCCATGCCATACAACGGCGGCACATTCACGGACGCACGCATCACCGAAGCCGCGCGGGTTCGGGTGGGACGCGAGCTCGCCGCGTTCACGGACGATGAACTACGCAGGTGGTTTGCCGCGGCGCACTTTCCCGAGTACTACGCCGCCACTGACGACGGCAAGGACATCGCGGCGTGGCTGCAGGCCTACCATTACCGCGTCAATCAGATTCTTGCCGCCGGGCCGTGTCCCTCGTAGGGCGGGCGTCCTCAGTGGTGTCCTTCGTAGGGAGGGCCTTTTCAGGCCCGTCGGAAAGCGGGATAACGCCGGAGTCCACACTCGCGCCGGTGCGGCTGATCGCCTGGAAGTACGCCTCGTCGCCCGCAATCTCCCACAGCATGAACGAGTAGTCGGTATCGAAGCCCGCGGCCATCACGTTCGACGGACGGATGTCGTGCGCGCGCAGCGAGCCGCCGGCGCCGGAGATGAAGTAGGTGATCCCCTTCTGCGGCTTCGTGCGCTCGTAGAAGTGCTCGTGGCCCGAGAGCACGAACCGCACGCGATGCGAGACCAGCGCCGGCTCGAGGCTCGAACGCGTCCAGAGCGCCCAGAGTGAGTAGCGGCCTGACGTGTAGATGGGGCGATGGAACACCGGGATCTTCCAGCGCGCGTCCGACTTGCTCATTTCGCGCGCGAGCCAGTCGCGCTGCGCGCGATCGACGTTCTCCGTGTCGATCATGAAGAACTGGACGTCATTGTTGGTCAGCCGGGCCAGCAGCGGCGGCTTCGGCTTGAACGTGTAGTACCGTTTGCCGCCCATGTGAAACGGCGCGTAGTTCGGCTGATTCGGCTCGTCATGATTGCCGATGGCCGCATAGAACTCGACGTCGTCGTCGAGCAACGGCTTGTAGGGCAGCTCGAACTTGCGGCGATAGTCTTCCGGCGTTGCGCCGTCGTAGATGTTGTCGCCAAGCATGATCACGAAGTTGAACTGGAACTCTTCGCGAAATGCCTGCATCTGCTTCGAAACCTCGTACTGCCACTTGTCGCCCCGTCCCATGTCGCCGAGCGCCGCAAAGCGGTACGATCCGGGCTTCTTCGGCAGGCGGAGCACCTCCTTCGGCGGAGGAACGGTGATCGCCGGCGTTGACGGATGAAACTGCGCCTCGTCCGCCTCGGGATCCTGGCAGGCGGCCACAAGCGGCAACGCTGCAATCAGCGCGATAACGCCGAGGCGGGATAGACGCACGCGCAAACTCATGTGATCAACAGTCGAGGAGCAATGGGAGTGCCATATAGAATCTCGACGTTGGATCTTGGAAGTTTCTAAGGAGGACAGCATGCGACATCTCCACATCATCGCAATATGCATCGGCTTGTCGCTTGCTGCGCTGGCCGCGCAGGCACCCGCCCCGCCGCAGGCGTCGGCCGGACCGCCGCCGCCCGATACGGCCATGATGCGGCAGCAGTACGAGCAGTGGCGGAAGGACTTCAAGACATGGGGCAAGTGGGCACCGATCGGCCAGGAGAGTAAAGGCACGACCAGCCTGATCACGCCGGAGAAGGTGCAAAGCGCGATGAAGCTCGTGAAAAGCGGGATCGCCGTCTCGCTCGCGCACGCGGAGCCGCAGCAGGTAGCAGCCGATGTCGGTGCGCAGGGCATCTTTCACCGGACGACTCTCGGCATCACCGAAGGCGGGACCACCGACAACTATCAGGTGAGCTTCCACGGGCAGACCGTCGCCCATATCGATACGTGGTGTCACTTCTTCGAGAACGGTCAGATGTACAACGGCGTCGCTGTGCAGGGAAACCTCAGTCCGGAGACCGGGTGCGCGAAGGGCGGCATCATGAACTGGAAGGACGGCATCACAACGCGCGCCGTTCTCTACGACATCGCGCAGTTGAAGGGCGTGGACTGGGTCGATCCCGCGATGCCGATCCGCCGCGCGGATCTCGAAGCGTGGGAGAAGAAGGCGGGCGTGAAGATTGGCCCCGGCGACATTCCGCTGCTCTACATCGGAAGGTGGAAGCGGCGCGCGGCCGTCGGCCCGTGGAATCAACCCGTGGCGGGGTATTACGCCGACACGATTCCATGGATGCACGACCGTCTGCCGTCGTTCATCGGCCACGACTTCAACATCGACTGGAATCCGCGACCAGGCTGGGAGGGGATGCGCAATCCGATCCATGTCGCCGTCCTGAACTGGATGGGCATCAACATCGTCGAGTGCCTCGATCTCGAACAGGCGGTGCAGACAGCGCGGCGGCTGAATCGCTACGAGTTCCTGATCACGTTCGCGCCGCTGCCAGTGGAAGGCGGAACGGGCTCGCCGGTGAATCCGGTGGCGATCTTCTGAAAAATGGGGTCGGGAGTCATTTTCAGAGGACACTGTCTCTGAAAAATGACTCCCGACCCCATTTTTATTGCCGTTGGGGGCGAGAAGACCACCGCGCGGATTTATCGCGCCGCGCCCGCGTCATCGATCGATGCTGCCCTCGTCCTCGCGCACGGCGCCGGCGCGCCGCAGCAGAGCGCATTCATGGTCGGCTTTGCGCGCGGGCTCGCCGACAGAGGCGTCGATGTCCTGACCTTCAACTTCCTCTACATGGAACAGCGCCGCCGCGTGCCGGACCGTACGGACAAGCTGGAGGCGTGTTACCGCGCGGCCATCGCCGCCGCGCGCGAGCATCTCGCATCCAACGGGGTCTTCATCGGCGGCAAATCGATGGGCGGCCGTATCGCCACGCATCTCGCCGCCGCAGACGATGCGGAGACGCTCGGGATTGCCGGAGTCGTACTGCTTGGATATCCGTTGCATCCGCCGGGGAGACCCGATCAGCTGAGAGCCGCTCACCTGCAGAACATCCGTGTGCCGATGCTGATCGTCCAGGGCGAGCGCGATCCGTTTGGAACGCCAGCCGAACTCCAGCCGATTGTCGACACAATGTCCGCGCGCGTCACGCTGCACCTCGTCGAAAAGGGCGATCACTCGCTGGCGCCATCGCGGCGCGCCGAGGCGGTCGCGACAACGTACGCCGCGCTTCAGGATCTGATCGCGCAGTGGCTGGCGATGCCTTCGGGTAGGGATCGGGGATCAGGGATCCGGGATCGAAAATCCGTTTTTGATCCCTGATCCCTGATCCCTTCTTGCTCCGTCCAGCTTCAGAACGCGATTCTGAAACCGAGCTGCGCCGCCCGGGCGGCATACGCCGTGTCGGCGTTGTAGATGGGCGTCCCGTACAGAGTGCTGTCCACGTCGGTCGTGAACGATCCGAAGTTGGAATGGTCGAGGAGGTTGAACACCTCGAGAATCCCGTCGATGGATCGGCGGCCGCCGATTCGGATGCGCTGCTGGAAGCGAACGTCCACGCGGTGCAGCGGCGTTCCCACAAAGCTGTTGCGCGGAATCACCGAGCCATCGTCGCGTCGGCGGGTGCCGCCGGTCGATCCGGTGTCACGCACCTGGCACGATCCGCAGCTGACGCCGGTCCGCATCCCCGAGCCGTAGAAGTAGAGGCCGCTCAACTGGAAGCCATGGCCCACATCCCAGATGCCGTTCAGGACCGCGCGATGACGCTGGTCGGTTGAGGCGTAGGTGTACTCGCCCTGCACGTCCGGCAGCAGCTTGAAGGTGATCGGCACGCAGCGCGCGTTGCCGTCCGGGCCCTTGACGGTCTGGCACGGCGGACCCTGCGAGTCCTTGACCGCGCCGAGCGTGTAGTTGCCCGAGAACTGCCACCGGTTGCTGAAGCGTTTGTCGAATGACGCGACCAGCGCGTGCCAGTTCGACCATCCCTGCATGTATTCGCCGTTGACGTAGCCCCATTCGGGGTAGACGCGCGCGGCGATGTTGCTGAACGGGATGTTGTCGCCGGTCTTCGGGTCGTAGGTCAGGTTCTGGTTGTTGGTCACTTCCTCCTGACGCTGCCCTGTGTACTGGTAGCTCAATTCGACCGCGAGGTTCGCGCCAATCTGCCGCGACACGCCCACCATGGCCTGATGGCTGTAGGTGTCGTCGTGCACGGTCGTCGGGATCTCGGAGGTGATCTCACGGCGGATGCACCCCGTCGCCAGCGGCGCCGCCGGCGTGCAGAGCTGCGCGCGCGCCTGCGCCACGGTCGGAAACGCGCCGCCCCACGGGTTCATCGCGAAGTCGGCGCGGCCGTCGTAGGCCACCTCGGGAATGATCGTCTGGATATTCAGGTTCGACTGATGTGCGGCGTCGTTCTCAAGCTGCGTGTAGTACTTGCCGTACCCGCCGCGCACGACCGTCCTCTCGCTCAGTTGGTAGGCGAAGCCGACGCGCGGCGCCACCCAATCGAGCTGGTGCGGCCGGTTGCCCGACATCCACGGGATGAGCTGCTTCTTCTCGCCCATGATCCCGAGGTCGGCATCCCAGCGGACCCCGAGGTTGAACGTCAGGCGCTGCGTCGCTTTCCAGTCGTCCTGGTACCACGTCGCCCACGCATGGCGGTTGTTCAGGAGATGGAAATCACCGACCGACTGCCGGTACCGCACGGAGATCGGGCTCAGCGCGTTGTAGCTCCACGTGGACCAGTCGAACGGATCCGGGAACATCGCCGCGAGCTGCGCGGCGGTCGGACGCCTGGCGGCTCCACCCAGGTTGGCCTGCAGCGATCCGTTGCAGAAGCTGCACCAGTAGAAGTGGAAGTTGTGCTCGAGGAACTCGCCGCCCATCCGGACGTCGTGGCGGCCTTTGGCGTCGAACGACATCGTGAAGTCGTCACGCGCCTGGATCGTGCGCTGGCCGATCATCTGCGGCAGGTTCGTCGCGGTGCCGATGTTGTAGCCGGTCAGCTGAATGCGCGGCGATCCGCCGAGCGTCGCGCTGTTGCCCGCGCCGGTGACCGCGCCCTTCGGCAGCGTGTGGCTGCTGATGATCGGATACTTGCCGCCCGGGAAGGTCGGCGCCGGACCGCCCTTGTACGAGGCGAGGCTCGCGATGTCCCAATCGTACAGGTAGACGCCGCCCTTCAGCTCGTTCACCTTGTTGTTCGACAGCACATGCGTCAGCTGATCCCAGTACTGCGTTGACGTCCTCCACCACTGCGACGCGCCCGACGGGTGCGTCGTGGCGCCGCCGGCACCGCGCAGCGGGACGAACTGCGTGTAGCCGTTGACGCGCGCCGACATGTGCGTCTTCGGCGTGAACTGGAAGTCGGTCTTGATGCCGGCCGTGCTCTGGTTGCGGATGCCGCGAAGGTCGGTGTTGAACGCGGGGAACGGCCCGCTGTAGACCGCCGTCTGCGGCTCGCGCTCGTACTCGTAGTTGGCGAAGTAATGAATGCGATCTTTCTTGATCGGTCCGCCGAACGTCGCGCTGTACTGCTGATTCGAGAACGGCACGACGCGGTCGGTGACGTGATCCTTTGCCGCCCACGCCGAGTCGCGGAAGTAACCCGAGAAGGTTCCACCGGCGGCGTTGGTGCCCGACTTGGTGACGGCGTTGACGACGACGCCCATGGAGCGGCCCTGGGTGGCGTCGAAGCGGTTGGTGATGAACTCGAACTCCGCGATCGAGTCGCGGCTGAAGCGCGGCTGGCCGAAGCCTGCTCCCGCCACGCTGTTGGTGACCTGCTGGCCGTCCATGTTGATCTGGAACGCGACCTGCGAACGCGGGATCGGCGTTTCACCACCCGTATTCGCGCGGCTGCCGGGCGCCAGGAGCGTCAAGTCGAGCCAATTGCGGCCGTTGAGCGGCAGCTCCTGCATCTGCCGCTGATCGATGTTGGACGCGGCCGTTGACATGGTGGTGTTGATGAGCGGCGCTTCGCCGGTGACGGTCAGCGTCTCGGACAGGTTCGACGGCGCCATCTGCAGGTTCACCGTTGCGAGCTGGCCGACCTGCATCTGCAGGCCGGTTCGCGTGACGGTCGCGAATCCCGCGAGCTCGGCGGAGACTCGATAGGAGCCGATGCGCAGCGGCAGGCGGAATCTTCCCTCGCCGTCGGTCACGGCAACGAAGGTATTACCGGACTCTTCGTTGATGGCTGTCACCGTGACGCCGGGCAGCACGCCACCCGTCGAGTCGGTGATCGTCCCGGTCACGGTCGCCTCCTGGGCGAAGACGGCGCCGGGCAGGACGAGGAAGATCGCAATCGCGAACACCCAGAGGATCTGTCGATTCTGCACGAGTGGCCTCCTTGGATCGCTTCGTTGCCGCCGAAGGTACGTCTGTCCCAAAAGAATGAGAGCGAACCGAAGACCGATGAGGATTAGTGGTGCTCTGTATAAGCCCGCGCGTGCAGAGGTGTCAACGCGTTTTTGGGTCGTTGCGTGATTGGCGTGCTCATCAGCAGTTTCAGCCAGCATGACGAGACGTTCAATTCGGTCTCGAGCTTCTGAGACGTTCGTTGTCCTCATGTCGCGCATCGCGCGGTGCTGGTTGCCGTGCCTGCTGGAACACGATTTGGAGCAGCTCGCTATGGGGGTATTTCCATCATGCGACGCCTCATCTCATCACTTGTCGTGGCCATCTTCTGCGTG
>Ga0075425_100010034_pt1 | contig 10093 bp, 10 predicted proteins | sample SoiMethybrSBSTD4_FD_75300 | JGI IMG/M metagenome (GOLD analysis project Ga0075425, IMG submission 75300) | Bulk soil microbial communities from a Populus tree surrounding site in Tennessee, USA - Soil MetaG P. TD hybrid SBSTD4 | ecosystem: Environmental > Terrestrial > Soil > Tree plantation...
GCGTCGCCGTCTCGCCGCACCTGCCCCAGGAGGCCGGGCACACGTTCGGTGACATCGCGCGCCGCCGCACGGTCGATCCGCTCGACGCCGTCTGCGACTTCATCGTGGCCGACCGCGGCGAGACCCGCATCCTCGTCACGTCGATGAACGACAAGGACGTGCAGCAGATCACCGGCGCGCCGTGGGTGACGGTGGGCTCCGACGGCAACGCGCTCGCCACCTCCGGCGTGACCAGCCAGGGCAAGCCGCACCCGCGCTACTACGGCACGCACGCCCGCCTGCTCGGTGCCTGCGTGCGCGACGGGCTGCTGACGCTGCCGGCGGCGATCCACAAGACCACCGGCGCCTCGGCGGCGGCGCTGGGCCTCGCCGAGCGCGGCGTGCTGCGCGAGGGCTGCTGGGCCGACGTCATGGTCTTCGATCCCGCCCGCATCGCCGAGCGCGGCACCTACGACGACCCGCACCAGTACGCCGTCGGCGTCTCCACGGTCGTCGTCAACGGCGCGGTGGTCATCGACGGCGGCGATCACACCGGGGCGCTGCCGGGTCGGGTACTGCGCCGGCAGGCGGAGCGCGCGGCATGAGCGATCGCCGCGATCTCTCGCCCCTGATGAAGCCGCGCAGCATCGCGGTCATCGGCGCCTCGCAGCGCATGACACGCGCCACGCGGGTCGTCAAGAACTTGAAGGCCTTCTATCGCGGCCGGATCTTTCCGATCAACCCGAAGTACGACGCCGTGCTCGACCTGCCGTGCTATCCGGACCTCGCCTCCACGCCGGAGCCCGCCGACACCGTCGTCGTGGCGATCCCGGCCGAGCAGGTGCCCGGCGTGCTCACGGCGGCGGTCGACGGCGGCGTGCGCGCGGCCGTCGTGCTGTCGAGTGGATTCGCCGAGGCGGGCCCGGCCGGCCGCGCGCGCCAGGTGGTGCTGGAGGCGCTGGCCGCCGAGCGCGGGTTGCTGATCTGTGGGCCCAACTGCTACGGCGTGTTCAACCTCCGCCTGGGCGCGGCCGCCTTCAGCGCCGATCTGGCCGAGGTGCGGGCCGGTGGCGTGGCCGTCGTCTCGCAGAGCGGGGGCTTCAGCCACGCGATCGCCGAGCACCTCATGCGCCAGCGCGCCGTGGGCCTCAGCTACATCGTGTCGTGCGGCAACCAGGCCGGCGTCGGCGTGGAGGAGTACATCGACTTTCTCGTGGACGACGAGGACACCGCGGTGATCGGCGTGTTCGTCGAAGGCTTCCGGCAGCCCGACCGGCTGCGCGCGGTAGCCGCCCGGGCGCGGGCCGCGCGCAAGCCGCTGGTGGTCCTGAAGGTCGGCCGCTCCGAGAACGCGCGCCAGGCCATGCTGGCGCACACCGGCTCGCTGGCCGGCACGCCGGAGATCGTCGAGGCCGTACTGAAGCAGAGCGGCATCGTGCAGGTGACCGGACTCAACGAGATGATCGACACGCTGGCGCTCATGTCGATGGCCGGCCGCTTCGACCGCAAGGGCGGGCACGTGGCCGTGCTGAGCGGCCTCGGCGGCGAGTGCGGCAATCTCTCGGACGTCGCCGAGCGCGTCGGCGTCGAGCTGCCGCCGCTCTCGGCGGCCACCGTGGAGACGCTGCGCGGCTTCATGCCGGAGTTCGCCAATCCCCGCAACCCGCTCGACGGCACCGGCGCGATGTACGAGGATCACACGCTCTTCCCACGCATCCTCGACACGCTGCTGCGGGACGACACGATCGACGTGATCGCGTTCAACCAGCGGGCTCACGTGCCCGCCCCGGGCGGCTGGGCGCCCGCCCGGCAGTACGTGCCGGCGCTCGTCGAGGCCATGCGCCGCGGGACCGACCGGCTGGTGGTGTGCTTCAGCTCGTTCGCCGGCGGCGACCTCGACCAGGAGGTCGTCCGGCCGCTCGCCGAGGCCGGCGTGCCTTATCTGGAAGGTTCGGAGAGCACGCTGCTGGCGCTGCGCCACCTCGGCGCCTACCGACGCCGGCTGGAGCAGGCCGTCGTCGTCGCGGCGCCAGCGCCTGCTGCCGGGACGACGTCGCCGGCGCGGGGCGTGCTGGCCAGCGCCGAGGCGATGCGGCTCCTGCGCGAGTTCGGGATCCCGCTGGCGAAGACCCGGCGCGCGACGAGCGCCGACGAGGCGGTGCGTGTGGCCGAGGACCTCGGCTACCCGGTGGCGCTCAAGATCGACTCACCCGACATCGCGCACAAGACGGACGTGGGCGGCGTCCGCCTGGGCTGCGCCGGCGCGCCGGCCGTCCGCGCGGCCGTCGGCGCGATGCTCGACGAGGTACGCCGGCGCGCGCCGGCCGCGCGAATCGAAGGCGTGCTGGTGCAGCACATGCTGGCGGGCGGCACCGAGATGATCGTCGGGGTGAAGAGCGATCCCCTCTTCGGTCCGGCAATCGTCTGCGGCTTCGGCGGAATTTTCGTCGAGCTGCTCCGCGACGTGGCCGTGCGCGTGCCGCCGCTCGACCGGAGCGAGGCGCTGGCGATGATCGGCGAGCTGCGCGGCGCGGCGCTGCTGCGCGGCGCCCGCGGCCGACCAGAGGCCGACGTCGAGGCGCTGGCCGACACGCTCGTCCGCGTGGCCCGGCTGGCCGAGGCCCATCGCGGATCGCTGCGCGCGCTCGACCTGAATCCGCTCGTCGTGCTCGACCAGGGCCACGGCGCCATCGCCGTGGACTGGCTGATCGAGTTTGATGGGGGGCCCCGAGATGGCCCCCCATACCCCCCAGACGCTCGGGACGCCCCGGCTTAGCCGTGGCGTCCCTCGTTATCCCGCGAGGAGGAGACCCGGCGATGGCGTACGAGACGATCATCTACGAGGTGAAGGGCCCCGTCGCGACGATCACGCTCAACCGGCCCGACGCGCTCAACGCGATCAGCCAGCAGATGACGGCCGAGCTGCACCGCGCGCTGGACGAGGCGGAGGCCGACGCTCACGTGCGCGCCATCATCCTCACCGGCGCCGGCCGCGGCTTCTCGGCCGGCTACGACATCGCGCGCCGTCCGGACGGCCGCGCGCCGCTCGACGGCGCCGGCGTCGAGCACGCCGAGTTCATCAAGGACTGGTGGACCCGCGACGCCGCCTCCACGCAGCGGCTCCTCCACCTCTGGCATCTCTCCAAGCCGATCATCGCCGCCGTCCACGGCTGGGTCATGGGCGGCGGCTTCTGGTACTCGCTCGCCGCCGACATCACCATCGCGGCCGACAACGCGGTCTTCGCGCAGCCCGAAGTGCGCCACACCTCCAACACCACGATCCTCTTCGCCGCCCTCGCCGGCTGGAAGGCCGCGCACCGCTACGCGCTCACCGGCGATCACCTCGACGCCGCCGAAGCGCTGCGCCTGGGTCTCGTCAACGAGGTGGTGCCGCCCGAGCAGCTCCTGCCCAAGGCGCGCGCCCTCGCCGAGCGCATCGCCCGCGTGCCCGAGGCCAGCGTGCGCTTGAACAAGGCCGTCACCTGCTACGGCCTGCTCGCCATGGGCCTCGGCGCCGGCATGCTGATGAACGTCCCGCTCTCCGCGATGGCCCACGCCTCGTACAACGCCGAGCGCGGCGACCTGCTGGAGGCGATGAAGACGGGCGGGCTGAAGGCGTTCCTGGAAGCGCGCGACGGAGGATTCAGGCCGGAGCCCTTCGGCCTGAAGTCCGAGCGCGCGAAGTCGTGACTGAGGAGTTGGGCCGATGAACCCGCGCTTGCTCGATGAATTGATCGCGATGAAGCAGCGCGACATGGACACCCGCGCGCGGCTGGTACAGCAGGGCCGGCTGCCGACGAAATGCAGCAGGTGCATCGGGAAAACGCCCACCGACTGGATGAGCTCGTCTCACAGCATGGGTGGCCCACGATTTCACTGGTTGGACTCGAGGGCTGCCGGGCGGCGTGGCTGATCGCCCAGCATTCCATCTGTACGCCTGATTTACAGCGCAAGTTCCTCGCGCTTGTGACCGAGGCCGCCCAGAAGGGCGAAGTCCCAAGACCTCAGGTTGCCTTTCTGACTGACCGGATTCGCTTCAACGAAAATAAACCGCAGGTGTATGGGACCGTGCTGGATTGGGACGAGAAGGGCAAGCTCTCGTGCGTCGTTGAAGACCCGGCCAATCTCGATGCGAGAAGACGAGAAATCGGCCTCCCCGCCACCCAGGATGACGACCTGGCGGCGTACCGGAGGGAAGTCGAGGCGGAGGGAGGTCGGCCGCCCGAAGACTTTGCCGAGGCCAAGCGCAAAGGGCTGGAATGGGCGAGAAGCGTCGGTTGGATATGACGCAGGCGACGCCCGTCACTCGTTGCTGAACGTCCCGCTGCCCGCGCGGTACTTCGGGCGCGCCCAGGCCCTCGGATATCGCCCGCGGCGGATCAAGAGCAGCGCCTCGGCCGGCGTGAGCTGACCGAGCGCCACTGAGACGCCGGCCATGATCACCAGCACGATCCAGAGCGCCAACAGGAACGAGGCCACGACCATGACGAACCACACGGCCAGGACGAGCAGTTCGTCCCCCTGGCTCCAGAGAGACAGATGCCGATCGAGCTTCGGAGGCATCATGAATGCCGCATCAATCGCCTGCCACACAGGCAGCATGGCGAAGATCGCGAGCAAGGAGCCCGCGATCAGAATCAGCTGACGACCGGGGCCAAGACGGTAAAAGCCGCACGCACTCCACACTGCTTGCGATTGACGCTCGGCTTCGGTCAACAGCCAGTGGGACGGGTATCGGTACGACGTCAACAAGATGGCCCATCCCGCGTCCGGTGGAAGGACGCCCTTCGCCCGGAGCACGAGAGCGAGGATGCCGTAGTAGACGACGACCGGTGAAATGGCCCAGACGAACGCGATCAAGACGAAGCCGGCAAGCACCAGCGGATTGACGTCGCTGTTGCGCAGGGTGACGTCGGCGTCAAACCCGAGCAGGCGCGCGAGCTTGCCGTTCAAGCCCATGATGAGTGCGCCGTTGATCGTCAGCGCGGCCGCCATACCTCCGAAGAGCCGCCACTTGTAGCGCGCGCGGAGGTTATAACCGCCGGGATCCTCAACGAGATCGCTCATCGCAGCCTTCCGACGCACGATACGCGTCGCCGTGCGCGCGCAAGAGGTAGGCCTCCTCGGCGAGCACCTGCTGAGAATGGCGGCGAAGATCGGATTGCGGCAGAAGCGGTAGAGCCCGCTCGTGACAAGCCCCGAACGGCTGCCTTCCTCGATACCGATCCGCCACGAGCAGTCCGAGGGGCGGCCACCGCCAGATCATTCCACCGACGGGCCGCCCACGACGTCGACGACCTGCGTGAGCGTGGGGCAGTGCACCGGCGCGTTGGGGTGCGTCGAGCGCACGAGAATGGCGCGCATGCCAACGGCCCGGGCGCCGAGCACGTCGGCCTGGAGGCTGTCACCGATCATCCAGCCGGCGCGCGCGTCGGGATGAGCGGTGAGCACCGTCTCGAACGCGCGTGGATGCGGCTTCTCCACGCCGGTGCATCCCGAGCAGTGCACGGCGGTGATCAAGTCGCCAAAGCCGAGGGTGTCGATGAGCGCGGCCAGCTCGGGGACGTGATTGGACAGCACGACGTGCGTCCAGCCCCGATCGCGAAGCTGCTCGAGGGCCGGCCGGACGTCGTCGAACACCTGCCAGCGTTTCGCGTCAAGGTAGGCGGCGCGAGCCCCGGCGACGAGCCGGCGGGCCTCGACGTCGCCGACGCCCGAGGCGCGCTGGACAGCGCCGGCGAGCACCGGGAGGAGCCGACTCCACCACTCATCGGCCGAGCACGGCGCGCGAACGACCTCGGGCGTGTGCCACGGGAACCCGCTCTGGAGATGGGGCCGGAGTCCCTCGGCGGTCATCTCCAGGTCGGGGCGCGCGCCGGCGACGAGCTCACACACGACGGCCGTCCAGCTGCCGGGGCGAACCGCCAGCGTGCCGTCGAAGTCCCAGACCAGGAAGCGGTCACGGCTCACGGTCGCATGGTAACGGCCCCGCGCGCGTCATGTCACGGCGATGCAGTCCACCTCGATGTCGAACGGGCCCCACCAGGTCGGCACGCAGACGAAGATGCGGGCGGGCTGGTCGGCCGTGAAGTATCGCCCGTAGACTTCGTTGAACGGCCCGAAGTGGGAGGGATCCGTGCAGTAGACGTTGCACTTGACGACCTGGGCCAGGGACGAGCCGGCGGCCTCCAGGCAGCGCTGCATCTGGGCCAGCACGATGTCGGCCTGCCGCTCGAAGGGCTGCGGCTTGATCTCGCCGGTGTCCGGATCGAACGGCGGCAGGCCGGAGACGAAGGCGAAGCCGCCGGCGACGACCACCGGATTGATCGGCCCCTTGCGGCGACGCTCCAGGTACGTCGAGAATGGCTCCACTCTGATGCCGGTACGGTCCATCGCGCACCTCCTGGGGAAGTGGGTCCTCCGTCATGTATCATGCTAGGATGATCTGTGCAACCACATATCATTGAGTCATGATGTATTCGAATCCTCGCCTGCTGGCCGTGGCCCAGGCCCTGGCCGACCCGTTGCGGCTGACCGTCCTGCATCACCTGATGGGGGGGCCGGCCTCGGTCTCCGAGCTGATGACGGTGGTGGCCGTCGAGCAGTCGCGGCTCTCCAACCACCTCGCGGTGCTGCGCGAGCGCGGCCTCGTTCGCGCCACCCGCCAGGGACGCCAGGTGATCTACGAGCTGCACGACGCGGCGGTGGGCCGGCTCGTCGAGTCGCTGAGCCAGATCGGGGCGGCGCCCGAACGGACGGCGAAGTCGGCGCCGGTCGCCCAGGCGCGCACGTGCTACGACCACCTGGCCGGCCGGCTGGGCGTGGCCGTGTTCAAGGCGCTCGTCGCCCGCGGCGCGCTGAAGCCGCAGGCCGAGGTTCCCGGCGACGTCGAGCTCGGCCCGCGCGCCCAGCGCCTCTTCGAAGGACTCGGGATCGACCTGGACGTCGTGCGGCAGGAGCGGCGGCGCCTGGCCACGACCTGCCTGGACTGGACGGAGCGCCAGCCGCACCTCGCGGGCGCGCTGGGCGCGGCGCTGTGGGGGGAGCTCACGTCGCGCGGGTGGATCGTGCGGCGGCCCGGCACCCGCGCCGTGCTCGTCACCACGGCCGGCGCGCGAGGGCTGCGACGACGGCTGGGGGTCGCGCTGGACTGACATCGGCGCATCGCGGGCGCCCTCTCCCCGGCTCGCTGGCACGCGTGCTGCACTCCCAGTTCGGCAGGGAGGACCGCGATGCTTCACTATGCTCTGCTGTTCCTGCTCGTCGCGCTCGTGGCCGGGGCGCTCGGCGTCACCGGCGTTGCCGCCATCGCAGGGCAGATCGCCTGGGTGCTGTTCGTGATCGCCATCATCCTGTTCATCGTCCACGCCGCACGCGGGCGTCGCTGGGTCAATCGCGCCTGACGCAGCACGGGAGCCCCGCGTCCGTTAGAATCTGACGGACGCTGGAGGCTCCCATGGAAGAGACGAGCAGCGCGCCCTCGCCCACGGTCCGGCCGTCCGCTCCTGCCGACGACGGCGACTCCGACGTCCCCCGTGATCTGCGGGAGTGGATTGCCCGTGCGGAGAAGATCGGGCAGATCAAGCACGTCACGCAGACGGTGGACCACGACGAGGAGATGGGCGCCATCACGTACATGGCGCACCAGGAGATCGGCGCCCCAGCGCTGATGTTCGACCGCATCAAGGGCTGCCCCAAGGGCTTCCGCGCGCTGTGGAACCTGATCGGCTCCCACCCCGATCGCTTCGCCCTCACCGTGGGTGAGCCCATGGGGCTGCCGGTGATGGAGCTGATCCGGCGCTGCAAGGCGAAGTTCACGCGCAGCGTGGCCCCGGTGACGATCGACGCCAGCCTGGCCCCGGTGAACGCCAACCACCGCTACGGCGACGACGTGGACGTCACCATCTTTCCGGCCGCGCGGCACTGGGCGGGCGACGGCGGCCGCTACATCGGCACCGCGGACGCCATCATCACGCGCGATCCGGAAGCCGGCTGGCTCAACGTCGGCTGCTACCGGCAGATGATCCAGGACAGGAATCACGTCGGGCTCTACTGCTCGCCGGGCAAGGACGCGCGGCTGCACATCGAGCGGTACTGGAGCCGCAACGAGCCGTGCGAGATCGTGGCCGCCTGGGGCGTGGACCCGGCGATGTTCGTCGCCGCCTCCCTCACCTTCCCCAAGACGGTCTCGGAGCTCGACTTCATCGGCGGCCTCGCGGGCCGCCCCGTGGAGCTGGTGAAGGGCCAGGCGGGCAGCGTGCCCTACCCGGCGCGCGCCGAGATCGTGATGGAGGGCGTGGTGCGCCCGCACGCCATGAAGATGGAAGGGCCCTTCGGCGAGTTCACCGGCTACTACGGCCGGCCGGAAGACCTCGCCTTCCTCGTGGAGGTGAAGGCCATCCACTTCCGCGATGATCCGATCCTCACCCACGCGCTGATGGCGGACTACCCGGCCAACGAGACGAGCCTGCTCTACTCGATCGCGCGCTCGGCGCGCATCTGGAACGACCTGGACCGCCTCGGCGTGCCCGGCATCCAGGGCGTCTACAGTCACCCGGCCGCGGCCGGCGGCTGGGGCATGACGGTCGTCTCGCTCGAGCAGCGCTACGCCGGCCACGCGCCGCAGGCGCTGGCGCTGGCCGCGCAGGTGCCGGGCGGCGCGTACTACGCCAAGTGGATCGTCGCCGTCGATCACGACGTCGATCCGTCCAACATCAACCAGGTGCTGTGGGCGATGGCCACGCGATGCAATCCCGTCGACGACATCGACATCCTGCGCAACACCTGGTCGACGTGGCTCGATCCCACGCAGAACCCGCCGGCCAGGCGCCCGTACGGCTCCAAGGCGCTGATCAACGCGTGCATGGACCACCGCCACCTCACGGAGTTCTCCAAGCGCACGCGCGTGCGCCGCGCGGTCTACGAGTCCGTCGCCGCGCGCTGGCACGAGCTGGGGTTCACGGGCGTGCCGCCCACGCTCTGGGCGCTCGAGGAGTAGGCCACGGCGTTACCTCCCCGGTAATTGATGGACGTCGCGACCGCGCTCACCATCGTGGCGGACGAACATCACACTCGAGGAGGACGACGATGGAATCGCAGACGATGAACGCGACGTTCCTGCGGCGGAGCCTGCAGCTCGACGGGGTGGCCTCCGGCGCGACCGGTCTGGTGCTGCTGGCCGCGGCCGGGCCGTTCGCGGCGCTGGCCGGCCTGCCGGGCCCGGGCATCGCGCGCGCCGTGGGCGGCGTGCTCGTGCTCTACGCGGCCGCGCTGCTGTGGAACGCGGCCCGGGCCAGGGTCAGCCGCGGCCAGGCGCTGGCGGCGGTGGTGCTCAACGCGGTGTGGGTGCTGGGCAGCGCCGTCCTGATCGTCGATGGCTCGTTGACGCTGCTGGGTAACGCCGCCGTGGCGGTGGTGGCGCTGGCCGTGCTGCTCTTCGCGATGCTCGAGGCCGTCGGCCTTCGACGCCTGGCGCAGGCCTGAGACGGGATGGCGGATCTGATCGGTCAGCCGCTGCGGCGCCGAGAAGATCATCGCCTCCTCACCGGCCGCGGCCGCTACGTGGCCGACATCCCGCTCGAGGGCGCGCTGCACGTGGCCGTCGTGCGCAGCCCGCACGCCCACGCGCGGGTCGTCTCCATCGACACCGGCCGCGCTCGCAAGCACGCGGGCGTGGCCGGCATCTTCACCCTGGCCGAGCTTCCCGAGCTGCGGGGCGCGCTGCCGCCGCCCGCCGTCGCCGCCGCGGCGGTGAAGCCGTATCGACAATCGGCGCTGGCCGACGGCATCGTCCGCTTCGCGGGCGAGGCCGTCGCCGTCGCGGTCGCCGCCGACGCCTACCAGGCCGTTGACGCGGCCGCCGCGGTGGACGTGGAGTACCACGTCTTGCCCGCCGCCACGGATCCCGAGCGGGCGCTGGACCCGGACGCGCCGCTGGTACACGGCGAGTGGCGCGACAACGTGGCCGCGACCGTCACCCTGGGCCACGGCGACGTCACCGCGGCGCTGGCGCGCGCACGCCTGGTGGTGACGCGCCGGCTGCGCTGCGGCCGGCTCACCGCCCTGCCCCTCGAAGCGCGCGCCGTCGCCGCGCGCTGGGATCCCGCCACGGCGG
>Ga0075425_100010035_pt1 | contig 10093 bp, 6 predicted proteins | sample SoiMethybrSBSTD4_FD_75300 | JGI IMG/M metagenome (GOLD analysis project Ga0075425, IMG submission 75300) | Bulk soil microbial communities from a Populus tree surrounding site in Tennessee, USA - Soil MetaG P. TD hybrid SBSTD4 | ecosystem: Environmental > Terrestrial > Soil > Tree plantation...
TGCACCTTCCCGGACGCCAACCCGGGACTCCAGGCCAATCACCATGTCGTCTCAGCGGCTGACGCTTGCCGCGTTTTTCGTCTTTCTCGCAGCGACCGCGGCCTTTGCCCGGAAGCCGGCGCTTCTCGACGACACCGTCGGCGCGAAGCTGCGTCAGGCCGCAAATGCCCACGAAAAGGTCTCGATTCCGGGAGTTCCGCTCGGCCGGGCCTCGCTCGACACGCTCGAGCTCGAGCCGATGGAGCTCTGGGCGCAGGGCGCGAAGATCATCGTCCACGACAACAGCGGCACGCATCCCGTCAACCCGCCGAATTCGAAGTACTTCCGCGGCCGCGTGAAGGACGATCCGGCGTCGACGGTCTTCCTCGCGATCTCCGACAAAACGATGCACGGCCTCGTCGTCAGCGGCGACAAGCACTTCGCGTTCGGCACCGCGAAGCGCGTCGACAAAACCTCCGACGCAACGGACGACGACACGATCGCCGTTCGCGAGATCGAGCCCTCCGAAGATCCATCCTCCGCCGACTGGAAGTGCGGCGTCGAGAGCAAGGCCATCGGCGCATTGCGCTCGCTCAAGGCCGCTGCGACGAGCACGCCGCGCGACGTGCGCAGCGATCTTGGCAACGCCGCGAGCGCGAAGTACGAGATGCGTCTCGAGATCGAGACCGACTTCGAGCTGTGGGTCGCCCTCGGCGGAACGAACGGGCTCACGACCTACATCGAGAGCCTCGTCGGCAACGCGTCGGTCGTGTTCCAGCGCGATCTGAACACCACGCTCACGCTCGGCAACGTCGCGGTGTACTCGAACCCGGGCGATCCGTGGTTCACGAGCCCCATCGATGGCACCGCGAAAGCGCTCGGCGAGGTCTCGACGCACTGGGCCACCGACAATCAGCTCACGAAAGTCAGCCGCTCCGCCGTGGTCATGGTCAGCGGCCGCGCGTTCCTCGGCGGTCTCGCCTTCACCGGCACGATGTGCGGCCCCGACACGTTCTGCGGCTCGCAGGGCGAATCGTGCGGCAGCAGCGATTTCGCGAATCAGTACGCCGGCGCGTACGCGTTCGTCGGAACGGACGGCACCGTCGTCACCACGGTTCCCGATCCGACGGCGACGCGCAACGGCATCACCTACGCGCTTCCGGCGACGAGCGATTACTGGATGCTCTTCCTCTTTCTGCACGAGGTCGGGCATCTCGCCGGCGGTCCGCACACGAACTGCGTGTGGCTCACGTACGACGAGCGCGCCGCCTGGGGCGTGTCGCGATTTTTCGTCGACGAGTGCAGCGGAACGGAATCGAAGTGCTACTCCGGAACACCCGCGCTGCCGGCGGAGCTCGGCACGATCATGAGCAACTGCCACACGCAGTTCGATGGGAACGGCAACCGCGGCGCGCGTTATCTGTTCTGGGAGCCTGGCAAGCCGAGCTCGAAGATGCTGGGCCTCCTCCGCCTCGGTCTCGATCAGGTCACGCCCGACGCCGCCATCCGCCTCGGCACACCCGGCGCGGAAGACGCGCAGCCGCTGGCGTGCGGATCCCACACGGCGCAGGTGCCGGACTGTGCGAACTGCGAATTCTTGTGGTCGATCAGCGGCGGCACGATCAGCGGCAACAAGAAGTCGGCCATCATCTCCTACACGCCGTCCGCTCCGATCGCCACGCTAAACGTGACCGTCACGCGTAACGCGAGCTGCGCGATCACCGTCTCGCGCCAGGTGACCACGTCGTGCGCACCGTTCGGCGCACCGTCGTCGTTCCTCGCCACCGCGAACGGCGGCACGAACGTGCTCGCCACGTGGGCCGGTGTGAACGGCGTCGCAAAGTACGAGGTCTCGCGCACGAGCAACGGCACGAACTGGGTCACGGTCGGCACGACCGCATCGACGTCGTTCCTCGACGTCACCGTCGTCCAGGGAACGGTCTATCTCTACCGCGTCCGCGGACTCGATGCCGCCAACTTCGCCGGTCCGTACAGCGGCATCGACGTCGCGTCGGCGTTCGATTTCACCGATCCGGTCATCGCCGCGCAGCAGACACTCGTCCGCGCGACGCACATCGCCGAGCTGCGCGTCGCGGTGAACGCTCTTCGCGCGATGGCCGGCCTGCCTGCAACGATTTTCACCGACGGGTCACTACCAAGCATGAGCATCAAGCGCTCGCACATCGAGGAGCTGCGCTCCAGCCTCTCCGAGGCGATGACGGCGCTGGGATGCCCGGCGGTGGTGTTCACCGATCCTGTTCTGACGAATCACGCTCTCGTGAGACGAGAGCATGTCGCCGAGCTCCGGGCCGTGCTCAGGTAGCAGGCTCGTCCTGGAGTGAGAGAAGGTTTCCCGCGGTTCGCGTAAAATTACTGGCCTCGCAGGTCCACGTCCAAAGTCGACAAGGAGCACGCCCATGCAACGTCCCTCCGTCGTACGGTTGATGGCAACCGTTTTCGTCGCGATGTGTGTCATCGCGCCGGCGGCCATCGCCGGTACCCGTTCCCGAATTGAACCGAACGTTTTCGCTCCGCTGCACGCCCCTGTGAAGGCCGGCGTACCGATTCGGATCGCGCACGTTCCCCTCGTCGAAGAAGACGAAACGATCGTTCTCGAGGAATTCAGCGTGCTCGCGCCCGGCGCAGTCATCGAAGTGACGGACGCGAAGGGCAACCGGCATCCGTTCACGCCGACGCCGATGCGCCAGTTCCGCGGCTCGGTCGTCGGTGATCCGCAATCGATCGTCTATCTCTCCATCACGAAGGGCACTCGTATGGAGGGTTTCGTGATGTCGCGCGATCACAGATTCTCGATCTGGTCCGCCGCCGCCGGACGTCCCGTGCTGCGCGAGCGAGACGAGGCAACCGACATCTACATCGAGGAAGCGTCAGAAGTGGACATGAGCGGACCGGGCTTCACGTGCGACGTCGAGAACATGAAGATCAACGCGACGCCGCGGGGCCTGCCGAAGTCGCTCGCCGCGAATGAGCTGAACGTCAGACCGAACACCGCGCCGACCGGCACGCAGAAGACGGTGCTCAATCTCGCGATCGTCGCGGACGATGAGCTGTATGCGAACTTCAGCAGCAACTCGACGAACGAAGACACGTTCCTTCGCAATCTCGTCGGCGCCCAGTCGACGATTTACATGCGCGACCTGAGCACCGAGATTCGGATCTCGTATGAGCTCATGAACACCGGCGGCCCCGGCACCGATCCGTTCGTCGTCGTTCCCGGCGCGGCCGGCACCTGGAACGGCAACGCGGTGACGTTCAGCAGCCTGCACGCGGTCCTCGAGTTCGGCGACTACTGGCACAACACGCCGCCTTCCGCGCTACCGCGCTCGGCGGCAGCGCTCATCGCCGGCAAGTCGTCGAAGACGGGTATCGCGTGGATTCAGCAAGCCTGCTCGGGAACAGACTTCCCCTGCTCGGGCGGCAACTGCGGCGGCACCGATCCGAACGGCCATTTCGCCGGCGCGTACAGCTACAACGGCGGCATCGGGACCAGCCTCAGCGAACGCACGGTTCCGGACCCGAATGCGAACCCGAACTACAACGCCTCGACCAACTACTGGCCGCTTTACGAGCTCTCGCACGAGTTCGGTCACAACGTGCAGTCGCTGCACACGCACTGCACCACTCTCAGTCCGGCGGACCAGGCGACGTACGGCCGAACATACGTCGACAACTGCTACACCAACGAGGGCGGATGCTACAGCGGCGCGACGAGCCTCCCCGCGGACGGCGCCGGCAACAAGGGCACGATCATGAGCTACTGCCATCTGAACGCCGGCAACGGCGGCGTCGGAGCCGGAGGCAGCGGACAGATGCGCTTCACACTCGGCCAGGCGGGCGAAGCCAGCCACACGATCATCGACGCGATGCGCGCCCAGCTCGACGTGATCACGCCGAGCGGCCTCTCCGCGATCACCGCGCCGTCGACGGTTCCGCCCGGCATTGGCGGTCAGGCGGCGTCAGTCACGAACACCGCAGGCCTCACGTTCGACTGGACGATCACGAACGGCACCTTCACCGGCGGCGGAACGACCGCGACCGGTGCAAGCGTCACCTTCACCGGCGTCACCGATCCGGTCACGCTGAAGGTCTACGCGACGAAGACCTCCACCGGCTGCGCGATCACCGACTCGAAGAGCGTCACCGTCATCGCCTCCGGACCGAGCGCCCCGACGAATCTCGTTGCGACGGCCTCCACCGCATCCTCGGTCACAGTCACCTGGAACACCGTTACCGGCGCGACGGCCGGCTACAACGTCTATCGCTCGACGGACAACACGATCTTCACGCTCGCCGGAAACACCGCCGGTCCTCCGTTCATCAACAATACGGGCCTGTCAGCGAACACCGCGTACATGTACAAGGTCCGCGCGACGAACGGCGTGGAGTCCACCGACAGCAACAAGGACTTCGCGGTGACGGTCGTGTTCACCGACACCCCGCTCGTCATCCAGTCGACGAAGGTCAAGGCGGCCCACTTCACCGAGCTGCGCACCGCGGTCAACGCCCTCCGCACGCTCAATGCGGGACAGGCTGCCTTCAGCTTCACCGATGGGACGCTCAACACGACCATCCCCGTCAAAGCCGTGCACCTGACCGAGTTGCGCACGCAGCTCAACACGGTCCGCACGGCCCTCGGCTTCTCGACGATCACGTTCGCGGAGAACATCACCGCCACGAGCACGACGATCAAGAAGTCCCACCTCGACGAGCTGCGGACCGGCGTCCAGTAATCGCGGATTCGCTCTCAAAACGAAAAGGCCGGCTTCGCGCCGGCCTTTTTCATTTCGTCCGGAACCACGCCACCGTTCGGCGCAAACCCTCGCTTAACGCCACCGGTTCTGGCAGATTCGCAATCGTGCGCAGTGCGCATCCATCGAGCACGCTGCGCAGTTGCTCGCCCGTTTTTGCAGGCGCGTGTTTCGGTGTGCGTGTCGTTCCGGTGAGTGCCGCGAGCGTCGCGTGCAGCGCGAGAAGATCCGTTTCCACGCCCGTCCCCACGTTGTACGGCCCCGCGAGATCGGAGCGATCGGTGACCGCGAGATTCGCCGCGACGACGTCGTCGACGTACACGTAATCGCGCGTCTGCTCGCCGCTGCCGTTGATCGTCACCTCGTCGCCGCGCACCATCCGTTCGGTGAAGATCGCGATCACGCCCGCCTCCCCTTTCGCGTTCTGGCGCGGGCCGTAAACGTTCGCGTAACGCAATGCGACGGCGGGAAGACCGTGAACGATGCGGAAATAGTCGAGGTAATGCTCGGCCGCGAGCTTTGCGCAGCCGTACGGCGACAGCGGCCGCACGGAATGATTCTCCGTTTGCGGCGTCTCGAGCGGCTCGCCGTAAATCGCGCCGCCCGTCGACGCGAAGATGAATCGCCTCGCTCCGATCTCCGCCGCGGCCTGCAACAGACGAATCGTCGCGAGCACGTTCGTCTGCGCGTCGAGCGCCGGCTCGCTGACGGAGACGCGCACGTCGATCTGCGCCGCGTGATGGCTGATGACGTCAGGCTTCAGGTCGCGAACGAGATTCGCGAGCGAAGCATCGGTGATGTCCGCCTCGATCACTTCCGCGCGCGGATCGACGTTCGTGCGTTTGCCGGTCGAGAAGTTGTCGAGGATCGTGACCCGCCAGCCGCGCGCGAGATACGCATCGGCAACGTGCGATCCGATGAATCCCGCACCGCCCGTCACCAGCGCGTGCGTCATGCCACCTCGATCATGTCCCGCAGATAGCGGCCATACGTGCTGTTCTTCAGCTTTCCGGCCACCCGCCGCACCGCCTCCGCGTCGATCAGTCCGAGGTGATACGCAACCTCCTCGGGGCAGGCGATCTTGAGACCCTGGCGCAGCTCGACGGTCTCGACGAAGTTCGATGCCGCGAGCAGCGACTCCTGCGTGCCCGTGTCCAGCCACGCATGGCCGCGGCCGAGCTGCTCGACGTGCAGCCGGCCCTGCGCGAGGTACTCCGCGTTCACGTCGGTGATCTCCAGCTCGCCGCGGCGCGAAGGCTTCAGATTCGCGGCGACGTTCACGACGTCGCGGTCATAAAAGTACAGACCGGTCACGGCGTAGTTCGACTTCGGATCGCTCGGCTTCTCTTCGATCGAGAGCGCGCGTCCGGTCTCATCGATCTCGACGACGCCGTAGCGCTCCGGATCGGTCACGCGATACGCGAACACCGTCGCGCCGTCGCTGCGCTCGGACGCGCGCCGCAGCGAATCCGTCAGGCCGTGTCCATAAAAGATGTTGTCGCCGAGGATCAGACAGCTCGGCGAGTCGCCCACGAATTCGCGCCCGATGATGAACGCCTCGGCGAGTCCGCGCGGCTCCGGCTGCGGCGCATACGTGATGCGAATCCCCCACTGCGAACCGTCGCCGAGAAGCGTGCGAAAGAGCGGCTGATCGTGGGGCGTGGTGATGATCAGAAACTCCGTGATCCCCGCCAGCATCAGCGTGGTCAGCGGGTAATAGATCATCGGCTTGTCGTAGACGGGCAGAAGCTGTTTCGAGACGACCGACGTGATCGGATAGAGCCGCGTCCCCGATCCGCCGGCAAGAATGATTCCTTTGCGCATGCGGCGCGTAGTCCTATCACACTTGCGCGACCGGACGGCGCGTCGCCCGGCGCACGATGATCGCGATCAACGCCCCGAACAGAAAGCCGCCGACGTGGGCCCACCACGCCACGCCCGCGACCTCCTGCGTGCCGCTCGCGGCGCGCATCGCGAGGAAGCCGTTGAAGAACTGCATCAGAAACCACACCGGCAGGAACACCGTCGCCGGCAGCTCCGCCATCGCCCAGTAAACGACGAGCGGAAAGAGCGTGATGATGCGCGCGTGCGGCCGCAGCACGAAGAACGCGCCGAGGATTCCGGCGATGCTGCCCGACGCGCCGATCGAGGGGACCACGGACGCGGGGAACAGCATCGTGTGCGTGATGCTGCCGATCGCGCCGCACGCGAGATAGAAGACGAGGTAGCGCGCGTGCCCCATCACGTCCTCGACCGCGCCGCCGAACACCCAGAGATAAATCATGTTGCCGAAGAGGTGCAGCAGTCCGCCGTGCAGGAAGAGCGACGTCACGAGCGTGATCGCGACTTCCCACGGTCGATATCCGAACGCGTGCGGATCGATGAGCCGCGCCGGAATGAATCCGAACGTCTGGATGACGCGCTCCGTCATCGGTCCCATGAGCAGCTGCGCCGTGAACACGACGAGGTTCGCGACAAACAGCGCGCGATTGACGATCGGCGGTGCGCGCCGCTCGAGAGTGTGGCGGAGGGGAATCATCGATAAGCAAGGCGCCCGCCCATCACGCCCGAGTCGGTCCTGAGTGCTGAGTCCTGAGTCCTGAGTTGGCCGACGCGGAGCGTTACTCAGCACTCAGCACTCAGCACTCAGGACTCGTTTCAGAGCGCTTTCACGATCTCCGCCACCACTTCTTCGATCTGCGTTTCCTTCAGCTCCGGATAGACCGGAATCGCCAGCGTTTCGTCCGCGGCCTGCTCCGACTTCGGATACGAATCGCTCGCGCCGGGCACGTTGCGGAAGCACTCCTGCTGCGGAAGCGTCAGCGGATAGTAGACCTCGCATCCGATGCTCTTCGACTTCAGATGTTCGATCACCTTGTCGCGCACCGCGCGTCCGCCGGTGAAGCGGAGAACGAACTGGTTGTAGATGTGGCGGCGCTCCGGCAGCTCGACCGGCACGACGACGCGATCGCCGGCATTCGACGCCGCGAACATCCGGCGATAGATCTCCGCGTTCCGGCGGCGCCCCGCATGCCACGCCTCGAGATGGCCGAGCTTCACGTGGAGAATCGCCGCCTGCAGCGCGTCGATGCGGAAGTTGCCGCCGACGTCGTGGTGGTAATACTTCGGACGCATGCCGTGCACGCGGAAGTCGACGAGCTTCTCCGCGAGCGCATCGTCGTTCGCCGTGATCGCGCCCGCATCGCCGAACGCGCCGAGGTTCTTCGAAGGGAAGAACGACAGGCAGCCCATCACGCCGATCGTGCACGCGCGGCGGCCCTTGTAGTCGCTGCCGATGGCCTGCGCCGCGTCTTCGATCACGTGCAGGTTGTGGCGCGCGGCGATCTCCATGATCGGGTCCATGTCCGCGCACTGTCCGAACAGATGCACCGGCATGATGGCCTTCGTCTTCGTCGTGATCTTCGCCTCGATGAGCGCCGGATCGATGTTGTAGTCGCCGAGGTCGATGTCGACGAAAACCGGCACCGCGCCGAGGCGCGCGACGACGCCCGCCGTCGCGAAAAACGAGTACGCCGGCACGATCACCTCATCGCCCGCCCCGATGCCGAGGACCATCAGCGCCTCGAGCAGGGCATCGGTTCCGGAGGAGACGCCGATCGCGCGTTTCGTCCGGCAATACGCGGCCAAATCGCGCTCGAACTCCTCCACGCGTTTGCCGAGGATGAACATCTGCGACGCGTAAACCTCCTCGGTCACGCGCATCACTTCGTCGCGAATCGTTGCGTACTGAGCCTTCAGATCGAGCAGTGGGATCGCCATAGCGGCGCGGAGTGTACACGCAACGTTTGGGTAGGCTCACGCCCCTCACCCGGCGCTTCGCGCGTCGGGAGGTGGCCCCTCTCCCCGCTCCGGCGGGGAGAGGGTGGCCGAAGGCCGGGTGAGGGGCGCAACCTTCCCAAACCCTGGACGCGCGACGACGCACTTCCGTATTCACTAACGCCCCACTTCACCCAATTTTTCATCAACAATTTCAGCTCACCTTTTTAGACACTCTTTTTCATGCCTCCGTATCAAGCGGCAACTAACGAAGGAGGCAGTCACCATGCATCTCAGGAAATTCATCACGGCGGCGGCGATCGCTCTGCTCCCCATCGCGGCGAGCGCGGCCACGTTCATCGTTCCCGCCGCAGGAAGCGCATCCGGCGCGAACGGCAGTCAGTGGAAGAGCGAGCTCACGCTTCACAACTCCGGCCCGCAGGAGCTGACGGCGTCGATCAAGTACCAGACCGGCACGACGACGTCCGACGCGATCTCGGTCGCCGTTCCGGCGCGCAGCACGAAGTCGCTCGACGACATCGTGAAGACGTCGTTTCATCGCGAGGGCACCATCGGCGCGCTGATCATCACCGTCGATGATCGCGACGCGATTCGCCTCGCCCTCGGCTCGCGCACGTACAACCAGTCCGAGTCCGGCGAGTTCGGTCAGGACATCCCGGCCGTCAACACCGCGAACGCGTCGGTGGCGGGCGACGTCAACGTCCTCACCGGTCCGTCATCGGCCGCGAACTATCGCTTCAACTTCGGACTGGTCTCCGTCGCCGCATCGACGGTGCACTGGGAAGTCCTCCGCGCCGACGGCACCATCGCCGCGACGAAGGACGTCACCTACGCCGCGAATGAGCACGTTCAGTACAACGACGGCGTTCACGCCTTCCTCGGCGTCGACGCGAAGGACAACGACGCGGTTCAGGCCACGGTCACGACCGGCCGCGCGATCTTCTACGGCAGCGCAGTCAACGGCGCGACCGGCGATCCGACGTTCGTGCCCGGCGTGAAGACCCGCGACGCGATCCGCATCAACTTCATCGGCATCGACGTCGACGAAAACGGATCGGTCGATCTCAACGACGCGAACCACGACGGCGTGCTCGATACGCCGATGGACGTCGTCACGTCGATGTTCCCGAGCATCTTCCGAGTCGTCGCCCAGGGCGAGTTCGGCGAGGCCGTGACTCTGGAGATCGTCTCCGCTCCGTCCGGCGGCGCGGTGTTCCTCAACGCGGACACGATTCAGATGGGCGCGAGCGGCGATCTGAAGGGCTCGTCCGGCGAGCTGCTCGTCCGCGCCACGGCGCAGGGCTCGAGCTCGGTGCTGACGATTCCGCTGAAATTCAGGTGACGCGCGCTAGCACGTCATCCTGAGCGAAGCGAAGGACCTCTTCTACGCAACTGTTTCGCAGAAGAGTTCCTTCGCCGTCTTCGCGGCTTCTAAGAAACACACCCGTTGGTCATGCGGCGATCGGAGTGAGCTGATAACCGAGTTTGGTGGCTCGACGGCGTAGCTGCTTGAGGGCTTTGGTCTGGTTGACCGGCTCGAGGTAATC
>Ga0075425_100010038_pt1 | contig 10092 bp, 10 predicted proteins | sample SoiMethybrSBSTD4_FD_75300 | JGI IMG/M metagenome (GOLD analysis project Ga0075425, IMG submission 75300) | Bulk soil microbial communities from a Populus tree surrounding site in Tennessee, USA - Soil MetaG P. TD hybrid SBSTD4 | ecosystem: Environmental > Terrestrial > Soil > Tree plantation...
GGCCGGCCGATCCCCACCATGTCGGCCTCGCCGCCGGCGACGATGCCCTCGACCTCGGCGGCGGTGCGGATGCCGCCGACCGCGAACACGGGGATAGACAGCCGGCGCTTGGCCTCGGCGAAGACGTCGCGGTTCCACACGGGCCGGAACGGATTACGGACGCTGCCGACGACGTAGCCCGCCATCAGCACGCCCCACTGCACGCGGGAAGGCGCCGCCTCCCGAAGCCGCCGCTTCATCGTCTTGTTGCGCCAGAGCGACGCTGGGATGTCGCCCTTCGTCAGCGTCGTATCTGGCAGCACCGAGAGCCGCACAGGCGTGACCGCGTGATAGCCCCACTCCTGGGCCAGCCGGCACATCTCCATCCCGTCCTCGTAGGTGATGCGCGGCGTCAGCGGCGGCGACTTCTCGTCGACGGGGATCTTCACCGTGCACGCGTAGTCCTCCCCGGCGCGCTCGCCGACCGCCTGACGGATCGCGTGCAGCACCCGCGCCCGGTTCTCGACCGACCCGCCGAACTCGTCGGTGCGCCGGTTATAGAAGGGCGTGAGGAACTGGTGGATGAGCTTGGCATTGCCCGACGCCAGCTGGATCCCGTCGTAGCCCGCTTCACGCGCCCACGCCGCCACGTCGCCGCACCGGGTCGCCATGGCATAGACCTCGTCGGTCGTCATCGGGTGCACTGGCGCCCGCAGGAACGCCGGACGCAACGCCAATGGCAGCTTGGACGGTGCCAGCAGTGGCCCCTTCCTCTCCTCGGCGTAGGGGTGGTGCCAGGCCTCCATGGCGTAGAGGCCGCCGTGGCCGATCTGGAGGAATACGGCTCCGCCTTCGCCGTGCACGGCGTCGACCATCTCGCCCAGGGCCAGCACTCGCTCCCGGGTGTTGACCAGGGTCATGCCTGGCGACGTGCGTCCTTCCTCGTAGATGCACGAGTTGCCCTGCACGATGAGGCCGACGCCGGCGCGCGCGTTGGCGACGAACTGCTTCGCGTAGAGGCGGGCGGCGTCAGGACCCGAGCCCGCGCCCTCGAGGACCGGCGCCCGGTAGAGGCGATTGCGGACGAGCGCAGAGCCGATCTGCAGCGGCGTGCCGAGGACAGCCATCGGCACGAACTACAGATCGATGTCGGGGAAGCGGTCCTGGAGCTGGTCGACGAGCAGCGCCACCTGATCGGCGCGCAGCGAGTCCTCTTCCTCCTCGGCCAGATCCAGCGCGAGCTCGCCGAGCTCGTGCCACGTCACCCACCCGACGGCATCGGTGAGGGCGTCGAGGCCGTCGCCGGACGCAGCCGCCTCGAGCGCGGCCTGCAGCTGTGCTTCGTCGTCCCGCGTGGGAACGATGGCCAGGAACGCCGGCTTCCGGCCGCCGAGAGCGGCGTCGGAGACGGCCTTCATCATGGCGCCCCGCGTCTCACCGGAGGGAGGCGCCGGCTGCAGCGTGGCCACGCCGACCACCAACGCCTGTGGCCCGTCGATGAGGACGTCGGCGCCACTGTCGAGCTCGAGGCCGGTCGCCCACAGCTGCACCGACGCGCCCGACCACTCGACATCCGCCACCGGGTGCTCTCCCCCGAGCCCGATGTCGAGCAGGCGCGGGACCCACGCGTCTGTCTCCCAAAGGGCCAGCGTGCGGAAGGTGTTCCACGCCAGGCGGTCGGGCCGGGACTCATCGCCGATCAGCATCATGGTGGCGCTGTTGAGGGCAGGATTTTGGGGGTCGGCCAGAAACGCGTCCGAACCAGGCTCGGTCATGTCAGCGAAGTTAGTGTGACCGCCCGTGCGCACCGTCGTGGATGTCGCAGAAGCGGTCCGGGCCGGGGAGCTCAAGGCGACCGAGATCCTCGACGAGTGCCTGGCTGCCGTCGCCGAGCGCAACGACGACCTGAACGCCTTCGTGTACCTCGACGCCGACGCGGCGCGCGCCGCCGCCGAGGCCGTCGACGCCGCGGTGGCGAAGGGAGACGATCCCGGCCCACTGGCCGGTGTGCCGTTCGGCGTGAAGGACCTCGAGGACTGCGCGGGGATGCCGACGTCGCACGGCTCGCTCCTCTTCAAGGGCCGTCCGCCGGTCGCCGAGGACTCCGTGCACGTCGGCCGTCTGCGGGCCGCCGGCGCCGTTCCCATCGGTAAGACGGCGGCGCCCGAGTTCGGCGTCACCGCTTTCACCCACACCAAGGCGTGGGGTACGACGCGCAACCCGTGGGATCTCACGCGGACACCGGGAGGGTCGAGCGGCGGTTCGGCGGCCGCAGTCGCGGCCGGGCTGGTGCCGTTCGGGACGGCGAGCGACGGCGGCGGCTCCACTCGCATCCCCGCCGCGTTCACCGGCCTCGTGGGACTCAAGGCGAGCTTCGGACGCATCCCCCACGAGCGAAGCGCACCCTCCGAGACGTCCTGCTACGGCGCCCTCACCACGACCGTCCGCGACGCGGCCCGCCACCTCGACGTGGCCGCCGGCCCCGACGACAAGGACCGCGCCTCGCTCCCCCCGCCAACCACCTCGTACGAAAAGGCCATCGAGGAGCTCGACGTCGGCGGCCTACGCGCCCTCTGGTCGCCCGACATGGGATACGCCGTCGTCGTGCCCGAGGTCGAGGAGCTGGCGCGCGCCGCCGCCGAGGCGCTCGTCGGTGCCGCCGGCCTGCGGTCGGTGGAGCGGCCCTTCTCGCCGTCGAGCCCGATGCGCACCTGGCTGTCCGCCGGCGCCGCCGACATGTGGCTCGACCTCGAAGAGGGCATGTGGCCGGAGTGCGCCGACGACCTCACCGGCCTGGTGCGCGCCAGCCTGCGCAAGACGCAGGACTGGACGCTGCCCCGATACGCCCGGGCCCTGCGCCACCGGCAGCAATTGGAGGAGGAGGTGGCCGACTTGTTCGGCGACATCGACGTGCTTCTCACGCCTACCACTGCGATGTCCGCCTACGCCGCCGAAGGCCCGCTCCCGATGGAGATCGAGGGCAAGGACGCCCACACGTCTGGCCCTGTGCCTTTCACCATGCTCGCCAACGTGTGCTGGAACCCCGCCATTTCCGTGCCCGCGGGGCTGACCCACGAAGGCTTGCCGGTCGGCCTGCAGATCACCGTCCACCGGCACGCCGACGACGTCGCTCTGCGACTGGCCCGCATCTTCGAAGAGACGCGGCCCTGGCCCCGGCTAGCTCCCGAGCCTCAGCACGGCTGATCGGCGGGCTCAGCCGGAGATCGGCGAAACCGAGCGCGTCACCCGGACGCGCACCCGGGCGAACATCGCCATCGAGGCACCGAGGAAGGCGAGGGCAACCAGGCCGATGAGGTTGGCCGCCGTGAACGGGTTGAGCACACGCAGCCCATGGACGCCGGTCGCCCGCTTGGTGCTCGTACCGAGCACGGCGAGGGGAACCGTCGTCGGTGCCGTTGCCACCGTCGTGGCCACCGGCGCCGGGGCGGGGGCGGCGGCCGCGTGCACTGGCGCGGCGTGGACAGGCGCGTGGAGCGGCGCAGGAGCCGACGCCGGCCTGGGTGCGGGCTTGGGAGCGGGCCTGGGCGCCGCCGGCTTCGGGGCGGCGGGGCGCGGGGCGGGCGCGGGGCGGGGCGAGCTGCTGGGCTGCTTGAAGTCCTCGGTCACCCAGTACGTCCCGCTCGAGTCCTGGACGACCCCGACGCCGATCTCGGTGAAGCTCGGGTCGACCATGTTCTCGAAGTGGTGGGGGCTGTTCTCGAAGGCGGCCTCGATGCTTTCGTCGCTGGGGCCCGTTCCGACGTTCTCTCCGAGCGTCCGCCAGCCACTGACCTGGCTTGCGAGGTTCGGATTGTGCTCCAGCGTCCCGTCGCCGGCCATGTGCTGGGACCAGGAACGGGCCACGGCCGTGAGTTGGCCGTCGACGGCGAGGGTGCCAAGACCGCGGCTGGCCCGGATCTCGTTGATCTTGTTGACGTAGTAGTCCTCGTCGCTGGACGCCGCCGCCGGGCGGGCGAAGGCGAAGAGCGAGGCGCCGACCGCGATCAAGATCAGCAGGGCGCGCAGGCGAAAGCGTGCCGACATTCCGTGTCCCTCCAAGTGGGTCGTGGTCCTGCCCACGGGGGACATGAATGCCCCCATTCGGTAACCCGGCTGCCTTGGGGAGTGGTGTCCCGTTAGGCCCGTGGCTTTGCGTCTTCCGGATTTCTCCGGAGTTGCCGTTTCGTGGGTTCTGTCAGCTGTTGTATCGGCTGGGGTACTAGTTCCCTTGAGCCAGTTACAGGGATTTGCACCGTCCTAGGCTCAGCGCCCGTGGGTCCTGGCGTCGCCCGCCAGATGTGGCGGGTCCTCGAGCCGTATCACGCCGTCACCTACTTCACCGACGAGAGCCGGCAGACGTTCATGGACGTCGGGCTCCGGGGCTTCTGGATGGGCTACTTCGCGGGGCGGGCCGCGCCGATGGGGCCCGTCGGTCCGGGTGTGGTGACGGCGACCTTCTTCGGCTTCCGCCACAGCATGGTCTCCCGAGCCCTTCCCGACGCGTGGACCTTCGCATCGGTAACTGACGTCCTCGCCGGTCGTCTCCGAGGCGCCGACCGCGCCCTACGCCGATTGCTGGGCGACGGCGTGCACGACGAGCGCGTCGCCGAAGCAGCGGGCTTGGCCCGCGCCGCCGCTGAAGCCGGCGACCGAGCCGGACGGCCGATCTACGCGGGCAACGCCGACCTCCCATGGCCGGCCGAGCCTCACCTCGTCCTGTGGCAGGCGGCGACGCTCCTGCGCGAGCACCGCGGCGACGGCCACGTGATCGCCCTCACCGCGGCCGGTGTCGACGGCTGTGAGTCACACGTGAGCCTGGTCGCGGCCGGCGCTCTCAACCGCGCCGTGTTGCAGCCCAACCGGGGCTGGACCGACGAGGAGTGGGAGGCGGCGACGGCCCGCCTGCGGGACCGGGGTTGGCTGGACGAGGATGGGAGCGTGACCGAGGCTGGCCGCGACGCGCGGCACGAGATCGAGCGCCACACCGACGAGCTCGCCCTCGGCCCGTGGCAGGCTCTCGGCGAGGCCAAGGCCGAACGCCTCGCCGAGTTGGCAACGCCGGTCGTGCAGCGGGTCGTCGACGGTGGCGCCTTCCCGGTCCCGAACCCGATCGGCAGGATCTCTTGATCGAGGGAGCGGCGGCGCTGGCGGCGCGCATCCGCGCCGGCGATCTGTCTTCTCGCCAGGCGGTCGACGCATGCCTGGCCGCCATCGACACAGTGAACGGCGACCTCAATGCAGTGGTGCAACTGGTGGCCGAGCGGGCTTGCGCCGAAGCAGCCGCCGCCGACGAGTGGCAGGCGGCCGGCGAGGAGCTGGGTCCGCTGCACGGCGTACCCGTCACGATCAAGGACTGCTTCGCTACCGACGGCATCGTGACAACGGTCGGCACCACGGGGCTGCGGTCGTTCGTGCCCGACGCCGACGACGTGACGGTGGATCGCCTGCGGCAGGCGGGCGCCATCGTCGTCGGCAAGACCAACTGCCCCGAGTTCCTGATGGGCTTCGAGAGCGACAACCTCGTCTACGGGCGCACCGTCAATCCCTTCGACGCAGCGCGTACCTGTGGTGGGAGCAGTGGCGGTGAGGCCGCCATCGTGGGCGCGGGCGCGTCGCCGCTGGGACTGGGAAGCGACTCGGGTGGCAGCTTGCGGGTACCCGCCCACTTCTGCGGCGTACCGACGCTCAAGCCAACCCACGGCCGCGTGCCGATCACCAGCGCTGTCTTCCCGAGCACCGGTCCGTTCAGCCGCCTGCGGGCCATCGGCACGCTGGCGCCGACCGTGGACGACCTCGTTCTGGCGCTAGGAGTGCTCGCCGGCCCCGACGGACACGACCCCTGGGCCGCACCCGTGGCCCTGCCGGATCCTCATGGGGTCGACGTCGGCACCCTTCGGGTGGCGGTCTACGCCGACGACGGCGTCACGGCGGCGACGCCGGAGACGGCCGCCGCCGTCGAGGGCGCGGCCTTGGTCCTGGAGAAGGCAGGGGCGTCCGTTGAGGCGGTCCGCCTGCCGGTGGCCGAGGCCGCGGTCGAGCTCTACACCGGCATCCTCGGCGGCGACGGCGGCGCCGGACTCCGGCGCGTGCTGCAGGCCGTCGGCACCACCGAGCCCAGCCCGCTGATCGCCAACATGCTCGCCTTCCTGTCCGACAACGTGCCACCGGCGTCGGACTATGCCGACCGGTTGGCGCGCTGGGACCGCTTCCGCCTCGACGCCATGACGTTCCTCGACCGCTTCGACGTGGTGCTGTCGCCGGTCGCCGCCGTGCCCGCTCTGCCACACGGCACCACGTTCGAGCACATCAGCGCCTTCGGCTACGTCTTCACCCACAACCTCACGGGCTGGCCGGCCGCGGTGGTGCGGGGCGGCACCTCGCCCGAAAGGCTTCCGATCGGCGTGCAGATCGCGAGCGGTCCATGGCGCGAGGACCGAGCGCTGGCCGTCGCCCGGGTGCTCGAGACGGCACTCGGCCCGTTCGCCCCACCTACGATCGCCGCGTGACCTCTCTCCTCGACCGTTTCCGCCTGACCGACCGCGCCGCCATCGTCACCGGAGCCGGACGCGGCATCGGCGCCGCCACCGCCCTCGCCCTGGCCGAAGCGGGAGCCGACGTGGTCGTCGCCGCTCGCACCAAAGAGCAGCTCGAGGAAGTCGCGGCGGCGGTGGCCGAGCGGGGCCGCCGAGCCGCGGTCGTGCCGTGCGACCTCAGCGATACCGACAATCTCACGGGCCTGGTCGACACGGCGATGAGCGAGTTCGGCCGCGTCGACGTCGTCGTCAACAACGTGGGCGGCACCGAGCCCCGGCCATTCCTCGACACCAGCGAGGGTTTCTTCGAACGCGCCTTCCACTTCAACGTCACCACCGCGTTCGTCCTCAGCAAGGCGGCCGTGCCCCGCATGCTCGAAGGTGACGGCGGCGCGATCGTGAACATCTCCTCGGCCATGGGCCGTATGCGGGACCGGGGCTTCGCCGCCTACGGCACGGCCAAAGCGGCGCTGGCGCACCTCACGCGCCTGATGGCCGCCGACCTCGCCCCCCGCATCCGAGTGAACGCCATCGCCGTGGGGTCGGTCGCCACGTCGGCTCTCGAGATCGTGCTGACGATGGACGAGCTGCGCACCGAGATGGTCGAGCGCACGCCGCTCAAGCGGCTGGGCGAGGTCGAGGACATCGCCATCGCGGCCCTGTACCTGGCGTCTCCGGCGTCGTCGTTCGTCACCGGCAAGGTCCTCGAGGTCGACGGCGGCATCGAATACCCGAATCTGGGCCTGAACCTGCCAGACCTGTGAGGCATCCGTTTCCCGCCCCTAGGGCATAGGAGAGATATGCGTCTCGTACGAATTCTCGCTTTCGTCTTCGTTGTCGTCCTCGCCGCCTGCGGCTCCAGCGGCTCGAACACCAAGACAACGGCGACCACCACTGGCTCGTCGGCGACGACGGCGGCGGCCGCGTCCGGTGCCGCCATCAACGCCGGTCAGACATCGCTGGGCACCGTGCTCGTGAACGGGGAGGGCCGGACGCTCTATCACTTCACAAAGGACTCGGCGACGGCGATCGCCTGCGTCGACAAGTGCACCGTGACGTGGCCACCGGTCACCGTGCCTTCCGGCCAGCAGCCGAAGGCAGGCAGCGGGGTCACAGGGTCGCTGACAGTCGTCAACCGGCCGGACGGGACGCAGCAGGCCGCCATCAACGGCCAGCCGCTCTACATGTACTCAGGTGACACCAAGGCCGGCGACACCAACGGTCAGGGGATCGCCGGCTTCTGGTTCGCCCTGATGGCCAACGGCTCCAGCGTTGCCGGCGGTGCCGGTGCCGCGCCGGCGACCACCAAGGCCACGACGGCGACGACCGCCAGCTCCGGCGGAGGTTACTGAGGGTTATTGCTGCTGGGTTTGCGTGGCGTAGATCTCGCGGATGAAGTCCGCGTCGGTGGCCAGGCCCACATTCACGAACGTGCAGTTGACGAAGTTGCAGTTCCGCACGGCAATGGCGCCCTGATAGCCGCGGTCGGCGTCGACGACCCAGAGCCCGTCACCGTCGACGTGGTTGCCGAAGAACTGCACGCCGCCGATGAACATGAGCAAACCGGGGCCGATGAACATGCAGTCCTCGAAGACCTCGTCCTCGACGGTGAGCGCGGGCGTCCCGGGCTCCCACTGCTGCGCCCACTCCCAAAGCCGAATCTCCTGGCCCTTGTGCGTTGCCATGGCTGGCGACACTACCGGTGGACGCACGGAACGAGCCCACACGACGCCGGCCGCGGTGCGGAGTCAGGCGGTGCGGAATCGGGCGGTGACCCATTGCGCGTCGGTCCCGGCGAAGACGGCGCCTTTCCGGGCGGAGCCGTGGCCCCGAGCAGACGACCGAAGACCACATAGCGCTGGCGGTCGCTGCCCTTGGGATGGCAGGCATAGAGAGTCACCGTGGGATCTGCGGTCGGCTCGGTGACGGACGTGTCGTCCGGCGAGACGATCGCCGTGCCCGTCACGACGTATACGAAACGCCCGCCGCCGTCGGCCAGCGCGATCTGATCGCCGTTCTGCAGGCGGTCGATGTCGAGGAAGGGGTGCGGCGCCGCGGTGCGGTGCCCGGGGATGACGACATTGCCGGGTTCGCCGGGCAGGGCACTCCCGGGAAGATGTCCCGGCCCCCGCGCGAGCACGGGCAACGACTGGCCCTCGTGCACCTTCGCCGACAGGCCAAGCCTCGGGATCTCGATGGTGAAGAGGGTGTCGTCAGCGCGTTGCGGGCGCGGCGCCGGCTGCGTCCTGACGGCGACCTGACGCGAGCGAGGACTCGGTGTGGATGGCGCGTCGGCGGGTAAGGAGGCGGGCGCGGCCAGGTCCGCGGGTGGTTCCGGCGAGAGCGCCTCGACGGGAGCGGCAACCGCCGGCGACTGGCGCAAGAGTGCGCCGGCGACGCGGCTCGATGGGCCGCACGCGCTCGTGCCCGCGGCCGCTGCCACCAACACCAAGGGCGCGACCGCCCACAGGGCGCGCCGCTCCGCACCACGCAATCCAGACTCCCCAGCCTAAGCGTCAAAACGGACGACCTTCTCAATATAGACAAACTTCTCGGAAGGTCAAGGGTTGCGGGCCGCTCCTTCAGCAGCACTCAGGCCTGGCAGCCCCATCTGCCGGGCCTCGAGCGCGTCCCGGTCCCAGCGGGCGCTGTTGGCCGCCGCCTCGTACGTCGTCTGGAGAAATTCCAGCAACGTGGCGTCGGGGTCGTCGGCGCGTCGTACGACCTCGTAGGGAAGGATGAACTCGCCGCCGAGGTCGTCGTTCCAATAGGCGCCCGCAGGACCGACGGGCACCTCGCGATACCCGGGCGGTTCGGGATAGGCGTAGGAGTAGAAGGCGCCCTCCGGGCCGCCACCCGGCCAGTACCCGGCGCTGCTGACCTCGTGGGAGTACGCCTCGTGCATGACTTCCGGCCCGCAATGCGGCGCGCCGCCCGGGTGGAGCGGCGCCGTGCGCCCCGAGAACCGCGTCACGGCCAGGTCGAAGCCGCCCCAGAAGAAGTGAACGGGGCTGACCTTTCCGACGAATCGAGACCGGAATTCGTGGAACACGCGGTCGACCTGGACCAGGCTCCGCCAGTAGCGGTTCATGGCCTCGGCGTCATAGCTGGCATGGTCGACGTCTTGTTCGAAAGGGGTGTCGACGCCAGGCACTTCCACCGGCATCGTCCAAATCCGTGTCGAGAGACCGAGCTCGTCGAGGTTGGCCATCACTTCGTCGTAGAAGTTGGCGACGGTGCGGGGCTCGAGTTTCAGCGAGCGATGCTCGCCGGCGTTGGTTGCGATCTCGAGGCGGTGATCTTCGAAGTCGAAGTCGATCTGGAAGGTGCGATCGCCGTATGGGATGGGCGAGGTCGTCAGGCCGGTGGTGGTGACGTACAGCGTGACATTCCACCAGTGGTTGATCACAGGCGTGTTGGCCATACGGATCTTGCCGACGATCTGCGTCCACATGTGGACCGTGTTGCGCGTGTCAGCCCACTCGTCAGCCGGCAGCGCCGGCCAGACCGCGTCGTCGTGTGCCAGGGTCATCGGTCGCCTGACAACGACCGTAGCTCCCCGGTCACCGTTTCGTACCGG
>Ga0075425_100010040_pt1 | contig 10091 bp, 13 predicted proteins | sample SoiMethybrSBSTD4_FD_75300 | JGI IMG/M metagenome (GOLD analysis project Ga0075425, IMG submission 75300) | Bulk soil microbial communities from a Populus tree surrounding site in Tennessee, USA - Soil MetaG P. TD hybrid SBSTD4 | ecosystem: Environmental > Terrestrial > Soil > Tree plantation...
GCGCTCGCACGCGCCCTCCTCACCTCGCCGGTGCTGCTCTTGCTTGACGAGCCGACGACCGGGCTGGACCCTCGCTCGAAGCAGGAGGTGCAGACCTTCATCCGCGAGATTCGCCAGCGGCACGACTCGACGATCCTGCTCTGCACGCACGACATGAAGGAAGCCGAGGAGCTCGCAGATCGCGTCGGGCTGCTCGACCGCGGCGAGCTCCTGTTCCTCGAGCCGGTCGAGGACGTGAAGGAGCGCTACGGCGTCGACACGCTCGAAGAGGCGTTCTTCGCGGCGACCGGTCGCACCTTCGAGGACGAGAAGACCGAAGAAGACGAAGAGAGGGAGGTGTACGCGTAATGGCTTCCGCAGACGTCACGCAGGCGTTCACGCGCAGGCGCATCCTGCGCGACGAGCTGATCGGGCTCTACGGCGTCGTCGAGCGCAACCTCTACCTGACGAAGCGCTACTTCCTGTGGGACCTCGCGTTCGTGCTCTGGACGATCGCGAACACGCTCACGATCGTGTTCATCGCGCGCGGCGTCGACCTGAGCCCGGCCGCACAGAACGAGCTCGCGACGAAGCTGCTCGTCGGCGGCGTGATCTGGGCGTTCCTCGGGATCATCTTCGAGATCGTCACCGAGACCGTGGCCTGGGAGCGCTGGGAAGGGACGATCGAGTACACGTTCATGGCGCCGGTCTCGCGACCGGTGCACCTCTTCGGCATGGGCCTGTACGCGGTGCTGTACGGCCTCGTCCGCGCGGCGGCCGTCTTCGTCGCGGTCGCGGCGATCATCGGCATCCAGATTCCCAACGCGAACTACGGCGCCGCGATCCAGCTGCTCGCGATCGCGTCGGTCTCGTTCATCGGGGTCGGGATGATGACGGCCGTCCTGCCGCTGATCTCGCCGGAGAAGGGGACCCAGCTCGGCTTCATCGCCCAGGGCCTCATGCTCGTGGTGTCGGGTGTCTACTACCCGGTCTCGGTGCTGCCCGGCTGGATGCAGTGGATCGCGACGATCTCGCCGGCGACGTACGCGTTGCGCGGCGTCCGCGAGTCGATCCTGAACGGCACGGGGCTGCAGTGGGCGGACGTCTGGCCGCTGCTCGTGATCGGCGCGTTCTCGATCCCGATCGGGCTCCTCGTCTTCAAGGCGGGCGAGCGCTACGCGAAGAAGAACGGGAAGCTGAAGAGGTCGGGATGATCGAGCTCCGCCGGGCCGAGAGCGACGACGAGCTCGACCTCTGGCGGCGCGTGCGCATGGCCGTCCTGCCGAACGAGCGCGCCGCCACCGTCGAGCAGTTGCGCAAGGAGTCGACGCACGACACGCTCTACCTGCTGGCGCTCGTGGACGGCGAGCCGGCCGGGAGCGGCGTCGCGAGCCGTTCCGACACGGGCGGCGCGTTCACGCAGCCGCGCGTGCTGCCGCCGTTTCGTCGCCGCGGCGTCGGGTCGGCGCTGCTCTACGCGCTGACCGACCACGCGACCGCGTGCGGACACGCCGAGGCAGGCGCGCAGGTCGAGGAGCCCGACGCGTTCGCGTTCGCGACGCGATTCGGGTTCGACGAGCGCAACCGCCAGGTCGAGCAGGTGCGGGCGATCGCGGCCGACGAGCCGGAGCCCGACGTCCCGGCGGGGATCGAGATCGTGCCGCTCCACGGGCGGCGCGACCTGCGCTCGCGCCTCTACTCGGAGCTCGTCGTCGACGCGCTGCGCGATCTCGCGCTCGACCGTCCGGTCGAGATCACGGAGGAGCTCTGGTGGCGGCAGTGGCTTCCGTCCGACGAGTGGACGTTCGCGGCGCTCGATCGCGGCGAGATCGTCGGCATGGCCGGGCTGATCGACGACTCCGACCGCCCCGACCGCGCCGAGAACGCCCTCACCGCCGTGCGGCGCGACCGGCGCGGCCGCGGCATCGCCCGCGCGCTCAAGCAGCGCACGCTCCGGTGCGCCGCCGACCGCGGGCTGTCCGAGGTCTACACCTGGACGCAGACCGGCAACGAGGCGATGCAGGCGCTCAACCGGTCGCTCGGGTACGTCGATCGCGACGTGTGCATCACGGTGCGTGCACCGCTGCCGCTGCGATGATCGCCGTCCGGCCGGTCGAGACTGACGCCGACATCGAGGTCTACCTCGATGTCCGCAACCGGGTCCATCCTCGGACGCCGATGCCGCGTGAGGCGGTGCTCGACCAGCGACGCCGCCCGGACAACCTCGACCTGATCGCCGAGGTCGACGGCGTTCCCGTGGGCGTCGCGACGGCCGACGAGTTCGGCGGTGTGCCGGACGGCGACCTCGCCTACCTGACGATTCGCGTGCTGCGCGAGCGGCGTCGGGCCGGTGTGGGCAGCGCGTTGCACGCGCGCGCCGCGGAGCACGCCCGCTCGCTCGGCAAGTCGCGGTTCTACGTCGTCGCGCGTCACGACGATGTCGACTCGCTCGCCTACTACGCGCATCGCGGCTACGAAGAGGTGAGCCGCATGCAGGACGTCACGCTGGATCTTGCGGGAGTCGAGGTGCACGTCGATCCGCCCGCCGGCATCGGCATCGAGCCGGCAGGCGAGGAGTACGACCGCGGCGCCTACGAGGTCGCGCTCGAGGCCGACGCCGACGTGCCGTCTCGGGAGCAGCTCGTGAGCGGCACGTTCGAGCAGTGGCGCGACCGCCATTTCGGCCCGTTGACGATCCGGGAGCTCTCGTTCGTCGCCATCGAGGACGGCCGCGTCGTCGGCTACGGCATCGTGTCGCGCCACAGCGCGGACGAGGCCCAGCATTCGATGACGGGCGTCGCGCGCGCCGCCCGGAACCGCGGGATCGCCCTCGCGCTGAAGCAGGCGCAGATCGCCGCCGCGAAGGAGGCCGGCTGGAAGGCTCTGCGCACCCAGAACGATCTCTCGAACGCCCCCATGCGGCGAGTCAACGAAAAGCTCGGCTACGAGCGGAAATTCGAGTGGGTCCATCTGACGGGGCCGCTTGTCGCAGGGTGATAGGCTCGGCTCGCTTTTGAGACGATGAGGTCTCAGGCCGCCGGGCGAGGCCGGGCGCAGCCTGGGGCCTTTTTCTTTTCCGCGAAAAGGAGCGAGACCGGATGGCGATGATCGAGAGCAAGCACCGGGCGACGTCCGACCCGGTTGCCCGCAAAGACGTCCTGAAGCAGGTGGAGAAGGAGGGCGTCGAGTACGTCCTCTTCTGGTTCACCGACATCGAGGGGCACCTCAAGAGCTTCGCAATCACGCCTGCAGAGCTCGAGGACGCGCTCGACGACGGCATGGGCTTCGACGGATCCTCGATCACCGGCTTCAACGCGATCGAGGAATCGGACATGGTGGCGATCCCCGACCCGGCTACGTATCGGCTGATGCCGACGCGCGACGGCGAGGCCAAGGTCGCGCGGATGATCTGCGACATCGTCAAGCCGAACGGCGAGCCGTACGAGGGCGATCCACGCTACGTGCTCCGGCGCGCGCTCGCGCGCATGGAGTCGCTCGGCTTCGACACGTTCAACGTCGGGCCGGAGCTCGAGTACTTCCTGTTCCGCGACAACAAGACGGCGGTGACGCTCGACGAGGGCGGCTACTTCGCGATGACGGCCCTCGACGCCGCGACGGAGCTGCGCAACGAGACGATCCGGGCGCTCGAATCGATGGGGATCGGGATCGAGTACCACCACCACGAGGTCGCGCCGTCGCAGCACGAGATCGACATGCGCTTCGCGAACGCCCTCGACATGGCGGACCACACGATCACCTACCGACTGATCGTCAAGGAGGTCGCTGCGAAGAACGGCGTCTACGCGACGTTCATGCCGAAGCCGCTGTTCGGCGAGAACGGCTCGGGGATGCATACGCACATGTCGCTCTTCAAGGACGGCCGCAACCAGTTCTTCGACGGCGACGATCCGTACCACCTCTCGCCGACCGGCAAGTCCTTCATCGCCGGGCTGCTCCGCCACGCCCGCGAGCTCTCACCCGTCTTCGCGCAGTGGGTCAACTCGTACAAGCGGCTCGTGCCCGGGTACGAGGCTCCCGTCTACGTCGCGTGGTCGCAGCGGAACCGCTCGGCGCTGATCCGGATCCCGCTCTACAAGCCCGGCTCGGAGCAGGCGACGCGCGCCGAGATCCGGTGCCCTGACCCGGCCTGCAACCCGTACCTCACGTTCGCGACGCTCCTGCACGCCGGCCTGGAGGGGATCGAGAAGGGCTACGAGCTCGAGGCGCCGATGGAGCAGAACCTCTACCACCTGACCGCTGAGGAGCGCCGGGAGCGCGGGATCGTCTCGCTCCCCGAGACGCTCGGAGAGGCGATCGACGAGCTGGCGGGCTCCGACCTGATGCGGCGCGCGCTCGGGGATCACATCTACGACGCCTACGTCCGGCTGAAGCGCAGGGAATGGGACGAGTACCGGATCCAGCTCACCCAGTGGGAGGTCGACCGGTACCTGGGGGTCTTGTAGCCGGGCCGCGCACTTTGTAATGTCGCTTCACCCAGCGCGGCTCTGACCCGGCTGCGCTGCTGGCGGCGGATTGCAGGGCGCCTTCGGGCGCCCTGCAATCTAAAAAGGGGTGGCCCGGTGCCTGACACCCGCTCCACCACTCGCGAGGCGCACCTCAGCTCGAGAAGGTGTCAGACACCTGTTCGGGCTGCCTGCGCGGGCCGGACGCCGCGCGCAGGTGTCTGACACCAGGTGGTCTAGAGGAACGTGCGGATCGACTCGCGGTCGACGCGGAGGCCGATCACGCGGGAGCCGTCGTCGATCTGCTCGATCGACTCGGCGGGGACGATCCGGCGCCGGCGCGCGAGCCAGCCGGAGCGGACGGAGAGCGCATCCGGCATCTCGGGGCTCGTGCCGTACATCGGGCACTCGACGGTGCCGACGATCCGGCCCCGCGCGTCGGCGACGAGGAAGCCCTCGGTGTCCCGGAGATCCATGGCCAGGGCGCTCACGGCTGCGAAGCTATTCCCCGCCTGCGAGGAAATCCCCTCCTTTCCCGTAAAGCTTCTGTTAGCGGCCGATCGAAGATCCGAACCAGGTTCAGGAGTCGAAAGCGAGGTCGAGCTTGGTTTCCGTGAACCTGGTTCGCGTGTCTCTCGGACGGCCGCTGCAGCTCTCAGTCCCACTTCCCCGACATCGCGAGCCAGGCGATCGCGAGGAGCAGGATGTACACCGAGGAGAGCCCCGCGACGAGACGGGCCGCGAGCGGCTTGCCGGAACGGAGCCACCAGTAGCCGCAGCCGATCGCGGCGAGGAAGACGAGCAAGCCGGGGTCGGTGACGAAGAACCCGATGCCCACCCACGTCGGGTCGTGGCCGCCGAACACGTCCTTCTCGTCGGAGTAGATGACCTGCGCCGCGATCCGGAACACGACGAACGCGGGGATGCCCACGACGAGCGCGGTGAAGGCGGCCCGGCGCAGGGCGGGCCGCTCGGGGCGCTGCCCGGCGACGAGCGACGCGATCAACGCCGTCAGGAGCGCGCCGAACAACACCATGCCGCCGAGGATGTGGAAGAACAGCGGCCAGAACGGGCGGCTGAACGCGATCACGTGCCCGGCTTCCAGATCATGAGGACGAGGATCCCGATCGTCGCGGCGCCGGCGAGCCACGACATCGCGTTACCCGTGCGATCGTGCAGCAGCGCCTGCAGCTCGGGGGTCGACGCGTCGCCGGCGTCGGCGAGCTTCTCGGCGAGCGCGCGCGAGCGCTCCTGGTGCCTGCCGCCGATCCCGCCGAGCGCGTTCGTCGCCACCCACAGGACGAGCGACAGCCAGATCCAGAGCGCGCCGAAGCTGAAGTGCAGCTCGTGCCACAGCCACAACCCAAAGACGAGGGTTCCGAGGACGCCGACGTAGATGAACGGGAGCGTGACGCGTACGAGACCGAGCAGGTACGCCGTCTCGCTCGGCCGCTCGGCGCGCAGCGCGAGTGCGTTGAAGATCCCGGCCGAGACGGAGCCGCCGACGAGCAAGAAGGCCGCGGTGATGTGGAACATCAGGAGCCACTCGCTCGTGGACACCGGGCGAGCGTACCCTTCGCCCCGGATGAACGCACCGGAGCGTCACCTGCGCTTGCTGACGGAGACGATCGAAGCCGTCAACTCGACACTCGACCTGCAAGAGGTGCTCTCGCTCGTTGCGACGAAGGTCGCCGACGCACTGCACACCGACGCGTGCTTCGTCTACCTCTACGACGAGCGCGCGGACGAGCTCGTGCTGCGCGCGACGCACGGCACCGCGATCGACGAGATGACGCGGCGGCCGCGGATGCGACCGGGCGAGGGGATCACGGGGAGCGCCGCCGCCGCGCGGGCGCCCGTGATGCTCGCGTCGCAGGCGCATCTCGACCCGCGCTTCAAGAACTTCCCGAACCTTCCCGAGGACGAGTACGAGTCCATCCTCGCGGTGCCGATCACGACGCGCGACGGGACGCTCGAGGGTGCTCTCAACGTGCGCACGCGCGCGCCCAGGACGTTCTCCGACGACGAGGTGGACTTGCTGCTCGCGATCGCGGCGCAGGTCGCACAGTCGATCGAGCACGCGAAGCTGTACACCGAGGCGCAGCGGCGCGTACACGAGCTCGAGGCGCTCGCGCGCATCTCCGAGGCCGTCTCCGACTCGCTCTACCTCGAGGAGTCGCTCGAGGCGATCGTGAAGACGACGATGGATGCGCTCGGTGCGAGCGGTGCCGCGCTCGTGCTGGACGACGGCCAGGTCGCGTGGCCGGAGGGCGTCGCGGATGCGCACGCGATCCGGCAGCCGTTGCGCTGGCGCGGTCGGCAGATCGGCGAGCTCGTCGCCGACCGGCCGACGCCGTTCACCGAGGCCGACCGCGAGCTGCTCGCGTCGATTGCGACGCACGCGGCGGTCGCGCTCGAGCACGGCCGTGCGGTCATGCGCGGCGTCCTCGCGCAAGAGATCCACCACCGCGTGAAGAACAACCTGCAGACCGTTGCGTCGCTCCTCAGGCTCCAGGCGCGCTCGGCCGACACGGTCGATCCGCGCGAGGCGCTCGAGCACTCGGTCAACCGCATCCTCGCGATCGCCGCGGTGCACGAGCTGCTCACCGAGCGTCGCGACGAGGACGTCGAGCTCGCCGACCTGATCGACCGGCTGCGGGCGATGCTTGTGCAGGGCGTCGGAGGCGGCAAGGACGTGACCGCCCAGCTCGAGCCGGTGTCGTTGCCCGGCGCTCGCGCGACGGCGCTCGCCCTCGTGTTCGCGGAGCTGCTGCAGAATGCGCTCGAGCACGGCGGCGATCGGGTGCGCGTGGAGCTCGCGCTGCGGAACGGCGACGTCGTGCTGGCCATCGCCGACGACGGGACGGGGCTCGGCAACGAGCTGCCGTCCGGCACCGGGCTCTCGATCGTGCGGGCGCTCGTCCGCGACGAGCTGCGCGGCAGTCTCGAACTGCAGTCGGGCGCGGGGACGCGCGCCGAGGTCGTGTTCCCGGCCCACCTCTAAATGAGGCGCTGAACGCGGCGCCCGCGGGCCGTCGGCCGGTAGAGCGTCGACGGCGGCCGCGTCGCCTGGATCTCACGCCGGAGGTAGCCGGCCGCCTCGAGGTCCTGCAGTGCGAGGGCGAGCGCCCGCGGCGTCACGCCGGTAAGCGCGGTGCTGAGCTCCGAGAAGCGGCGGGCGTCGCGCAGCTCTGCGAGCACGGGGACCGACCACTTGCGCAGGAGCGTGTCCGCGTCCCCGACGCCGACCACGCCGGTCGCGGTCGGCGCCGCGCGCCGGCCCTTGGCGGTGAGGACGTACTCGGGCCGCAGCGGGTGCCCGTACCCTTCGTTGCGGCGGACCAGGCCGCCGCCGACCAACGCGTCGAGCGCACGCACGAGCGACTCGCGCCCGACGTCGAGCCGCCGCTGCAGCTCGACGAAGCGCGCTCCCCCGCGCTCGCCGAGGAGCGCGAGCGCCGGCGCCGCCCAGCGATGGTGAAAGAGCTCGATCAGTTCCTGAGTCGTCATCAAACAGTGGTTGACACGAAACGCTAGTAAGTATAAAAACGTGACATGACGATCCAGTACAACACAGAGAACTGCGTCGTGTCGGTCGGCGTCACCGACTACGACCGCTCACTGGCTTGGTACCGCGACGTGCTCGGCTTCCCACTCGAGTACGAGCTGAAGGAGTACGGCTGGTGTGAGCTGAAGACGCCGTTCGGGTTCAACATCGGGCTCGGGCAGACCGAGACCGTCACCCCCGGCAACGTCACTCCGACCTTCGGCGTGCAGGACATCGACGCCGCGATCGCGCACCTCCGCGAGCGGGACGTCAACGTCGAGGATTGGCACGAGATCACCGGCATGGTGCGCCTCTCGACCTTCTACGATCCCGACGGCACGTCGTGGATGCTCGCCCAGACGCTCGACCGGAAGGAGGCGCGCGCCTAGTCTGCAGGCGTTGCAGCTCTGGCACGTCAGCGAGGACGGCGGGATCGGGCGGTTCGAGCCGCGCGCGAACCCGCAGCACGACTCGCAGGAGGCGCTCGTCTGGGCGATCGACGCCCAGCACGTGCCCGCGTACTGGTTCCCGCGCGACCTGCCGCGCGGAACGTTTTGGGCGATCGACTCGACGACCGACGAGGACGTCGAGCGCTTCCTGACCGGCGACCGCTCGCGGCGCGTGCACGCGATCGAAGCCTCGTGGCTCCCGGCGCTGCGCGAGGCACACGTCTTCGCCTACCGCCTGCCACCGGAGACGTTCGAGCCCTACGGGCGCGCTGCCGGCTACTACGTCTCGCGTGAAGCCGTCGAGCCGCTCGAGGTCGTGCGGTACGACGACCTGCTCGCCCGCCACGCGGATGCCGGCATCGAGCTGCGCATCGTCCCCGAGCTCTGGCCCCTCTGGGATCGCGTGATCGCGTCGACGCTCGAGTTCAGCGGCATCCGCTTGCGGAATCTGGTGTCTGACACCGGTCCTTGAGTGCGGTCGCTGGGCGAGCTTCGAAAAGGTGTCAGACACCTTGCGGAGCGGCTACGAGCGACGAACCGCCCCGTCGGTGTCAGACACCCGCCTGATCTTCGAAGCTGAAGTGGAAGTGGTCGTCGTGGGCGTGGATGCCGAGCACCTGGTCTTCGAGCGCGTTCGACGCGACCGGGTCGAGGTAGACCTGCACGCCGTCGCGCTCGACGACGACGTCGTCGGCGACCGGCGCGGTTGCCTCTTCGATCTCGAGCTCGATCTCTCCGTCGACGTCCACCCCGCGGATGCGCAGCGGTCCCAGCGTCTGTAGCGCGGCGACCGCCTCGTCACTGATCTGCAGCATCGTGCGAGTCTATGCGTCGTGCGCATCCTGATCGCCGAGGACGAGACGATCATCCGGCTCGATCTGCGTGACCTGCTCGAGCGCTCGGGTCACGAGGTCGTCGCCGAGGCGCGCGACGGTGAGGAGGCGATCGCTCTCGCGCGCGCGCACGAGCCCGAGCTCGCGGTGATGGACGTGAAGATGCCCCGGCTCGACGGCATCGAGGCCGCGCGGCGGATCCTCGACGAGCGCCCGATCCCGATCGTGATGCTGACCGCGTACGGGCAGGAGGAGCTCGTCAACCGCGCGGTCGAGGCGGGCGTCTTCGGCTACCTCGTGAAGCCGTTCCGCGAGCAGGACCTCGTGCCGGCGATCGCGACGGCACGTGCGCGGCACGAGGAGCTCGTCGCCGTGCGCGAGGAGGCCGACTCGCTCTCCGATGCCCTCGCTGCCCGCAAGGCGATCGAACGCGCGAAAGGGCTCCTGATGGAGAAGGAAGGGCTGTCGGAAGCCGATGCGTTCTCCCGTCTGCGGCGCGCGAGCCAGGTCTCGGGCAAGCCGTTGAAGGTGATTGCCGAGGCCGTCATCGCTACGCTCGATCCTTCATGACCTCGACGGTGACGCCTCCCAAGCTCCGGCCGCGCCGCAGCGGCGGCTCCGGCACCGGCGACGCGTGGCGCGTGATCGTGCTGAACGACGACCACAACACCTTCGAAGGCGTTGCGTTCGCACTCGCGCAGACGATCCCCGGCGTGGACTACAACCGCGGCATGGCGCTCGCGAACCGCATCCACAACTCGGGACAGGCGATCGTGTGGTCAGGTCACCGCGAGCTCGCCGAGCTCTACCACTCGCAGCT
>Ga0075425_100010041_pt1 | contig 10091 bp, 8 predicted proteins | sample SoiMethybrSBSTD4_FD_75300 | JGI IMG/M metagenome (GOLD analysis project Ga0075425, IMG submission 75300) | Bulk soil microbial communities from a Populus tree surrounding site in Tennessee, USA - Soil MetaG P. TD hybrid SBSTD4 | ecosystem: Environmental > Terrestrial > Soil > Tree plantation...
GTGCAGAATATGCGCCTGGCCGCGGAGGCGATGGGGCTCGGGAACTGGATCTTCTGCGGGTACTTCGACGACATCCTCATGGCCGGGTTCCCCGGCCTCGCGCAGGGGCTGGGCTTCCGGGCCGAGCCGCCCAACGAGCGGGCCCCGCTGGCATCCGGCGCGCTGAAGATCTTCGGCGTGGAGGGGATCAAGGAGGCGACCTACGTGCCGTCGCCCCGGTACCCGGACGGCCGGGCGGTCATGACCGCGATGATGGAGGAGAAGTACGGCGCGGGCCGGACGATGTCGCGCGGCGATGACAACTGGATGCTCCGCCACGGCGGGCCGTTCACCGCGGACACGGTCCAGGCGATCGTGAACGACCCGGCGACCCACGTCTCCGACTGGGCCGTCGAGGCGTGCGTCGCCTACGTGGACTACTGCGTCGAGAACTACGGGCAGTGCCCGGTCTACTTCAACCCGATGCAGTGCAACTTCGGCGCGGTCGTGCACCACGTCGACCCGGCGTTCTACGACCGCTACTACGACGGCTCGACGGTGACCCCGGCCATCCGGCGGCACATGCAGGAATGGCACTCGTAGCAAAGGACGGTGCGGCGTGGCACGCGCGCAGGGCCCGGTCGAGCAGATCATCAGGCAGCGTGTCGCCGAGCACCCCGATGCAACCTGGCTGAAGTGGCAGGATGCCGAGGTCGCCTGGCGCGATGTGCTGTCGAACGCGAGGCGGGCGGCGAACGGGCTGCTCGAGCTCGGGGTGCGCCCGGGGGAGCGGGTGGCCATCTTGATGGGCAACCGCCCCGAGTTCCTCTGGGCTCACCTCGGTATCGTGTTCATCGGCGCCTCGTCGGTGCCGGTGAACATCTCGCAGCGGGGCCCGACGCTGCAGCACATCCTCCGCGACTCCGGCGCCGCGGCGGTAATCGTGCAGAACGACCTGCGGGAGGCGCTCGCCTCGGTCGCCGCCGAGCTGCCGGGGCTCAGGCACACCGTGGTCTTCGGCGGGCCCGCGGGCAACGGTGCCGACTGGGACTTCGAGCGGCTCATGTCGGCCCCCGACACCGAGCCCGAGGTGGAGCTGGCCGAGCCGGGCGGCAGCGTCGGGATGATGTACACCTCGGGCACGACCGGGCCGCCGAAGGGCGTGGTCGCGAACAGGTACGACACGACGCCGCTGCAGGTGCTGCTGCGCGCCTCGGGCGTGCGGCCCGGCGAGACCATGTACACGCCGCTGCCGCTGTTCCACGGGAACGCGCTGCTCGTGTCGGCGATCGGGTCGATGGTCCTGGACGCGAAGCTTGCCCTCGCCCCGCGGTTCAGCGCCTCGCGGTTCTGGGACGACTGCCGCCGGTACGAGGCCGTGGAGTTCAACACGCTCGGCGGGATGATCTCGATCCTGCTGAAGCAGCCGCCGGGGCCGGGCGACACCGACCACCAGGTGCGCGTCGTGCTCTCGGCCGGCTGCCCGCCGGACCGGTGGGAGGAGTTCCAGCGGCGGTTCGGCGTGCGGATCATCGAGTGGTTCGGGATGGTCGACTCGCCGGGGATCCTGCTCAACGACGCGGGCCGGGTCGGCTCGATGGGCAAGTCGGGCGTGGCCGGGGTCGAGTTCCGGGTGGTGGGCGACGACGACCGGCCCGTGGGGCCGCGGCGGGTGGGGGAGCTTTCGTTCCGCCATCCGGCCGGGCCGACGACCTACTACGAGAACCTGCCCGACGCGACGCAGCAGGCCTACCGCGGCGGCTGGTTCCACTCCGGTGACCTGGCCGAATACGACGAGGACGGCTTTTTCTACTACCGCGGGCGGAAGAAGGAGTCCATCCGCCGGCTGGGCGAGAACATCTCCGCGTGGGAGGTGGAGACGGTCGTCAACTCCCACCCGAAGGTGCTGGAAAGCGCCGCGCACGCCGTGACCTCCGAGCTCGGCGAGGACGAGGTCAAGATCACCGTGGTGGCGCAGCCGGGCGAGCGGCCGAAGCCCGAGGACATACTCGACTACTGCAAGGGCAAGATGGCGCACTACGCCATACCGCGCTACGTGGAGTTCGCCGAGTCGCTACCGAAGACCGAGACCCAGCGGATCCGGTACGCCGCGCTGAAGGCGCGCGGGGTCACCCCCGGCACCTGGGACCGGGTGCAGGCCGGCTATCGCGTGGAGCGGGTATGAGTGTCGACGACGTGACGCGCCGCGGAGGTGGCTCATGCGTGAGGTCTATGTAGCCGGGGCGGCGATGACCCGCTTCGGCAAGTTCCCGGACACGACGATCCGGGCGCTGGCGGAGGAGGCGGTGAACGGTGCGCTCGGCGACGCGGGCGTCACCGCCGCCGACGTCGGCATGGTGTTCTTCTCCAACGCCGTCGCGGGGCTCCTCACCAACCAGGAGATGATCCGGGGTCAGGTGGCGCTGCGCCACACCGGGCTGCTCGGGGTGCCGATGGTGAACGTCGAGAACGCCTGCGCGTCGGCGTCGTCGGCGTTCTATCTCGCCTGCCTGGCGGTCGGGTCGGGAGCCGCCGAGGTCGCGCTCGCCGTCGGGTCGGAGAAGCTGACCCACGAGGACAGGTCGCGCTCGTTCGCCGCGATCGGGACGGCAGTGGACCAGCTGCAGCTCGCCGAGCTGCGGCACTGGGCGTCGTCCGGGTCGGCTGGCTCGCCGCTTCCCGAGCAGGCCGAGGGGGCCTGGCAGGCCCGGCAGGCGGGCGGCGGCAAGCGCTCGTTCTTCATGGACATCTACGCGGCGAGCTCGCGTGCCTACATGAGGAGCAGCGGCGCCACCCGGGAGGATTTCGCGCAGGTCGCGGTCAAGAGCCACCGGCACGCGGCGCTGAACCCCTATGCGCAGTACCGCACGGAGGTCACCGTCGAGGACGTGCTCGCCAGCCGCGAGATCGCGCCGCCGCTGACCCTGCTCATGTGCTCGCCGATCGGCGACGGGGCGGCGGCGCTCGTTGTCTGCTCTCCCGGGATGGCCCGGCGGCTCGGGGCGGAGGTCCAGGTCCGGGCCTGCGCCCTGGTCAGCGGGCGGGACCGTGGGCCGGGTGAGCCGGGAGCGGTGGAGCGCGCGGCCGAGGCGGCCTACGAGCAGGCGGGCCTGGGGCCCGGCGACCTGGATGTTGTCGAGCTGCATGACGCGGCCGCCCCCGCCGAGCTGATCACCTACGAGGAGCTCGGCCTGTGCGGGGAAGGGGAGGGCCCGGCGCTGCTCGCCTCCGGGGCGACCACGCTCGGCGGCAAGATCCCGGTCAACCTCAGCGGCGGCCTGCTGTCCAAGGGGCATCCGATCGGCGCGACCGGGTGCGGGCAGCTCGTCGAGCTGGCCGACCAGCTCCGCGGCCGGTGCGGGCCGCGCCAGGCGGCGGGGGCCCGGGTGGCGCTGGCCCAGAACGGCGGCGGTTTCCTCGGCACCGACGCCGCGGCGATGGTCGTCACGGTGCTGTCTACGTAGGGGTGAGTTGGCGACAGGAGAAAGTGAGGCGGGCATGGAATTCAAGCAGGTGGTCGGCAACCGGCGGACTATCCGGTTCTTCGACCCCAACCGGCCGGTGGAGCCGGAGAAGATCCAGGTGATGCTGGAGGCGGCCAACCGTGCCTCGCGGGCGGTCAACGCCGACTTCGCCAAGGCCATTGTCTGCTATCGCGATGAGCTCACCGACGAGGTGCGCGAGGCGCTCAAGACGCCGACCTCGACGGTGCAGATCGACCTCGCGCCGGTGACGATCTTCTGGTACGGCGACACCACCTTCGTCAACGGTGCCCAGGACCGGCTCAAGGAGCTGGTCGACCTGGGCGCGCTGCCGGTGACCCACGGGTGGACGCACCCCTACGTGGACGACCTCGTCTACCCCCAGGTTCTCGAGCCGCTGTCCAAGGATGCGCTGGCCACCACCTGGGCCGTGTCCGTGGAGGCCGGGCTGGCCATCGCCCAGGCCATGCTGGCCGGGGTCGATGAGGGCCTCGGTGTCGGCCTGCACGCGTTCAACGCCGCCGGGGCCAAGGAGGTCCTGAAGGTGCCGGACACCTGGGTCCCGATGTGGATCCTGCTGGTCGGCTACCCGGCGGAAGACGCCAAGGGCGGCGGGCAGCGGCCGCGCAGGCCGCTGTCCGAGAGTTACTACCGCGGCCAGTACGGCAGCCCGTGGGTGGAGATTCCCGAGGTCACCGAGCGGCTCAAGCGCGAGGGGATGATCCAGGAACCGATGCCCGCCGACGCCACCGAGCGGATGAAGGAGATCAAGCAGCTCGCCGACCGCTTCGGGCTGCCATCGTGACGAGCGGGGGCATCGAGTCCCAGGCTTCGGTCAAGCAGTGGGCGGCAAGTCCGGGTTTAGGCCAAGACCCGGCGGAGGTCCGCGAGCAGAAGCTCGGGATTCTCGAGGACTTCTGCACCAAGGTCGACAAGCAGCCGGACGAGCTCGTCGCGTTCTGCATCCTGCGCAAGAAGGCGACGGGAGAGCGGTTCCTGTCCGTCAAGCGCCGGGAGGCGATCAACAATTGGCTCGACGAGTTTGTCGACGAGCAGGGCTGGACCGGGAAACAGGCGGTGGTGAACGCCAACGTGGTCCGCAGCTTCCTCATCCACAATGGGGTCCTCATCCAGGGCCGGGTGTGGCGCGGCTAGCAACGTCGCAAACTGACAGCGCGGCCGGGCCGAAGGCCAGGGCGCGAGCCTACTGGAGACGCGTCCCCCGCCACCCGGACCCGGGCGTGGCCCAGTAGTACAGCAGCGCCGTCCCGCTGCCCAGCGCAGCGATGTCGGCCTGGCCGTCGGGGCGCACGAAGATCGACGCGGCCAGGAACGTCTCCCCGCCCGCGGTTACCTGCGCGCTGTGCCAGCCGGAGCCGGGCGTGGCCCAGTAGTGCACCAGCGTGCCGGGGCCTATCGCAACCAGGTCGGCCCGGCCGTCCGGGCGCACGAAAAGCGACGGCGCCGAAGAGGAATCCGTGGTGCCGGTCCCGGCGATCTGCGCACAGCGCCAGGGGGAGCCGGGCGTGGCCCAGTAGTGCATGAGCGTGTCGCCGGGACCCCGCACGACGACATCTGCCTGGCCGCCGGGACGTACGGCCACCGACGGCGACGAGTAGGCCGTCCGGGGCCCGGTAACCTGCCCGCTGCGCCAGCCGGAGCCGGGTGTGGCCCGGTAGTGCATCAACGACGAATCGGGACCTTGGGCGGCCACGTCCGCCTGGCCATCCGGGCGCACGAAGATCGACGGGATGTATCCGGCCGTCCCGGTCCCGGCGATCTGCGTGCCGTGCCAGGCGGAGCCGGGGGTGGCCCAGTAGTGCATCAGCGAGAAGTCGGGCCCCCGCACCACGATGTCCGCCTGGCCGCCAGGGCGCACCACCAGCGACGGCGCCGAGTAGGCGGACCCGGCCCGGGCGATCTGCGTGCTGCGCCAGCTCGAGCCGGGCGTGGCCCAGTAATACGTCAGCGAGAAGTCGGGACCCTGCACGGCCACATCGGCCTCGCCGTCCGGGCGTACGAAGATCGACGGCACCGACGTCGTCCCCGGCCCGGCGACCTGCGTGCTGCGCCAGGCGGAACCCGGCGTCGCCCAGTGGTACATCAGCGTGCCGCCGGGGCCCCGCGCCACGATGTCCGCCTGGCCGCCGGGGCGCACGAAGATCGACGATGCCACGTTCGCCCCCTCCAGGAACCCCTTCCAGGAACCCCCTTCCAGGAACTATTGTGCGGCACCGCTGCCACACGGTTCCCCGGGCGGCTCCGGGATCCGCCGTTCACGGGAGCGGGTAGCGCAGGGGGGCCTGGGCCTGCTCCGGCGGCCAGATCACGCGCCGGGCGCCGTCCTGCCACTGGACGGTCAGCACCTGGTGGCCCACCTGCTGGCGGCTGCGCGGATCGAGCCGGAACCGGCCGTACATCGTCGTGCACTCGAGGGCGCAGGCCGCCGCCATCAGCGCGGCGTCATCGCCGGTTCCCGCCTCCCGGAGGCACCGCGCCGCGATCACCCCGGCGGCGAAGGCCTGCGCGGCCGGGTACGGCGGGTCGGCTCCGGTGCGGCGACGGTAGGCGGCGGCGAACTCGCCGGCGGGCGGGCCTTCATCGGCACGTGGCGCCGCCTCGGCCAGCCACTGCGCCGGGCCGAGCAATCCCTCGCGGCCGGCGCCCAGGCCGGCCAGCACCTCGTCGACGCCCGCGCCCACGAATCCCGCCGCCCGCCAGGGGCCAGGGAGCAGCCGCCGGGCCGCGGTTACCTCGTCCTCGAAGGGGCCGGCCACCAGGAGCATGCCCGCCTCGTGGCCGCCGTCCGGCCGCCATCCGTCGGCGACCGGCAGCCTTCCCTCGGCGGCCAGGAGCCCCAGCCGGCCCGCCTCGCGGACGGCGCCCGCGGCGACGGCGCGGCTGAAGCCGGTGTCGCTGGACAACACGCACAGCGTGCGCAGTTCCGGGTCCGCCTGCCGTACCGCCCGCACCGCGCCACGGAAGTAGGTATCCGCAGGCGCGAGGACGCTGACAAGGTTGCCCACCACGGGTACCCGCGCCCCGCCGTGGTTCCAGACCAGGCGGGACGTCGCCCCGGCGACCGCCGCCGTGGTGCTGCTGCCGTAGGGCCCGAACAACAGGTCCGGCGCCGTCCGTTCGGCCCGCCGGACCGCGGCGGCCGGATCGGGGTGAGCGTCGACGACCGTCAGCTCGGCCCGGGCCGGAAACCGGCTGCTGTGCCAGTCGGCCCACAGGCTCAGCGCGACCGCCCCGGCCCGGCCGAAGCCGCCCAGCGGCCCGGACAGCGGCGTCACGAGGGCGGCGCGCAGCATGACCCCTGGTCCCAGCGTCATGACCCCTGGTCCCAGCGAAGGCATCGGAGGATCGCGGGCGCGGCTAGGGTCCCGGGTCCGGGTCGTGCTGACCCTGGCCGATCCGGTCCCGCCGGATCTGCCAGTATTCCAGCGCCCACCACACCTCGATGATGACCTCGGTGTTGGAGAGGTCGGCGCCGGTCAGCGACGCGTACTTGTCCAGCCGGTACCGGAGCGTATTGCCGTGAACCAGCAGCGCGTCCGCGGCCGCCTGCACCCGCCGGTTGTGGCCGAGATACACCTGAACCGACTCCAGGATCAGGTCGGCCATGGGCCCGCTGTCCAGCACCGTGGCCACGTACCGGTGGAACAGCGCCGCGCCGATCTCGCTTTCCTCGATGACGGCGATCCGGACCGACAGGGATTCGCGGTCCACGAGGCCGCGTTTGCCGTACCTGACGGCGACGTTGAGCAGCCGCGTGCACTCGGCGAAGGCCTGCCCGAGCATGGTCAGCGGGAACGGCCCGACGGTGGCGAGCACGGTGACGGCGTCGTTCACCGACGGGCGCCTGCAGGTGATGCCGGCCAGATCCCCGTCGATGGGGCCAACCAGCGGCGGGAAGTACTGCCCGCCGCAGGTGAGCTCGATGTGGCGGCTCAGCGACTGCGTCGTTCCCTCCGGGTGGCGCGCGCGGAACACCCAGTGCTCGCTGTCGGGTTCGAGGCCGTAGGCCGAGCCCAGGTGCGAGACCTCCGACGGGAGCAGGTTGCCGTTCAGGATGCGCTGGAGCAGGGCCAGTTTCTGGCGCTCGTCGCGGCGGGCGAAGTCGATGTCGAAGTCGTGCCGGGCCTGGATGAGGACCCCGCTGAGGCGGTCCGTCATGTCCCAGAGCCGGCGGGTGCCGGCCAGGACGACCTCGGACGGGATCCCAGCCGCGCCGGCGCGCGCGATGAACTCGTCCCGCAGCACGGCGAGCACCGCCCAGTAGCAGGCGACCACGTCCTCGGCCGGGACGCCCTGGACGGCCCGGCGCCGGGATGACTTGCCCTCATCCTCGTGGACGCCGGCCGGCAGGATGTCGCGCCCGTGCAGCGTCTCCACGACGCGGAGCACGTTGCGCAGGCACGACCGCTGCAGGTCCTCGTCCGGCACATTGTCGTAGGAGGGGAACTTGCGGCACGCCGTCACCTGACGCCTCGCGAGTTCGTCGGCCGACGCGCGCAGTTCCTCCGCGACCAGGCCTAACTGCTCGGCCTGGTCGCCGCTGACGGGGGGCACCCCGGCGCGCAGCCCTCTACGCCGCCGGGTGCGAGCGCGTACCACTGGATCGTTCCGTTACCGATCGGAGGCCGGTTGGAAATACCTCCGACACCAGCCTGCCCGATTTGTACCAGCCTACATTGTGATCTGCGTCTCATCCCCGCAGCATGGGGAGCAAGCAGACAGGCCTGGCCACCGAGCATCGCGCGCATCTGCCCCACAGGCGGGCTCAAAGTTATTGACCCAGTCAGGGAGAGGGTGAGTCATGGCTGTCCAGACTGAGCATGTGCTCTTCAGGCCCGAATATCAGGCCAGCGAGCAGACCAAGACCCTGGAGCCGACAGAGCAGCAACAGCTTGGTCACGCGTTCACGCAGACGCCATCGGTCTTCCAGTTGCTGAGCACGGTGCGCAGCCGCCGCTTCGGCATGGGGTACCGGTATGAGACCGGCGAGTCGGAGACTCTGTCATGGAGCCAGAACCGCACGGTCACCAGCGAGCGGGGCCCGCTCGCCTACAAGTCGTCCCACGATCCGCACCCGCTGAACGAGGTGGAGGAGGCGCTGGCCGCCTGGGCGGCCTGCGGGCCCAACGGCGTGATCGCGGCCGACCTGCCGGTGACGGGGAACATGAACACATGGCTGTGCTGGGCCGGGCGGACGATCCCGGCGCCGTGCAACGACCTGGCCGTGGACCTGTTCATCGTCAACGACCAGGGCACGTGGATGTACCGGCCGGTGGCCGAGCGCCGCGCCCCGGTCGAGATCCACAACGAAGACGACCACTGGAAGGTGCTCGACTGGTACCGCGCGGGCAAGGTCAAGATCTCTGACGCCAGGATTGACATCGGCGCCGAGCTCGGGCCGGGGCTGGCCAACCTGACCGGGCCCTGGCAGTACAACGTCAACCGGCCCGGATCGACCTGGTTCATCCCGGTGGCCGACCTCGGCTTCGAGTGGTTCAACCTGCTCATGCCGTTCTACGAGTACGACCACTTCTACCTCAGCGACCCGGAGACCGGCGAGCCGTGCGGCACGCAGGAGTTCATCAAGCCGGGCATGCTCGAGGTGCCGTGCCCGGTGCCGATCTACGACCAGCTGCTGCTGATGGCGACCCCCGGCCACCAGGTCGGCTGCCTGATCCAGAACGTCCGGCTCGCCGCGGAGGCGATGGGGCTCGGCGCGTGGGTCTTCTGTGGCACGTTCAGCGACCTGATCCTCGGCGGCTATCCCGACGTCGCCAAGGGCCTCGGCTTCAAGTACATCGACCGGGATCCGGCGCGGAACCCGAACAAAGTGCCGACCTCGTACGGGCTGCCCGGGATCAAGGAGGCCATGGTCGTACCGTCACCGCAGTACCCGACGGCGGAGGCGGCGACAACCGAGGTCTACGAGATGCGCTACCGCCGGGGCGCCCACTTCGCGACCGAGGACAACTGGGCGCTGCGGAACCAGGCCCCGTACAAGCCGCAGGTGATGGACGAGATCCTCAACCATCCGAAGATCAAGTACCAGGACTGGACGCTGGAGGCGATGCGCAAGACGGTCGAGTACATCGTGAACAAGTGGGGAGCCTGCCCCGCGTTCGTGAACCCAGTCCAGGCACAGTTCACCGCGCAGCTTCACCATCTGGACCTTGACTTCTACCGCAAGTTCCAGGTGACCCTGCCCGGCGACGAGGAACCGTTCGTGGTCAACCGCCAGATCAAGGCCCACTTCCAGCAGTGGCACAAGGGAGAGCCGGATCCGTACGCGAACGGCGACAGCTAATCGTGGCATCCGGGGGCGCGGGAATACCGCAGGCTCCGCGCCCCCGGGCCCGAGCGAGAGGTAAGGCGGGCGCCCGGATGACAGAGTCAGCCGCTCCGGTGGGACGCGAGGTAGAGATCCGGGCGTGCTGCGGCAACCTGCGGTGGGCCCTGCTCGACGTGGTCGAGTCGCTGCCGCCCGGCGCCCATGTCGGCGCGTTGCGCTGGGGGCCGGCCGACATCCCGGTCGACGTCGAGGTGGGGGCCGGCCCGGCGGCCGCCGCGGTCCAGCTGATCCTGGACGCGGCAGCGCGGCGGCTCGGTCCC
>Ga0075425_100010043_pt1 | contig 10089 bp, 9 predicted proteins | sample SoiMethybrSBSTD4_FD_75300 | JGI IMG/M metagenome (GOLD analysis project Ga0075425, IMG submission 75300) | Bulk soil microbial communities from a Populus tree surrounding site in Tennessee, USA - Soil MetaG P. TD hybrid SBSTD4 | ecosystem: Environmental > Terrestrial > Soil > Tree plantation...
CTGCCACATCGAGCAGAGCATCCTGATGCCGGGCGTGCGCGTCGGACGCCACGCGCGCATCCGCCGCGCGATCGTCGACCGTGACGTGCTCGTGCCTCGAGGCGCGCTGATTGGCTACAACGTCGACGAAGACCGCAAGCGCCATACCGTGACCGACAGCGGCATCGTAGTGGTGACGACCGACGACGAGCCGTTCATCGGCGCGCTGAACGAAGACGCGCTCCGGTTCGAGGCCGACGCCGATCGCAAGGGCGGCGCATAGGAAGTGAGAACTTCGAAGGCAGAAGTGAGAACGTCGTGACGAAACTGGTTCTGCTGCGGCACGGCGAAAGCACGTGGAACAAGGAGAACCGGTTCACCGGGTGGACCGACGTCGATCTCTCGGAGCGTGGACGCGCCGAGGCTGCCGAAGCCGGCCGGCTGCTGCGCGAGGGCGGGTTCGTGTTCGACATCGCGTACACGTCGATGCTGACGCGCGCGATCCGGACGCTCTGGATTGCGCTCGACGCCCTCGAGCTGATGTGGATTCCCGTCGAAAAGAACTGGCGGCTCAACGAGCGCCATTACGGCGCGCTGCAGGGTTTGAACAAGGCCGAGACCGCCGCGAAACACGGCGAGGCGCAAACGAAGATCTGGCGGCGCAGCTACGACATCCCGCCGCCGCCGCTCACCCCGGACGATCCGCGGCATCCTTCACACGATGCGCGGTACGCGTCGCTGCGTCCCAACGAGCTGCCGCTGACCGAATCGCTGAAAGACACGGTCGCGCGGTTTCTGCCGTACTGGCACGACACGATCGCGCCGGCAATTCGATCGGGGAAGCGCGTGCTGATCGCCGCGCACGGGAACAGTCTGCGTGCGCTGGTAAAGTACCTCGACCAGGTGTCCGAGAGTGAGATCGTCGAGCTGAACATTCCGACGGGTATTCCGCTGGTGTACGAGCTCGACGCGCATCTGAAGCCGATCCGGCACGAGTACCTGGGGGATCCCGCGGCCGCCGCTGCGGCGGCGGCAAGAGTGGCGGCGCAGACGAAGACAACGTAGCCGTACGCGAAAAAGGCCGGCTCGCTCGAGAGCGAACCGGCCTCAGGTCTTCCTTCTAGTTTCTTACTTCCGCTCACTTCATTCGACAGGTTCCGCGGTTTCGTCCGCTGCGATGCGCAGGGAACGAAGGAAGCGCCGATCGTTCGCAGTGACCTCGAAGCTTCGCTTGGGCTGCGCTTCGCGGGCGGCGCGCGCCGGGGCTGACACTTTTGTCAGCGCCGCCGTCTGCGAGCGGCTGACGAATCCGACCACGGCCTCGAGCGTCACTTTCATCTCGAACCCAGCCGCCCGTGCCTTCTCGCGGCACGCCTCGACCTGGGCGTTCTCCGCGACCGCCACGGCAATCGCGTCGGCCAGCTCTCGTGCGAACCGGTTCACGACGTCGTCCATCTGCTCTTCCCTCCCTACGCCGCCGGGCCGGGATCCGGGGCGCTTCCCGATCAACACCTGCCTACACCAAGGTGGTGGACAGGGATCGGGCGCCAGACGAGTTCATGTGTGTCGGAAGAACCTTCTTGTAGGTTAGCGAGAGTGTACGGCCGGAGACCTCGTGGTGTCAAGGAGTTACAGGAACGCACACGACGTCAGTCGCGTTACAATCGGTGGCGACTTGCCCGCCGCTCCCGGCTTCCCCGGCGAGTTCCCCTTTACGCGCGGCATTCAGCCGACGATGTACCGCGGCCGGCTGTGGACGATGCGGCAGTATGCCGGCTTCGCAACCGCCGCCGAGTCGAATCGGCGATACCGCTACCTGCTTGCGAACGGCGTCAGCGGCCTCAGCGTCGCGTTCGACCTGCCGACCCAGATGGGGTACGACTCCGATCACCCGCTGGCCGCCGGCGAGGTGGGCCGCGTCGGCGTCGCCATCGATTCGATTGAGGACATGGCGACGCTGTTCGACGGTATCGCGCTCGAGCGCGCGTCGACGTCGATGACCATCAACGCGACGGCGATCATCCTTCTGGCGCTGTACGTCGCCGTGGCCCGCCGCCAGAACGTGTCGCTCGCGCGGCTCGCCGGCACCGTGCAGAACGACATTCTCAAGGAGTACGTCGCACGGGGCACTTACATCTACCCGCCGCGGCCGTCGCTCCGGATCGTCACGGACATCTTCGCGTTCTGCGAGCGCGAGATGCCGAAGTGGAACACGATCTCGATTAGCGGGTATCACATTCGCGAGGCCGGATCGACTGCGGTCCAGGAAGTCGCGTTCACGTTCGCGGACGGGATTGCCTACGTCCAGTCGGCGATCGACGCGGGGCTCGACGTAAATGCGATCGGTCAGCGCATCTCCTTCTTCTTCAACGCCCACAATGACTTTCTCGAGGAGATTGGCAAGTTCCGCGCCGCGCGACGGCTGTGGGCGCGCATCATGCGCGACCGGTTCGGCGCGACGAGCCCCCGCGCGCAGCAGCTCCGGTTCCACACGCAGACGGCGGGCAGCACACTGACGGCCCAGCAGCCCGACAACAACATCGTCCGGGTTGCGATTCAGGCAATGGCCGCTGTGCTGGGCGGCACCCAGTCGCTCCATTGCAACGGCCGGGACGAGGCGCTCGCGCTCCCGACCGAAGAGTCCGCACGGCTGGCGCTGCGGACGCAGCAGCTCATTGCGCAGGAAACCGGCGTCGCGAACACGGTGGATCCTGTCGGCGGGTCGCACGCCATCGAGGCGATGACCGACGCGATCGAGGCCGGCGCCGGGGAGCTGCTGGCCCGGATCGACCGGATGGGCGGAACGCTGGCGGCGATCGAGACCGGGTGGATTCAGCGGGAGATCCAGGAGTCGGCGTACCGAGCGCAGGTAGCGGTCGACGCGGGTCAGGCGGTCGTGGTCGGCGTCAACCGCTTCGCCGCTGAACCGGCCCCCGAAACGAGGTCGGGATTCTTTTTTGGCGATCGGCCATCGGCCGAAAACCCGCCAGAAATCGGCCAAAACGGCGCAGAAAAAGAATCCCGACCTCATTTTTCGGGGGCGGCGGACGCCAGCCCGGGAAAAGAATCCCGACCTCTTTTCCAGCTGGACCCCGAGGTCGAGCGGCAACAGGTGGACCGCGTGAGGGCGGTCCGCGCCAGCCGCAGTGCGGACGCGTTCCGCGCCGCACTCGACCGCGTCACGGCCGCCGGCCGCGACGGCAGCAATCTCGTCCCACCGATCGTCGAAGCGGTCGAAGCGCGGGCCACCCTCGGCGAGATCGCCGACGCGATGCGCACGGTTTTCGGCGAGTACCGGGAGACGGCAACGGCGTGACGCCGAACGACGAACGCCGAACGGCAGCGAAGTCACCGTCGAACGCCGAACCGCTTTTCTCGGTCGAACACTTGACCACGGTCTTCGATACGGTGGGCGGGCCCGTCCCGGCTGTCGACGACGTCAGCTTCGAGATCCGCGCCGGCGAGACGCTGGGCCTCGTCGGCGAATCCGGCAGCGGCAAGTCCGTGACGGCGCTGTCGATCATGCGGCTCGTGCAGCCGCCCGGGCGCGTCGCCGGCGGCCGGCTGCTGTTCCGGGGCCGCGACCTCCTGACCTTCGACGAGCGGCAGATGCGCGGCATCCGCGGCGCCGAGATCTCGCTGATCTTTCAGGAGCCGATGACCGCGCTGAACCCGGTCTTCACGATCGGCGACCAGGTTGCGGAAACGCTGCGCGTCCACGGCCGGGCGTCGAAGCGCGAAGCGCATCGTCAGGCTGTCGAATTGCTCGATGCGGTCCACGTCCCGAACGCCGTGTCGCGCGTCCGCGATTATCCGCACCAGCTCTCCGGCGGTCTTCGACAGCGCGTGCTGATCGCGATGGCGCTGGCCTGCCGGCCCGCGCTCGTCATCGCCGACGAGCCGACGACTGCGCTCGACGTGACGATTCAAGCGCAGATCCTCGACCTCCTGCGCGAGCTGCGGGCGCAGTTTCATCTGTCGCTGCTCTTGATCACGCACGACTTCGGCGTCGTCGCGGAAACGGCCGATCGCGTCGCCGTCATGTACGCGGGACGCATCGTCGAAACCGGACCGGTCCGCGCGATCTTTCGGACGCCGGGCCATCCGTATACGCGCGGCCTGCTGGCCTCGATCCCGGGCGGCACGCCCGGGGAACCGCTGCATGCCATCGAGGGTTCCGTCCCGCTCCTCGGGGCGCTGCCGCCGGGCTGCGCCTTTACGCCGCGATGCCCGGATCGTTTCGATCGCTGCCCGACGGCGCCGCCGCCCGATTACGCCGCCGGCCCCGAGCAGACGGCGAAGTGCTATCTGCACGACCATGCCACTCGTTGAAGTCGCGCACCTCGTCAAGCATTTCGGCGGCGAGACCGGTCTGTTCCGCAAGAGCACGAAGGTCGCGGCAGTCGACGACGTCAGCTTCACGATTGATGAAGGCGACACGTTCGGCCTGGTCGGCGAATCCGGCAGCGGCAAGACGACGACGGGCCGCTGCATGTTGCGGCTGATCGAGCCGACGTCGGGCAGCGTGCGGTTTCGCGGCGAGGACGTGCTGGCGTTCTCGCGCGCGCGGCTGCGCGACGCGCGGCGGCACATGCAGATCGTGTTTCAGGATCCGTACTCGTCCCTCAATCCGCGCATGCGCGCGCGGCAGATCGTCGAGGAGCCGCTCATCATCCACGGGCTGGGCGACCGCGAGGCGAGGCGCACGCGCGTCGCCGAGCTGTTCGGCCTCGTGGGTCTGGATGCCGCGCACCTCGAACGCTACCCGCACGAGTTCAGCGGCGGGCAGCGGCAGCGCATCGGCCTCGCGCGCGCGCTCGCGTTGAATCCCTCGTTCCTGATTCTCGACGAGCCGGTCTCGGCGCTCGACGTCTCGGTGCAGGCGCAGGTCGTGAACCTGCTGATGGATTTGCAGCGGCGCCTGCGGCTCACCTATCTGTTCATCGCCCACGACCTGCGGCTCGTCGAACACATCTGCAGCCGCGTCGCGGTGATGTATCTCGGAAGGATCGTGGAGATGGGGCCGACGGCGGCGATCTTCGCCTCGCCGCAGCACGCCTACACGCGCGCGCTGCTCTCGGCGATTCCGATTCCGGATCCCGACGCCAAACGCCAGCGAATCGTCCTCGACCCGGCGTCAGTGAATCGCGCCGCGGCGCTCAGAGAAATTGCCGCCGGGCACTGGGCTGCTGTGTGATGCTGTATTTCAGAATTCAGAATTCAGAATTCAGATTGATTTGAGGGTTCAGCAAATTCTGGAAATGAATCTGAATTCTGAATTCTGAAATGGCAGCGTCAGGCGGCACGCCTGACGTCGTTCTCCACTTGCCCGTCTCTGATGTGGATCGTGCGATAGGCGAACGCCGCCACGTCGGACTCGTGCGTGACGAGAACGATCGTGTTCCCGCCCTGATGCAGGCGCTCGAACAGCGCCATAATCTCGTTTCCGGTCTTCGAATCGAGGTTTCCTGTCGGCTCGTCGGCCAGAAGGATCGAGGGATTGTTGACGAGCGCGCGCGCGATTGCGACGCGCTGGCGCTGTCCGCCCGACAGCTCGTTGGGGCGGTGCATCATGCGATCGGCCAGTTCCACCTTCTCGAGCGCCGTGCGCGCCCGGTCGGCGCGATCCTTCGCCTGGACGCCCGCGTACACGAGCGGCAGCTCGACGTTGTGCAGCGCCGTCGCGCGCGGCAGCAGGTTGAAGGTCTGGAAGACGAAGCCGATTTCTTCGTTGCGGATCCGCGCGAGCTCGTTGTCGTTCATCTGGCTCACCTGCTTCTCGTTCAGCAGGTACGAGCCCTTGGTCGGCGTGTCGAGGCAGCCAATCAGGTTCATCAGCGTCGACTTGCCGGACCCCGATGGCCCCATGATCGCGACGTATTCGCCGCGCTCGATCTGAATCGAGACACCGCGCAGCGCGTGGATCTCCTCCGCGCCCATGACGTAGGTTTTCCAGAGATCGAGCGTCTCAATCAAGGCCATAACTAGTATTCAGACGAGAACCGGCAGGAACAGGTTCTCAGTTGCCATATTCCTCTTCGTAATTCGCCTTCAATCGGGCGACCACGGCCGGATCGGCCAGCGTGGTCGTATCGCCGAGCGCCTTGCCTTCCGCGATGTCGCGCAGCAGCCGCCGCATGATCTTGCCCGAACGTGTCTTCGGCAGATCCGCCGCGAACAGGATGTCGTCCGGCCGCGCGATCGCGCCGATCTTGCGCACGACGTGCTCCTTGAGCCCGTCGATCAGCTCCTTCGATTGCGACGCGGCGCCTTCCTTCAGCGTCACGAACGCCGCAATCGCCTGCCCCTTGATCTCGTGCGCGCGGCCGACGACCGCCGCTTCCGCGACGCTCGGATGATCGACCAGCGCGCTCTCGACTTCCATCGTGCCAATGCGATGCCCCGCCACGTTGATCACGTCGTCGACGCGGCCGAGCAGCCAGTAGTAGCCGTCGGCGTCGCGCTTCGCGCCGTCGCCGGTGACGTACACCGCGGGCCCCCACTTGTTCCAGTACTGCCGCACGTAGCGATCGGGATCGCCGTAGATGCCGCGCAGCATGGACGGCCACGGCCGCGTCAGTGCCAGAAGGCCGCCGCCGACGTCGACGCGATCGCCGCGCTCGGTTCTGATCTCCGCGGCAATGCCCGGGAACGGCCGCGTCGCCGATCCCGGTTTCAGCGTCGTGATGCCCGGCAGCGGCGTGATCATGATGGCGCCCGTCTCCGTCTGCCACCACGTGTCGACGACCGGACACCGCTCGCCGCCGATGAAGCGGTAATACCAGACCCATGCCTCCGGATTGATCGGCTCACCGACCGATCCGAGCAGCCGAAGCGACGACAGATCGTGCTTCTTCGGCCAGTCGGTGCCCCAGCGCATGAACGAGCGGATGGCCGTCGGCGCGGTATAGAACACGGTGACGCCATGCTGCGCCACCAGCGCCCAGAAGCGATCTTTCTGGGGCCAGTCGGGTGCGCCTTCGTACATCACCGCCGTCGCGCCGTTCGCGAGCGGACCGTACACGACGTAGCTGTGACCGGTCACCCAGCCGATGTCGGCTGTGCACCAGTAGACATCTTCTTCGCGCAGGTCGAACACGAGCTTGGTCGTCGTGTACGTCCCGACGAGGTAGCCGCCGGTCGTGTGCACGATCCCCTTCGGCTTCCCGGTCGTTCCCGACGTGTAGAGGATGTAGAGCATGTCCTCCGCATCCATCGGCTCGGGCGCGCAGACGGCCGGCGCGCCTTTCATCAGCTCGTGATACCAGTGGTCGCGGCCGTCCTTCATCCGCGCGTCGACCGAGCCGCCGACGCGCTGCACGACGACGACGTGTTCGATCGACGGCGTGTCGGCCACCGCTTCGTCGGCGACCTGCTTCAGCAGCACGACCTGCCCGCGCCGATAGCCGCCGTCGGCGGTCACCAGCAGCCGGCACTTCGAATCGTTGATGCGATCGCGGAGTGACTCCGCGCTGAAACCACCGAACACGACGCTGTGGATCGCGCCGATGCGCGCGCAGGCGAGCATCGCGATCGCAAGCTCCGGAACGAGCGGCAGATAGATGGCGACACGATCGCCCTTGCCGACGCCGAGCGATTTCAGCACGTTGGCAAAGGTCGACACGAGACGATGGAGCTCGAAGTACGTGAGCGTGCGGCGATCGCCGGGTTCGCCTTCCCAGATGAGCGCCGCCTTGTTCCGGCGCGGTCCCCGGAGGTGCCGATCGAGACAGTTGACGCTCGCGTTGATCTGGCCACCGACGAACCACTTCGCGTGCGGCGGGTTCCACTCGAGCACGCGATCCCACGGACGCGACCACTCGAGCTCGGACGCGAATCGCGCCCAGAAGCCTTCCGGATCGCGCTCCGCTTCCGCGTACAACGATTCGTCGCGCGCGACGGCGCGCGCGCGAAATTCCGCCGGCGGCTCGAACGTCCGGTCCTCCCGCAGCAGATCGGCGAACTGTTCGGCTTTCGGATCGGCCATGACCGGAAGAATACGCTACCTCGCCGGGACGTCGATCGGGTCTGGAGGCGGTGCGTTCTTCTTGAATATCGCGGCGCCGATCACGCCGCCGAGCGTCCCGAATATCGCGCCCGCAAACGCCCAGAAGATGAGGCCGAGCACGTGCGCCACGATGAAGTACGCGCCCCGTGCTTCACCGCTGCGCGCGACCATCTGCTCGAACGTGTCCCGCATGTCGGGCGGCATGCGCTCGACGAACCGCAGCGCCATCGCGCGCTCCATCGGTCCGAGCATGAGATCGAGCGGAACCGAGATCACGAAGTGGACACCCGCACCGATGAGTCCGGCGAGCAGTCCCGCCACCGCCCCGTCTCCCGCGGCGATCGGCATCGTCTGATTCTGCTGGAGCACGTAGGCCGCGACGAGGCCGCCGGAAACGACCCAGAGGCAGCAGCAGGCGTTGCCGAACGGGCCGACCAGCGGCAGCGCCGAGAGCACGCCCATCACGAGGCCGCCGATGAGCGCCGGCTGGCCGAGGCTGGCTTTAGTCGTAGTACTCACGGCCGAGGTGCGTGATCAGCTCTTCGCCTTTGAGATACCGCAGCGTATTCTTCAGCTTCATGAGCTGAATGAACAGGTCGTGTTCGGGGTAGAGACCCGCCGCATGCATCGGGCTCTTGAAATAGAACGAGAGCCACTCCTGGATGCCGAACATGTTCGCGCGCTTCGCCAGATCGAGGAAGAGCGCGACGTCGAGCACGATCGGCGCCGCCAGAATGCTGTCGCGGCACAGGAAGTTGATCTTCAGCTGCATCGGATAGCCGAGCCAGCCGACGAGATCGATGTTGTCCCAGCCTTCCTTGTTGTCGCCGCGCGGCGGATAGTAGTTGATCCGCACGACGTGGCACAGGTGCTCGTACAGCTCCGGATACAACTGCGGCTGCAGGATGTAGTCCAGCACCGACTTCTTGCTTTCTTCCTTCGTCTTGAACGATTCCGGATCGTCGAGCACTTCGCCGTCGCGGTTCCCGAGAATGTTCGTCGAGTACCAGCCGTCGACGCCGAGCAGCCGCGCCTTGAGTCCCGGCGCGACGATCGTCTTGATCAGCGTCTGGCCGGTCTTGAGGTCCTTGCCGGCGAGCGGCGTCTTCGTCCTCGACGCGAGATCGACGAGCGCCGGCACGTCGGCCGTCAGGTTCGGCGCCGCATTCGCGTACGGAATGCCCTCCCGGATTGCGGCGTAGGCGTAGACCATGCTCGACGGGATCTGCGGATCGTTCGTCTCGAGCGCCCGCTCGAACGCGTCGATCGTCTGATGCGCCGGCGACTCGGTCATGAACACTTCGGTGCTGCCGCACCACACCATCACCAGCCGATCGAGGCCGTTCGCCTTCTTGAAGGCGCGAATGTCCTCGACGACCGCCTCGGCCAGCACCTTTTTGTTGGCGCCTTTCTTGACGTTCGGTCCCTCCAGGCGCTTCACGTACCGCTGATCGAAGACGGCCGGCCACGGCCGAATCTTCTCGAGCTCGGGGCGCACCTTCTCGAGCAGCGCCGGTTCGATGACGCCGGCGGTGCGTGCGGCGGCGTAGCAGTCGTCCTCGAAAATGTCCCAGCCGCCGAACACGAGGTCGTCGAGCGGAGCGAGCGGCACAATCTCGTTGATCCGCGGCGACCGGCCCTCGGTGCGCTTGCCGAGCCGCACCGTGCCCATCTGCGTCAGCGATCCGATCGGTTTCGCGAAACCGTTGCGAATAGCGAGGACCCCGGCGATCGTCGTCGTGCTCACCGCGCCGAGTCCGACGAGCAACACACCGAGCTTGCCCCGCGCCGGAGCAATGTCTACCGGAACTGGCATGAACGCTCAACTATATAACGCGAAGGCCGCAAGCACGCAAAGACCGCAAAGCTCGCGCGCTTCGCGGACTTCGCAGGCTTTGCGGTCTGTGCCGTGATCAGCGAGCGCCGGTCAGGAGGCTGGCGGGCACCTTCACGAGGAATGCGTCGAGGCGGTTGCCGCCCATGTTGCTGGTCCAGATGAAGTAGCGTCCGGTGACGTCGAGGTTCCCTTTCGGCAGCTGCGAGTAGTCGTCGCCCGACACGTCCCGCCCGCCGGCGGCGTCGAGATCGGTCATCACCTGCGC